>Ga0255336_101027_pt1 | contig 26022 bp, 25 predicted proteins | sample MeOH1_35cm_T3_17_FD_189102 | JGI IMG/M metagenome (GOLD analysis project Ga0255336, IMG submission 189102) | Sandy soil microbial communities from University of British Columbia, Vancouver, Canada - MeOH1_35cm_T3_179 | ecosystem: Engineered > Artificial ecosystem > Sand microcosm > Unclassified ...
GTCTGAGAGGGTGGTCAGGCTGCTACTCGAGACCAACAAGGTGGACGTCGACTCGAAGGACAGGTACGGTCAGACACCGCTGTTGTGGGCAGCACAGAAGGGGCACGAGAAGGTGGTCAAGCTGCTGCTCGAGACCGGCAAGGTAGATGTCGACGCGAAGGACAATGACGGTCGAACGCCGTTGTCGTGGGCCGCGCACAACAGGGTCATGGAGCTGTTGCAATCATCTATTCCCCAATGGTGTGACTCCTCTAGTTGCAGTCCAGTGGAGACGCCCTGCAGAATCCGTGGAATCCCACAGAAGTGCATGCCCGAAACCAACCCTTGTTCAAGGTATTAAATATAGCATCTATCGCCTCTAGAAGTTGTGGGTGCCGTCAATTAGATTCTCCCTCAAGTCAGCCATGTGTATGCTAATCACGTGCCAGCATCAAGGCCTGACACGAGGATTTACGAACCATTTCGTATAAAAGACAGATTAGATACATTCGTTACAATACAACTAGTTCCGCAACCACACCATGAGGTGTTGCCAAGCCTCGAAGAGGTGTTGGCGTGCGCTAAAGCTCTTCCTGCTTCCTAGCATCTCTAGTCTCGACCCCAACCACCATGCTCAACTCATTCAAGAAACGCCGCATCTTCGTCGTGCTCCTTCATCGAGGTGGACTGTCTTTGGGCGACAATCGTGAACGGCTTGGCTCAGAAGCATATCACTGGGGCATTTTCATTGCAGCTGATGCCTTCCGTACGAGTAGCAAAACTGAGGGCATCTACTTGGACGTCACGAATGGCATACAGCCAAATCCCAATGACTCGAATGATCTCAATCCAGACGGCGATTGGCACTTTCGCCAGCAAAAAATGACACCGAAACAGGAGGCTCGACTGCTCTGTATGATTTTGATAGGCAATATGCCTGGAACAGTACTGGGCGAGCATATTACCCAAGGCTTACGGAAACTATCACTTCCAAATAAAGACGTCAAAGACCAGCATTGCGTGTGGTGGACATTGAATGCTGTCGAATATCTACAGTCATCGGGCTGGATAGCATCATTCGACATTCGCGACTTGGAAGTCGGTGGAACGAAACTTGCGGACCTCAGTCTGCAGATGTTGCAAGATGGGAGATCTACGAAAGTCCCACTACTAAGGAGTACAGTAAGTGCTCAACATAAAATTCGCTCTATGCTTCACGAGTGCTGTGTCGGAGGCATGACACCGTATCTGTGCTGGCTTTTCATAGGTTGGCAAAAGTACTCTCGGTTTTCGAAACGAGCTGGCAGTCAATCCGCTCTCGGGCCAAGGCAATAAGACTTGTGCGATGGAATCGCTTGAATTAATGATGGGCCGATGCCAGTAGGTTGTCTCTTGGAAACTGTTGCAGTACACGGTGCTTTGAACGTGCCAGACGCCAAGCTTCCCGTCACGCTGTCTTGTTCATTGATGGAATCTGGAGCTCTCTATGTTCACTTGCTTGTGAGCGATATGAAACGCTGGTCACCAGGTAAACCGTCGTCACCAGGCAACACGGTTTCACTATTTGGATAGACCTTCAGGGAGGCTGACACAACTTGTCAACGATCTAACGATCTAAATCAGCATCATGAGGAACAAACGTCGAGTCTTCGCCAGCTTGTATCATCGAGATGAGCTTTCTCGAGGAGAAAATCGACATCGTCTTGGCGGGTCAGCAAGACTTGCACTCTTGATCTGCTACATGTACTTTGGTCCCTCCTTTAACTCACCTCCAACCCACGCCTTCACCTCGCCCACGATAGACCGTTTTGTCACCGCCGAATCAAGGCTCGAACTTGGTATCCTGCGTTGAAACACTGTATGGCTGATGCGGCGATCGAGCCTGGCCTTCTCCTTCCAGTCACCTGGCTCAAAGCACAACACCCGTCGCAGCTTGCCACCAGCTTGCGGGCTTCTCCCACCAGAATGGACTGTGATGGGCAAGCAATAAGCCAACGCTCGGGAGACCGGCGGAGATGGAGCGTGACCACACACCTCAAATTGAACAGCTTGCCAGAAGCTGTGATGCAGCTTTTCTGCATTGTCTTCCCCTCAGGGTAATTATCGACTTCACATGAAATTGCCTTTTTGCTCTGATTTTTAATATCGAAGGAAAATGCTGTATCTAGTTTATAACAGACAGATGAGAATACAAGTTCACCCATCGTGTATTCCCATCTGTCGGCTACGAACTGGAGTACAGACCATTCAGCGGCATATGACTGTATCAACACCTGGCATGAGCGCTGCTTCATAGTCGCTCTTCGCTAGCCAAACCCTCTTGCTCAGCCTTTCGGAAAGCGCCACCGACTGCTTTCTTCTCGAGACCTGACGCCATAATAATACGGTAACTCTAGGACAACGGTTCATGTTCAACACTGAGAGTTCTGTTTTCGAGCTCTCATTCAAGAAGGTGATAACCTTTATGGAATAGCGTTTCGTAGCAGCTTTTCATGGTACTGCAATTGCTTATTTCCGTTGCGGTATCGCAAGGCACACGGCAGCAAGGCAAATTAACCAACATATCTGACTAGGGCGATACAAAGAAAAAGGGAGCGGTCGCAGTCTGCGTGAAGATAACAGTGCAGCAGACCGGGATGAGCAGATGCCTCTGCTAGCACGGACGGCCACCACCGCTTCTAGCACACCTTCCTCCGACCTAAGATTAGGTGATTTAGTGGCCGCTTCTTAACCTCCAGATCAGTTGGGAGACTTTTTGCCGTCTTTGCATCCATGGGCATTTCTGACCTGCTGGACAGATCACCAAAATATCTCAACAGGAACAGGCAAACCCACGGGTTGCTCCTGAATGCAAGCGTGCTCCTCTCTGACGATTTATGGGCAAACTTGATAGCCAAACAATGAGAGAACACGCTCTCAGACCAGGACAACGACCGAAAATGGCCTATGTCGTCTTCCGCGTGTACGACTTGTGCAGCAATGATATCGGAATCGACATCTTCGTCGACCCGTGGAGGCTCTGAGATGGCGTACTCGAGTTCATGGCTGATCCATGGCGTGTGCATCCTCGTCTTCATCTAGGGGCTCCCTGACCTTTGGTATATAGTATACCTATGGTATGCCGATTCTATCCCATTGCGGAAGCTGAGGAGATTTACCACGACTTGGCCGCTCACAATCTACACAGATATAGTTGCCGCCCGTGCTGGGCTCTCTGGGAGGGTACACAGCAAGGACATCGAATCGACAGTGTACGCTGCTGGATTACAGGGGCAAAGATGAGACCCAACATCTGTGAAGGGAAAACTAGGCCCGGCCCCGCATCGGTCGGCCCATCCTCGTTCACACTGGAAAACTTAAAAGAACCGGACGGGCTCACGCGGAGGCGTGGAAGGATATGAACTGGCGCACTGTGGGCAGCCAAGAAGTCAACAGCTGAGATGTGAGAGAGATCAACTCCGAAATCACGGCTTCCACGCCTATGGAATATCACTGACTTGTTGCGAAGATCCAGGGTTGGGAGCCCTACTTGAACCACAATACAAGGGGATCTTTGGGCTAGCCCTAGACTCTTACGCCCAATAATTATGCTACAAGATACAATGAAGAAACTGCTCAGCTCCAACCTCACACAGCAAACAACCGGCAGTATTGGATCGAAGTGATTCAGACTACGACTAATCGGACGCAATAGATGGAGACCTGGGCTACTAAACCCCGGACCTTCACTGCTCCATCATTGGATGCGGAAGCAAGCACTCTCCCATCAGGCGAGAATGCCACGGCGGGGACGCAATCCGAATGGCCCTCAAGTGTGCCGCGTGGCTTTGGTTGCAGAGTCCCAGAGCCTGACCGTCTTATCCCCAGACGCGGAAGCTAGCACTCTCCCATCGGGCGAGAATGCCACGCCGGTGACCCGATTCGAATGGCCCTCGAGTGTGCCGCGTGGCTTTCCCGTTGCAGAGTCCCAGAGCCTGACCGTCTTATCCCCAGATGCGGAAGCTAGCACTCTCCCATCGGGCGAGAATGCCACGCCGGCGACCCAATTCGAATGGCCCTCGAGTGTGCCCCGTGGCTTTCCCGTTGAAGAGTCCCAGAGCCTGACCGTCTTATCTTCAGATGCGGAAGCTAGCACTCTCCCATCAGGCGAGAATGCAACGCCCCGGACGGAACCCGAATGGCCCTTGAGTGTGCCACATGGCTTTCCCGTTGCAGAGTCCCAGAGCCTGACCGTCGTGTCAAAAGATGCGGAAGCTAGCACTTTCCCATCAGGTGAGAATGCAACGGCCCGGACGCAATCCGAATGGCCCTCGAGTGTGCCGCGTGGCTTTCCCGTTGCAGAGTCCCAGAGCCTGACCGTCTTATCCCCAGATGCGGAAGCTAGCACTCTCCCATCGGGCGAGAATGCCACGCCGGCGACCCAAATCGAATGGCCCTCGAGTGTGCCGCGTGGCTTTCCCGTTGCAGAGTCCCAGAGCCTGACCGTCTTATCCCCAGATGCGGAAGCTAGCACTCGCCCGTCCGGCGAGAATGCAACGGCCCAGACCTGACCCGAATGGCCCTCAAGCGTCCCGCGTGGCTTTCCCGTTGCAGAATTCCAGAGCCTGACCATCTTATCAGCAGATGCGGAAGCTAGCACTCTCCCATCAGGCGAGAATGCCACGCCTCGGACGGAATCCGAATGGCTAAGGGTCTGTCGACAACAATGCTTGTCGAACTGATTCTTATAAGGAGTGACTGGCGTAGGTAATCCATAATTATCTGGAAGCATCTCTCGCCATATCTCCGCGTCACTGTCATTTGAAGCCTGGCAGATAGAAGCAAGAAGCGCGATCGACTCGTAGGTCTTTGGATCTGTTCGTCCCAAGGTAGTAGCCCGACCTTTGACAACCTTGAGGCATATTGATTTTGCCTCTGTACAATCCTCAGGATGCAAGTCAAGAAGCAGTCGGGCAAGAAGATGGAAAGCGGAAAACCTGTCTGACAGATTGGCGTTTGGCGACTCAGACACCTCTCGAAGGATTGGTTCGGCTTCTTGACAATGTCGATCGCTTTCTGTCAAAGCCGTGGCCAGGAGGATTTGAATTTCTTCGCGTCTTTGAGTGTATTCGGAAATGTGGTCTTCATTGGCCGTGTCCAGGATTTTCTTAAGGAATGGAATTGCATCTGTAAATTGTCCTTTGGCCATCAGATCTTTCACCTTCTTAAATCGCCTCTTGACCAGTTCTACCTCTATATCAACCTCGTCTTGGGTGTAAATAGTGCTCGGAGGAGTATACAGGGCCATCGAAGTTTGCGAAGTGTCTGCCAAGGAGACGGAAGAGAGATTATCGGATAATGGAGGGGCTGGCTCTGCTGTTCCGGCTTTTTGAATCCAATCATCCACTTGGACTCGCCTGTGCGCTGTAAGAGGTTGTCCAATCACAGACAATGAGTCGTGCTCTCTGTCATCGTCCTTGGTTTCGTGGCCGGGGAGTATTGAATGTTCTTGGTTCAGCATGGCTTGAGCATCCGAAAAAGCTGCAAGATCGAGGGCCTTGACAGTTGACACTGTACTTCTGCTCTCTGTACTAGCGACAATGCTAGCGCTCAAGGCGAAACTGCGGGCAATGTTGACCAAATCTTCGCTATCGCGGCGTAGAGAAGATTCTAGTTGAGGCGGGCTGCCTAACTCATTCGTCACTTGACTCGCAAAAATTGTTCGAATATCGGTTGAGATGTTATCGATGTTCCCCTCTAGTTGTGATATTCTGTCACTCAAGAGGCTCAAATTTGGATTCGCCTGAGCGGAAGGACTTTGTGTATCACGCCTGATGCGAATTTAGCGTCGATGCAATTAAAGCACTGCCCACGTACATTGCTGAGAGCACCAACGGAAGGTGCAGGGACAAAGTATATATGTTGACTCGATGGCGCAAATGACTGATCTCTTGATCGTAGCGAGTCATGCGATAATATTCTCGAATATTTTGGAGCGTAGACCTGCGTTTGTGTATCTCATTGAATATGGCATCGAGCCTGGAGAATGTCTTTGCGGCGTTTGTCAAGAGCGCTTCCAACTTTGCCTGATCACACCCTGGAATATCCGACATGATAGTTCCTTGTCGAATCTGATAATCGAACATGCTTAATGAAGAGTGATATGTAACGAGCTCTTCGCCAAATCCTTGTATGCTGTCGTCAACATCTCTGATGGAACGCACCATATTCTTCACTGACAGAACACTGTTGGCAAGCACCCTGACCAGAGCGGTAATGCCGCTTGCCATGCCGATGATGGAAACGGGGTCCATGACTGAATCCTCACGACACTGCAATTGCAAGAGGTCATGAGAGAATTGTAAGAGATGTAAGAGGTCAAGGCAAGGTGTTAAAGGTGTTGACGACAGCGAAGTTGATCAGGCTGTGGCTCAGCTCTCAGACACTGGACTATATGTGCACGTGATTCGTCTTGGCAGCTATAGCCTGTTTCTAATTATGGCTGTGGAACCATGAAGGATCCGCGAGACTCGTGAATAGTCCGCCAATCACGGTGCAGGACAATGACTGCAAAGAGATTGTTGCCCACAGTTTGGTGAAGAGGAGTCGAGTGTGTTTTATATTGCTGTCCTCTTGAGAAGCGAAATTGATGCATTCCAGACCTGCTTTGAGGGACTTCCCTCTTGCCATCCATCTGCTTAGTATGTCTATTGTGACCTGCCAGAGGGACGTGAGAAAGATGTTGATAAGGTTGCCAGCTCGTCCTTGTTTACAAGTCGATGCCTAGGTCCTGCGCCGAAACAAGCCGACTGACTATGGTCGAATAGATGATTCCCTCCTCTTCGGAAGATAACTGTGCTTCAACGCCAGATTGGGTAAGTTTTCGCCTAGAAGTCAAACTCTCCTCTGAATTGGTCCAAGTTCATGCCAGCCCCCACGCGTTCGGTGAGATCTCTTCTGCCCATGCCTGTAAACGCCCTTCTCAGGGTATCGTAGAGATTGGAGCTTTCGTTTTGTTGAATCATGCGTTCCAGTTCGGCATCGGCAATTCCTCCTCCACTGCCATCACTCACGATTTCTCTGGCCTTTTCCAATCCTTGTTCGCCAACGACCCGGTGCAAATTCAATGCCCCCAGTAAGTGTCCTGCTGCTTCGGGGTAGCAGCCAATATTTATACATGAAACTCCAAGATTATATCGCGCCCGGACAAAGTTGGGATTGACTTCCAACGCTTTGCAATATGCCGCGATGGCATCTTCCGACCGGCCGGAATTCGCCAGCGTCGCTCCGAGCCGGTTCCACAGGAGGTGTATCTGACCTTCTCTGTTGGCAAGGCCGGTCTCGGTGGAGGCCAACGCGGCGTTGAAGCAATCCACGGCCTTCTCAAAGTCCTCATTTCCATAAAACAAGACGCCAAGTCCAACTTGGACGTCGGGATCCATCTGTTCCCCTGATGGCGATAATTGGGCCGCTGTGATGAAAAGATCGGTCACGCGCTCGTGCAAGATGGCCCTGTCTGTGAAACCCACATCTGCGGCTTGCGACACTCGTTCAGGCGGGTGGATCTGAGGATACTTGACGCTCAGCCATCTTTCCAGCGTTCGATACGCGGTGCTGTCGTAGCCTTCATTGGTGTAGGATACAGCAAGGCCCATGAGCGCGTCAAGATTGTTCGGGTCCAGCTGGAGAGCCTTCTCCATGGCACGAATTGCCGGCGCTTCTTTCTCATTCTGGGCCTGAGTAGATCCGAGCAAGGTCCAGGCCTCGACGTGGTTCGGGTTCTGTTGCACGGCGGCCTCAAATGCCAGGGCGGCAAGAGACAGATTGCCGTGAGTTCGGAGAATCTCGACTCCCTGTTCAAATGCGGACTGGGCGGCATTATTATTTTCTAAAAAGGGATTGTTGGCCTCAAACATATAGTCACCCAGCATCGGTTCTCTTTCAAACGGATTATGCGTGTTGAGTCCCAGGGTGGAGTCAAAGTTGTCCCAGGCGGCGTAATCTTCGCTGGAAAAGGCATTTTCGAAATCGGCATCGTCCGAGGTCATTTGCCTGGAAGCATGTTCAGCCTGGATCCCATGCCATATACTTTCAAAATCGCCGAAATGGTCTGTCTCGGTTCTTTCCACTGACCTGTCGATCTCCTCGAGCTCTCTCTCCATGGCCTGGTTGGCTTCTTCGGAGATGTTATCCTGATGGCTCTCAAGCTCTTTAAACTGCGCCTCCCAATTTGCGTCGTCGAGCTCGACCATTCGCGACTTCCCTTTGACGTCGGTCGTTGATTCCGGAGGTTGCATCTGCATGCCGCCATAATTCATGCCGAGGTTCATGCCCCCCATATAACCCATACCCATCGGTCTTGAGTACGCACTCATTAAGGAAGGCGTTTGTGTCACAGGACTGGAAGTGCTTTGTGGGGTTTGGTGGTTATGTGGTTGAAACCGCGCAAACTCTTGCGGACTGAAGCCGTTGGCTCTTGGGACAGCCATTTTAGAAGAGGCGAACGCCGCCTCCATTCTGGCTTGTTCCCCAGGGTCGAATTCCGCAGCCCAGCCGGGGGAGGGCGATCTTCGGGTCATGGGCTGAAAGCTAGGCAAGTCCTGTCGCAGTTGGTCCATGGCGAACGGCTGTGGCAATTGTCCCGGCTGCTGCATGAAGTCGTTCATCATCTGAACGCGGTCAGTCAGGGCCGACATGGAGTCTCAACATCGTGGCGAGCGTACCTGGTCGGAGCCGCTGGGAGCGACTCGAGTGCGCATGCTCTCTTCCAGGCCTGCGGGGCCACGGCCGACGAGCCTGTCTCTTTGGAGTGTGGTATCATTTTGAACGTGCTTGCTGAATTGCGTAAGCGGGTTACCCGCCGTCGAGCACTCTGCTCCGCCCAGGAATGACATGTTGTTGCAGGAGAGAATGTCCGGTGATGGGCTATGGGAAAGGATAAATGTCTGGATTTGCCAGAGTTGTTGCGGCATCCTTAAGTCAGCAAGCGTTGCCTCGTGCATATTTGGGCCGAGGTCTGGCAAGTTTATCACGTGATTATGGCCTAGCCACATTCTCCCCAGGTGGACAAGCTAGGCGTTTCTCAGACTTTACCAATCTTCAGATCGCTTGATTAGGCTCCATTCCGTTGCAGAGACAATGACTGAAGCACTCTTAAAGCAGATTAATTAGGGCCTGGAACAGCCTATTCGGTTCATGAATGGAGATTATGATATTCAAGATCATCAATAGACATCTATCGGTATTGGTAACCCTGTGCAATACGCTGCCGGCGCTGATCCCTGCGCGTCATCCCATCCTAACGATGCTGTACATGAAGATAAACCTGTTCACACATAACACGAAGGACGCTCTGCGTGCACTCAAGACGGCTGGCCGTGCCACGTACCCGTGCAGGATCGCCGGTGGATCGCGGAAGGACGTGGATGATTGTACCCAGACAGACTCGACTCAACCATGCTCAAGTTAATGCCGGCAGAACGGAGGGTGCAAACTTTTCAGTCAAACACACGCAGATGATGATTCAGGGTGGCTAAGGCGTCTGGTTGCGAGGCGCGTTACTCGGACCGTAGGAATAGTCGACTCGAAGCTTTCGTCCATATGTCTCCTTGCCGGCCAACATCTTCATCGCCTCCATGGCGCTCTTGACATCAATAAAGTCAGCATGCGCGAACCCTCTTGGTTGGCCCGTCCTCCTATCGATCGCCACTCGCACGTCGATGACATTTCTGACTCCCTTGAATAGGTTGTTCAGGTCCCGATCGGTCATCTCAAAAGACATGTTGCCAATGAAGAGGGTTTTGGATGGCGGGTTGAGCGGTTTGGAGGGCGCCTCTGCTCTATTCCGCCTGTCCTCCAAGGCTTGAGTCTCGAAGGCCGCATATTGGACGTTGAGTCGGCGGCCTTCAAAAAGCTGCTGGTTCAAGGTCTCGATGGCCTTGGTCGCGGCCTCAACGGTCGTGAAATCGACATATCCGAAGCTGACAAGCATTAAAATATATATTGTGGTCAACCGACGGATGCACGTACCCTTTACTCAGACCGCGGCTGTCACGCATCAGCCGGCATTTCGTAATGGTGCCGAAACGGGCGAGCTCTTTCACGAGATCGTTTTCAGTGACATCGAAAAAGAGGTTCCCAATGTAAATGGTTTTCTTCGGCGAGGCAATCCGCTCGGCCCGCGAGAGGTCTGACTCTCGGCGACGTGGAGTCGGCACGGTCGATGCTGTTTCTTCAGCAGCATCCGGGGCGGCATTCGTTGCAGAACCGGTGGAGGAAAACTCGCTTTCTTTCGTCTCAGCAGCCGGGATAGTCTCTTCCGTGGTCTCGGTGGGAGGTGCTGAGCTGGTGTCTTCTGTGGTTTCCGTTGCATCGGCTGGCGCGGCGGCAGCCGAAGTGGTCGTTTGAATCGCATCCTGGGGCGTGTCCACTGCATTGTCTGCTTGTATTGCGTTCTCGACTTCCTCCTCTGGGGTGGGCGGTGACTTTGATATTGGCGTTTCCTCCTTTTTCGCCTCCGCCTCGCCAGTGGCCCATCTCCGTTGATAAAGGAACGGTGCGGGCGTCTTCGTTGAGCGCGATACCGCCGGCAGGACTGTAGTAAAGGTACGGGGACGAGAAATCAGAGAAGGAGAGGAAGCAGAAAGAAGGCGCACTGCGCTGCGTCTCAAGTACATCCTGGAGGTTGTGAATGCGAGTTTGTGGTTGAGAATGCGCGTACTTACATCTTGGAGTAAGACTGAACACTACAAGCAAAAATCAACGATAAAAAGGGCCAGCGTGCAATCTAGATGTGCAAGGGCGGCAAAGCTCAATTGCAAATAGTGCTGTAATTGAAAAAGTCCAAAGAGCCGGGCTTTTAGATTTGCGGCGACCGAATGGGTATAGTTCGAAATCCTCTTGGCACCGAGCTTGAGTGGTCCACTCGCACCTCCGCTTGGCACCCCTATATTATCCTGGTAGCTCCTCCCTCCCTAGCATCCACCCACTCCCACAATGTGTCCCATACTCAAAGGCAGTGACGACATTGGTCTCAGGATATCAGTATAGCTTGTGAAACTCCTCCAGTCTCAGGATGTCAGTATAGCTTGTGAAACTCCTCCAGTCTCAGGATGTCAGCATAGCTTGTGAAACTCCTCCGGCAACCATTGAGGAACGCTACGAGAGGAGCAGCCATCAGAAGCCTCCAGGCAGAACCGAACAATGTGTTGGTCTTGCTTCCACGACCCTTCAACGACCCCATTGATGTCTCTGGTGGGACACCCCGATACCATTGTTCCAGGGAAACGTCAGTAAGCGTATCTAAAATACGGATTCGTCCTGTCCGTCCTATCCTCAAATGCCAACCGCTCAGCTTCCTTCTCATCAAAGTGCAACCTGTCCCGTCGTCGGTTTTCCATGCCGAGCATAAAATACAAGGTGCTGGCCAGGACGATGACTAGGACATAACTGCCAATAATTCCAGACCATAATCGAGGATAGTGCTGGCCGACTGTCTCTGACACGACCCAAAATGGACCAGCGATCTAGGGATGAAAATGGTCAGTATCCAGGTTCTGTTGCCGTTGCGATCCAAAAGAAAGGGATTTGAAGCCTGTTGAGAAGATACATTGCTTGACTTCACAACGGACGCCTGTTGTTTGATCCCATCTGTGAGAGAGGCATTCCCGATGACGGTCTTGGACCCCCACCTCTACAAGGAGAATCGGACTTACATTGCCCACGGTGTACATCACAAAGGTGGTGGCAGCCATAAAGCTTTTCTTGCTGTTGCCGGCCACATTGGCCATAGCCATACTGACGGTCAGACTGGTCACGGGCGCGAAGAATCCAATCAAGGTGTACCCGGCGATCGGGGTGGCGGCATGGTAATACCAGTCGCTCTTCCATATCATGGCGCATCCGGCCATGACCGGTAGGCAACACACCACGAGCACGATCAGCCGGACATTCTGCACCTTGAGACTGAGGTAGCCAGCCACCAGAATACCCACGAAGCAGACCCCACCTAGAGGCATTTGCCACAGGAGTGAAGCGTACGCGCTCCAGCCAAAGGTGGAGACGATGAGAGGACCGAAGCCGCTGACGGCGCCGTTCACCGTGTATGCTGCACCCATCATGATGGCAATCATCCAGACTTTGACATCGAGGGCGGCTTCCTTGATCTGGGACCACTTTATCTTTTGGCATCTGACTCCGAGTTGGCCCATTCTCAATCTCTCAATGGAGACGCGCTTCTCCTCGTCGGTAAACCACCAGGCCTCCGCTGGCGAATTGGGAAAGAAAAGGAAGACGATACCATACAAGATGGTGAGGGCACCGGCCAGCAAGTACAGATACTGCCATTTCTTCAGGTCGCCGCCAGTGAGGTGAGCGAATCCGTAATTGATTGCGGCTCCGATGATCGTCCAGGCGCCCGTTGCGGAATACCACAAGCACTGTCGCCACGTTTGCTCGGCCTGGGTGTAATAGCCGCTGACGATGACCATGAACGCTGTGGGAATGATGCTTTCTGCAAATCCCAGAAAGAATCTCTGCGCCCATAGACCGCGGTACGTCGTCACTCCTGCGGTCGACATGGCCGTCACACCCCACACGATCACGGCCACACCGACAGTCCGGCCGAGGTGAAAGCGTTGGAACAGATAGGTCAGCGGACCGACGCCGGCCAGCATCCCAAAATAGAATAGCGAAGTCGCCCAGCTCAGTCGTGTTGTTGAGACTTTCGGCGGTGTGGTGGTTGGATCTGTGACAATCTTCAATTTCAGATCCGTCGTCATGCCAAACACCGCTGCGCCTCCCAAGATGGCCTGGAAAGACGTCAGTACTCGGGTTCTGACGGTAGGAGACGGATGACACGCCACTTCTTGGACCAGAGCATGTCAAGCGGTGATGAAGAACGACGGTTGGTGTTCCTCCCTAGGGCGCCTTCCACGCAGAATGTTGAATTTATATTTCACCTCCCGCTCTGACCACTTGCTTACCTTGTCATAATACACCAAGCCATAGCCAATCCACATCAAAGGTATCAGCGCACAATCGATCTTGCGAACGACTCGCCTCTCGACCTCCTTATCCCATGGCTGGGCATATTCGGGCACAACCGAGGCCGCAATATCTTTGTCACCTTGAACCACTTCTTAGCACATTTGTATTGCAGGTTGTTGGTCTTGTCACATGCTCGCACGCTCACCTAGTTTGCCCATCGCGAATGCCAGCCGCAAACTAGAGACTCCACTGACTTGCTCTCAACCGTGTCGTGGACACTGAAAGCAATACAGTTAGAATCTGGTAGAAAAAGTCTGCCCCCCACAAAAAAAGAACTCACGAGACGTCATTTAGCGAGTTAGTCACGATGAGGACCGAGTCCAGAGCCCAGAGCCCAAGACGATAATCCGAGACCCAAGACCCAAGCATTTTCTTCCGAAACTGCAAGGCAGGGCACTATGTATCCAAGGACAAAGTCGCTTGCCACTTCTGGCTAGCTTAACCAGTGCCAACTCCAACCACGGACGTCTATACTCAGTGCTGTGGGCCTTCCATTGTCGTTCCACTTTAGTAGCCTCTGTCGCGACTTTGATACCAGATGATTGGTCCGTTTCCAATGCCCCGTCAAGAACCGAGGCCGATTGCACCCACCCACCATTCTTTGGGCTCAACGGCGACCCGCACGTGGGAAAACACTTACAGAGATGGTGCCCATAATAGGTGAACAAATTGGTCAGAAAGGAGTTGTCGAGATGCTACATATTTTATCTCAATCTCATTAACCAGGCACCTCAAAATGCTGTTCCCCTGTACGCCGACGAGGATTACCGCAAGAGATCAGACAAAGCCAGCTCCTGTGCGATCCCGCTCCCCAATCCTTATTTTCAATCCATCTTACAACACGATCACGGCCACGGCCACGGCCAACAGGAGATTGGCGCATAGAGCAGTCCAACCGGCGACAAGGTCTGCATTGCGGGCACCGGTCGACACTTGCGAAGCGTCAGATGAAGGCGTCGACGTTATGTCCGTAGTCAGTGAGCTGCTAGTGGTGGTGACAAGGAACGAGTCTGACGAACTCGCCGCGTAGCCGTAGTCATAGGACGAGGTGGCGGCGGCGTAGTCGTCCGAGGTATATGTGTATGAGGAGGAGTAGGAGGAAAGGCCACCGCTTCCTCCGCATGCAGTGCTTGTGGAGTCCTGTATTGTGCGGTTATGGTCAGTGACAGGGAACTTGGGCCGACTGATGAGGGAACAAGGTCAGGGAACGAATTGGGCGAGATGGTGCCTTACCGGAGGGCAGCATTCGCCAACGATACTTGAACACGTATAGCCTCCTCCGCAGTGATCTAGCAGACACGGTCAGAAGGAAGAAATTCGAGACAGAAGAGTGATGGGTTCGACTCACATCCATCAGCGCAGCACACATCACCCTCGCTCGGGTTATAGCAAGAATCGGTGCCACAAGGCTCACTGCCAGTCCCGTATTGCTCGGCGCAAGAATTTGAATTGCCGCCGCCTGAGCCTGAACCGGAGCCACTGCTATTGGATGGACATGTGCTCTCCGGGTCGCTGGGATCATAGCAATAAAGACTGTCATTTGGGCATTCGACGTAACTAGATCCGAAGCAGCTGGCGCACGTGGCGCCGTACTGAGTGCAGATATCCGTGGTGGTCGAGGTGGGATTGGCGGCGGCATCGGTTGAAGTGGTGGCTGAGCTACCGCTGCTGCTCTCGCCTGGGCAAGAATCGATGCCGTAGGATGGGTCGCCAGGCTTGTAGCAATAGATGCTGCTGTCAGGGCACAGAGTGTAACCGGCGCCAAAGCATTCTTCACATGTGCCCTCACACCGCTTGTCAAGCGAACGCGGTAGAACCGGTGTCGTCAAGGTTGGAGTCTTTCTCAGTCCCAATTGGTTGTATTGGGCACTCTCAGGGTCTGATGCAGATGCTAGCAATGAGAGTGAAGACCACAGGAGCGCGTGAATGTACCACATGATGCCGTTGGCGATGAAGGAAGATAAACGAATGACTATTCAAATAAAAGGCAGACAATAGGAAACTTGAGAGATAAAGGTCTGCTAGGTCATCAGGCTCGGAGCGTTGAACAAAAGACTAGAGGGCAGACTGTCTTATACCCAGCATTTGAGGCTGGAATACGAGTACGACTCGGCTTGATTTCCAGCAGGCAGGATAACCCTGTCCACCTGAAAGGGCGTACATTATGGCACTGTCCGCCAAAGATGCACGCCACAGCCAGTACCTTTGCCCCAATGCAGGATTGGAAGGTGTGTCCTTAATCAAGCCACTGAAAGCTTATGGTCTGAATCCGAGTCAGGAGACGCCATGCCGAGCTCGTCCTCAAGATCAAAGAGTATGAATTTAGCCTGACTAGGCGGCCGCTGTGATAAGTTGCCCAAGACATGGGGTGATGGCGTCGTGAGATTAAGGCGACGATCTTCACCACTTTCATTCCCCGCCAGCGTCGCAGCCGCGCCCAGAAATTGACGACCGGGCTTCTTGGCTGGATGGGGGCGAAGGACCAGATTCCAAGACGTTGGCGAAGAGAGGGAAGGGGCATGCAGAAGGATTGTGATCCCTGGTGGATGCTTGGTGTCGACAGCTGTCCCGACTTCACAAGATCGTCCCGAGCCAGGTTGGTGCATTTGACTATGCCATCACCGCCTTATGTTACCGGTTGTGACTAATAAGTTAGCACCGAGGTCTCTGTCTGGGGTTGTATTTCTGGGAAAAAGGATCTGGCGAATCGGAAGCCGCAGCGACTGGTGGCTGTAACCCAACGGCGTCCTTGAATTGAGAGCCACCCTGCCCCGCTAGGCTCACACGTGTGCTGTAAACCAAGAGAGCGTGAACTTGTACACACCCAACGGTGACCGAAAGAACGTTCGTGGCATTCGACTTGATCACCACCTCATCCTCCCTTGCCCGACCAACATCTCCTAGGGACATTGATATCCTGCTCTTTCCCAACTCCAGTCTCCAACCTCTCATCACGAGTCATGGATCTTCAGCTCCTTGAACTCCTTCGTGGTGTTGGTGATGGCGATCTCGACCGGCAATCTCTCCATGCTGCTCGCGCCAAAGAAACCGTGGACGCCTGTGGTTCGACTGAGCACATATCCAGCATCCTTTGGCTCGGCAATCGGGCCTCCATGACACAGGACGATAATGTCGGGATTGATCTTGATAGCGGCATCTCTCATGTTTTGAATCAGTTGGACACACTCATCCAAGCTTTTCCCTGTCTTTGCACCGATGCTGCCCGAGGTGGTCAAGCCCATGTGACAAACGAGGACATCAGCGCCCGCTGTGGTCATGCGCTCGGCCTCATCGACGTCGAAGACGTACGGCGTGGTGAGTAGGTCCTGCTTATGTGCTTCGGCGATCATGGCCACTTCCTTATCATAGCCCATTCCCGTCTCCTCGAGGTTTGCTCTGAATGTGCCATCGATGAGTCCCACTGTCGGGAAGTTCTGCACACCCACGAATCCCATACTCTTCAATTGCGCCAGGAATTTGCCCATGACCCGAAATGGATCCGTGCCACATACGCCGGCCAACACCCCGGTCCGATTTACGATGGGCAGAACTTCTTTGGCCATGTCTACGACAATTGCATTGGCATCCCCGTAGGGCATGAGGCCGGCAAGAGAACCGCGGCCAGCCATCCGGTAGCGGCCAGAGTTGTATATGATGATCAAGTCTGCTCCGCCTGCTTCGACGAACTTGGCTGACAAGCCCACACCCGCACCCGCGCCGACGATGGGAGCACCGCGCTGGATTTGGTGGCGGAGATGTGCCAGCACCTCTTTTCGCGAGGCTGGAGGGGCCATGCTGGACGGAGCGTGTTGGTGGACACTGACGATCTCCTCACAGTGATATGTGTTCGTCCAAAACTTGCCAACCCCGCGAGGATCGGCAGAGAGTTGAGGAGGGTTGCCGCCGCAGAATGTCGCTGCGGCCGAATCTCGTGAAATGGACCTCCTCCATCATTCGGGCTTCAGAAAATGCGGGGAAGGGAGTGAGGGGCTTCCACATGATGCAGTGCCATGCTTCCTTCCAGTACTGGCAGGGCATGAATGGACTGAACCGACGACTGTCTCGCCACCACCGCACGTGCGGCTGGCAGAGGTCATCATGATCTCGACCGCGGTGTCGATGTGTGATAAACGCCCTCCTTGACGTTTCCATCGGTCCCTGCATCAGTACACACCACACACCCGAAAATGACCAAACCGACCATTCTCATCATCGGGACTTGTGACACCAAGCTGGCCGAGATTCTGTTCCTCCGGGAGCAGATCCTCTCTCATGGAACTTGCCAGACGATCATCCTCGATGCGAGCCATAGCGCGAAGGAGTCTCCAGAGTACGCCGCGCTCTCTGGCGAGATCATTGCGCCTCTGCTAGAGCAGTCTTCCTCGTTGAGGGCTTTGCCTCGCGGTGAGTACATTGACCAGGCCATCGCGCAATGCCTCCCCATTGTGAAAGACTTGGTGTCCAAATCTCAGGTGAAGGGCATCGTTTCGGCGGCTGGCAGCAGCGGATCGTCCATCGCCACCGCTCTGATGCGTGGAGCCTGCCCAGTCGGATTTCCCAAGCTGATGGTGTCCACCATGGCAAGCGGGGACATCAAGCCTTACATCGAAGAGACAGACATCACCATGATGTATAGTGTTGTCGACATTGCTGGCATCAACTCCATCCTGAAGCGCATCCTCTCAAATGCGGCCGGCGCTATTCTGGGCATGACGCTTTCATATGTCCAGTCTTTGGCCCAGGCCACACCACCGCAAGAAGCCAAAGGGAGACGAATCGCGGCGACCATGTTTGGCGTCACGACCCCCTGCGTCGATGCTGTCCGCCGGATCCTCACCAGCACGCCCCATGACGTGTCCGAGTACGAGATCTACGTCTTCCACGCGACCGGCTCGGGGGGCCGGGCCATGGAACGACTCATAGCAGAGGGTCAGATCGATGCTGTCCTCGATCTCACCACGACAGAGATTGCGGATGAACTTTTCGGTGGCGTGCTCACGGCCGGACCCGACCGTCTCGAGATGGCGGCCCAAAAAGGCATTCCAATGGTCGTGTCTGTCGGCGCGTGCGATATGGTGAACTTCGGGCCCCGTGAGACAGTTCCTGAGCGGTACCAAGAGCGAAATCTCTACCAGCACAATCCCACTGTGACGCTCATGCGGACAACCAAGGAAGAGAATGCCCAGATCGGCCGGTTTATTGTCGACAAGCTCAAGGCAAACGCCGTAGACCCATCGAAAGTGCGAATCTTGCTGCCAGAAGGTGGCGTCAGCATGATCGACGCCCCTGATAAACCGTTTCATGATCCCAAAGCAGACGCAAAGCTCTTCCGCACCATTGAACGGGGCCTGGAAGGTTCATCGATTGAGGTGGTGAAGCTTCCATACAATATCAACGATGGCGCCTTTGCAGCCGAAATCTGCACCGCCATATTGGAACTGATGGAGGTGACGCCGAGGAAGTATAGGTTGGCAAATGCGAGGAGAAGGAGGTGGAGTTTTGACCATGGCGCTACCGTCAACGCCGTGAGGCGTGCCAGTCAGGTTGAGATTCCTGATGCCTGTTGATGATTCGCAATGATGGACGCTGATCAACATGTCGTTTTCGTTTTGAACGTGTCCGTGAGCCTGGGGTCTGGCGTACAGCTCATGTACCTTCCTATGTACCTTTTTTATGTGCCTTACCATTTCAATCAACCACTCCTGTTGCACGATGTTTGCCCGTTCTTCCACCACCTGGGGTGGTGTATGACGAGATGACGGTGACAACCAGAAGATTTGCACTTTCAACTCATTTGCTACGTATTCCAGCAGTTTTCTCGAGAAGTTCATGACTGCAAAAACACTCTTCTTCCGTCGGCAGTGGTCATAAGTACGTGGTGTGCATCATTCCTGGTGAAAGCGCAATGAGGTGTGAGCCAGAACATCACGGTGCTGCCTTCGCCATTTTAGAACCTTTCTTCGAGAACCCTGCACACTTCCAGCACGCCTGCTGTACTGCAACAGTGTCTCTAGGTCATTATCATTTTCTCGCATCCACGGTTCGGCTGTAAAACACCGTGTTCCAGGCGGCTGCACTGGAGTGGGAACGTGATTTCGATCGAGTAGTTGCACTGACCACATTGTCTGGTCTTTATGGAATCGCCATGGGATCCTAACAGGGCCGTTCTTCAGATGTTGACATGGTTGTCTTGAAGCTCGTGAAGGCTCAAGTTCAAGGTCTGTTGTGACGCCAACTTTCTAGCTTTGCTTACTCGAAATTGAGCTCGCATTCCGGCCGAGATAGTACGGATGACGGCGTGTGAATGTGTGAGGCCTCATGTCAAGGCTGCCTCTGATCAGTCAAAGGTTGAACTTAAAGGCCATGTCGAGTTCTCAGGAATCCGCTGACACTCTGTCCACAAGGTTCGCGACGCTGGTCTTGAAGCCACAGAAGGGTGTTGGGATCACGAAATCAGGCACCTGAGATGCTGGTGAGAATAGTCAGCAATGGTACTTATTGATTGTTGATATAGGTGTGTTGGTCTTGGACCATGCAAGGCTGGCTGGCCCACAGAACGCCGCCAAGACTGACAATGGACATCAGTGAGTGGTGTTCAAACCCAGTCGCAAACTCTAGAAACCTCATTTTGAACTCTCCTTTCTGTGCCAAACCACGCCACCGTTATTATCGACGAGAAACAACCGTTCACCTGGTCTTAGCCTTGTCGTTTTGCTTCTCCCATCCTTCAGCTCACTACACACCGCGCCCGCGCTTCGCGGCCTCTGCATCACTACATTACGATCCTGCCACTCGATCCGATAACATGCCTCACGCTGCTCCTTCGCGGTACGCGCCCACGGCGACTTCAGATCTCGAAGCTGGACCAGTTCTTAAACTCGGAGAATATGCCGACGAGACCACACTCAACCTCTCAGAAGCCCGCATTGTTCTGCTAAAGACCTTGTCCCATCGCGCAGCTCTTGGGGCGACGTACGAAGAGACGGAAACGACTGCAAAAACAAGAGACTACCTTGAAATCTTTGCCGTCTTCAAAGAGCTCGCCGAGGCACAGCAAGTCGAAGGCATTATCGACTCGTATGGAAAAGGGCTGGAGAGGTTTGAAAAGAGTCAACTCGGCAGTCTTGTGCCGACATGCGCAGAAGAAGCTAAAGCGCTGATCCCAAGCCTGGAAAGGAAGGTCGAAGAGGGCACCATTAACGAGGATGAACTGGAGGCAATCTGCCGAGAACTCCAACGGCTGAAGAGACAGGCGGAGCTGTGAGTTTGAACGACACCGCATATTCATCCACTATCCAGGATCGAATCGAGGCCGATGGTCCATTCCTCCGTTGCCTCTTCTTCCACCCACCAAGTTCCGGCCGAAGAAGAGAAGGGCAACCGGACGACGATCATATTAGAGCATCAGAATAGGATGGCTGTCCACCCGAAACCGGCCATGTTGTGCCGGGGTAAAGGACGGCCTGGAAAGAGAGGGAGATATAGGACGGGATAGGAAAGAGAGCGAGGTGCAGGAGCGTTACGAGGCATAGGCATGAGTCCGGATCTATGGAGACAGGGATACCGCATAAAGATTGTGATTTTGGACGGTCGGTGCGCAGTCAGCTTCCGGGTGAGCAAGGATTATTAACGGACTTTGTTTTAACGATTGTATATATTCAGCGTGGGTGAAGTTTATATTTTCTCGACCGGGACCTTCATATAAGATGGTCTCAAATTCACAATTCCAATCTCGAGACTTGACAGTCCTGATCCCAATTTTGTGGGCGTACACGATATGGTCGAGCAAGACCATCTTGCACTAAGGTGAAACTCAGCCCTCCGTGACTATCATAGGTCAACCGAACAGCCCTTCACCTCCTAGCATCTGACATGGACGTGGAATGTGAGGTGTTCAGGACCGTGTCCGCTCGTGCTTTCCATTCCCTATGTATGGACCCATCCTGACGTTTTCGGGTGCATCTGATCAACGCCTTGTGATAGTCTGACAGTGGACCGGCTGAGCATGTTTGAATCTCGAATGACTCTCATCCACTCTTTGCTTTCTGGCGTCTTTGTGATGGTCTTGTGATGGTCTTGTGATGGTCAATTGGCGAGCCTCTTTGTCGGCATGCTTCTCGCCGCCTTCACCAATCAGAGTCATCAGAAGATCATCCATGACTGCTCCAATTGTCTGACACATCATGCGGTGAAAGGGTGACTCTGTGCAACCACGACGGGTTCGACTGTGAAGAACCTCGCTCGAGCCCAATATCCACTGGGAATGACCAACCCAGTTCAGTATAGTCACCCTCTTGGAGAAACGAACAGCTGGAAGAAATATCTGGCTCTGATACCAGTTTTATAAGTCTTCAGCGGGCTTCGTCTGTAGTTCGAACCCTTTGCTCAGGTCCACAAACCCGCGCTCCGGTTGTGCAAAGGCGATGGTTGGGGGCAAGCGGAAGCTAGCGCAATACATCTTCTTCTTGGGGGAAACCAGACGCACGTAATGGAGCTCCATCTCGGCCTGCTCGTCGTCCAATTCGACATCAGTTCCAATGTGCTGGGATATTCTTGCACATATCTCCTCACACTCTGCTTCTTCGCTGTCGAGTTTGGATTGAAACAAGTAAACATGAATCATCGGAAGTTTGCAGGCTGTGTTGGGTATAAATTCAGCTTCGCGGCCATGATAGATGCCCTTGAACGCATCCAAAAACTCGATAGCCGTGGCGGGCAAATTCATGACATAATGGTTGAACGCAGCAGGTTCGACGAGAGCGTGGGTCTCCTTCTGGGTCTGTTTCATGAGTGCTTCCTTCTCCGCCTTGGTGGCGTGGCGTGGGACCATCAACTTGGGCTGCAGCTCAACTATGCGTCGATTGATGGCCAGTTCCGTCGTTGCTCTGCGGATGAAAGACCTGCCATCTTCACAGGAAGCCGTGACAAAAGCCGTGACCTTGTTGCGAGATATGGCATCTTTCAGAGCTTCATAACAGTCTGGATTGAGATCGTTGGCCCGTACAAAAATCCCTCGCTTGCCGGCCGGCACGGCAAAAGGACCGACACCGGCCATGATATCGCAGACCGCGTCCCCGGGATGGAATTTCTCGAAGATGCGCGCGTGTTCGGTGTGAAGGCGGGAGTTCCAATAGACTTTGCCAAAGTTGAATCTGAACTCACATCCAGATTCATGCACAATCACATCCAGGTCATCTGCGCCGGCAAGGACTTCATAGGGGAAGGTCCGAAATACCGATTCCGAACCAACATCGAAGGTCTTATTGATGACGGTGCGAATCGCAGGGTTCTTGTCCAGCAAGACTTGACCGATGAGGTGTTTGTAGGGAAGATATATGTCACGAAGGTTGACGTGTGCTGCTCCCATTTAGCGATATGGAGTGGGGGAGGTCGAGAAGGGAAACAAACCGAGGTGGCCTGCCTTTGCGAAACCAGCCGGCGTTTCTTTTTCTTCTTCTGGGAGTTCTGGAAGCGTGGCTTCAAGAATATTGTCTGCCGTCAAAGGTGAGGCCCGTTCTTCCAATCTTTATTGAAATCCGAGACTCACTTACGCATGGTCCAGTCATCGTAGGTGAGAGTCAAGTCATAAGGTCGAACTCGGACCAGCCTCTCTTCGGCCAGCTTGGTCAACGTGGGAGACCAGGTCGACGGGACTGCCAACATTGAGATACTGCCTTCTTGCGGCCGTCGGAGCAACTCACCGGCGGCATCGACGCCTGGCTGCAGCAAAAAGCATTTTGCCCCAGGCGCCGTCTCGTCATCTCGGAGTCCTTTGACCAATCCAAGCCGAAGAAGGTCACCAGACTTCTGAAGTTCGCTCCGCACGTCAGAAATCTTCTTCGTGTCGCTGACGGTAGCAGCGGACAAGGGAATCGTTTTCTTGAAGAAGGACCTATCCAGTGTTCGCATTGACCGGTTGATCGGGGGTAGGAAAATGTCGGGAAGGTCGGGAGAATTCATCTTTAACTTGTTGAAGACAGCGGCCGCGGTGGTGAAGAGGCGGTTGGCATAGGGTGCCATGGAACGGAAGAGCGTTGTCTTCAAACAGTTGCGAACAGAAAGTTCTTGCTCACATCTTTAGCTAAAGAAAACTCAAAATGTCGGCAACGCTACCGTTTTCGGCGACGTCTCGACATGCCCAAGCAACAGCCAACCATGGCATCGTAAAAGCGGTAACGTCTTGCAGCAAGTTGTCTCTGATGAACGGAGCAAGATGAGTTGGTTGTGTAAAGGTATTTAGAAGGCAAGCCTAGGGCGGTATTGTAGGAGTGCCAGAGGCAAGTCGATCACGTGGATCACTGCTTGTGTTCGGTACCATAGCAGCTGATTTGACGTAAACAAGGCCATAATTCTATAACTGCTATATGGTTGACTCTGTCACAGTGAATTATAGATGCTGTCTTCATCAGGTCCTCAAAGAGGGATGCAGCTGCTTTCCGTCCTCCAGAACCAAGTTCAACCACTCACATATCCATGCGAATACGGCACCACACATACTTGAGTTGCCGCTCGCGACCGCTGAAGAAGTCACCAATGGCCAACGCATTGGCTCTGCTGTATTTGAGCCGTTCGTTCCCAGGTCCATTGAAAGAGGTCTCTCCGAGTCGGTCCACCCGCTGTATTCCGTTTCATGGCCATGATGGTGATTCTGGATTCGGCTCACGAGCTTGCCCTTTACGCTCGGGATGCATCGGTACGCCCTGGTGAACGGCTTGGGCACGAGGTAGATCAAGTTTCCTTGTCTGGCGGGGACCTGCTCTTGATCTGTGGTCCGTCCAGGCCATGGGTCGCACAAGACTCCCAAAAGAAGGTTGAGAGGCCGACACAACATATGAGCAACATCGCCCTGCAGGCGATGATTCTCCTAGAACTGACAACGATTGTCGATATAATGTTGGCGATGGGAGGTGCACATGCGACGGAAAGAACAATGGCCTGAACAAGACTCAGCAATCCGTGATGGTGTGCAAAAGGCCCCGGTTCATTCGATGGGAAGGGCTGGAAGCATCACTGTCTCTTCCACTTTCTCATGTCCCACACTACTCTGGTCAGGGACTTGTACACGGTCTTGCCCTCGATAGTATGTGTCGCAACACCAAACACCATCAAAAACGCCGTCGACAGAATTGCGACGACTAGAAAGCTCAGCCAGTACGTCTTCAGGGTGTATATTCTGGCGATCTCGGGGAGCTGAATGGAGAAATATGCCGTCATCAGACTGACAGGAAGGAATAAAATCGTCGCTTTCGCGAGGAGGATGGTTGTCCTCGTTAATCTCTCCACCGCTTGGGACTCTTTGAGTGCAACGAGGTTAAAATTCTAGTGGAGATGAGTCGGGGCGACAACCAAAAGGGGCGGCGGCATACCATCAAGACGAGAGACTCTTTCTCTTTCAAGCATTCCTCGATTTCAGTCAACGCGTACAGGCCGATGCGGTCCAGCAGTCTCTCAAAACGGACCACAGCCGACAGACTGAGTCGCACTTTCACCGTCGAATTGTCATCGTGGAGAACAAACTCTTCTGTCGACACACGCGAAGCTGCCGTGTTAGGATACATATGAGCATCACGATGGCGAGAGCGACCACGACTCAAGGCACGGTAACTGGCGGCTAATGGCGAACGCTGGCGAAGGATGAGTTGAGTCACGATGAGCTTATAGCTCTGATACATGAGCTTCAGCACCGTCAGCTGTCGTCCGACCTCGTGCAACTTCTGGACCTCGGCAACGTCGGCATGGTCTAACATCTTCTTTCGCAACGACTCCAAAGTGTCTCGATAAGGATGCTGTCGCCTCGCGATCAATGCATATGTCGTAAGCCAGTCGTCAAAGAGATAATAAAATAACAAGCTTGCGCTTTCTTCCGCAGTGGTATGTCCAGTCGATCTTATGCGCACTTTCATCAGCGCATCTTGGGAGTCATCTTTCATGTGAGGAATGGACAGATGTTTAAAAACATTCAGAACATTCCGTCGCGCCACCTTCACGGACTGACGATACTCATCGGTAAGGGGGAAGGCACTCCCCCCCGGCGGCCTTTCAAAAACAGAGACGACGGTATTATCATCGAAGATGAGCAACGAGGTCCAAATGCGTTGACCTGAGGGTTTGTTTGAGCCGTTGAAGTTGTCCGGGCCGTGGGGTGAGAAGAGCAGATTGAATCCAACGTAAATATAACGCGCGCCAAAGTCGATTGAACAGAAGTGCCACATGTCATTGACGATGTCGCCGAAGCTTAATTGGGACATTCCCAGTCCGACATTCTGCACTCCTGGATGGACTTGCCCGCCGTTGGGCACCGCTTTCTCGACGTCATGAGTCTGTGCATGAGCGGTCTTGTCGAGTGTTTCTGGAGTTGCTCCACCAGCGGAAGATCCACTCGACGACACGCTGTCCGAGCTGGGGGTGGTGGTGTTGGTGGCCGCTCTCAGGGGACACAGCAAGCTGGTCAGCCTTGGAGAAATATCGTACTTCTCTGCAACGGCGCCGATGATTTCCTTCTGCACGCCATCGGCCCAGAAGTTCAGCCACAGCGTCTGCTTCGAGTTGGCGGGATTATGGTCCTCGAGCCATGAGGCGACACCGCTTTTGTCCAGATCAAAGGCACATTGTGCTTGGGTCGCGTCGAACAATACCGCGAAATTGCCTGTCAACGGATGTTCCAGCTTCTTCTTGCATTTCGCGAACGCGTCCTCATCGTCGATGTCGCACACTGGGGAAACGCTGCTGGCCATGAGCAAGAGTTGTCTCTGTGCAACATTGAGGCGGTCTTCGAGGTCATTTTCACAAGCCGGCGGCTATATATGTGAACCTAAGACCACCGAAGCGCCCGGCAGGCACTGCCGCAGTAGCTCAGCCACAAACCACAATTGTCTCAGGCGGGGACAAGGTCTGGCTCCCTGACGCCAATCTGAACTTGGGGCTGTGGCCATCTCCCTCAGTTGTCATTGCTGGGTCCTTGTGCTGAAACGATTGTCGGGCTTCGGGCGGGCCGGGCAATGGTAGCGCCCGCGGCCC
>Ga0255336_101028_pt1 | contig 26008 bp, 5 predicted proteins | sample MeOH1_35cm_T3_17_FD_189102 | JGI IMG/M metagenome (GOLD analysis project Ga0255336, IMG submission 189102) | Sandy soil microbial communities from University of British Columbia, Vancouver, Canada - MeOH1_35cm_T3_179 | ecosystem: Engineered > Artificial ecosystem > Sand microcosm > Unclassified ...
CACACTGCACTGGCATGGAAAACCCCTGCCGAATTCGCCCGTGAATGCGGGGCCCAAGTGAATTCGCAGGCGCCAAAACAGGTCGGAATCTCTACCGGCTGATGGCCCGGGGATTGGGGGTGGGTCATGGGGGATTGGACTCGAAACCGGGCCGCTACTCAAATCTGGGGGGACGTCGCTCAGGCGCACGCGCGGATGTGTTGGGAGCAGCCTTGACGGCAGATAGCCTAATGCCCTATCAAGCGGTCCATAGAGGACACACGGATAGGCAATGGAAAGGGAAAGGGACGTTGTCGCACAGAACGAGGCGGGACGCCGGTTGTTCGACGAGGGACGCTTCGACGAAGCGCGCGACGTTTTCCTCCGCGTGGCATCCGATCCTGCGGCGCTCGGTGCAGCTATCAACGTTGGCCAGTGCGACCTCCGCGCGGGACGTCTTGAGGCGGCAGAGAGCTGCGCGCGTCGCCTGATCGACACGTCGCCGAACTTCGCGCCCGCCTGGGCACTTCTGGGTGAGGCCCTCATGTTGCTGTTGCGGTCCGGCGAGGCGGCGGACGCGTTTCATCGTGCCGTAGCGATCGCGCCGACGAACGGCCTGTTATGGCGTCGCTTGGGCGATGCGCAACATGCGGGCAAGGAGCTGGAGCTGGCGCGAGAAAGCTACGCGCGAGCGCTGCGGGAAGCGCCGGACGACGCTAAGAGTCTCGCCGCGCTGGTGTCGGTCAAACGCGTGCTTTGCGATTGGGACCGCCTGGATCAGTTGTCCGTCGCCCTGCGTCGGACCGTGCGCGACGGACGTGGTGCGGTCCAACCGCTTTCCTTCCTGGCGGAGGGTGATGACGCTGCGGAACAGCGCCAATGCGCGACGGCATGGGTTGAGCAGCGCGTGCGATCGATGGGGTCACCCATGCCTGGCGCCCAAGGAAACATGAAACCGCGCATCGGCTTCGTCTCATACGGTTTCGGCGCTCATCCCACGGCGATCCTCGGCTCGGCGGTCATCGAAGCCATGCGTGCCCAGGGCGTCGACCTCCATTTGATCTGCACCGGCCCCAATGATGGCTCCGGCTATCGGCGCCGCCTGGAGGCCGCAGCACCCATCCATGACGTCGAATCCCTGTCGCCCGTTGCTTGCGCCTGGCGCATACGCGAACTCGGTATCGATGTCCTCGTCGATCTGGATGGGTATTCGCGCGAACGTGTTCCTTCGTTGTTCGCCGAGCGGCCCTGCGCCTTGCAACTGGTCTGGCTGGGCTTCCCTGGTACCACGGGCGCGCAGTGTTTCGACTACGTCATCGCGGATGCCTTCGTTCTGCCCCCGGCACTCGAACCTCACTTCACCGAGCGCGTGGCGCGGCTGCCGCGGTGCTACCAGCCCAACGATCCCACGCGTCCGCTCCGGGTACCTCCGCCTCGCGAGGCGTTCGGCCTGCCGGCCGATGCCGTGGTGTATGCCTGCTTCAACACCTCGTTCAAGGTGAATCCGCGGAGCTTCGCGCGGATGATGAAGGTGCTGCGTGACGTGCCGGGCAGCGTGCTGTGGCTGCTGAAGGGGCCCGGTCGCGCGACGGAACGCCTGAAGGCGACGGCGACGGCCCTTGGCGTCGCCCCGGAACGGCTGGTCTTCCTGGAGAAGCAGGCCCACGGTGCTTACCTCGCCGCTTATGCGCACGTGGACCTCTTCCTCGATACCGAACACTACAACGCCCACACGACCGCCTCCGATGCCATGTGGGCAGGGTGCCCGGTACTGACCCGCCCCGGCCGGACCTTTGCCTCCCGGGTGGCCGGAAGCCTGAACCACCACGCCGGTCTCGACGAACTCAATGTCGCGGACGATCGCGCCTTCGTCGACCTCGCCGTACGGGCAGGGCGCGATCCCGCCTACCGTGCCCACCTGCGGGGCCGCCTTGCAGCCGCCCGGGCCGACTCACCCCTCTTCGACCCCAGCGGATTCGCCACGGACTTCATGGATCTTGTCGGCCGGCTGCTGACTCGGGATCACGCCACCCCAAACTGACCCTAAACTTTTTTTCCGTTCCCTGGATTGAGGGATATGGGGCGCCGAAAACCGGACGCCCGGCATATCCATCAGGGGAAGCTTCGCCATGGTCGCAGTGGTCGCAGGGAACGGGCTGGGTCTGGGCAATTCGTCGCTCACGCAGCTGGGGCAGGGGTTCGGTGGGCAGGCAGGCATTGGCCAGGCCGGCGTGGGGCAATACGTCAACGTCGCCAACGGCAACCTGGTGCTGCGGAACCCGGGGCAGTCGCTGGTGTTCGACGGCATGTCGCTGGACATGCTCCGCACCTACAACAGCCAGGGCCAGATGTCCGGCGACAACGGCTGGCTGTTCGGCTTCGGTCGCCAGGTTGGCGGACTGACCGGGACGCTGAATGCGGCCGGCAGCACCGTGACGCGGACCGGCGACGATGGCAGCACCATCACCTACGCTTACGATCCGGCCAGCGGCAACTACGTCAGCCAGGGCCAGAGCGGCACGGAAGACACCTTGCATTGGGACGCCACCAAGGGTGGCTGGCAGTGGACCGACGGGGCCACGCACAACGTCGAGACCTACGACTCGGCCGGTCGCCTCGCCTCGCTCACGAACCCGCAGACGGGTGCGAGCTTCACCTTTACCTGGCAGGGCAACCAGCTGACCCAAGTCACCGCAGGCGACGGCGATACGCTGGCGCTGGGTTACGACGCGGCAGGTCACTTGACCAGCCTCACGGTGTCGGAAGTACCGCCGGGCGGTACGGTCGCCGTGGTGCGTCAGCAGGCAACGTACGCGTACGACGTTGCGGGCCGTCTCACCTCGGTCGCTACGACGCTCGCCTCGGACACGGATACGGCCGGTGGTACGTACGCCACGACGTATACCTATGACGGCAGCAGCGACCGCATCGCCTCGATGACGCAGAGCGATGGGACCACGGTCTCCTACGTCTATGCGCAGGATGGGGAAGGCAATTACCGCGTATCGCAGATCACCACGGGGACGGGTGCCGACGCGCAGACGGTCAATATTGCGTATGGCAACGGAAGCACGACGGTTACGGATGCGCTGGGTAATGCCTGGACTTACGAGTTCAACGCCTCGGGCGAACTCACGGCGGTGGTCTCACCGTCGGTCAATGGCACGGCGAGCCGGACGAGCTATGCGTACGACGCGAATGGCAATGTGCTTCGCACCGTCGATGCCAATGGCGGAATGACCCTCTATGGCTATGACAGCCACGGAAACCTGCTCACCGTCGAGGATCCCGTCGGTAACACCGTGAGCTACACGTACGACGATCATGACAACATGCTCAGCCGTACTGTCTACACAACCCCAGCGCAGGGCGAGCTGGGGCAGCCCGGCTACGTCCCGCCCGCTGGCGCTGAGACAACGCACTATGTGTATGACGCGAACGATCGCATCGCCTACGTCGTCGACGCTACGGACGCCGTCACTCACAACGCCTATGCGACGGACGGCAATGGGAATACCGTGCTGGCTTCTACCTTCGCGTGGCGCGGCGTCACGTATCCCGTGGGCGCTAGCGAGCCTTCCCTGGCCGACCTCGCCGCGTGGGCAGCAAGCGGGGCAGTGCAGGCGATCCTGACTCGGGGTTCGCGTGTCGACTACACGTACGACATCCGCGGCCAGTTGGCGTCGCAGACGGCCTACGACGCCGTTGACGCGAGCGGTTCCGGTGTCGTCGATGCCGGTACGGTGGTCACGCGCGCCGTCTACGATGTGATGGGCCGTCTCCTGCAAAGCACGACGGTCCGTGGCAGCAACCGCGACGTGGTCGAAACCGTCAGTCATGCCTACGACGGCATGGGTCGTATCGTTTCGAGCACCGACGCGCTCGGCCATACGGTCAGCTACGTCTACCTCGACAACAACCATACCGTCGAGATCGTCGACGCCAGCGGCCTGATCACGACGCAGGTGCGTAACAGCGCGGGAACCTTGATCAGCAGCACGCAGTCGGTCGGGACGCTGGCGCACGCTGGCGAGACCTTCTACGACGCCGCAGGGCGTCCCATCGCCATCGTCGATGCGCAGGGCGCCGTCAGCTACACCTTCTACGACGCGGCCGGCAGGAAAGTGGGTGCCGTTGATGCACAGGGCCATGCGGTGTCGTATACGTACGACGCAAATGGGCACCTGACCGCTACCGTAACGTACGCGACCGCCATCGATACGACGGGGTGGTTCGCGGCCGGTGGCCCGACGACGAACATGCCGGCCGTGTTGCCGCCGCCGGCACGTTCCCTGGACGATGTCGCGACGCTGGCGGTATTCGATGCAGCGGGTCATTCCGTCGCCACGATCGCCGCCGATGGAACGCTCACCGTCCAGGTGCGCGATGCGAACGGCAACGTCACCAGCTCGACCGTGTACGCGAACCGGCTGAGTGCCGACCAGATCATGGCCCTCGGTACCACGCCCTCGCTCGGCGATGTTCAGGCGGATGTGGTCACCGATCCGACGGATGCGGTTACCGTCACCGCGTACGACGACCAGGGGCGCCTGATCGCCACCATCGATCCCAACGGCTATGTGACGATCAACCAGTACGACGGCCAGGGACGTATCGCCAGCGCCATCGAATATTATCAGCGACTGTCGTCAGACCAGTTGGCGACGCTGGGTCTGGCACCCTCGCCGGACGACGTCGAGAATGTGGTTTCTCCGTCCTATTACGATTCGATGGCGGTCTGGGTTTACGACGAGTCAGGTCAGCTCGCGGGTACGGTGGACCTGGAAGGTAACGCTACGCTCTACACCTATGTCGATGGGCGTCTGGCGTCGACCCTCTCGCAAACCGGTGTGTACACGCAGGCAGCGCAGAACATCGCGGCCAACCCGACCGTGCAGACGTTCAAGAATTACGCCGGCTTCAGCCCATTGTCGAAGGTCGGAACCACCACGATCTACGACGCCTCCGGCAAAGTCGCCGCTACCGTCGACCCCGATGGTTCGGTTCACGAGTACACCTACGACGCCCAGGGCCGCGTCACGTCGACATCGACAGCGTTCTTCATTTCCGGCTACGACTCGGTCATTCTTCAGGACAACCCCACTCTCGAGCAGCTCAATGCGTTGCTCCAGGATGCGTACTCGTACGGATCGGTCATTTCCGTCTACGATGACCAGGGACGTGTTGCGGCGACCATCGATGCCACCGGAAGGATCACGCTGAACGCTTTCGACGCGGCGGGGCGACTCGTCGCCACATCGATGTTGAATCGCCAGCTGAACGTCGATGAGATGGCTCAGCTGGGCAGCTCGCCGAGCCTGCAGGACATCCAGGCGCTCGTGACAAGTAGTGGTACGCAGGGGGTCGAGCTTCACTATTTCGATGCGAACGGCAACGAGACGATGAGTGTCTCGAGCAACGGTTTGGTGACCGTCCGTACCTACGACGGCGCCGGTCACCTGATCAGCCAGATCAAGTACGGCACCGCGATCAGTACGTACTCGTTGAGCCAGATCTATTCGCAGGGCGAGCTCGTTCCGCCGCCGCAGGCCAGCATCGCCTCGCAGATCACGGCATCCCAGGGCGACGATCGGACTTACAACTTCTACGACAGCCAGGGCAATCTCGTTGCTAATGTCACGTCGTCGATGAGCTATCAGTGGCCGTACGGTTACACGAGCACGCCGGTGACGACCTTCGTCCGGACCTCGGCCGATGGGCTATCGACCGAATCCTTCACAATCGTCTACACCATGACGTCGGCCAGCTTCCTCAATTGGGCAGCGAATCCGACCCTGGCAGGGCTGACGACTGGATCCGGATATCAGTCCACCAGCGTGGCGACGCTGAAGGATGCGCAGGGCCGGACCGTGCTGACCTACGCGAACTACAGGACTGTCACGTATCAATACGACGTGGATGGCAACCTGGTCAGCAGGCGGTCCTATAAACACTCTATGGGTCTCTACGACACCGGCAGTTTTCAGGACCTGAACTCCATCCTCAGCCAGGTATCGACGTCGCCGCAGGACGACATCACCCGTTACTTCAGCGAATCCGACGCGAATGGAGCGACCCATTTCGTCGTGACATCCGACGGCACGATCCAGTCGACCCGCACTGATCTGCAAGGGCACATCATTGCGACGGCGACCTACGACGCCGCGCTGGCGGGTGCCAAGCTGGATATCCTGGCGCAGACGCCGGATATGGCGACGCTCTCGACATTGATGGACGGCATCGCAAGCCCCGGAGCGATCAACGTCTACGATCCCGCCGGCAATACGATCGCCTCACTGGCTGACGGTGTCCTGACCGTGATTCAGCGTAACGCGGCGGGCGACGAGGTGGCATCGACGGCTTACTCGCAGCTGCCGTCCGGAAGTGCGCTGCAGGCGCTGGCATCGTCGGGTGACCTTCATTCGCTTGACGGTGCATTGACCTATAACCCGTCTGACCGTCACGCCGTCACCGTGCGCGACAGTGCAGGCCGTCCTGTCGTGGCGATCACGCTCGATGGACACGTCTCGACGTGGGTCTACGATGCCGCGGGGAATCTCATTCGCTCCGTGGCGTACGCGACGCCGCTGGACGCATGGACCCAGCTGAGCCTGGGCACCAGTCCGACGCTCGCCCAGGTCGCGGCGGCTGTGACCCCATCGGCTGCCGACGCCATGACGCTAAACGTCTACGACGTCGCGGGTCACCTGGTTGCATCCATCGGTCCGGATGGCACCGTGACGACCATGCGCTACGACGCGGCGGGTCACCTTACCGAGACCCTGCAGGGCGCGGCTACCCTGACGAGCCATCAGATTGCCGAGCTGGCGTACGCACCGACGCTCGAAGGCATCGAGTTCGACCTGAACATCGACCGCGGGTCGACAGGGTCGCAGAACATGTATGACGGTGCGGGGCATCTTACGGCCACTATCGATAGCGACGGCCACGTCACGACCTACAGTTACGATGGCGCGGGCAATCTCAGCACGGTCAAGGTTTACGCCACCCCGCTGTCGTCGGGCTTCGGATATCTGCCTAATCTGACGGCGCTGAACGCCGAGCTGGTGCGGTCGTCAGGCGACCAGATCAACCGCTTCGTCTACGATGCCGAAGGCCGCAAGGTGGCCTCGATCGATACGAACGGTGTGCTTTCGATCACGACCTACGCTGCCGGTGGCGCCACCTCCACGATCGCCTTTGCCCCGCCACTGACGGTGGCGCAGCTGGCAACCCTCGGCGACGCGCCCTCGGTGGCGCAGATCTCCCGCATCACCGGTGGACTTACCTCGCACAACTACCTGGATGCCGCTGGTCGTTCCGTGGCGACACGCGACGCGCAGGGGAGAATGACTTACACGTTCTACGACGCGATGGGGCGCGTCGCTGGTGTCGTCGACGGGGCCGGGACGCTCACGAGCTTCGCGTACGACGCCAACGGTGATGTCATCCGTACGACGACATTTGCCGCCACGATCGATACGTCTACGTGGGTAAACGAGGTCGACGGTTCGCTCGAGATGCCGGCCTCCCTCCCGACGGTCGCAGGCTCGGCCGCGGACCGGATCCTTCTCACGATTCGCGATGCCGCCCGGAACGTCGTCGCAACCATCGACGCGGCCGGTACGGTTACGACCTATGCTTACGACGGCGTCGGTCGCGCGACGAGCACCACGGTACGCGGCGGCACACTATCCGCCAGTCAGCGCGCCGCGCTTGGCGACTCGCCGACACTCGCCGCGCTGAACGCGATCCTCCCGCCATCGGCCTCCGACCGGACCCAGCACACCGTGTTCGATGCGGACGGGCGCGCTGTGGCGACAATTGACGCCGCCGGCTACGTGGCGACCGCAACCTACGATGCCCTGGGCTATGTCACTGCCACACGCAGCTATGCCACACCGCTGACCCCTGCGCAACTCGCCACCATCGATGCGACGACGACCGATACGGCGTTGCTCGCACTGGTGACACCGTCGGCGGATGACCTGTCCACACGCACGTACTACGACGCGCTGGGTCGTGTGATCGGCCGCATCGATAGCGAAGGCTATCTCACTACATTCGCCTACGATGAAACGACGAACACGACAACGTCGACTCGCCATGCAGCGGCGTTGACCGCTGCAGCCGTCAACGCGCTGAGCGAGCAGGCATCGGTTGCCTCATTGCTCGCGCTTCTGGTAACGGACGCCGGTGCACAACAGGTTACCGACACCTTCGATGCGGACGGCGAGCTGGTCGCCCATGTCGATGGAACGGGCGTGCGCACCACGTATGCCTATGACGCCGCCGGACACAAGACGGGTTGGTCGACGACGGACACCTGGGGTTCGTACGGTGGAACCGCTACGTACGACGCGTTCGGCCGCCAGGTTTCCGTTGCCAACGGTGTGGGCGAGACTTCCACGTCGGTCTGGGACGCCTTCGGTCGGCTCAGCTCGACGACGGATGCCGCAGGCAATACCACCTGGTACTACTACGACACGGCTGGACGCATCGCCTATCAGGTGGAGGGTCGGGTCGGCCCCGACGGCGTGCGCAATGCGCGCGGTGCGGTCACTTCGTTCACTTACGATGCCTTCGGCGAGGTGGCGTCGGCCACGAAACATGCCGGTCTCCTGCAGCTGGGTGGCGCTGGGCTCGACCCGAACGCGGCGACGCCCGACGATATCGCTGCCGCGCTTACGCTGATCCCGGTATCCGAGCTGGTGGTCGACGAAACCACACAGTTCACGTACGACGGTGCAGGTCGTGCGCTGACCAGCACCGATGGCGATGGCTATGTCACCCGTTACGCCTACGATGCGTTTGGTGAGCTCGTCTCGCAGACCCGCACCGTCACGGCGGGAACGACCGATGTCACGACGTTCGCTTACGACGCGCGAGGAGAGCGCATCGCCGCAACCGAGGCAGCCGGGACTTCGCTTGCCCGGCAAACGACCGAGACCTTCGATGCCTTCGGTCGCGTCGCGACCGCCACAGATGCGATGGGTCATGTCACGAGCTATACCTACGATCGTCTCGGTCGTCAGATTGGTGTCGCCGACGTCGTCGACGGCGTCGTACGTCATGTCGGAACGACTTACGATGCCTTTGGCCGGGTACTGACCCAGGTCGATGCCCTGGGCCAGGTCACGACGTTTGCCTATGACACCGTCGGCCATGCCATGACGGTCACCACGCCGGAAGGCGTGACCATGACCACGGTGACCGACAGCCTGGGCGACGTCGTCAGCGTCGCGGACGGCGCGGGCAAAACCACGACGTATCGCTACGACAGCGCCGGTCGGCTGATCCAGACCCAGGATGCCCTGGGCTATACCGATACGACGACCTATACGCAAGGCGGGAGCGTCGTCACGACGACCGGCGCCCATGGTGACTCGGTCGTCACGTACGACGCTGCAGGCCGCGTGCTGTCGCGGACCATCGATCCCACTGGCGCCGACCTGACCACGTCCTTCAGCTATGACGGTGCGGGCAGGGTACTTACCCAGACGATTCCCAGCGGCGCCGTGACGCTCTTCGATTACGACGGCGATGGCAACCTGATTCGCAAGGTCGACGATCTCGGTGGGGCCAGTGTCATCACCAACTACGCTTACGACGGCGAAGGACACGTCGTGCGCAGTACGGTCGGCGGCGGTGCCGCGACGGTAACCACCGCGTATACATACGACAGTCTGGGCCGCCTCGTCAGTAACGCCGTCGACCCCGATGGGCTCGACCTCGTCACCTCGTATGTCTACGACGCGGATGACAATCTGGTTGAGACCACGGACCCAAGCGGCATTTCGACGTGGTACATCCGCGACGAGGCCGGGCAGGTGGTGTACACCTTCACGCCGACCGGCGCCGTGGGTGGCTCACAGGCGCTCGTGACGCATGTCGTCTACGACGCCGACGGTCAGGTCCTCGCCTCGACCACGACGGCCCGGTCCGTAAGTACGGCGACACTGACGGCACTGGCGACGGGGAGCACTAGCGGCAATCTTGCGCTCGGCGCCGCACTGTTCGCGACCGCCGACGATGCCGGCGCCCGTACCACTTCGGTAGTACGAGACGCCGATGGCCGTGTGCGCTTCAGCATCGATGCCGACGGCATGGTCACCGAGACGCGTTATGACAGCCTGGGTCGCATCAGTGCCACGCTGCGATACCCCGTGCCGCTGGACGCAGGCGGCGCGTTAAGCGCGGACCTGCAGGCCGGCACGGCGACGGAGGCCGAGCTGGCATCGGCGCTCAGCGCCCTGGCAGACGACGACGCCAGCGCCATAGCCACCTATAGCTACTACGACGAGCTCGGTCGGGTCCGTTACACCGCGCAGTCCGTCGATGTCGATGGCGTACGAGAGTATCGCGTCAGTGGCACGACCTATAACGCCGACGGGCAAGTTGCGTCGACGACCGTGTTCGCGCAGGGTCTGCCCCTGTCTGCCGTCGGCAGCGCCGCCGACGTGGCATCGCTCGACGCGAGCGTCGCGGCCGCGAACACGGGCAACGACATCCGCGTGACGACTTATGTGTACGACCATGCGCATCGCCTGGCGGCCACGGTCGGGCCCGACGGTGCGACATCGTTCATCGTCTACGACAGAGCGGGGCGCGTTGGTGGGACGGTGGATGCAGCGGGTTCGGTCGTTCTCTATACCTATGATGCGCTCGGCAGGCTGATCGCCCAAAGGGCCTCGGGCACTCCGTTCGGTGCCTCCGCGTGGTTGAGGAACGGAGAGCTCACCAGCGCATACGGCCACCTGCCTTCCAACACCAACGATTATCGTACAACGACAACCGCGTACGACGCGGCGGGTCGTGTGTCGAGCGTCTCCCACTACCTTGGCACGTATTACGGCGACGACGGCGGCTACGGCAGCCAGGTCGTCTATGCCTACGATGGCGCGGGCCGGCTTGCTTCGACGGCCGACAGCCTGTTCGATACCAATTACTACAGGGACCACGGCATTCCCTTCGACCCGCAGACGCGTACCACGCGCTATTTCAGGGATGCGGACGGAAACGTCACCGGCGAGCTGGATCCGGCCGGCACGCTCAGCGTCAATACCTACGACGCCGCGGGCCGCCTGACGGCCAGTACCACGTTCGCCACCATCGTGCCGACGGACAAGCGTCAGGCAGCGACGCTCGCATCGCTCCTGCCGGCAGCCTCCGACGCCGATCAGACCACGCGCTGGTTTCGCGATGATCGTGGGAACACCGTGGCGAGCATCGATGCGGGTGGTTACCTGACGACGTACAGCCTCGACGCGGACGGGCGGGTGCTCGGGACGGTTCGCTATGCCCAGGCGGTTCCGGTCAACGATCGGGATAACCTGGCCGCGGCGGCATCGGATGTGGCCGCGGCGGGTAGCGAGTCGACCTCGACCGTGTACGACACCTGGGGTCGCGTCGTATCGACGACCAACGCCGAGGGCACCGAGAGCAGGTTCGCCTACGACATCGATGGGCACGTCCTGGAGACGACGGTCGCTTACGGATCGGACGACGCCCGCACCTCGTCGTCGGTCTACGATTCCCTGGGCGAGATGGTGTCGTCGACCGATGCCGAAGGCGTGGCCACCACCTATACCTATGACGCCTATGGCCGCATCGCAACCACGACGGACGGTCTTGGCAATCGCACATGGTTCGCGTACGACGCAGCGGGCCGCGTGCTTTACACGGTCCGCGGCGAACCGAATCCGGACGGCACGGCTAACGGACAGGGCGAAGTAGTCGCCAACGACTACGATGCGTTCGGTGATCTGCAGCGAACCACGAAGTATGCCGGCCCCATCAGCATCGGCGATGCGTTCTCGGGAAGTGCGGCTGAGATCGCTTCGATCCTGCAATACACCTACAGCTCGCACGACAACGACCAGGTGGTGAACTACGACCACGACGCCTTTGGTGACGTCACCAACGTCTATTCGTCGTATGACAATTTCGTCAGGTCGAACTACGACGGCTTCGGTGAGCTGATCTCGCAGAGTGCCGGTAGCTACAGCCATCAGTTGCGCTCCACGTTCACCTACGATGCAGACGGTCGGCTCATCGGTCGTGACGACGTGGACGTGTCGGGTTCGGGCGGTTCCAGCGGTGGTGACGGGAGCATGCGCGTTCCGCTGGAGCGCGTTCAGGCGTGGACCTACGATGCGTTCGGCAACATGGCGTCGCACACGGACGGCGGTGGCGCTACGACTACCTACACCTATGACAATCTGGATCACCAGGTAAGCGACGGTCTCACCGTCGGCGGCACGCCTCGCGTCGAGACCGAGAACTACGATGCGTTCGGTCGGGAGCTCAGCCGTACCGATGCGCTAGGTCTCACGACCACGTTCACCTATGACGACGTACAGCGCACGATCGTCACCCAGAGTCCGGGTGGCCTGACGACGACGTCGACTCACAATCGTGAGGGGCAGGTCGTTGCCATCACCGATGCCGCAGGGCAAACGTCGCGTTACGCGTACAATGCCGATGGACGCTTGCTCGCCTCGTCGCGTCCCGACGGGAAGTCCATCACCAGTGTCTACGATGCCGTAGGCAACGTGACGATGACGACGGATGCCGATGGTCATGTCGTCACATACACCTATGACGCGGCTGGACGCGTGATCACGCAGACCGTCGATCCGGACGGTCTGAACCTGGTGACCACCTATGCGTACAGTGGTGCGGGTCTGGTACTGACGGTCACCGATCCGCAAGGCAACATCACGGACTACCTGCACAACGTGGACGGCACAGTATCCGCCATGGGCAAGGGTGTCGCGGACGGCTCGGCCACCATGTCGTATTACTACTATTACGATGGCGGCCACGTCACTTCCGAAAGTGGTAGCTCAACGTCTTCCGACGATATCGAGGATATCTCCCGGACCTACGACGGGTTCGGCCACCTCACCTCCACGGATGAGGGGCTCTCGACGATCTACTACTCGTACGATAGCGCCGGTAATGTCTCCACATCCAGGCAGGACGGCGTCACCACCTATTACTTCTACAACGAAGCGAATGAGCTGATCTACAAGGTGACGCCGCAGAGTGGCGGCTACTCGACGCCTCAGCAGGATGCCGTCACGGCCTATACCTACGATGCCGATGGTCATCTGACGAGCACGACCCAGTTCGCCACGACCCTCCCGGACAGCGCTCTGGAAGACATGGATCCCGGCGATTACTGGACCCCCGCCCAGGTCAAGAGCAGCGACGAGCTACCGTTCCTTCTTCCGTACGTCGTCCCGTCGGCGGACGACAGGACCTCGTATAGCGTCTATGACGACCAGGGCCGCGTGGCCTTCGAAATCGATGCGGGAGGGACCGTTACCGAAACACGCTACGACGTCCTCGGTCGCGTCGATGCGACGATCGTCTATCCGAACCAGGTGTCCATCACCGGTGACCTGGCGGATCGACTCCGTCAGGGGATGGAAGACGTCACAGCTTTCACCTCGGTCGTAGCCGCCGCCGGCAATACCGACGGGAGCGCCAGGGTGACGCGTTACATCTACGACGCCCTTGGCCGGCCGGTTTTTACTATGTCCGAGGGAGACGTCAATGGCGTCCGCGTCGGCCTCGTCACCGAGACGACCTACGATGCCGATGGCAACGTCCTGGCGACCATCGAGCATGCCGCGACGCTTTCGCCTGCGCAGGTCGCGTCGGCCACGCTCGCTTCGATGCAGGCCTGGGCGGCTGCGTCGCCCGAGGGGCGTGCTGTGCACACAGTGTACGACGCCGCCGGGCGCGCTACCTATGTGGTCCAGGCGACAGGCAGCGCGACGCTCAACGTGTACGACGGGGCAGGTCACGTCGTCGCATCGACGACCTATGCGCACCCCTTGACCGGGCTCACCGAATGGACGGAGGCATCGATCGCGGCGGCGATCACGGCTACGAATCCGGATGGCGCCGATGCGCGTACCACACGGATGGCTTATGACAGCGACGGCAACGTGTCTGAGGTCTATGCCCCGGGCAGTGACGTGCCCACGGCCAGCTATACGTACGGCGCGTACCACAACAAGGTGTCGTACACGAACGTGGCGGGACAAACGTGGACGTACAGCTATTGGGACGGCGTGCTGTTCCAGCAGCGTGGGCCGGCGGTCGATATCACCGACACGAGTCCTCCCTTCGGCGTGTTCCAGGACAACCTGCAAAACTTCGTGCAATACGAGTTCGACGGACAGGGTCGGATCCTTTCCGCAGTCACTTACGGCAACTACTATCCGTCGGAGATCACGTACGTTCGCGACGCGGGTGGTAACCTCATCCGCACGGAGAACAGTGGTCATAGCGTCTTCGATCCTGCGCAGGGGTGGCTGGCTCCGGACAGTAACTGGAACAGCCGGCAGAACACGGTCTACAACACGTTCAACCAGCCGACGATCATCACCGACGCTGATGGAAACACGTCATACAAGGTGTATGACCACGCCGGTCGCCTCGCTTATGACATCGACGCGAAGGGCTATGTCACCGCCTATACCTACGACGCCTACGGTGAGCTGACCGGTACCACGCGTTACGCACAGCCGGTGAGCGCCTCGAGCCTCGCGGGATGGGGTGGCACGAGCGCGCCGACCATGGCACAGGCGCAGGCAGCCATCGTCGCGAGCGCCGACGACCGCTCCGTCACGACCACTTACGATGCTTTTGGTCGCAAGACGGCCGTGACCGAATCGCCGGTAGCCTATGTGGCGGCCGACGGCAGCACCGGTGTCTCCGCGCCCACCACGCGGTATACGTACGACGTTTACGGCGACCTGACCAGCACATCCGTGCTCGTCAGCGGTACCGCAGGACAGGCGAACGCCGTCTGGGCTACGAGCTTTACGTTCTACGACCAGGCCGGTCGCCAGACCATGACCGTCGATCCGATGGGCTATGTCTCGACCTGGGCTTACAACGGGTTCGGCGAGGTGGTCGGCCAGACCGATTACGCCAACCCGATCGGCACGGCAGGCCTCGCTGCCGGCGGTACCCCGCCTGGTCTGCCTTCCGCGAGCGCCCAGGACCGGGTGACGCAGATGGCCTACGACACGCAGGGTCGCAAGGTGTCGGAATCCGTGCTGCGTGATTACACGGATGCCCAGGGCCAACCGGCACACGGGTTCGTGACGACCAGCTACACCTACGACGCCGAGGGTCATGTCGCGACCGTGACCGAAGGCGGTCGCACGATTGCCACGGTCTACGACGGCATGGGTCGCGTCGTCAGCGTGACGGCTCCGGCCGAGCGTGTCCTGGTCGCTAACTGGAAGGATCTGCTTGCGCAGAACCCGAATTGGGATCTGACGACGGACGCGCTCTACACCACGGCCTCCGTGGTGATGACGTACGGGTACGATGCCCTTGGCAACAAGACCGTGCAGACCCAGTCGTCCACGGCAGGCGGTCCCTCCGAATCCACCTGGTATATGTACGACGGAGACAATCGCCTCGCTGCGACCGTCACATCCGCCAATGGTGCCCAGCCCGACTGGAAGTCCAGCTCGGTCGTGCATTACACCTACGATGCCGACGGTCACCAGCTGACTGCCGTGTCGCAGATGAGCGACCTCGGCGGCGACGGCATGCCGGTGACGGTCACCACGACGAATACGTACGGCGCTGACGGCCAGTTGGTCATAACGTCAGTTGTCCGCTCGAACGGCACCGACGCCGATTCGTTGACGACGACCACGTACAACGCCTTCGGCGAAGTCGTGGCGACGGGCAACGGCATTACCACGAAGTCCACCTCGGTCTACGACAACGCCGGCCGCCTCATCTCGGCGGTCGACCCGAAGACGGGCGTCGTACACACCTATAGCTACGATCTCGCCGGCAACCTGATCCGTGACACCTATCACGCCACGGGCGGTGCCGAGGTCTACACCCAGTACACGCGTGATCTCGATGGTCACGTACTGAGCCAGCTCGCTCCTTCCACCACCTCGGCTACGGGCGAATCGGCGACCGCAATCGCGGCGACCTACGACCGTTGGGGCAACGTTCTCAGTTCGACCGACGCCAACGGCAATACCACTACCTATACGTATAACGAGCGCAACCAGGTCGTCACGACCTGGGAGGCGGCCGTCAACGTGGTAGACGACAGCGGCAACGCGACTGTCATGGCGCCGAGCAAGACGACCTCATACGACGTCGACGGGAATGTCGTCGCCGTGTCGGACGAAAACAACAACGTCACGCAGACCGTCTACAACACGGCAGGCCAGGTGATCGACGTGATCGATGCCGCGGGCTCGCATACGCGAGTGGCCTATGACGCACTCGGCAACGAAGTAGCCGGCGAGACCGGCAAGAGCGACGACGGCACCCTGCACCTAACCTTCAAGGATGTGGACGGGCAGGGCCGGGTAGTCGACGAGGGCGATTACCAGCTCTCGGCGGATGGCAGTTCGCAGGTGGCCACCCTGCGCCAGGTGTATGTGCTCGACGAAGCGGGCAATCGCGTCGTCGTCTATGACGGGCTCGGGAGTGCAGCACTACAGGCGGGGGACACCGCTACCGCGGCGCTCCATGCCAACTACTACAGCTACGACACCCAGGGCCGTGTGATCCGCAGCCAGGACGGCGCGCAGCGTGCGGCCAGCCTCGACAACGCGAACAACACGCTTCCGCCGCCGTACCCGACGCCGCGCAACTTCGACTTCGACCAGGGCTCGATGGCCTGGTCGGTATCGACCGATACGGGCATGGATTCGACCACCTACCCGGGTTGGACCTTCGTCGACGGTACCGCCGTTTATAACGGCACACGTGCCGGCGACGGCATCGGCAGCGACATCCTTAACGACGACCAGGTGCCGGTGACACCTGGCCAGACGATCAATGCCTGGGCCGATGTCTATTCGACCGGTAAGCACGGCGGTGCGAACGTTTTCATCCTCTGGTTCAGGGCCGACGGCAGCTTCATCTCGCGTACCGACAGCGACAGCGTCCAGACGACCGAAGAAGGAGAGGGCAGGAATACGGTGGCGGCTACTGCCCCGCCGGGTGCCGCTTTCGCCAAGATCGGCGTGAACTGCACCAATTACAGCGACCCGGATCAGGTCAATACGGTCTATGGCGTGGGTTGGGACTACGAGTTGCCGCTCGGCCAACTCTCGCCTGGCCTGGACGGTTCCATCTTCGTGAACCAGCCGACCGGCACGTTCAGCCTCCAGCCGCTCAACCCGGACTTCGAGAACGGTAATAGTGGCTGGGAGATGGCGCCCGGCTGGCAGATCACCCAGACCGACAACACGGCAAACGGCAAGTGGGTATCCACGTATACCGGCACCTCACCGCAGACCCTCGTCAACCAGAACCGGGCCCCCGTCGTGGCGGGCCAGCAGATCACGGCCCACGCCCGCATCTCGCTGGACAAGAGCGATGGCGGCGAACCGGCGGGTGCGCTCCTGATCCTGTGGTATGACGCGAACGGCAACCTCATCCGTTACAACACCAGCGACGTCATCACCAAGGGCGACAAGGGTGCCTATCAGGACGTTACGGTCACGGATACGGCGCCTCCGGGAGCCGCCTACGCTACCGTCGGACTCAGTGGCAACGGTAACGGTTCCGGTGCCGCCGTGTTCGATGCCATCTCGTGGGACTACCGCTATATCCCGACACTGAGCCCGGGTGTCATCGCCGATACCTATACTTATGACCGCGACGGCAACCTCGTCGCGCAGCGCAATGCCGATGGCGATACAGAGTCCTGGACGCGGGACACGTACGGTCGCATCACCGACCACACGGATCTCTCGGGCGCGAACTACCACTACACCTATGACGCCAGTAGCGGGCTGCAAACCGGGGAGACGGATAACTGGGCGGGCGTGAATCTGGCTGGTTCAACGGTACCCGGCTATGTCACCGGGCAGACCGGCACGGGCAATACGGAGACGCGCACCTATACGGCGGCGGGTCTGCTCGCCAGCATCAGCTATGCAGACGGCTCCTCGTATACGTACAGCTACGACGCCAACGGCAACCAGACTCGGCAGGAAGCCACCACGGTCGACGGTAACGGCAGGGCGGTGCACACCGTCACCACGACGACCTACGACAGCCATAACCGCATCTCGCAGGTCACGTCCGACGATGGCGGCGAAGTCCTGACCGAAGCGACCACCTACGATGCCGCCGGCAACCGCCGCAGCATAGACGCGACGGTCACGGCAGGTGGCGTGCAGAAGTCGCACACCACCTCGTGGTACGCCTATGACGCGGACAACCGCGTCGCCGTGGTCGACGGTGACCTGGTCAGTGGCGCCATCGCGATTTCCGGCCGCAGCACCTCGTACGGGGTGACCTACGACACCGCCGGCAACATGAGGATGCGCCTGACCAAGTCGGGCACGACCACCCTGGGCCAGCTCAACCAGTACGACAACCGTGGCGAGCTCATTCGTGCCGACTTCGCATCGGCCCTCGATGGCAGCAATCCGCGCGGCGTGGCGGAGACACGCACCTACGACGCCGGCGGCAACGTCATCGTCGACAACCAGTACTACGCCAGCGGCACCACGGCCAACCAGCGCTATAACCCGAAGACCGATCCGGACAGCCCCGATTACATCGGCCACGGTGCCGGTGGTACGACGGGCGCCAACATCGGCGGCTACCTGTCGACAGCCACGATCACCCGCTACGACGCGTATGGCCGCGTCAGTGCGGAGCAGACCTTCGGCCACGACGAGTACTGGGACGGCAGCGGCGGCGACACCACGCCGGGGCCCATACCGGATATCAACGCGACCACCTACGCCGGCATGATCCTGCAGACCTCGGTGCTCTACCAAGGCCCGGGTGGCAGCTCCGCGTACGACGCGATGGGCAACGTCGTGTTCTACCAGTATCGGGAAAACAGCACCCGTCTGGACCAGTACACGGTGACCTACCTGAAGAAGGAGGGCTATCTCGAGTCGGCCACCAGCGGCGTCAATGTCAGCAATCTGGCCAACGTGCGCCCGGCCACGGATGAGAGCTACTACAACACCCGCGGCGAGCGGATCGCGATCGCCCAGCACACGCAGTACGCCTACGGCACGGTGGCCGATACGGTCCGTGTGTTCTCCTACGACGGTAACGGCCAGATCATTACCCGTCGCGATGGCACGGCCAGTGGCAGCACGATCGATCAGGGCTCGACCCCAGCGCTGAAGAACCAGCACTACGTCTATGTGAACGGCCAGCAGGTCGCGCACTACGACGAGAGCACCACGGTCGACGTGCTCAGCCAGGTCACCGCCTTCTCCAACAGCAACGGCACCGGCGATTACGTGGTGCAGGAAGGCGACACGCTGAAGTCGATCGCGCAGGCGGTCTACGGCAATGCGAGCCTTTGGTACATCGTGGCGCAGGCTAATGCGTTGACCGGCGATGCCGACTTGGCAGTGGGCCTGTCGCTGTCGATCCCGGCGGTGACGACGAGCAAGAACGATTCGACCACGTTCAAGCCGTACAACCCGAGCGAGATCCAGGGGAGCACGACGCCGAATCTGCCGGTGATCGCGCCGCCGCCTCCGCCGCCGAAGCAGCATTGCAATGTGATCGCGGCGATTGTGATTATCGCGGTCGTGGTGGTGGCTTCGATCCTGACCGCCGGTGCGGCCTTGGCCGCTACAGGGGCGACGCTTGGCGAGACGTTCGCCGCGGGCGCCTCCGCCCTGGCTGGTGGTGCTGGATTCAGCGCCGCAACCGTGGGCGCCGCGGCGCTGGGGGGATTCGTGGGCAATGTCGCAGGCCAGGTGGCCGGCGATGCGCTCGGCGTGCATCAGGGCTTTTCGTTCGGGGAAGCTTTGACGGGAGGGCTTACGGCGGGCGCCACAGCAGGGTTGGGCGGCTATCTGCAGGGTAGCGCGACGTTCAGCGAGTTGGCGGCCAACGGGACGCCCGTTTTGAACACGGCGGGTAAGGTGGCGTTGGCTACGGGTAGTTATGCCGCCCAAAACGCGAGCGCCGAGATAGCCGGCCAGGACCACCACTTCAGCTGGGCTGGGGTGGTCGCCAGTGCGGCGTCAGCGTTCGTACCATCGTCACTTCATCTGCCAAGTGAGCAGGATTCGTTGGCCGCTATCGGTAGCGGTGCGGAGGATTCGTTCCTGGGCGATGTGGCGGGAAGCGCAGTCGCTGGCGGTGTGCAACGAGAAGTGAGTCGTGCGTTGGGCGACGATCACACGGCGTCGTGGGAGTCGATTGGTGAGAATGCGGTGGGCTCGGCGCTCGGCAGGACAGCCGTCCGTGCTGTGGTGGAGCAAGGCAATTCATCGACGAGGAGCCAATCGGGCTATCGTTTTGACGTTACGAAGGGTGGACCGGGTGTCCCATCGGGCGATGCGCTCGATGGCTATCGGTCGTCCGATTTCCCGTCCGTGGCCAGTAGCAACATGTACGCGACGTACGCTGCTGCGTATGGCCCCACAGGCTACAGCTCGGTCTCCGACGGAGGCGAGCTCGGGCAGCCAGACGACGGCCTGAACATTCCTATGTATGGTGGGCGGCCTCCCGTTGTCGACTCCGGCGCAGAGACTTCGGCGCAGATTGACTTCCCGTCGTTGGAGTACATTGATAGGGACGTGGTGGTTTCACCGGAAGATCAAGATCTCTGGGTTACAGGCGCCAATCCGACCTACCGTGCCTTCGCTCCCCAGACGCCGTCGAGCGATAGCTTGCTCGCGACGACGCAGCTCGCCGACACAAGCGTTAATGGGTATGCCGAGTCCTCATACCCGTATGCATCGAATTCCGCGACGGCTAGCACAGGGAGTCTGGCTGACAGGTTTGCCTACCGCGAGTCGACCGCATTTGATCAGCTCGTACAGCCGTATCTGGATACGACCCACCGCCACTCGTTCGTAGAACCCTTCGACGACAGCGAACGCAGGTCGTTGCCGCAGATGCAGGCGGTTGATACGAGAGAGGCCGATGTGCGTCGCCTGGAGCTTGAACGAGCGGTGGCGGGTCCGCTTTTCTCTTTGCCAGGCCGCGCCGCTGGACAACTCGGTGCATCAGCCGAAGCGCAGTCGAAGATTAACGAGATTGCCTTTGGCACAGGCATGGCGGTTGGATTCTCAGGAACCGGCGCACCCAGGGGTGCATTGGAGCCAGTCAGCGCTGCCGAGGCTCCGCGGGCCCCGGAGCTTCTCACTTCGGGAAATGTCTATGAAGGGCAATTCGAGGTGGTAGGCGGGCCGCCCCTGGGTGGATCGTCGTCCTACGTTGATGCACAATCTCTCGAGACTCCCCCGGAACGTTTGAACTTCGCACATTCCGACTTCGAGGCATCGCAACAGGTTGATTTGATCCCCATGGATGCCACGGTAAGCGGCGGGGTCCTGGCGCCCGCCGGGAGGGTGATTGACGCTTGGAGTGGCGAAAACTCAGGGGCGGTTGGCGCATTCCCATCTGCTTTCGCAGGGAATATGGGCGGTGGGTTGTCGACGGGAGTGCAGGGTAGCGATGGTCCTAATATCGTTTCCGACGACGGAGATCTCGCCGATACTTCGATCATCGACCAAGTGCAGGCGCTCGCCAAGGGACTGCGCCCCGACCCAACAACTTATCTATCGCCGAGCTTTATTGCGCAGAAGCTATCGAACTTTGATGGCGGAGCGTCTTATCTCGTTCCTACCGAAATTCTCGATAGGTATGGGCGGGACACGCTCGGTTGGCCTGACAATACCCAGTACGTGATCCCATCCAATCAAGTGGACTCGCTCCTCGCGAAGGCAAACGGCGATGTTTCAATCATCGAGGAAGAGTTGGGTATTCCTTCGGGGGCATGGCAAGGAAGGGCGATGACAAGGATCGATATTCCGGTTCCCTCGGAGCTGAATTTGCGAGTACCTTCTGGCAACGAAATGGGAGCAAATGACTTGTGGATTCCTGCTGGCACATTGCCCAACGGTTTTCATGAGGCCGTTATCAACAATATTCCCTATGGGAAGTACCAGGAGAGTCCCGCATGGCACTAACGATGATTGCGCAGAAAAAATGGGCGTACACGCTCTATAAGAGCGACCAAGGAACATTTGTCCTTTCGGTCCTGTGCGGGGGGGCAGGCATGTATGAGCTCAACGTGCCCCTCTCAGTCGATGAGGGTCAGCGGGCGGTTGATGACGTTGATTTCTTGGATAGCGTGGCTGAAAAGATAAGAGCACATCCTCACGACTTTGCGGACAAGAGTATTAGAATCTAGCCTTGCCGGGGCGATCGGCGACCTATCAATATCCGGCATTGGTGAGTATCGATCGGGCATGGTGGTTTCACCGGAAGATCAGGACTTCTGGGTAACCGGCGTTAATCCGGTCGATCGATCCTTCGTTTCGCCGGCTTCTTCGAGCGCTAGCCTGCTGGTCGTCACGCGGCAGCCGGATGTCATCGTTGAGGATACGCGGCGTCCGATTCCCCATATGCGACGTGTGCCGCCGCGGGCAGTGCCGGGAATGTCGCCGACACCGAAAACGGCCAGATCATTACCCGTCGCGATGGCACGGCCAGTGGCAGCACGATCGATCAGGGCTCGACCCCAGCGCTGAAGAACCAGCACTACGTCTATGTGAACGGCCAGCAGGTCGCGCACTACGACGAGAGCACCACGGTCGACGTGCTCAGCCAGGTCACCGCCTTCTCCAACAGCAACGGCACCGGCGATTACGTGGTGCAGGAAGGCGACACGCTGAAGTCGATTGCGCAGGCGGTCTACGGCAATGCGAGCCTGTGGTATGTGGTGGCGCAGGCTAACGCGCTGACTGGCGATGCGGATCTTGCGGTGGGCCTGTCGCTGTCGATCCCGGCGGTGACGACGAGCAAGAACGATTCGACCACGTTCAAGCCGTATAACCCGAGTGAGATTCAGGGGAGCACGACGCCTAATCTGCCGGTGATCGCGCCGCCGCCTCCGCCGCCGAAGCAGCATTGCAATGTGATCGCGGCGATTGTGGTGATTGCGGTGGTGGTGGCCGCTTCGTTCATTGTCGGGCCGCTGGCCGGCGCTGCGCTGCAGAGCAGCCTCGCGGGCTTTGCGGTGGGCGCCGCGGCGGGCAGTACGGCGGGTCAGTTGGCTGGCGATGCGTTGGGTACGCACCAGGGCTTCTCGTTTGGTGAGGTGTTCACGGCAGCAGCGACGGCGGTGGTCACCGCCGGTGTGGGTAACTACCTGTCGACCGGAAGCGCCTTTACCAGCGCCGCCGAAGCGACGGCCAATGCAGCAGCGCAAGGCACGACCGCGACGATCAGTGAGGTAGGTTTCGTCGGGCACGTGATCGAAGGCGCGGCCGGCTACGTTGCCGAGGACGCGGCGGCGAAGCTGGTCGGCCAGCCGGCGCACTTCAGCTGGGCGGGACTGGTCGCCGGTAGCTTGGCCTCGGGCGTGGCCAGTGAGTTTGGGCCGACGCAGCAGGAGCTCCGTGCAGGTGGCGATACGACAGCGTTCGAAGCCGGATCGGCGGCGTTGGCGCAGGGTGTCGTGCAGCGCGAGGCCTCGGTCGTTCTGGGTGACCACCATGTGCAGAGCTGGGAGAGCATTGGTGAGAATGCGGTCGGCAGCTATGTGGGTGCTGCGGTCGGCAATGCGCTGGATCCGACGGCGTTCAACCGCCGACAGGCTGCGCTTGAGGGCAAGGTGTCTCAGGACATCAACGGCGAGATTGCCGGCGTTAACGCGGGCATCGAAGGTAGCACTGAGGCAGCTCTGCGTGGGTACTTCGCCGCAGCGAATGGGGCTGCGGATAGCCAGCTCGCTGCGGCCCTGGCGCCGACACAGCCGCCGTCGCCGTCGTTGCCGACGATTGACGACCTGATGAATCAGGCGAAGGCAGTACAGGCGGGTGAAGCGGATGGTTCGATGTCCACAGCGGAATCCGATCGGGCGCTCGCGTCGAGAAAGGATGCGAGGGACAGGGTTGTGGCGAATTCGACCCAGCAGGCCGATCAGGCAGTGGCCCTGCTAAACGACGCGAGAAGCAGGATCGCGGCGAATGGGGTGCAAGGACAAACTGGCGATGACCGGAACGTTGCCGACCAAAGCAACGCGGGAACTGGCCGAGCTAATGGTGATTACGACAATGGCATCCTGAACGTTGATATCTACGGAAGCCGAACATTAGGCGCGACAGACAATCTCTCCAGAGATGTGGAGGCCGGAATCGGAGGCGGCTGGAACGTGAAGGTCGGCGACGCTCTGCACAACATTGTGACGGGCGCGCTCGTGAATTCCATGAACATGATTTACCAGCCTGTTGCGCAGGTTCACGATCTGGCTGCGGTAGGTTACGGCTTCGCTACCGGTGGCCACTACCAGCCAGAGTACTGGAGTTCGACCGGACAGCAGGCCGTTGCTGATCGTGATCCCTGGGACCACACGGGGGAAAACCTCTTGAGTTCCAACCCGATCACTGGGTTGCCCTTCGGGGCCTACCAGGTCTATCAATCTGCAAAGGCGGGTGATTACGCCAAGGTGCAGCAGCAGGTGGGCGGATTCGCAGGAGTGTTGCTTTTCGGCAAAGCCGGAGGGCTTGTAGCTGGCGAAGGTGCGGGGTTCCCGGGTGGGCGTATAGAGACCATACTGGAGCGTCCGAGCGCCGAAGCGATTGATACGACAGCCGTCGAGAGGGAGGCGGTGACAAATATTGGTCGGCCCGTTGACGTTCCAAGTAACGAAATTGGAAACGTAAAGCTTGGCTTCCAGACCTTAGACCCGACAACGATCGGCTTTACGCAGAGTTCTGTATCCTTTGCCAAGGCCGGCGCTAGCTACGATCTCGAATCTCTCGTGGCCAGCATGTCCAAGGATGGATGGGTTGGTAAGCCGATCGATGTCGTTGCAATGCCTGATGGAACGCTTGCCTCGATCGACAATACGCGAGTTCTCGCTGCACGAATGGCTAATATAGATGTTCAGGCGAACGTGCGAGGATTCGACGAGTTGATTACCGATCCGGTGAGGCAGTTCTCTTTGACTGAAGCGGGAGTTGTGCCAGACACGTGGGGTGATGCGGCCTTGCTGCGTATAAATAAGCCCATCCAGAACGCCACTTACCCTAATATGAGTCCAAGTTGGTCGACAAGATTTCCCAATGGTTCGCTCTACGACCCTGAAGTGAAGTAGTGAGGAAGGTTTATGGCTAAGTTTCAGCTCTATGCAAAAGATCTCCTTCCGTTGGGATTCGAGTATCCGAGCGAGCTCCAAGAATATTCAGACGGTGGCGAGCATCCGATGATTTCTCCTTGGTGGTTCATCGACGCAGCCTCCAAAGCTGGCAAGCTCGCACATTCGATTAGACTTCATGACGGAAGAAATCTTGTTCCTTTTGCGAAAGTGGACGACGGACGCGGGGATGTTGCCTGCTTTGATGGCGATGATGCTTCGGGCAATCCAAGGGTTCTAATGTTGGTACTTGATGATTCTGGTCGAAGCTACTCTTACGATAACTTCGATCAATGGTTGCAGGCCGCTTTGCAGGACGCGGCTAAGTAAGATTGGATTGGTATGCAAGATGCCGCCGAAAGGCGGCTTCTTTTTATGTTCCAAGCACGGCAGTTGATGCCAGTGCGGACACCCTACGCTCGCGAGTCTTGGCCAACATTGGGGAAAGTCAAGCTGCGCGACAGGCAAGTAATTTTGGGGGCGGCCTAGTAACAGATGCGGTCCAAATACCGGAACGTTCCTTCGTGCGTCTTTTGGAGAATTGGACCGCCCAGACTTTCGTAGACAAATTGGAGCCATAATTTACGGCAACCGAGGAGGTCTTTGTGACTGGCAAACGATATACGGACGAGTTCAAGATCGAAGTGTCGACCCCCCGTTAGTTAGTGCCAACCATAACCCGAGGTTGCCGGATCATGACCCACCCCCAATCCCCGGGCCATCAGCCGGTAGAGATTCCGACCTGTTGACCCACCCCCAATCCCCGGGCCATCAGCCGGTAGAGATTCCGACCTGTTTTGGCGCCTGCGAATTCACTTGGGCCCCGCATTCACGGGCGAATTCGGCAGGGGTTTTCCATGCCAGTGCAGTGTG
>Ga0255336_101029_pt1 | contig 25993 bp, 22 predicted proteins | sample MeOH1_35cm_T3_17_FD_189102 | JGI IMG/M metagenome (GOLD analysis project Ga0255336, IMG submission 189102) | Sandy soil microbial communities from University of British Columbia, Vancouver, Canada - MeOH1_35cm_T3_179 | ecosystem: Engineered > Artificial ecosystem > Sand microcosm > Unclassified ...
GAATGACGGACCTCGTTGGAAACTGCGGTTTGGGGGGCAGAGGCATTATCAGTCACGTGACTGCCAAGAGTCTTGGGGGGTCGCTAACTAAGCCCCCAGGGTCGCTAATTAGCATTACCCCCAGTTGACCCTGAGGATGATGATGTGGTCACGTGATGCAGAGCTGGATAATTGAGAAATAGCGCCAAGATAACGCCAAGACAGAATGGAAGGATGAGTATGAGTGAGATGGATGATGTTGATGTCTGAGGGTGCCTGAGCAGCAGATATTTATCTGTCTGGTGTGCCAGAAGTGCTTGGCAGGATCATTCACAGAATTGAATGAAGGGACAGCCGTCCAGCGCTGTGATTGGCTGCAGTGCTCAAGATCTTGGCGATGGCAAATCTCACAGCCAATCAGAGCCCTTGATTTACAATCTCTCCAAGATTCCTGAATCGTAGTGTTCAACACCAGATCTTAGTCCAGAATCTTGCGTCATCGTGTTGACCGTAGGTAGTTGTAGAGATCGTGTCAAGGAAAAATGAGCTATCCTGTAGGACTAGACCGCTGCTGCTAGCCCGTCCACATGTACTTAGGCAGCTCCTCCATAGATTGAATCTTCACACGAGTTTCTCTCCCTCACCTCCTTCCAAGTCCTCCATTTTACGCATCATTGTTGAGATAGGGCCTGTGTCGTCATTCAGAAATGATATGGGAGAGTGCGTAGTTAAGGTATCTGGCTACCGTGTCTAAGTGCCAGAAGATCCACCCCAGCCCACCACATTGCCAACCGTCGCCATGTCAGGTTTGGAGGCAGTCACGTTCAGTACTTGGAATAACCTTGGCGTCTTCTTTTCGTTCCTTCAGCAAACAAAGCAAACGGAGCAAATAAGGCCACTTCGACACCCTCACAAAGCCCCCTCCGAACAGCCTGCACCAGATTACTTACGACGAGAGCCATAACCCGGCCCCGTTGGCCAACTCCTCCTTGTCAAGGCAGATTCGCTTTTGACGTGTTTCATGTATGACGCACCAACTGCCAATGCTCTTCTGCAGAGGGGTTGCGTCTCCACTAGTAGCCTTTGTATCGTGGCCGCCTAGTTGTCCAAATCAAAGCACCACATATCACGTGTAGCTCTGGATGATATGGTGTCTTCCTTAAGACCAAAGTCGTTGAAAAGAAGATCGATAATGGTCCATGTGGGAGGATGGCGGTTTCGGCAAAGATATTCTGGTGGCTGAGCTCCCAACCCTAGGTAAAGACAGGGGGGAAACCTACTGATGCAACTATAACTGCGACCAGAGGGGCCGAATGGGTTCCCTCAGGCGCCTGCTCAGGCTGCCATTGTTCTTGCCAAAGTCCACTCACCCTGAACTCAGGTTAAAGCAGCAAATGCTCAGGCCCGGTGCCATAACTGGAACCAGACAAAAAAAAGACATGTCCGTCTATGTAGGCAAACAGGAGCAAGGAGGATTGGCAGGATGACCAAAGGTCGATGTTAGGCTGGGTTAAATGGTATGCGCGAATTTGCGGCACCGAGGTGCACAAGACAATCAGGGAACCAGCCAAATACGCTTCCTTCTTCCATGAAATGCAGTCATAACCTATTTCGCCCAGCTGATCCAACAGCGGATAAGCAATGGTGCTCTTACGGCTCGACTTGTCGAAGCAGCGCCGTGGGGGCTAACATTGAGCTTTTCAGCTGGATCGGGACAAGGTGTGTGACTTCCTTGGGCCTTGCAAAAGTCCATTCCGCGACCAAATCATATTTGCACACACAAGAAACGTAGTCCAAGAAGAGGAATCCTTGACGATCACAAGGCAGGTCGCTGGAATTAGTAGCTAGCCATTTGGCATCCTTCCATCTTGGCAAGGCGCAGCCAATAAGGCCCTTCCGGCATCACATCATGGATCACCGCTGCTGTTTGTGGCTTGCGTCGGTAGAAGAGCTGTTTGGAAATCACTTGGTGCAGCAAAGAAAAAACACCAGGTACCCGTCTCGTTGCGTCTTAATTGTCCTGCCATGAGAGATCACGCAGCACTATCTTCCTCGCTGATTCAAGCACATCATTATTGTATCCATCTCCCCTTCTCTGTCTCTCTATCAGCTCGTGTGGTCGGGTTGAAAATGGACGTCTCCCCGCCGACTGAGACTATTCAACTGGCTGCCCGAAATGTGACTGAAAATGAAAATAGTCACGGCGCTTCTCCTGGTGCGTGCACCAAATCGCTGTATCAGGTCGATACTGAGTCAGTTTCCTCGCAGATGTCAACAATGAGCACGATGCCTCTGAACGTGGGGTTTCAAGACCGTCGCTCTTCTCAAGCTCCTCGGTGATCTTCCGGCCTCGTTTGGCGACCTTCCTCCCTGTCGCCGACGCTACCTTCACTTTGGAACGGTGCTGCGTTCTCGCTGTCCGTCAGCAATTCGCCAATTACACGGACTACCCCTGGACTACGTGCAATCTCAACGTCGACATCGATTACTCCAGTAACACAACGTACACCTCAGTGGTTCAGACTGCGAGGTGATGTAGAGAGTACTGCAGTGGCAGCCAGATAAGTAACCTCAGACAATTGTTGCTACCCCTGTCGACGTATATTTCGCCATACATAGGACTCTTATTTCTTTGTCCAATTGGGGATGTCAAAGAATGGGAGTGTTCCCTGCCCGCCTTCCTCAACCGGTTGATCAATTTGATCAACTGGCTGCGTGATCCGGCTGAAGAATACTTTGGAGATCCTGCCAGTGCTGTTTTGGTGCATTCTCTGAGGTCTTGGCTGACACCAGAGCACTCTGCCAGCTGGCCAAACTCCCTGAGAGCCCCAAGAAAGCTTTGTGGATGACAATACTCGTCGGAGACATGGAATTCCAAGAGGTCACTGATTGGAGGCCGGACGTTAAAGAGGCTCTGGATGGTTTACAGGATTCCAGAACTTCAGGAACTCCAACGGACGGAGAGAAGAAAAACGGGAAAGCCGAAATGGCCAGCAAAACGTATGATGACATCTCGATGGTTCGACCTGAGGGTGGCTTTCCTAGCTCTTTGGATATCATCAAAGACTTGGATGACGCCATCAGCCTTGTCGTCACGGCACAAGCGCCCTTTGCAGGAGATTCCCTCTTCGACGATGGTATATCAACAATCGAAACTGGAACAATTGGGCCCGGGGGCAGCACGTGGAAGTCCCAAACCGCCCGAAGTCGGACAAGGCCTTCTGGCTGCTATATATCGCGGGCCAGTTCGTTGGTTGGGTCTGTGTCTCTTTCACGTCAGCTTGTGCGGCTCCCATCTCATACCAGACGCCCACCATCGGTGTCGACTGCAGGCGTTTAATTTCATTCCGTACGCCGCTATTGCATTTGCGACCGCTTATTTGCACGCATACGAGTTTTGAGATCTCGATCGAAGTCAAACGGCGGGCGCATTCCAGAAGCCATAATATCACAGCTGGCAGTTGTGGTGGGTTACATATATTGGATTCTGGTCTACATCAACTTCCTCGTGGTGGTGCTGGGCACCGGGCTATACCTTGCCGGCGTCTTCAGGAGCTGCTGGTGTGAACGGATCTTCGCAGCCGACTCGGCGTTGATTGAGCTCAACAGGAAGACGCAGGAGGCGTTTGACAATGCAGACAGATACTGGAAATCGACGACATATGTCGCCTTCGGTGTCGTCTGGATTATATGTCTTGTTGCAATGGCTTTTCGATGGTTCATCACCATGCATATGGATGATTTGGTGAAGGTGCCCACTAGCGAGAGTGAGTCCTGATCGGGCATGGCTGTGCCGTAGAAATGGTAATTCTTGTACAAAATCTTATTGCTCCCTCCTCGAGATCTACTTGTATTTGATCCTACTTTCAGATGTCTAACCATTTTCCGTAGTTCTGTGGATACAAGACATGTGCTGTCAAACCAGAGTCCTGGTGTCAGGACGGGCTCCACTGTCCTTTGGGGATCGCCAAAAAGACTAGAATCCTGTCAATCCTTGACAGGATTTGGAGCCCACAACATATACGCTTGTCAGGGATTTCCCGTCCTGACAACTGGTATACAGGAGCAAACAGTTTACTCGCCAAGTGAAGGCTGCCAGCTGAAAAGTTCAACCTAAATGCTACTTTCACGGGCTCTGTACTCCTGTTAGCATCGGTCAACCCGGGTAATGCTGGCAGGTCCAGCAAAACACCTCAATTCAGGAATCCTGGAGGAACTGTGAATCAAGCGCTCTGATTGGCCATGAGAAGGCACTGAATGCTGCAGCCAATCACAGCGCTGGACGGCTGTCTCTTTATTCATTTCTGCGAATGACCCTACCAGCACTTATGTCACATCAGGTACATAAATGTCTGCTGCTCAGTCGCGGCCCTCGATCTTTCAGACATCAATCTCATCTCATCCTCAGGTCAACTGGCTCAGGTCAACTGGCTCAGGTCAACTGGTCAGCTGGCCAAGGTCCTAATCAACAGGTCAACGTGACCATTGCACGTTTAGGTCGACAGCATCAGCTACGGTCTAGCTTATTATTGTCTGCATATTGCCAAAGGTCAAACTTGACGAGATTGATTCTCCTCCTACTCCTTCAATCTCGAACGATCATCGCCCTGATGAGTTTCAAGAAACAGATTAACCCAGTCTATAAGCGGATCTTTTGACTCCACCGAAACAAGATGTTCTCACAACCCCTCGCACAAGGCTCTCAGAAATGTGAGGGGTGCAGAAATCGCCTAGTGCCTCGGCTTATAGCTCGTTATGATGAAGCTGCCAGTTCTGAGGCGCGAACGAGGATAGATCCAACCTCTTGAAATCAATCAATTATTAATATGATGACTGCTGATCAGTAGCCTGCTCAGACAATACCATGGCCGGATAGACCATGACGAATACAGCAGCGTGGAGGCGTATCGTTAGCGAAATGGCGCTGCTCGCTCCATCAATAGCGAGAGTCAAGTGCTGCATATTTCACTCGCATTGGACATGGACTGGATGTGACCAATCTGCCTGCGCCCTGGAATGAACAAAATTAGCATGTTCATGGACCAACAAGATCGATGCAGGGCTTTCCTATCAACCTATCAGCTCTCTGGTGAGCCGCTGCCTCGACTTTCAGAATTTCCCGAGGTTATTGTATGTCATCTGTGATGCCACATTGCTGAGCTAATATGCTGACTCATTGCCTTCCCTTTTCGGCCAACCCTCCATCTACTTTACCCACTCTTGTGCCAATGCTTCAGCCGGTTTTGAGGATCCGGCTTCCCCGCATTTGTTACCAAATCGTCTTTCAGGTAGGGGTCGTGGGAGCCGTATTACTCCCGCAAAGGGCATCCTCCGACCCTGGTTGTCGTCGAATACGGCACTTGGCCGCGCCATTATCTGCTGGCCAAGCAGAACAGTTCCAGGTTGAACGGGTCTCGGCTCGTACTCGTGCTCAAGTGATGGTCCCTCGTTCCTTGTGGACCCCTGTATATGCAGCTCCATTCGTCGACGGCGACTCTGCGTCACCGATTTCAGCGGGACCAGTGCTGTGGCGGTCAATCTATCCTGATATGGCCGTGTGTTGGTCCTTGCTCATGGAGCAAGCCGACAGCAAATACTGTCAGCCGGTCTGGACACGGGTTGCGATCGAGAACGGCTTCCACGTATGACCGTGCTTTGTCATGCGTCTGCTCTGCTAGTTAGCAGGTTTAAAGGCATGATTGTGTCTCAGGGGCCCCTCATTCCCAGAGACTCACCTCCAACCTGCAGCTGTCGTCCATCTCCTCTATCATTGCTGACACCCCCAGGCATTCCAGCGGTCTCATTTCCTCTGTCCTAATCATCCACATTCCGACGTTGACGAGAATGGCAGACGCAGAGACCGCGACCGATGAGAACCTCGTTCAAATACCACAGGTACCCACCCACCTTCGTGGTTTAGTGGGTAACCTTCCGGATGTTGACCCATCCTTCTTTGCGAAATCGATCTGGCATTTGGCCGATCTTTATGGTCCGATCTTCCAGCTGGACCTCGTCAGCCGAAAGGTGGTGGTCATATCGAACTATGAACTCATGAAAGAGGTCCTGGACGACGACAAATATGAAAAATGGGTGTCCGGAGCTCTGCTCCAGGTCCGCAACATCACAAAGGATGGCCTGTTCACAGCACACTCGGATGAGCCGGTGCGTGGTGTAGGATCGAGCCGAAACCAGAGTCTCACTAATTCGAACGCGATAGAACTGGGCCAAGGCTCATCGCATTCTCATGCCCGTGTTCGGGCCGGTGGCTATCCGCAAGATGTTCAATGAACAGCTGGAGATTGCCTCCCAGATGATCCTGAGATGGGATCGTCTGGGCCCTGACCATCCCATCATATGCTCAGACGACTTTACGAGGTATATCATTCACCCATCCTTGAGTTCGTGCAGGGTTGATATTGGCAGACTGGCATTTGATACCATCGGCATTTGTGCCTTCAACTATCGCTTCAACAATTTTTATGCGGAGAAGGTGCACCCCTTCGTGACGCAGATGGCGGAAAGCCTTTTGGAGTCTGGAAAGCGAGGAAACCGCACCAAACTCGAGACCGGCCTCCGATACTTCTCACAGCAGACATATCAGCAGAATATCAATGCGATGCACCAGCTGTGTGATGAAATCGTGGAGGAACGGATCAGAAATCCTCAACCAGAGATCGACGATCTTCTCAACACAATGATCAACGTCGCAGACCCCGTGACGGGCGAAAAGCTCTCGAAGGAAAACATCCGCTATCAAATGGTGACATTCTTGGTGAGTGGTACCAAAAGAATGGTGGCGCCATTGCCTACTGACTGGTCAAGATTGCCGGCCACGAAACAACGAGCGGGACCTTGTCATTCCTGTTTTACCATCTTCTCCACAATCCTGAAACCTACCACAAGGCACAAAAGGAAGTCGACGACGTCCTTGGAGACACTGCCATCACCCTCCAACATCTGCCTCAGCTCAAATATGTTGACGCCTGCATCAAGGAGACCTTGCGTGTCAGAGGCCCCATCGCCGCCCTTTCCAGACACGCAAAAAAGCCGACGGTCCTGGCGGGCAAATACCGACTCGAACCTGAGCAGACCATTCACTGTAACCTCGATGGCCTCCATCATGATCCTGCGATCTGGGGCAGCGACGCTGATGTGTTTAAGCCCGAGAGGATGTTGGAATTTGACCAATATCCCCCCGGAGCGTGGAGGCCATTCGGGACGGGCGTCAGGTCCTGCATTGGTCGTGCCTTTGCTGAGCAAGAAATGCTCATCAATGTCGCATTGATCCTGCAGCGGTTCCAGGTGGAAATGGAAAATCCCTCCTACAACCTTGGTATGCTGTCTCTTGCGGTCATGACGATCACTGGATTTCATCGCTAATGACATATCAGCCCTCAAGTCCACAATGACCATCAAACCGGATGGCTTTGCGATCAAGGTCAAGAGACGACCGGGGAAAGGCCTCATGGTCGGACTTGAACGCGGAACAGGCCCCAGCTCAACGAAGGCGATCCCAGGCGCTACCAAGGGACCGGCCGTTCCCACTCAACCACTGACCATTCTGTACGGTTCTAACGCGGGCACCTGCAAGGCCTATGCGGACGAACTGGCCGCCAATGCCCGAACGTTGGGCTTCACTCCGGTCGTCAATACGATGGATTCGGCCACAGAGCGCCTGTCGACGGAGAGCCCAGTGGTCATCATCACTCCGAGTTACGAGGGCAAGCCGCCAGATAACGCGAAGAAGTTTGTCTCCTGGCTTGAAGCCAACGCGGACAATGCGTCTTTGTTTAGTGGTGTGAGGTATGCCGTCTTCGGTGTAGGCAACAGCGAGTGGGCGAGCACTTTCCACCGGATCCCGAAGCTGGTTGACAGCTTGTTGGGTAAGATGGGCGCCGAAATGATCATGCCTGCGGAGTTTGCAGATGTCAAAGTCGATCCCATCGGGCCGTGGGAGGGCTGGTGTGAACATATTTGGCCCCACTTGCGAGGCGACGCGGCCGGGGAGAGCGCGCCTCCGACCAAGGGTCTGCAAGCTAGCATCACACGGGCGGACTCGGTGTCGACTCTCGGTGGTGCTGAAATGTCCTTTGGGATCGTGAGGGAAAACCGGGACCTCGGTGGCGGGGCCGTCGGCCCGGTGAAGAAGCATATGGAAGTCGAATTGCCAGAGGGTGTCGCATACAGGACAGGTAATGGTCTTTGCGGAATGAGCCGCACGTCCACTGACATATCATGGCAGGTGACTATATCGTGGTGTTGCCTTTCAATCACCGGGACGTCATGAGACGAGTCCTCCATCGGTTCGACCTGCATGCCGACGATATGATTGAGATTAAAGAGACCAATAAGGCTTTCTTGGTGAGTACCCGCATGGATAGTCGCCGACATCTGGTATCTGATTTTTGATGACAGAAAACGGATACGAAAATATCGATCTATGATATGCTGGCGTCCCGGGTAGAGCTCGGAACGCCGATATCACAACGGCAGTTGGGCAAGCTGGCAGCCGTGACAGCGGATCCGGAAGAGAGGAAGGATCTCGAACAATACCAGGATGCAGAAGCTTTTTTGACTCACTTCCTCTCGAATCGCTTTTCGGTGCTGGATGTCCTGGAGGACTACCAAAGCTGCCGGTTGACCTTTGTCGAATTTCTCGACTTGCTGCAGCCACTCTCGCCACGGCAGTATTCGATCTCGTCATCGCCGCTGGGCCAGCACAGCCTCGGAGCAAACAACGCCTGCGCCTCCGTCACGTATGATGTGCACGAGGCTCCGGCTTTCAGTCAACAGAATCGAATCTTCCACGGCGTGGCTTCGTCCTTCCTGAACCAATGCAGCCCGGGCACCCGCCTCCGCTGCTTTGTCCGGGCCACCAACGCCGCGTTCCACCTGCCCAAGGATTCAAGTATTCCAATCATCATGGTCGCTGCTGGGACGGGCATCGCGCCCATGCGTGGCTTCATCGAGGAACGCGCCGCCATCGTTGCCGCCAAAGGCAGAAAACTTGGTCCGGCACTCCTCTACTTTGGCTGTCGAGACATCGATCAGGACTACATATACCGACACCAGTTGGAGGACTGGGAGCGCGCCGGTGCCGTGAGCTTGCGGCCGTGTTTCTCCCGCCACGGCCCCGCCGACGGCAGCAATCCGTATCGCTACACGAGCGACCGCATCTGGGCAGAGCGAGACCAGGTCGCCGACCTCTTTGCACGCGGGGCCAAAATTTTCGTTTGTGGCTCAGCAAGTCGGTTGGCCAAGAGCACAGCAGACGTGTGCAAAAAGATATGGTTGGAAAGGAACTCGGACTGCAGCGCCAGGGATGCAGAAGAATGGTTGGATCGACAGAAGGAAGACCGCTATGTGAGTGACGTGTTTGGTTGATGTTTCCAGCCATTTTAGTCCGACTGGTCTGGATGTCGACGAGCACTGTCGCACCAAGTCAATGGCCACATTGATTGGCACAATGCAAATGACGAGAGAATGCCAATCAAACCCAAACTCAATGTGCGTCGCCTTATCCCATGTCGCGTACTGTTAGAATGGATGCGTCAAATCCGAAGCCTTGCCATTCCATACAGTTAGTAGGACATACCGCTTACTGGCAGTAGGGTAGGTCCTGTCTGTAGGCTTGGCGCAATACACGTGACTTAAACTTTGTTGTTCTTGGCATTCTCTGATTCGCTGGCAGAGCCGGAAGCCCATGATGGCTTTCCTTGGAGTGCTTCATCGCCCTGGAAGCTGGCTTCATACTCTCATCTTTATCTGCCATACATCTGTTCTTAACTTCCGAAATAGATCGTTCCACACCCGGCGAATCCGAGGTGGTAGATGGCAGGAAGTAGCCGTGAGAAGACAGAACGATAGAGTTGATATCATGTGTTGATGAGCCATGTTGTGACAGTATGAACTTCAGGGTTTCAAGGTCAAGGTTCATCAGAGGATTGACATTCACGTCATGGTCACGTGGACATTGATGCATTCGACTCCGCTTCTTCGGTTCTTCATGAGCCCTTGTGAAAGTGTTGGTGTTGCCAGTATCTTTGGGCGTTGCCAGAGCGGATGGACACTGGCCTGAGTGAGTGTGCGGGGATGACTGCCTTCAGCCCGCGTTGAAACGCGACACTCTTGGAACCACCTTTTGGTTGCTTTCACCCACAATCGGCTGTCAATTTTGGAGCTGCAATGGTAAGGTCATATCAAAGCCATGTCGACAACACATGATCTGGAAGATACCAATGCTTCGCCGTGTGATTTCGTCTCGCAAGAAATGCAGTGTAATTTGGGGGACTCGGTGCGGGACGCCCTTTTTGCCGTAGACCCTCAAGGCACCTTCATCCGACATCCACCGAAACCGTTCCAACTGGACACCGATGTCACACCAGACTCTCAGCTGTTTCAGACAATCCATATGGGAGCTGCAGTGGTCGATACTCGACGATGGAAGCTGGTGATGGATGGCATGGTCGAACAACCGCTGACCGTGTCCTTGGCCCAGTTACTCCACATGCCCAAGGAGACCATCACGGCCTTTCACGAATGCTATGGGAGCCCCATTGCTCCTCCCACCACCGCCTTGTGGCGTATAGGGAACGTCGTGTGGGCCGGAGTTTCTTTACGAAAGCTTCTTGAGCTCGCCGGACCCGTGGCTGCAGCGAAATATGTCTGGTCTGAAGGATTCGACTCGGGCATCTTCGCGGGCGTTACTGCCGACCGCTATCAGAAAGATCTCAAAGCGATGAGTCGAGAAGTGCTGCTTGCCTATGAGATCAACGGGGCACGGCCGAGTAAGGAACGAGGAGGGCCTGTTCGTTTGATCGTTCCCGGCTGGCGTGGCACAAACTCGACAAAGTGGCTCTGCCACTCTCACTCCAGGACCGCGGCGCTCCGAGCCCGTTCACAACAAAATTCTACAATGAAATTGACCCCACCGATCCTTCGGACACACGACTGAGGCCGGGGTGGTGGTCGAACCCAATTCCATCATCGTTCGCCCCAGACCGGGAGAAATCTTGGGCCGGCCGGAGACAACGATATGGGCCGGGCGTGGGCGTGCGCAGAAGTCGTTCGGGTGGACGTCAGCTGCGACGGCGGCCAGACCTGGCCTGTCAGAGCAGAGGTGGAGCGGAGAAAAGACTTTGAGTGGCAGCCCTTCCGCGCCAGGGTTCCAATGACCGAGCCCGGAAGACACTGGCTGATGGCCAGAGCGACTTGTGAAAGTGGACTCACGCAGCCGCCGAAGGGTCGAAGAAATCATGTCCACGAGGTCGAGGTGGAGGTGAAGCGATGCCCGTCTGTATTCTTGCAGGAATTTTGTCAAACAACGTTGGCACCGAGGTCGAAGAAGATATGATCCCAGCCAGGTATGTCAAAGGTCGGTCCGACCTGAGTGTAGGATTGGCATAGTTCGTCAAAGTCGGATTCGATATTCCTCGGCTGTTGTTCCGATTCAAGAAGCCTCATCTCTTGGGGTCGTGCCAGGCCCGACGACCTTGCTTCGGCGGGAGGGGCCACGAAAGCTGGTGATGGAAGGGAAGAACTGTAGCCCTGTAGCTTGTGGTCTGGAGGCGGTTTTAGGAGTTGGATTTTGTACTTGCGAAGAATGTCCATCAGAGAGTCGAGGAACTTGCCGGCCAAGACCGATTGCTCTCGTGCATCCTCCAACATCTTGCATGCCTCCATGACCTCTGCTCTCCTTCGCTCTTCTTGCCCTTCGATCCTATTGAAGCACAAATCCATGGCAAGAACGACGATTCCCAGGAAAACATGGTGGATGAGGCAATGAAAGTATGTCGACACCGCCGCGTTGTCTTTCTCCAAGAGCTGCTTGCCTGCGATCAGGGCGCGCGCACACCGAAGACAGGTCTCTCTGGAGTAGGCGTAGCGGTAGTCAAGGGATCCGCGTACTAAAAATGGACGATTCAGCTTGCACCGTCGTGATTGTGCGACGAGGTTGACTGTAAATCGCTGCACTCGGATGAAGGGCAGCCGGAGATCAATCTCTCGACTCCGAAGCCGGCTTTCTTTGTCGAGACGGAAAAAGAAGGGCAACTCTTTGAAGAAGGTGTCGAACTTGCCGTCCAGTGAGATGATTTCTTCGTAGTTGAGTGCTTCTGAATGGTACTCCATGAACGGCATAGAGTCAATGATGGTCCGGCAGATGTCCGCCAGTCGGATGCGTTGGATGTAATACGACATAGACGTAGGCTCTGATATGGGGAGTCGAAAATCAGGACCCTCGCGCGCAAGGTCTTCGTCATGGACATTCCGTGGCAAGTTCACTTTCATGTGCTTCGGATGTATCGCATATGTCCCCTCTTGCGGGCCACCGGAGAGAGCCAGCATACTTTGAGAAAGTCAGTACATGATCCGTTATCATACGATCAGAAGGGGCAGACCCATCTGTGGCGACAAGTTGCCACCATATTCGTCTTTTGATCTCCAACTCCACAGGGCTGTCCGGGGGTCCTCGCGCTCGGCGTGCATACTCGGGACTGTCGATGATGTGCAGAGACAGATCGCGCGCGGTGATAATCGCGTTGCTGAAGAGTATCCGCGCTCTCGAGGAAAATCCTTCAATAATGTAGATCAAAAAGCTCAAAATGAGCGTTGCTTGGATCTCTTCCATCGAGCCGGGTGTCCTTCGCCGAGAATGCTCCAATAGGTCGAGGGTCGCCTTGGTCCACTCCATGGAGCGTTTGGTGGCAGCTTCAGCCGTCATGAACAGAGAAGTTGTCGCGGTGATGCCGTGCGAAGTCCAAAAAAATCCTGCGCAGGCGAACACGCTGAAGATCAGAGCGACGTGAGAGGGTTCGACTCGCTGGCCATGGTGGAGACGTGTGTACACCTGGTCCGTTAGGATGCGAAGGGCGGGAAGATAGACGAAGTGCTGCATATATTCGACATTGTCAATATAATATTGTATCATCCGAAAAGCTTCGCTCTTTTCTGGTAGCCATATGCATTTTGGAGAACTCGGCAGTGAACAAGGCGGTGCTCCGTTATCGTTGTAAGAGGTCGAGCTGACACGGATATTGATCTCGTCCGAAAGACCAGCCAGCTGTTGTGTGGCCCTTTGTCAGTCAAGAAAAAGAAGAGGGTCAAAACCATACCGGGGGTTCGCAGGTGCCCAGACCCTCCAGCCTTGTAGATTCGACGTTGTGGGCATCCTCACTGTCAGTAATCTGTGAGAGAGCGATAGAAGGCGAAGGCGTCGCAGGAGTGGGAACGACGGTTGTTGTGGTGTTTATGCGCGAAACAAGATCCTCCAACCTCTGAAGTCTGGCTAAGATGGCCGCGTTCTCGGAAACCAATTCATGATGGCTACGAGCAGGGTGCTGACGCAATAATCCTTCACAAGTCACCCCACGGGCCGTGCAATTCGAACAAGGCTGCTGCCGATTGCATCTCAGCTTTTTGGCACGACACAATTGACACGATATCGGTTCTTGACGAGGTCTTCCTTTGCGGTCGGACTGACGCTGTGGCTGCTCCGGCTGCTGCTCCTGTTGCTGCATCTTGATGAAAGAGTCGAAGTTCGGAGGATGGAGGAGGACCAAAGTTATACCGGCAGGGATAAGGCGATCTTAGTGTTTCCGGAATCTCCGCGGAGGCTCCATGGAGGTCCGTGCAGTTTATCTCAGTTCGCCGATCACATCCAATTTGAGTCTGATGTAAAGGAGCCCAAATACAAGAGCGACAACAATATAAAAGGTATCAGAAAACTGCTGCATGCTGCCAGAGCGTCAGAGAGGTACTGTTGCCAGGCTAAATGTGAAAACTGGAGGAATGTACACCAGCTGCGGTGCAGAGACCGATAGCCACTCCTCAGGGGGAATTTGGAAATGATCTTTGCTACCAGAAAGGCGCAGATTTGGCAGACATTTCCTTGTCAAGTTCGACCGAGGAAGGGACATTGCTGTTGGAATTCTGTGAAACCTGCTGCCGTGCAGGACACCTCTTATGTCAATGTCAGCGCTGGTCTCCAGAGGCCAAGAACAAGATCGACGCCCATTTTCCTGTTCTGGCAGGATGCGTGGACTCAACATCAAATTTCGGCTTGGTCTTTGTATGAGCCGCAAGTGTATGCCGGCCTTTGCAACTCAGAGTCAAAAATTTGTAACCTACAGAAGTCAGTAATTTAGACTTTCCGATTCAGTGTGTTCCGTGACAGCAGTGTGCACTAGGGTGACGGCCGTGGGGAGTCATAAATTCAAGAATGTAATCAGCTATTGGACGTCTTGTTTCTAACTAATCTTCCAATAATATTCCAACATCCCACGCATTGCCGTCGGGTAACGTCCTAAGGAGTTACTGCAACATCCACAAGGGTCGTGCTGACGATAAAGTAGCAGTTCGGGTACAGGTTGTCAACTTCCGCCCTATTGAATGCAAACGCCAGACAATTGCCATAAGTGTCGCACTGATTGGCACAGTCGAGGAACGATCCGGCCACACTATTTGCATTGGATTGGGGACTTGCGAAGTTCGCATTGCAGTCGACTACAAATATATCGCCGGAGGTGACAGCGATATTGTCGTTGCAGACCGACGGGCCTGGCAAACAAGTGGAACATGAGGCTGCGGTGGTTGTCGTTGTCGAGGTGGTGGTAGTGGTGGTAGAAGTAGTGTTTGGGAATGGAGTGATGTGGGAGCTTGACGAAGAGGTCGTCGTGATTGTGGACGAAGAGCGACATGTAGCAACATAATATGGGACAGTTGTGGAGCTTGGCGTAGGAGTATGAGATGTAGGGGAACTGGTGGTGGTGGAGGTAGTGGTGGTAGACGATGATACGCTAGGCAGCGCAGCTTGCTCAGACACAAGGATTGCACTGTCCCAAAGGCTGTAGTCATCCAGAGCGGCCTCAGTAAATCTCTCTTGAACCTCGTTGATCAAGAGGCAGTTAGAGGTGCAGGCGGTAGATGAGAAGCTGATGGCCGAGCAATCGCCAAGATCATCACATTGTTGCAAACAGTCTTCAAAACTGTCGGCGTCCCACGCGTAATAAATGGGCTCGCCATCTGCCAGTCGGTAGGGCGACCAATATTCGCCACAGTACACGGCGTATTCTGCCTCATACGAACCCGTGCCTTGAACAGTGGTCCCGCAGATTGACGGGTCGGCACCAGGTTTGCACACTGGAAGAGCAGATGTCTGAACCGCAGCAGGAAGACCAGGGGCTGTTGCCGACTGAACATCACTCACGAGATCAGTGTAGACGTTGGATTTAGTAGGGTGGACCGTGGTGGTTGTGACGAGGATCGTAGTCGTGGTTGTAGTCGTAGTCGCCGCCGTAGTGGTCGTAGTAGTTGTTGTCGTCGTGGGAATCGCAGGGACTGCGACATCTTCAAATTGATCGAACCCGCAGTTCCGTACCGAGCCGAAACTGCTTGGTTCAGGCCGGTACATGAGAAGCCAGGTGAAGGAATTGGATTTCCTGTGGTGATCGCTGGAATGATCAGGTATCCGTTGTCATCGATTTGCCAAGTGTCTACTGCAGGGGCAGTGGCATATTTCATGAGGGGAATCGGGGTCGAGATTTCGTTGGTCGACAATCCAATAAACATCGAACCGTAGTTCAGAATGCCATTAGTCAAAGTGAAGGTGACTGCCTGTGCAGCGTTGACGGCAAGGGCCGCATCAGCCGAGAGATCTGAGCGTTGCCGCCGAACCCTATATAATATGTGGCCGAGAGACCGTCCACCTCAATGGCGAATGAGCCGTTGTAATTGTTATTCACCACGGGTGCAGGTACTGGAACGCTTGTCAGGACAACCTCATCACATCCAGCTGGGAAGATGCCATCCCAAACACCGTAAATTGAAGTGTCGGACATGACGCAGAGCTGAGCCCCTGGAAACGAGATTACTCCACTGGAGCTAATGCTCCAAGAGAGGAAGACCGAAGGGGCGTAAGTATCATCGGAGCTGGTCCGCCGAAGAGGAGTGACGCCCGAGTTGGAGTCAAACCCCACGAATCCACCGGGGAAGGAAAGTATGTTGGACAGATCCACGAGCGTGAGAGACCATGCCTGGTCTTGCGAGTCGACTGCGATACCATAGGTGGAAGAAAAGCCGAGATATTCGGTGGTACGTTTACGATGTTTGCTGGGAAGGAAACTCAAGGCACAATAGAACGAATCGGACGCGTCCGTTGGCGCTGGTGGAGAAACAGGCACGAGATCTGTGACCGCTGGAATCGAGCCTGCGGATGCCGTTGTGGACATTGACGTCAATGTCGATGAGCTTGAGCTGCTGCTCACCGTTGTGGTGGTGGTGAACAATGATGTCGTGGTGGAAGAATTCCCTGTTGAAATGGCAATGTATGACGAAGTTGTGGTAGTGGAGGAGGAGAATAACAATGTCGTAGTGGAGGTGCCTGCTGAGGTTGTGCTGGCGGTGTACGAAGTTGTGGTGCTGCCGGTTCCATTAAGATAGTTAGAGGATCCTGTCGAGGTTGAAGTCGAGGATGAAGTCGAGAATGAAGTCGAGGTTAAAGCCCCCGTGTCGTTATAGCCAGGAGCAATGTATGTTGAAGACGTTGTGCTGCTTTTAGTGCTTGTCCTGCTATGCGAGAATCGATGGGACGTGCTGACCGGGGGGGTCGATGACCAGTGAAGACGATGCGGTGCCGGAGGGTGACCAGAGCGAGCTTGATGACGGTAATGGAGCGCTGGAGTTGGAGCCGGAAGGCCAGTTGCTCCAATCTGACCACCCCGCACCACTATGCAGTGCAGAGATGGAAGACACTTCCTGGTCGAAACACGATGGGGGAAGTATGCTGCTCAAGGGGCAGACAGTGTAGGTTCTCGTGCTCGTGACTGTCACAGTCAGGTCACTGTAGGCGAGGACCTGGCCAAGCACGACGGAAAGGAAGACGGCTAGTTTGGATAGCATTATACAAGAGAGACTGCGGTTAGAAACAAAGAACGAATGGACGACGGAGGAGTGTCAAAAGCCCGAAGACGAGGGAAGGAGAGGAGGTGTGTCGGGGTGAAGCAAAAGAAGTCCCAGAGAGGAATGAAGAATATTCATTCGAGACTTCTAGTCCACAAGGCGGCATCAACCTCTCACAGACACCCACCATGATGGTCATCATTTCGGCAGTATATTGTGGGCCTTGCCTCTGCTGTGGCCTGTTGGAGACGGTGAGGCCGAGGCCATCATCAGAGAACAAGGCGAACAGACATTGCACAAGCGCCAGTCCAAGTCCAATGATGGGATCCAGTGGCGCCGTCGTGAAGTTACGCGGTAACGGTAGACAAGTTCTTGATGTGGGACAAAAAAAGGGACCCCGAGATTGGAACTGTGATGGTGGTTGAGCTGAAGAGAAAGTCTGGTCGCGTTGGCTTGGGTCACCATACCGGAAGAGGTTTAGAGCGATTTCAACTAACACCCACCAACCCGACTATCAGGGCTGTGGCTGAATGGTTCTGCTTTTGGAACCCTGGCTCGGCTTGAGCTGCTTCATTCCACGTGGTCTCACGGAAGTGACCTATGAGATGCTGCAGAGAAACGAGTTGTGGCGGGTTGGATTATGCAATAACGAGTTGAAATTTCAAGAACAAGAAAATCCCACAAAAAGGTGTCTCTACTGCGAAGGGCCTTGGATATCGTTCCTTCTGTGGTATTTAAAACCTCCTGGGCTTGTTCTTGACAGGTCAACTGTCTCGGGCTTTCTCGACTCGAAATTCTTTCGCAGGAGGGGTGGTAAGCTTTTCCGTCACGACAATGGTGAAGTTGTACAGATTAGCCGATAGAGACTGCGGTAAGGCCTGTAGTGGCTAATTCCCTACTACCAGATGGGACTGCCAGTTCATGATATGACTGATACTAAGATCGCCCAGCAGACGCGCCATATTCGATCTCCAGCTGCCTTTTCGAAGGTACGAGGATGTGCAGGGCATCTTCGTTCACGACGCCGTGAAGTGAGGAGCAGTTGCGGAGAGTCTTCCGCCGACCGGCTAGTCCTAGATGTAGGCAGATAGGATGCATGTATGAGAGCAGAAATACGAGATGCGTCGAGTCCCCTCAATGGGACTGAGCCAGACGTTCAACCATGAAGAACCAGCGTGGGCAGGTTGACCCATCACCGCCACTTCCAGAAGCCGCGCCCATCTTCAATACCTCTGTCCTGCGTCGGACAAGGGAGTACGCCGCGGCTTGTCGACCGTTCCCACATGATGATCAAGGAAGTCACCTGTTTTTCTCTTCGTTGCGTATTCTAGGACCAAAGCGCTGTTCAACGTGCGAGATTACAAATATGTGCCAGCCAATACGAAGGAAGCTGGGGATTGGGATGAAAATTGTATGGCCACTTGCACGTGCTTTCTACGGCTCAGCAGGCATAACCACATTGAAGCATTATATGGATGCTCTGCAAGAACGTATTTACGATTTGACAATTATTAGCGTTGATGACGCGAGACAGCAGACACTACCGCCATTAGCACGGCCCCCTTCAAAAACAGTCCAGTCCAAGGTGTCAATCATGACACGATCACATCACCTCCATCCCCTCAACGCCTTTCCGGCCGTATGAATTCATTGCTCAAATCCCCTCCTTAATCCTGAGTCTGGACCTTATTGTCACCTTTTATGGCGTCGGAATAACTCGGCGGTGCACCGTGATCGCCGCTGCTTGCACCCTCACCGGGGTCGTCTGGCTGTGGGGCAGGGGCAGGAGCTGGAGCTGGAGCAGGAGCTGGAGCTGGAGCAGAAGCTGGAGCTGGCGCGGGTGCCGGTGCATTACTCGGTTCCCCTTGGGCTGGTGCCGGGGGGTCGCCAGTCTGCGGTTTCGGCTGAGGGCGGCCAGCGGTGCCGTAACTGCGCCTCCCCGGCTCACGGGTGATGTAGTAGAATGTGACGCGCTGGCCTTCGGCGTCGGGAATTTGCTCATAGTCCCAATCGCGCTCCGGGTAGCGGGCGATGATGTACCATGCGTGGAGGAGGCCAGGGATATAGCCGAGCATGCAGAGGAGGATATTGATCAAGGAGTCGGCCGAGCACAGGCCTCTCTTAATCCATACTGCGCGTGAGCACTAAAGTCAGCCGAATCCAGGTGGCGATGCAAAGAGGAGGTCGAGGATTGGTCCATACCTGCGATGGGCGGGAAGAGGACGGCAAGCAATGCCAGGAAGAGATCGCCGCAACACATGGTTGACTCAGACGTAGTGACGAGATGGAATAAGACGGTGAAGAAAGGCAACGGATTGCAGGAAGGCAGCAAAATATATTTTGCTCGTGATGTCGAAAAGTTAATGTAGGTGCCTACCGATAGAGACAAGCAGCCCAGCCCCAGGCTGATGATGACGTGGGACAAAAAGGGCGCAGCAATGCACCGGCGGTGGCCGGAGCTACAAAACTCGAGTACGAAGTCTTCGTACCATAACAGCCCCAGGGCCACTCCAGGATCTGCCAGGCCCCAGTCTCTTTGCAGATCGGAGAGGAGAACCGTCTTGGCACGTGACTCGAGCCTCGGCTGTACGGGTGAGGAGTAGCCGTGGCACTCCATTAATTCCTGGGGAGCAATCTTCAATACTCCACCGTTCCTCCCCGCCAACGTGGACGCCCTCCTGGGAGAAGTTGTAGCGGCTACAATTCCAAACCTCTCTTCGCGTTCAGCGTCTCCGGTAACCACGACGCATTGTCACAATCATGGCCGACACAGACGCACCTGACGCGGCTTTGCCCAGCAAAGAGGGAGAAGTTCAGCCGGTCAAGCGTTCACAGATCCGGGTATTATCACGCTTGCCCAAGGATGTGGCAGCAACGGCCTCCAAGGCCGATGAATTCTTGCTGCGATTGAACAAGTAGGCTTGCCCTCGCCCGCGTACCACTGCCGGCATGCGAGTATTGACCGTGCCATTCTTCCAGGTTGATCAAGACGACCGCTGGTCTCGGGGCAGCGCTGTCGACGCTCAACTATTTGCTCTACCTCGCTGCCGACCTGCACACCCGTTCACCGTCGCGCGCCGCCGTCATCGCATATATCTCCCGCCTCGTTGGTCGAGTACCGTCGAAACTCGCCTCCGGTGCCGCGTCGGCTCCCAAGACGTCTCCATTGGTCCCTCTTGCTTCATTGGTGTCTGATACCCGCACCACGCTCCGTCTCACGGGCCTTCTGCCGTTGTACCTCTGGCTCAAGACCCTTCTCTCCAAGAAAGGCTCCCAGGGTGGGGACCCTGTCATCCACGGCGTCGCGCTCGTCCAATGTCTTGCATACATCGGTTACCAGATCGCGGAGAACATCTACCATCTCGCTGGCAAAGGGGTCGTGCCACAGTCCTTCATCGCGAAGCGCGGCGGCACTATGAAGTGGGTCGTGTGGAGCTGTCGAGGGTGGTTTGTCGGCGTCGCCGCCGACTTTGTGCGCCTGTGGCGTGAAGCGGTGCTGATCAAGGAGAAGAGGGCGCGAGGCGAGGGTGGCAGCCAGGAGGAACAGGAAGCAATCGACCGGAAGTGGTGGGACGACTTCATCAGCGCGGCCTTCTGGCTCCCCCTCGCCATCCACTATAGCTTGGAGGGCGGCCTCAAGGGCATGAATACCGGCATTGTCGGCTTCTGCGGCACCATGGCCGGGTTGAGCGGCCTCCGCAGCGCTTGGGCTGCGACAGCCAACTAACTCGACCCACTGACGGAGGCAGAGTACGCCAATATTTTTGAAAATGAAGGCCGGGAACTGGATTTGCATTCACAGCTGGCCGGAACCAGCCCCAACTTTCCTGGCAGTAAGCTATTCTACCGGGGGCCCTGAGGTCGGGCTTGTACATTGGAAAAATTAATGATCAGCTATTAGCTATGCTTTTATCTTTTCAGCACGTCCATTCTTTCCTTCTTGGCTTCCATTGGCCTGTTTCTCATCTTTGCTCGATGTTATTGGTCTAGGTCATCGACAAGTCTCTGCTATTGCTGTTCAGAGTGTGAGCATTGAGATAAGGTGCTGATTACTAGCGCCCCGTGCCCTCTCTCAGCATGGGCGATAATTCGATCTGGATGCACAGGGCGGGGACTTCTTTCGCTGGGTTCAGATGAGAGCTAAATTGGTCGACAGCAGCCATTGCCGACATTTCATCCCAATAGGGCATCATTGCGGCTGTTGTGAATAGCCTTGCCTCCACTCCGACAACCACAACCGCCAGCTACCATTATGTCCATATTGGGTGCAATTATTTGTCCTCTGCAAATCCCATCATCACCAACTTCGACCTTCAATCCTTGACGAAGACAATCCTTCTCGTTGTGTGTCTGTGTAAGAACAAACATGTTTCTCCCACTCCCTACGATTTGGCCTCTCCGAGGCAGACATCGGGTGTACACAATTCCGGGCTTTCCGTTCCCGATTCCTCCTTCTGTCTGACTTTATACACTAGGCCTACAGAATACCGTCTTCAGTAATAAAAAGACTGCTCCACCTAAAAGAGGAGCAGAGTTCTGATCGATTCAAAGTTATACGTAGAGATAACACCTATGAACCCCTATGGACGCCAGCGCTATCTATAAGGGAATTCCCGATTATTTGTTAGACCTGAAGAGTCGCACGGGTGCAGAAGATAGAGGGAAGAACCAAAGAAGATATTTAAAAATAAAGACCGCGGTCAAGGAAAGGTACCTCGCTCACTTTCCTTTTCACTCCCCTTGGGCATTTCGCTTTCCCTCATTCTCTTCTCCATGGCCTCCATTTCTTCCTCGTCGCCGGCATTCTCGTCGGCCGACAAAGTCATGGACGACGGGTTACAGGATGCCGCGGGCGGGCCCAATGACGACGGTGACATCTCCAGGACGGGACAATTTGTATCCTCCTCCTTGGTGGCGTCGACGACGGGGATGGTAGGCCCTTCATCCCCCCCGTTCGGCCGGTTGACCGCGAACCGGCTACGCTTCCTGATGACGTGTCCGTACACGTAAAACACGTACGGGATCGGGGCCATCAGGGCGCTGATGCATGCCATGATGGTCAAGGTCCAGTGAACTCCGACGTTCTGGTAGAACGGGATGCCGACGATGGTCATGGCACCGGCGATGACGTAGCGGACGAGCGTGACGAAGGTGAGACCACTGGCGGCGAACATTTCGTATGAGTCGATCAGGTACATGTAACAAGAGAAAAAGATGGTGATGGTACCGTAGCCAAAGAGCACCGACGCCAGAATGGGTGACCAGATGGAGATGTGTGGGTACGCCGTCCAGGCCATCCAGATCAGGGAGATGGGGATGGCAAAGGCGCCGCCCAGCATCGCGAACCAAAGGCGCAATTCCGGGTCAAATTGCTTCTGGCCGCGACCCTCAGCCTCGCGCTGCGCCCTGACCGTCAGCCGGTAGACATACGGGACCGTGAGGGCACCGCCGAGGACACCGACGAAGATGCCGACGAAGATGGTGTTGGTCAATCCCTGCGAGATGCCATACGTTTTCTGGAAGATAAAGGTATAGCCGTCGAAGAAGGTGAACAGGACGATGTATAGCACGGACATGTACAAGGTGATCAGCACAATGACCGGCTCGTAAAAGGCCATGATGAACGGTCGCGGCAGAGCAGTCCGGAGTCGCATCGACAGCGGGATCCTGATGATCTCGTGTTCGGCGTAGTATCGGTTGTCGCCCGTCAGCCTCCGAAGGTGCCGGGCTTTCCAACTGAGCAGTAAGGGGGGATACGACTCGGGGATGAAGAAGAAGGTCAACAGAAAGACCACCGCTGCCGTCGACAGCGCGACCCATTCCGCCCATCGCCAGGTGTGCAGGATCGGAGAGTCGGCGATCCAGCCAGCCATGACCGGGCCCAGAGCAGGGCCGCCAAAGCCTCCGATGGCGAAGACAGGGAACATGTACGTCTTTTGAAGAGGCGCCCACATGTCCGAGATGCTCCCCCCGGCACAAACCAGCGGCGTCGCGCCAGAAAACCCGGCACAGAACCGGAAGACCACCTGGGCGCCAATGTCGGGCGCGAGGGCGGAAGCCATGAGAAAGATACAGAGGATGGCGAGAGTGGAGATGTACGTCAATGACCGACCGAGCACTTCGCTGAAGGGACCACAAAGCAACGCGCCGACACCAAAGCCGATCAGGAATACGGCCGTCGCAAGGGTCTCTGTGATCTCGCTGACGCCGAGGTCCTGCGCGGCTTGAGGAAGGACGGCGCTGTCAATGGGCGCGGCGGCGCCCACGAGGAAGCCCATCGAGGAGATGATGAGCGTTGCGCCTGTGCGTTTGCTGAAGGACCAATTTCGTGGATTCTGCGGATCATCAGGGCCGTCCCATTCGACCACGAGCACTGATCGACCATGCACAACCCTGGTGTGTTGCTGAGAAAGGCAGGGCAAGTCGCGAGCATTTTCAGGATCCGCCTCGAGCTGTTTTTGGATCTGCTTGCCAATCCGGCGATATTGAAGATATGCTTCCATGTCGGAGAGAAGGCTTGATGTTCTTCTCCCCTCGCTCTTTTCCCACGGCCCTGTCAAGTCCGGGATCTGCTGTCCTCAATTCTCAGCGCTTCGACGCTGTTGACTCGGTCAATCCAATGTTCTATTTACCTAGAATATACACTGAGGAGCGACGGCGAATTTCGGACACAGGTTCAACGTTTAACAGCTGAACACCGAAAACGCCGATGACACCTCGGCCAAAAGGAGTCCTTTAGCGGGGATAGAGCACAAATCGAGCAGTGTTTGAGAGAAAGGGAGGAAGGATTGAGATGAGAATGGTATGAAGTCGTTGTCCTCGGAGATGTCCTCATGATTCAGTAACGTACGAGGATTCGGAGATGACAAGAAGGGCGGGACAAAGACATCAGTAGGCGTGAAAATGTTAAGCGGCAGGACTCCCTCCTTGGGCCGTCGCCCGATCCTGCGACGCCGCCCCAGTCATTTCGACGAGATGAGGGATTGATTGGACTTTGTTATGTTATAGCGGCGTTGGGCTTGGTGCCAACCCAATGGATGGACGTAGCGGCGTACAACTTGGAGCCAATCCGACGGATCGACGTTGGAGAAGGCCAGAAGAATTGGAGACCTCGGATAGCACACCGGTAATAGTCGTCTAGGGCTGTGGGACGGAATATGGCGGTGTCGATGATGGGCGATTATGACCGGAATCTAATAATGGGGCCCTTGCACGGCAAATTCGGCATGACATTCACAGGGCCATCAAATTTGCTGGCAATCTTCTCCCGTCCTTTTCATAGCAGCTGTGCATTTGTCAGCCGCATAGTCAGATGTTTTGGATTTCCATCTTACAAGTGCAAGCAGCAACAACAGCGGCTCAATCTGGGAGAATCTTCCATTTGGGTATTCTGCTCTGGTGCCTATGATACGGATCTGGCCGATCAGGCAAATAGCCGATAACGAAACTGCGGATCTCTCCGCATGACTGTCGATCCATGTCCCACTTCATGGCTATGGTGCTTGTACTCTCTGAAATGACGGTCATCTCACGTCCAAACGACGCACAAGGCATCGTAACTCTTGCTGACAAAATTCAATCGCCGACCCACGTTCCCTCACCCCGATGACATCAAGAGGGCCAGCCTAGCCGCAGTCTTGATCACGTTGACCCGTTGATGGTCTTGGTGCTGTCAAATGTCTGGTTGACCCGGTCGCTGAAACCAGGAGTGGCTGCTCACCACAGCTGGGGTCGCGGCTGTCGCGGCAATATGGTTACTATTTGCCTCGGCCTGCGTCGAGTTGTAGGCGGTGCTGTCGGAAGGGGTGAAGGGGTTAGAGACGTGACCGTTACCGCTGGAATGATTGCTCCCTCGAACGGTGCCTGGTGTTGTGGTGTGAGGCTTGCGGGTCACCGGAGCCAGCCTTGGAATATCCGAAGATTCTTTGGCGCTGCCAATGCTAAAGACAGGTGATTCCCAGCGGTCCCCTTTGGCGGCAAGCTCCTTGAACTCGGTGGCCTTGGTCGAAATGCCCCCTGGTAATGACACGTTCTTGAACATCGAGTCTTGTTTCGTGACCGCGACATTGATCGTCGTCGTCTTCTCTTCCTTCCCCTTCTCCGTCTTCTCCATCATCTTGGCCTGGAAGGCGTTGACATATCTCTGGTAGATGCTGGGAGCACTTTCCGGATCTTCCTTCGCCGCCTGAGCGCCACGCTGGACCTCCTGGTGGACACTGTACAGGAAAGCGTCTGCCTTCTCGAACGAGTCCTTGACCTCTTTCTCAAGTGTCTTCTGGATGACCGGCCGCATCATCTTGAGCAGCAAGGGCTTGGCTATGCGGAACAACAGCTTGTGGTTGGATTGCTTGACCTTGATAGCCAGGTTTCGAATCGTCACGTCGACCTTGTCGACGGTCAGAAAGTGAGTGCGGTCTGACTCGTGAGCATTGCGAGCCGCAATCTTGAAGCTGAATCCTTCGCCGGCAAGGATGATGTCGAGGACACCCTTGTCGGTCATGGATGGGAAGCCGTGCTTTTTCTTGACATAGTATGCCACATCACGTAAGTCCATTTGAATGCCAGACGCGGCGATCATGACCTTGTTCTCACTCTGGCTCTTAATTTGACGACGACCAAGGCGGAAGTAGTTGTCGTTGCCAAACTCCACGACGTTGGGAAACAGATTGTCGCTCTCAATCACCAGATTCTCCACGACGGCGTCAATCTGGGGATCTGAAATCTCAATGCGAGGGATCGGGATGTATCTGGTATTCTCCAAGATGCCCGGAATGATGACTTCGGTGACGTCCTTCAGCAGGCGCTTCTTAAACTTGGGCTGGTCATGGTCATGGTTGCCCAGGTCCCAGAAAAGTTTCCGCACCGCCTCGCCGCAGGCCTTGTTCTGTGAGTCCGTGTCGAATTGATCCGCCAGGAATTTGATCTCGTCCACAAGGTGATCAGTGTGGTCCTTATAGCGCTCGCGGAGGAGGAATTGACCCTTGTCATACAATCGGTTCCACTCCCCCTTGGCGTCGTCGTGCAGGATGTAGCCCTGCTCCTGGAGGCATCGCCGAATGTATCCATCGACAGACTTGAACCAGTCCTTCAGTTCCGGGTCACGGTCGGCGTCCCGATA
>Ga0255336_101030_pt1 | contig 25919 bp, 22 predicted proteins | sample MeOH1_35cm_T3_17_FD_189102 | JGI IMG/M metagenome (GOLD analysis project Ga0255336, IMG submission 189102) | Sandy soil microbial communities from University of British Columbia, Vancouver, Canada - MeOH1_35cm_T3_179 | ecosystem: Engineered > Artificial ecosystem > Sand microcosm > Unclassified ...
TATGCTAGAATAGCTTACAATGTAAATTCTAAGGTAAAAACAATAGAATACTTTGATGAAAACAATTATATAAATCAATTTAATAAAGATATAAATGAACATAAAACTGTACAAGCATCAAGTAATAATAGTGTACAAACTTCACAAGGGGTAATAAGTCCTCTAAGTGTTGTTTCTGAAATTCATCAGGATGGAGACGTTAGTTGGTTGCATCTTTCTACAACTATCTCTTATAGTAGTACAACAGATCAATATTCTTTATATAATTTTTTTACATGGAAAACCAATCCGGTATTATGCCAATCAGATATTCTTGGCATAGGAGTGTCTACTAATTTTAGTTATATACCTAACTCAGAATATTTTTCATATCATGCTGATCACTATCATTATGATACTACCTCTGGTTCATATAATAGAACAGAATATGTAAATAAGGGAACACATGAGAGTACAGGTAGTGGAGGAGAAGGATTCACAGTACCATTATTTCAAAATGTAAATACTGGTGGTGGTGGATATCAAGTAGTTGATACATATACTAATCATGCTGGATATATGTACTATAGAGCAAATTTAAATAAGAGTGTAGGTACTACTTATGCAAATGCTTATGGTTCATATAGTCACCAATCTGTAGGAATTACAGGTTCACCATCTTACTCATATCCATCTGGAGGCTCAATTAGTATTTCATTGGAGTGGACGTATAGTAAAGTTAATGCAACCTCTCAAGTAACAGTTAATTAATTTTTAAAAAAGGGTGTCGCAAAACTGCTTCAAAAAAAGTAGTTTGCGACACCCTTTTTATATTTAAAACCATCTTACTTACTTGAGCTGACAATTTTATATCTATCATGTGAATATTATTTTTGGAGGTGATAAATTGGATAATCTATTTTTAGAAATAGTAAAATATAGCCCAATTCTTGGGCTTATGTTGATATTTTGGTTTTACCAAAGGAAGGATTATAGAGATTTTGTATCTCAAGTACAAGCAGAAAATTCGGAAAGAGAAAAGAATTATCAAAATGTTATAACTGAATTAACTAAGAAATTTAATATAGTTGAAACAGTTAAAACTGCAATTGAAAATGTTGAAGATGATGTCAAAGAAATTAAAATCCACATATTTAAGAATTAGGAAGTGAAAATAATATGTCTTATGATATATCACAGCAATTTATAAGTAGGAATCGTTCTTATGTAACTTTTAAGCCTATTGGCATGGTTTTACATTCTACAGCAACATTAAATGCTACAGCTCAAAATGAACATGATTATTTCAACAATAATAATGTTGGCGATAATGCACATGGATTTGTAGATGATGTAAGAATTATTCAAACTCTTCCTTGGACTGAGAAGGGCTGGCATGCTTGTGAACCTGCTAATTCAATGTTTATAGGTGTTGAGTTATGTGAATTTAATGATATAAATAGATTTAATCAAGTTTGGAATAGAGCTACTTGGTTATTTGCTTATATATTTTTTAATGTATTAAAAATTAATACTGTCACTAAGGATAATCTAATGTCCCATGCAGAAGTATCAAATAGATGGAAAAACTCAAATCACCAAGACCCAACAAGTTATATAGGGAAGTTTGGGAAGACGGTCGATATAATTTGATATTTTATCAATCACCTGAGGATGCTGTATTTAAGGCATTAGGAGTTGAATAATAATAAAATTAGAACTAATTGGGATTAATGAACTAATATTAATGATACTTAAACTAGACTAAATCTAATCATTATTAGTTATAAAATTAAATTATAATTGAAAAAGTTAGATATATATAGTATCATTAATGTAAAGATAGGCATAATATATGGTATGAATAATATCATTCTATGTGAGGTGAATTTAATTATGAAAAAAATAAGTTTAGAAAATCTAGCTGAATTAGTATCAAAAAGAAGAAAAGAAAAGGATATGACCCAAGATCAATTAGGTGAATTAACAGGTATTAACAGACAAGTTATTGGTAGAATAGAATTGGGTAAAACAATACCATCATTAAATCAGTTACAAGACCTATTAGATGTTTTAGAGATAAATTTCAATAGTATATTAGAAGATAACCAGACAGAGGATGTGTTCATGGCTATGAGAGGAGAAGCTAAAACTGAACAAGAAAGAAAAGGACTTGAAACTATGATTTCTATGATGCTTTGCTTAAAGAAACATGAACAATTAAGGAGAGTATACAATGGATAATAGTAGCTTATCTCCTAAACACATGTATGAGTTGTTAGAAATGGCAAAAGAAAAGAGAAGAGAATTAGATATCGGTACAGCTCCTATGGGGGATAATATATTAAAATTTATTAGAGAGAAAAATATAAAGCTAGTATATGTACCAATTGAAAATAGTGCAACTGATGAGCTGTTCTTTTCTGCTGTTTATGTTTGCTTAATAGAAGGAGACAACAAAACTAAATTTATAGGATTAAATACAAATGATTATTATGATAATCAAATTTTTGCAGTAGCACACGAATTATATCATTATTATGAAGAGTCAAGTATTCATCTATGTAGAATATCAAATGGCAAACAACCTCTAAGGGAACTAAAGGCTAATAGATTTGCAGCAGAGTTTCTTTTTCCAACAGATAAGTTAGAAAAAGAAATAAAGGAAGTAAATGATGGAGAGATTCAATTATACAATTGGAAGCATTCAACACTGCTTAGATTAATTGCGAGGTTACATTGTGAATATAGGCTGCCATACAAAGCTATTGTTAAAAGATTTTCAGAAGTAAATGCTATTACTGAAAAGCAGTATAACGATTTGTATAATGAACCAACAAGGAACGAGAATGATGAATATTACATCATAGGACTAAGTATAAATTCTGAAATATTTAAACTGCTAAACTCCAAAACTATGAAAAGAGGCGTTGATGGAAGTGATTTAGAAACAATAGTTAGAAATTATGAAGATGAAATAATTTCTATTACTGATCTTATTGAATCACTTGAAATGTTTCATAAAAAAATACAGGATTTTGGCGTTGAAGAAGAGATAGATGTTGAAGATTTAGCCGAAATGCAGGATATGTTTGGGGTTGAAGGAACAGATGAAATTTAAAGATGTTAATTTGCAACTGAAAAATGACGGTTTAGTGTCTATTTTAATGAATTCAAATCAGTTGTTTCTTATAGATGCTAATATATTTATTCCACCAGATAGATCAAAAGAAAATAAAAATATTAAACCTGTAGACTTTGAATTCTACAGGAAATATTGGATCGAACCATTTATAGACACATTCAAGCCTATAGGTATTCATGATGCTGTTTATAGAGAATTTGAATCTAATAACATTAAAGCCCTAATAAAGAATAGAAAAAATGATATACCTCCAAGTATATATATTTATAAGTATCTGTATTATTTAACTAAGAATGATAAAAATACGAATCCTTCATGGGGAGAATTCATTGAAAAAATGAATGGGCTATATTGTGAGGAGATAAATATGGACTAGTCTTAAGTAGAGGCTAGCCTATATTAAATAACTTAATTGATGATTCCTATAATCTTTAATGGATATTGTACATATGATGCGGGAAGATCCACTAACACCGAAAGTATTTAAAAACCTACATAACTATTCTGATTCTAAAATGATTCTATTAAGTTTTAGATAGTCTAATTATCATAAATAATATAAATAAAACGAATAATAAAAATCAAAGAAATAAGCATTTATTAATTCAAGATAATATTCAAGAGTAGAGTGGGAATAAATCTATGATTTCAGTAAAAACCTTGGAGGAGATATATTCAACCTATTACAAAATGAAAATAGATTAGACTTTAAACAGGCATTAGATAAACTGTTGGTAGCATAAATAGATTTTATAAAGCAAATATAATAATATAATTAGAGTTAAACTTATGTACAGACATTTTTAAATATTTAGCAAAATATAAAAAAATATTAATTAATAATTGTGCAAGTCTAATAACTTTTTATTTCATATTGATTTATTTAGCCTATTAGGCTAAAATTTCTTTTAGTGGAATTAAATATTACTTATAAAAGGAGGAGAATAGAATGGCTAAAAATTTAAGTTTAGATTTAAGTAAATTAAAGCCAACTTTAAATGATAATGAAATTTCAAATCTACAGTCTATGGTACGTGAAGCACATAATATGCTTCATAATGGAACTGGGGCAGGACATGATTTTTTAGGGTGGGTTGATTTACCGGTTAATTATGATAAAGAGGAATTTTCAAGAATAAAAAAAGCTGCTGAAAAAATAAAAGGAAATTCAGATGTACTCATTGTAATAGGTATAGGAGGCTCTTATTTAGGAGCAAGAGCAGCAATAGAGGCACTATCCCACAACTTCTATAATACTTTACCAAGGGGAAAGAGGGCTACCCCACAAATATACTTTGTAGGCAATAACATAAGCTCAACTTATATTACTGATTTGCTGGAAGCTATAGAAGGACTTGATGTATCTGTAAATGTAATTTCAAAGTCCGGTACCACTACTGAGCCAGCTGTAGCCTTTAGAATATTTAAGGCTTATGTTGAGAAAAAATATGGAAAAGAGGGAGCAAAGGAAAGGATATTTGCAACAACTGATAAAGCTAGAGGAGCATTAAAATCCTTAGCTGATGCAGAAGGCTATGAAACCTTTGTAATTCCTGACGATGTTGGCGGAAGATATTCTGTACTTACAGCTGTAGGACTACTTCCAATTGCAGCAGCTGGCATAAATATAGATGATATGATGAAGGGTGCAGCTGACTCCAGAGAAGCCTATAGCAATTCAGATTTAAATGCTAATGATGCTTATAAATATGCTGCTGCCAGAAATTCATTATATAGAAAGGGAAAGGTTACTGAAATACTTGTAAATTACGAGCCAGCACTTCATTATTTTAATGAATGGTGGAAGCAGCTTTATGGCGAAAGCGAAGGCAAGGATAATAAGGGTATATTCCCTGCAGCTGTGGATTTTTCAACAGATCTTCACTCCATGGGACAATATATTCAAGAAGGTCTTAGGAATATCTATGAAACTGTAATAAATGTTGAAAAGGCAAGAAAAGAAGTTGTAATAGAAGAAAGTGCGGAAAACATAGATGGTCTAAACTTCCTTGCAGGAAAAACTATGGATTTTGTAAATAAAAAGGCTTTCCAAGGAACAGTACTTGCACATAATGATGGAGGAGTTCCAAATATTATTGTTAACATTCCTGAATTAACACCTTATTACTTTGGATATTTAGTTTATTTCTTTGAAAAAGCTTGTGCTGTAAGTGGTTATTTAAATGGGGTAAATCCTTTTGATCAACCAGGCGTTGAAGCTTACAAAAAGAATATGTTTGCTTTACTAGGTAAACCAGGCTTCGAGAATATGAAAGCAGAATTAGAAAAAAGACTATAGGATTGGTGTTTTATGAGAATTATAGTTGATGCAGATGCCTGTCCTGGAAAAGATATTATTGAGAGTTTAGGAAAAGAGCATAGCTTAGAAATAATAATGTATTGTGACATAAATCATGTACTTTCAAGTGATTACAGCACAATAAAATACATGGACAGCGGCTTTCAAAGCGTGGATATGGCAGTTGCTAACGAGGCTAAGGAAATGGATATAGTAGTTACACAGGATTTTGGGGTGGCTGCAATGGTTCTTGGTAAAAGGTGCTTTGCTATAAGCCCTAAAGGTTATATTTATGATAATAATAATATTGATAAGCTGTTATTTGAAAGACATATATCTTCTAAGGTAAGGAGAGCAGGAGGAAAAACTTCGAATTCTAAAAAAAGAAACAAAGAAGATGATGAAAGACTATATAAAAATCTTCTTAAATTAATAAATTATTGATAGGCCATGAGTCACGGTAAGCCACGGGGACGTTTCTCGTGGCTTACTTTTTTAGCGACATAGTACAAACATACTAATTTTTTCAACTTCTACATTGCTGCTATTGATTTTTCTTATAATATCTGTTCCTGCTTTATTATTATCTGCTACTAGATTCCAGTTACCCTGTGGGATTGTAATATTCACTTTGGATTTATTCGCATTGTATATTACAATAATATCCTTCCAATTATCATAATTTGCATAATTTTTCAGTATAAATCCAACTGTATTTTTTGGAGTGTCAGAAATAAATTCTAAGCTTTTTCTGATTTGCTCTGCAGTATTCATTCTAAAGGCACTATGGTTTTTCCTTAAAGCAATTAAGCCTTTATAGTAGTGAAAAACGTCTAAGTGTCTTACCTTCCTATCCCAATCAAGCCAATTTATTTTATCCTCAGAACGTACACTATCTTCGATGCCATATTTTGTTCTGCAAAACTCCGCTCCAGAATGAATAAAGGGTATGCCTTGGGAAGTAATTACAATTGCATTAGCAAGCTTTTGCATGGCTTTTAAAGCTACTTCATCAGCCTCAGGGTTAGAGTAAGTAAGTTTATCCCAAAGTGTATTATTATCATGTGCAGAAACATAATTTATAGCTTGGTCTGGTGTATTGAAAATAGATCTACCCGTATTAGCATAGTCAATACAGCCTGTTGCACATTCCTTTATTTTTTCCTCTAAACCACTTTTTCCGCTAACAAAGCCCCTTTCATCCTTAATAAATACACTTCCTCGAACTGCATTTCTAATAGTGTCATTAAAATGACCTATATGTGGCATTTTGAATGCATTTTGCTGATTTGCCTTAAATTCATCCTTTAAAAGAGTATTTAGAATCCAACCTTCGCCGTAAAGCATTATTGGTCTATTTAAAGTGTTCAACTTTTCTCTAACAGAGTTCATTGTTGTTACATCATGAAGCCCCATTAAATCAAATCTAAATCCATCTAAATGATATTCCTTAGCCCAATAATATACTGAATCAATAATAAATTTTCTCATCATAAAACGTTCTGATGCAGCATCATTGCCACAACCACTGCCATTTGACGGCTTCCCATCCTCATATATTCTAAAATAATAGCCAGGAAATATTTTTTCTAGATTTTCTGCTTCTAGATTAAAAACATGATTGAATACAACATCCATATTTACACATAAGCCACTACTATGAAGAGTTTGTATTAAAGCTTTAAGCTCATGTATTCTCGTATATGGATTATAAGGGTCAGTTGAATAACTTCCTTCTGGTGCATTAAAGTTTTGAGGATCATAACCCCAATTATATTTAATAGGATTTTTTTCATCAGTACTTAAAGAGCTAAAATCAAATATTGGCATTAGCTGAACATGTGTAACGCCAAGCTCTATTATATGGCTTAAAGCTGTTGTTAAGTTACTAGAGGATTTAGTATTTTGCTCTGCTAGACCTAAGAATTTTCCTCTATTAACAACTGAGCTGTCAGGATGCATAGAAATATCTCTAATAGATGCTTCATAAATTATTGCATCAGTAAAGTTTTCAATGTATGGGGATTTGTCCATTTCAAAATTTACTGGATTTGTGTCTTCTATATTAATAATAGCACCTCTATTTCCATTAACTCCAAGAGACTTTGCATAAGGGTCGGTAGCTTCATTTATTTTTCCATAAACCTTTACTTCATAAGTATAAAAGTTTCCATTTATATCTTCTGACACTGTTAAGCTCCAAAGTCCATTCTTCTCCTCCATTTCAAATCTTCTTGGTGATTCTGAAATTTCGATGTCTCCATTTTTATAAAGTAATAGATTTACTTCCTCTGCAGCTGGAGACCAAAGTTTAAAAGTGGTTTTTTCCTTTGTGTAAAAACATCCCAAAGCTTCATTTGTAGAATATTTATTATTAAAATTTATAGTACAAAAGATTTCACGGTAGATGGCTTTAACTTCTATATTATTAAAAATAATAATACATTCTGATTTAATATTTAAATTTTCTTTTAATGTTAAAATTAAACCCTTATTATTTTCCTTTATTTCTAATATTTCAATTAAAAATTCACCATTTTTAATTGAAATATTATTTTTTTCTAGGCTATCAAATCCATTTATAATAATTTTAATAGAATTAAAATCAGCTACTACTGCATTAAACATAAATAAATCCTCTCTGTGCAACCGTTATACCTAAAATTATAACTTAAAGTAAATACTTATTAAAGTAGAAAATAATTTGAAAATTTATTATAGTAAATTATGGAATTTTGTTATAATATATAATTAGTAAGGTATTTTTTATACAGGGGATGAGAGTTAATGAATGAAATAGTATTAAATTTTGAGCCACAAATCTCAGAGGAAGAAAATGAGGCTATTAATATTAGTGTGAAAGAAAAGCCAGAGGAAAAACTTTTATATAAATTTTTATTAGGCATAGACGGCGCCTGGGAAACATTAGTAGATTATAGTGAAAAAAGCAGCATCCTTTGGACACCCAAAAAAGAAGATACATATTCAATAATGGTACAAGCTAAGAGAGTCAAAACCACAAGAGCCTTTGATTATATATCTAAGGTGGATTATTCCGTTGGTTTAAAAGCAGAAAAATTAATTAAAGATATTTATTTAGAGAAAGAAAAGCTTACTGTTGGAGAAAAACTTAATTTAACTGTAGAAGCAAATAAAATGCCAGTAGTTTTTAGATATTGGATTAATAAAAATGGCACCTATGAAATTATGAAAGATTATAGTGCAGATAATAATCTTATTTGGAGCGTTAAGGAATCTGGAGATCAGGAAATTTTGATTGAATGTAAATCCCTTGATTCGAAAAATAAGTTTGATGATAGTAGAAGTGTAAGATTTAAAGTGGAACCGATAAAAAAATTAGAAATTACAAATTTTAAATGTTTGATTTCTGATTTATATGTAGGAAATGAATTGGTTTTTCAAGTGGAAGCTGTTCAGGATGACGAAAGAATGATACTTTATAAATTTATTAAAATAAATGAGGAAGGCATTGCTTCATGTATACAAGATTATTCTACAAAAAGAATGGTTAATTTTGTAGAAAATATTGGCGGTGAATATAAACTTCTCTGTCTTGCAAAAGACATGTATTCTCAAAAGGAATATGATGATAGAGCAATTTTGAATTATACAATTAAAGCTTATAAAGACGTTATAATTAATAGCTTTACCACAGATCTAAGCTCCCCTCAGATTTGTAATACACAAGTAACATTAAAAGCTATTGTAAGCGGCGGTAAGGAATTATTATATAAATTTAAAATTGATGGTAATCTAAGTGAAGACTCAGGGTACACAAGAAACAATACTTATATTTGGAATACAGAAAAACCAGGTGAATATAAATTAGAGGTATATATAAAAGATTCAGCTTACAGTGGTACTTTTGAAGCGGTTTCTTCTATTAACTTTAAAGTAGACGAGCTTTGCTTAGATCCAGTTGTTATTAATAATGTACTATTAGATAAGGGAAATAAAATTCTAAAAGGAGAGGCTTTAAATATAAGGGCAATTGCTTCTGGGGGGACTGACTTAAGATACAGATTTATAGAAAAAAAAGCTGGAAGAGAAATTTATAGTATAAATTATGGTACATGTAATTGGGTAGATTTTTCTCAAAATGAAAAAGGAACTTATGAAGTTGAAGTTAGGGTAAAAGACAAATATTCCAACAGACTGTATGATAGTCATACTATAATATATATTGAGGTTTTTAACTTCATGCCAGCATCTATTGAACAAATATTGATGCCTATTAAGGAACATTATGTGGTTGGAGACTTAATTTCCTTTGGCGCCATAGCTCAAAATACCAGAAAAACTTTATTCAAATATTTACTTAGTATTAATGGGCATAAAGTTGAGGAAACAGATTTCGAAAAGTCCAGTAAATATAAACTAACTCCAAAGTGCAGTGGTGCCTATACTTTGGAAATCTTTGCAAAGAACGAAGACAGTGACAGGGAATTTGACAGCAAAAAAGACGTTAAATTTAATATTTCTGAAGCTTTGCCTATTACAAATACTAGAATACAATTTGATAGAACTAATCTTTATGTTAATAGAGCTATTACTTTTACTGCAGTTTCTGAAGGAGGAAGAGAAGTATTATATCAATTTTACCTTATGGAAAAAGGAGATTGGATTTTGGCACAGGATTTTAGCCGAAAAAATAATTATACTTTTATACCTTTCGCTGCTGGTAATTATAAGATACTTGCACTTTGCAAAAGCAGATACAAAAAATGTGTATATGAGGACTATTCAATACAGGAATTTAATGTTGATTAAATTAATAGTTAAATTACAAAAATTTCATTGAATGTTGACAAATTTTGTTGCATAATTGTATTATATAGATACATTTAGGGGATAAGAGGTGAAAGCTTTGAAGGTAGAAAACAATGTTGAATCATATTTGCAGATGCAATTGATGTCAATGATGCTTAAAAATACTTTAGGAGAAGACTCCAATTCTTTCCAATTAGTTTTAGAAAGTTTAACCAATGCCGTGAAAGATAACAATAACAGTGTAGATTTTCTAGGGCTGTCAGATATTGATTTAAGCAAATTAGGCTACGGGAATGGAGAGTCTTTAAATGACTTATTAGGTAATTTACAAGGTTATATTAATGATGATATAAAAACTAACAACAGTTCTATAGATGCTGCAGCAGCTAAAGCAGCTCAGAAGTATGGTGTTGATAAAAACTTAATTTTGGCAGTAATTAAGCAGGAATCAAATTTTAATCCAAATGCTAAGTCAAGTGCAGGAGCTCTTGGCCTTATGCAGTTAATGCCCTCTACAGCAGCTTCTATGGGAGTTACAGATCCTTATAATGTGGAGCAAAATATTAATGGCGGTACTAAATATTTAAAAAATTTATTAGATATGTATGGTAATTCTAAGGAGCTTGCTCTTGCTGCTTATAATGCAGGTCCAGGAGCAGTTGCGAAATACAATGGTGTTCCAAATTATAAAGAAACCAAAGACTATGTAAAAAAAGTAATGCAATATTATGGTAAATAAGTAATAACAGCCAAGTGAGGCTGTTATTGTTTTTTTATTAGGATATAATATAAATAGATTATACTTAAGTGAGGTATATTAATGGAAAGATTAGATAAGGTTTTAGCAAATTTAGGTTATGGCAGCAGAAAGGAAGTAAAGGCACTTGTAAAAGCAGGAGAGGTTGAAATAGATAATGAAGTTGCATGTGATAGTGCTATGCAATTTGAACCAGAAAAATGCAATATTAAGGTTTCTGGTGAAGTTGTAAGATATAGAAAATATATCTATTTACTGATGAACAAGCCAGCAGGAGTTGTTTCAGCCACCTTCGACAAATACGATGAAACAGTAATTGATTTAATAGATGAGGAGTATAAAATATTTGAACCATTTCCGGTTGGTAGATTGGATAAAGACACCGTAGGACTTTTGCTTTTAACCAATGATGGAGAACTTAACCATAGACTTATTTCTCCTAAATGGCATGTAGATAAAGTTTACTATGCAGAAATAGATAAAGAAGTTCTAGAAAGTGATATTAAGGCCTTTAATAATGGTATTATTCTAGATGACGGTTATAAATGCATGCCTGCCAAACTTGAAATATTAAAAGCAGATAAAGATGGCTCTGAAGTTAAAGTTACCATACAAGAAGGGAAATTTCATCAAGTTAAAAGAATGTTTAATAGTCGTGAGAAGAATGTAATTTTTTTAAAAAGAATAAGTTTTGGTCCTATTTTACTTCCCGATGAATTATTTGAAGGACAATGTCGAGAATTAACTGAAGATGAAGTGAATATTTTAAAAAATATTTAAATATATTATAATATATTTAAAAATAAAAATATTAACAATAAAATGAAGGATTAACATTCATTTAACAAATAGATTACAAATAAAATTGCAAAAACTCTTGCATTTTTAGTTTTTATTTAATATAATATCTATGCAAGGATAAATAAAAGGAATTAAATAGCCCCCTTTTTATTTATTAAAAACAGCCCTGCCCCAAGGGCTGTTTTTGTTTGTCTAAAATTCATTAATAAAAAAATTAATTGAATAAAGTGATAATATATTAATATATCACTAGAATATAAATTGCTATCATGGTAAAATGATAATAAGTAAACGTTTTAATTTAAACTGTTATAGATTTCACTGTAATTAAAGATATTATAAATGAACTTAAAAAACTGGGAGGATGGACGGATGGGAGAATATAAATCTAAGCTTGAAAGTAAGGATATGGATTTCCTTTGTGATGCTTTACTTAGTTTGAAAAATAGAGAAGAAGCTTATAAATTTATAGACGATATTTGCACAATTAATGAAATAAAAGATCTTGAGCAAAGATTGCAGGTTGCTAAAATGTTGAAGCAAAAAAGAACTTATTTGGATATTGCAAGTACCACAGGAGCTAGCACTGCTACCATTAGCAGGGTTAATAGAGCTTTAAATTATGGAAGCGATGGCTATAACATAGTTTTTGAAAGATTAATTTGAAACATAACAAATAAGCTTAATTTTTAATATTGTAAAATTAAAAGTATCAGTGGAAGAAAGTATTCCGTTGATACTTTTTGTATTAATATAGGCAATATATGATATAATTAATAATAAATAATAAGAACTAGTGTTTATATATTTAAGGAGATTAGAAAGTATGGAGTTACAAAAGCTTTTAAATAAAGAACAATATGAGGCAGCAACTACAGTTAATGGACCTTTGCTTATATTAGCTGGTGCGGGATCAGGTAAAACTAGAGTTTTAACCTATAGAATTGCACATATGATTAAAGATTTAGGAGTATTTCCTTCACAAATACTTGCCATTACCTTTACTAATAAAGCTGCACAGGAAATGAAGGAAAGAGTAAGAGCTCTAATTGGAGAGGTCGCTTTAAATATGTGGGTTTCTACTTTCCATTCCAGCTGCGTGAAAATTTTAAGAAGAGAAATAGATAAATTAGGCTATAATAAAAACTTTGTAATATATGACACCTATGATCAGAAAACTTTAGTAAAACAATGTATGTCTGAATTAAATATTAATGATAAAGATATTGATGAAAAAGAAGTAATTAATAAAATTGGCTCAGCTAAGGATAAATTAGTTACAGCTGATAAATATAAAAGTGATAATCAAGGTAATTTTAGATTAAATAAGATTGCTGATGTTTATTTACTATATCAAAAAAAACTTAAGCAAAATAATGCTTTGGACTTTGATGATATAATATTTAAAACTGTTCAGCTTTTTAAAGAGCATAATGACGTACTTGAGTTTTATCAGAGAAAATTCAAATACATAATGGTAGATGAATATCAAGATACAAATTTTGCACAGTATGAATTTGTAAGGCTTTTATCAGCTGCCCACAGGAATATTTGTGTAGTGGGAGATGATGATCAAGCAATTTATGAGTGGCGTGGAGCAGATATAAGAAATATCCTGGATTTTGAAAAGGATTATCCAGAGGCAAAGGTTATAAAGCTTGAGCAAAATTATAGATCAAAAGGAAATATCTTAAATGCAGCAAACTTTGTAATTAAAAATAATATAGAGAGAAAAGACAAGGTACTTAGAACCAACCAAGAGGTAGGAGATAAGATTAAAATTTACAGGGCCTTTTCAGATAATGATGAAGGAAGCTTTGTAGCTTCTGAAATAAAGAGAATTATAATGGAAGAAAACAGAAAGTATACTGATTTTGCTGTACTTTACAGGATGAATTCACAATCTCGTATATTTGAAGATTGCTTTATTAAGTCAGATATACCCTATAGATTAATCGGCGGCCTTAAATTCTATGACAGAAAAGAAATAAAGGATATTTTAGCCTACTTAAGACTTATTAATAATCCTCTGGATGATATCAGCCTTCAGAGAATTATTAATGTTCCTAAGAGAAGTATAGGAGATGCTACTGTTTCTAAAATTCAAGAGATGGCAAATAATAATGAAGAACCGCTTTACAGCACTCTTTTAGATGTGGATTATGTACCTGGCTTAACCTCAAGAAATATATCTACTATAAATAGATTTACAAGCCTTATTAATAATTTTATGCTTAAAAAAGAGGAGCTTGAAGTTTCTGAGCTTATTGAATTAATTTTAGAGGATACTGGCTATTTAAATGAACTTAAAAATTCTAAGGATATAGAAGATCAAAGCAGAATTGAAAACTTAAAAGAACTAGTATCTGCTGCAGTTGATTTCCAGCAGAGCAATGAGGATAAATCCTTATCTTTATTTTTAGAAAAAGTTACACTAGTTTCTGATATAGATAATTTTGATGAAAACGCAGATAGTGTTACATTAATGACCCTTCATAGCGCCAAAGGTCTTGAGTTTCCAGTGGTTTACATGGTAGGTATGGAAAATGGTATTTTTCCAAGTATGATGTCATTAAATAATGATAGTGAAATGCAGGAATCTAGAAGGCTTTGCTATGTTGGAATTACTAGAGCAAAGGAAAGGCTTTATATGACTTCTGCAGAAGTTAGAAGAGTTTTTGGAAGAACTGTTGCTTATTCACCTTCTGACTTTTTAAATGAAGTTCCTATGCAGCTGAAGGAATATGTAGGAAGTAAAAGCTTTAGCAGTAATAGTGGAGTAAACACAAATAGATTCAATTCTAATAGTTTTGGCAATAATTCCAGGACTGTAGGTCAAGGGGCATTAAAATATAATGCAAGCAGTGCAGCTGCCACAAGTACAAGTAAAGTTGCATCTCAAGGTTCCATTAGCGAATCAGAAGCAACTCTTGGAAGAAAGGTTAGACATTCAAAGTTTGGTGTTGGAACTATAGTAAGTGTAGCTAAGGATGGTAGTGATTTGAAGCTCACTATTGCCTTTGATACTCAGGGAATAAAGAGTTTTATGCTAAGTGTAGCACCGCTTGAGCTGCTATAATGTGGCAGGGAGACGTTTCTTTTGCCACATATACAATAGAAATGATGAATGTGCAGCTTCACTGAATTAACAAATTATTGTATATGATTTATCTTAAGTAAAAATTTAAAATTGTTAATTCTTAATTAAAACCGGAGGTTCTATATGGTTGATAGAGAAGGTAAAATAAAGAGGATTCATGAACTAATAGAAGAGCTTAATAAGCATGCTTATAATTATTATGTACTTGATAACCCAACTATTTCAGATAAAGAATATGATAAGAAATACTATGAGCTAAATGATTTAGAAAAGGAGGCAGAATACTACCTTCCTTATTCACCAACTCAAAGGGTTGGCGACATAGTCCTATCAGAATTTAAAAAGTATACTCACAAAGCAAGGCTTTGGAGCCTGGATAAAGCTCAGAGTATTGAAGAATTAAGAGACTGGGATAATAGAAATAGAAAGTTTATTGCAGAATACAATGCCTCTAATGAAGTTAAGCTTCCAAAGCTTAAGTATGTGCTCACTAAAAAATTTGATGGACTTACAATAAATTGCACCTATGATGCAGAAGGAATCTTGATAAAATCTGCTACAAGAGGTACTGGAAGTGCAGGAGAAGATGTTACAGCCCAGGCAAAGACCATAAAAAGTCTTCCACTGAAAATAGAAAATGATTATAGCTTTGAAATTCATGGTGAAGCTATAATGACTAAAAAGGCCTTTGACAATTATAATGCTTCAGCAGCAGTGCCGCTAAAAAATTTAAGAAATGGTGCTGCAGGAGCTCTTAGAAACCTTAATTTAAAGGAAACTGCAAGAAGAAACCTGTCTGCCTTTTTTTATGATATAGGATACACTGAAGGAAAGCCTTTTGAAAATTACATATCTATGATGAACTTTATCAAAGAAAAGGGTTTTCCAATAGATGACTATCTTAAGGAATGTTACAGCTTAGAGGAAATTGAAAAGGAAATTAAATATATAGAAGAAATAAGATTGAATCTTGGCTATGATATTGATGGTGTGGTTATTGTTATAGATGATAATAAAACAAGAGAGCTTTTAGGCTATACTGTAAAGTTTCCAAAATGGGCAATAGCATTTAAGTTTGAAGCTCAGGAGGCAACTACAAACCTTATAGAGGTTGAATGGAATGTAGGGAGAAGCGGCAGAGTTACTCCAACTGCACTTCTTGAACCAGTAGAACTCGCAGGGGCTACTGTAAAAAGAGCTACTTTAAATAATATTGACGATATAAGAAGAAAAGGAGTTAGAGTAGGCAGTGAGGTCTTTGTTAGAAGGTCTAATGATGTTATACCAGAAATAATGGGTGTTGTAGAAGATACTATAGAAGGCAGTAGTGAAATTGAAGTGCCTAAGTATTGTCCTTCCTGTGGAAGTGAATTAATTCAAGAAGGAGTTCACTATTTTTGTGAAAATACCTTATCCTGCAAGCCTCAAATGGTAAAGAGTATAGTTCATTTTGGAAGCAGAGAAGCAATTAATATAGAAGGCTTTAGCGAGAAAACAGCAGAGCAGCTCTTTGAAAAGCTTGATTTAATGTCAATGGCTGATTTATATAGGCTAAAGAAAGATGAGTTACTTACCTTAGAGAAATTTGGCCATAAGAAAGCAGATAACTTATTAGAGGCAATTGAAAAAAGTAAAAATTGCGACTTATCTTCTTTTATATATGCTCTAGGTATACCTAATGTAGGTAAAAAAACTGCTACTGATTTAGCAAAGAAATTTAAATCTCTAGAGGCTCTGCAGAAGGCCGCCTTTGAAGAACTTGTTTCAGTGCAGGATATAGGAGATATTGTTGCTGAAAGTGTATTAGATTTTTTTAATGAGGAAAAAATAATAAAAAATATTAATGAACTCTTGGAACTAGGAATAAAACCTATTTTTGAGGAAACTACTTCAATTAGCAATGTTTTTAACGGAAAGACCATGGTTGTAACTGGCAGCTTAGAAGGCTATAGCAGAACTGAAATAAAAGAAAAGCTGGAAGCTCTTGGTGCTAAGGCTTCCGGAAGTGTAAGCAGAAAAACAGATTATGTGCTAGTAGGTAAGGAACCTGGCTCTAAGTATGAGAAGGCTATTGAACTTGGAGTAAAAGTGCTTACTGAAGAAGAGTTTAATTCTATGATGTAAATTATTTGTAAATACATAGAAATTACCTTTACTTTTAGAAATTTTTGTCTTATTATATAGCTTGGACAATGTTTAAATTATTAACCTTATAAATATTTCGGAGGCGGCTAAAATGAAAAAAGCCATAAATTTGTTAGGTTGGATAGGTGTAACAATTACTATGCTTGCCTTAATATTTACTATGGTATCTACCTATCATTTTGCATACATAAAATATTTTTATGGATATTATACTCTGCAATGGTGTTTGTTTTTTACTATGATTATGTGGGGAATAAAAATTATAACTTTAAAGACCGGTTTTAAGGATATAATTTATACAATAATTTGTTTTTTTATGGCTTTTGTAGCTGTATTTTTTAGATTTATGAAGGTAAATTAGTAAGTTTCAAATTATACATCAGTATGAAAATATTGATGTATTTTTATTTATAATTTTAAAATAAATCTGCTATGGCTTTAAAATTTTACTCCGTAAATAGCGATATACTAAATAAAATAATATTATATAGCCTAAAAATATTTTTTTGTGGTAAAATAGTAAATATTACTTGTATGTAGGAAGAGGTGGAAAAATGTCAGTTACAAAGAAAGACGTAGAATATGTAGCAGACCTTGCTAGACTTAGCTTTTCAGAGGAAGAAAAAGAAGGGCTTATTAATGATTTAAATAATGTACTTCAATACATTGAAAAATTAAATGAACTTGATACTGATGATGTGGAAATAATAGTAAATCCTTATTATATTGAAAATCGCTTAAGGGAAGATGAAGTTAAAACTTCAATGGAACTTAGTGAAGTATTAGATAATGCACCTAGTAAGCTAGAAGAGTATTTCTTAGTACCTAAGGTTATAGAATAAAGGAGAGAATATATATGGAATTACATAAGCTTAAAGCTCATGAAATAAAGGAGCTAATTGTTAAGAAAGAAGCTAAGGTAGAAGAAGTAACTCAAAGCTATTTAGAAAGAATAGATACAGTTGATGTTAGTCTTGGAGCCTATCTATATGTTGCCAAGGAAGAGGCACTTTCAAAGGCAAAGGAGTTAGATAAGAAAATAGGCGAAGGTAAGAGCATAGGAGCACTTGGCGGAGTACCTATAGCAATAAAAGATAATATAAGTGTAAAAGGAATGCAAAATACTTGCGCTTCTAAGATTTTAGAGGGCTATAAAGCTCCTTATGATGCTCATATTGTTGAAAACTTAAAAAAGCAAGATGCAGTAATTCTTGGTAAACTTAATATGGATGAGTTTGCTATGGGTTCTTCAAATGAAAACAGTGCCTTTAAGCTAGTTAAAAATCCATGGGATTTACAAAGGGTACCTGGAGGTTCTTCTGGTGGACCAGCAGCTTCAGTTGCAGCCTTTGAAGCACCACTTTCACTTGGTTCTGAAACAGGGGGTTCTGTAAGGCAGCCGGCTGCATTATGCGGAGTTGTTGGACTAAAGCCAACTTATGGAAGAATATCAAGATATGGTCTTGTAGCTTTTGGTTCTACACTTGACCAAATAGGACCTATTGCTAGGGATGTTGAGGACTGTGCACTATTAACACAGCATTTAGCAGGATATGACTACAGAGATTCAACTACAGCAGAGGTGCAAGTGCAGGATTATAAAAAAAGCTTAACTAAAGATCTTAAAGGTAAGAAAATAGGTATTCCAAAGGAGTTTTTTGGTGAGGGCTTAAATGAAGAAGTTAGAAAGGCTGTATTAGAGGCTATAAATGTACTTAAAGAAAATGGAGCAGAAGTTTCAGAATGTTCACTTCCGCTTTCAGACTACGCTCTTGCTGCATATTATATTATTGGAAGCGCCGAAGCTTCATCTAATTTAGCAAGGTTTGATGGAATAAGATATGGACACAGAGCTAAGGATTTTGAAGATTCTATTGATATTTATTATAAATCTAAAAATGAAGGCTTTGGTAAGGAAGTTAAAAGAAGAATTATGCTTGGTACCTACGCTTTATCAGCAGGCTATTATGATGCTTATTATAAAAAGGCCTTAAAGGTAAGAAATTTAATAAAGCAGGATTTCCAAAGGGTGTTTAAAGAATTTGATGCAGTAGTTTCTCCAACTACTCCAACAGCTGCTTTTAAAATAGGAGAAAAGGTTGATGATGTACTTTCAATGTATCTATCGGACATATATACAGTGCCAGTAAATATTGCAGGAATACCAGCTATTTCAGTACCTTGTGGTATGGTTTCAGGTTTACCTGTAGGACTACAGCTTATAGGAGATTATTTTAAAGAGGATACTTTATTTAATCTTGCTTACAGTTATGAACAGTCAACTAATTGGCACAAGCTTATACCAAATATTTAATGTAGGTAATATGTGAAGGAGTTAAAAGTCCTAAATGGACTTTTACGGGTAGTTTGCGAACGGGAGTGAGTAATCTTAAACTACCCCGTGTTTTCGAAAGAAAGGAGAAAAATTACATATGAAATATGAAACAGTCATTGGCTTAGAAGTTCATGCGGAACTTTCAACAAATACAAAAATTTACTGCAGTTGTTCTACTGAGTTTGGCGGACAGCCTAACACACATGTTTGTCCAATATGTTTAGGACTACCAGGTTCTCTACCTCAGCTTAATAAGAAGGTAGTGGAGTATGGGGTGAAGGCTGGACTTGCATTAAATTGTAAAATACATAATATAAGCAGAATGGATAGAAAAAATTATTTTTATCCCGATAATCCTAAAAATTATCAAATAACACAGGATGAAAGTCCTCTATGTTATGATGGATATATTGAAATTGAACTTCAAAATGGCGAAAAGAAAAAAATAGGTATTGAAAGAATTCATATTGAAGAGGATGCTGGAAAACTACTACATACACCTGCTGGTACTTTAATTGATTATAATAGGGCAGGGGTTCCTTTAATAGAAATTGTTACTAGACCGGATTTAAGATCTCCAGAAGAGGCTACACTTTATCTTCAAAAGCTTAAAAGCATTTTAAGCTCAATTGAAGTATCTGACGTTAAAATGGAAGAGGGCTCCTTAAGATGTGATGGAAATATTTCCATAAGACCAGAGTGCAGCAAGGAATTTGGAGTTAAATCTGAAATTAAAAATATGAACTCCTTTAAGGCACTGGAAAAAGCTTTAAACTATGAATATGAAAGACAGTTTAAGGCCGTAAACAATGGAGAAAAACTTTTTGTGGAAACAAGAAGATGGGACGATGCTAAAGGAGAAACTATAGTTATGAGGAACAAGGAACAGGCAAATGACTATAGATATTTTCCGGAAGGAGATTTGGTTACACTTAATGTGAGTAATAAGTGGATTGAAGAAATAAAAAATACCATACCAGAGCTTCCACATGAAAAGGCTGAAAGATTTGTTAAAGAATTTGAAATACCAAAATATGATGCTTCTGTTTTAACCTTATCTATGGCTTTAGCCGATTTCTTTGAAGCAAGCGCTAAATTAAGCGGTGATGCAAAATCAGCATCAAATTGGCTTATGGGCGATATTTCAAGACTTATGAATGAAAAAAATGTAAGTGCTGAAAACTTAAAGTTTACCCCAGAGGCACTGGCACAGCTAATTAAGCTAATAAATTTAGGCACTATTTCTAATAACATAGGTAAAAAAGTAGTAGAAGAAATGTTTGACACTGGAAATAATCCCAATATCATAATTGAGGAAAAGGGACTAGTTCAGAATAACGATGAAGGAGCTATTCGTGAAGCTGTTGTTAAGGTGCTTCAAAGCAACCCAAAAGCTGTGGAGGACTTTAAAAGCGGTAAAACAAGAATTGTTGGTTTTGTAGTAGGCTTAGTAATGAAGGAAACCAGGGGAAAAGCTAATCCACAAATAGCTAATAAATTAGTAGAAGAAGAATTAAGTAAATTATAGACACTTAATTAAATTTAAAGCATAAAGATACGCGGAAGGGATTTATATTTAAGTCCTTACCGCGTTTTATGTTTTTTTCAGCTAACTCTATGTACATTAAATAAAAAAACGGGTATTTAGTATTCATAATTCTTATTTAGTCTCAGTTTCAACTACAGTATCATCATCTTGAGTTTGCTCTTTTTTAGAAACAACTTTATTTTGAAGACTAATGGTTTGAATAAGTTTTTCCATAAGGTAATTTTTATATCTTAATTGACCGAAAATCTGATTTAAAATAACAAATCCCCATATCAAAACAAATACTATTGTAAACATTGTAAGTATTCCAAGAATTTCTATAAACAATAACATAACTAGATACCTCCAAATTATAAAATACAGAAATATTATATCATAAATATGAAATTTACGGAAAATTATACGAAATACTTATGCATTTTGTTAAGAAATTAAATTAGATTCATATAATATATTGTATGTAATAAATCAATTTAATAGGAGGCAGGATGATTAATTTACTTGATTCTCTTTATTATCAGCTTAAAAAGGATGAAATAGAGAAAGCAAGTACAATTTTAAAGAGGATAGATATAGATACAATATTTCAAAATTTGAGTAAACTATGCTGGAAATATAATATTCAGTGGGAAGTAGTAATTAAAACAAACTATATTCTAAAATTAAAGCTAAGAGGAAATTATCAAATTATATTGTTTAAATACCATAAAATAGAAATGGTTTCTTTAGAAGAAATAGAGTCATTTATGAATGAACTTGATGAAATTAATGCAAATAAAGGCTTTTATATAACTACAGGTGAGTTTATAAGGAGAAATAATGGATCTAATAAACTTAGCTTAAATAAAAAGGATTTAATACTTGAAGACAACTTTAATTTTATTAAAAATAACCTAGGCCTTAAAGGCAGAGCTAATGAGGATTTTAAAATTAAAAAATTTAATTTCTATAAATACCTTCCCAAATAACTTAACTTTGATTAAGTTTTGTTTTAATGACAATAATTATTAATAGAAATATTTTACCTGAGTTTATGGGAGAATTACTTATGAAAAGTAAGGTTCTATTTATAATGAATTTAATAATAATACTGATATTTAGTAATGGGTGCGTTGAAAAAAAGGCAAACAGTTTAATACTAGAAAATAAAGCAAAAAGTAGTATTGTTTATAGTATTAATAAATTTCCAGAGGACTTATTGCAGTTAAATTCAAGCAGCACCAATGATAAAGATATTCTTCTAGCATTATTCGAAGGGTTAGTTAAGAAAGATGAAAATGGAGATGTAGTACCAGCAATAGCAGAAAGTATTATTGAAGGTAAAGACAACATAACTTATACATTTAAATTAAGGGAAAATGCTAAATGGAATGATGGTAAGGAAATAACAGCTGAAGATTTTGTAACGTTTTTTCAAGATATCTTAAATCCAAGGCTTAAAAATAATTATGTCAGCCAGTTAAATTCTATTTTTGGTGTTCAAGATTACATTAATGGCAAAAAAAGCTTTAACGGGGTAGCTATTAGGGCAGTTGATAAAAAGACTCTTGAAATAAGGCTTAATTCACCTACAAGTTGTTTTCTGCAAATTTTAAGTGAACCAATATTTACCCTTAGAAAAATTGATACTAATTTGAAAGACTGGAAAAATGCATATAATAATATTAATTACACAGGTCCTTATAAATTAGGAAATATATATAATGGCGCTGAATTAACTCTAATTAAGAATGATAACTACTATGCGAAAAATGAGGTTAAATCAGAAAAATTATATATTACCACAAATGCAAGCACTGAAAATGCTATGGCAAGCTTTAAAAACAATAAAATTAGTTTATTTTTAAATCCACCTGTTAGTGAGAATAAAAATCTTATTATTAATGGAGAGGAAGAAATTATTCCAGTTAACATTGGATGGAGTTTAAATTTCAATTTTAAAAAAGCCGGAATTGTTAATGATATTGACTTTAGAAGGGCATTAAGCTTAGCTATTAATAGAGAAAAAATAGCAGAAAATAATCTAAATAATACTGCAAGAGCAGCTTTTGCATATGTACCAAAGGAGGATACTGCAAATTCACAAGTATTTAATGATAATAATTACATAAAAGAAGATAATGATGCACCGCTTAGTAAAAAACTTCTTCTAAATAGTAAATATGATAAAAAAGAAAAAGTAAGTTTTATATATATAGATAATGATGATAATAAACGAATTGTAGACGCTGTGGCAAAGAATATTAAGGAGGTATTAGATATAAATATAGATTACAAAGGCTATAGTGAAAAAGAGTTTAATGACCTATTAATAAATGGTAGGTACAATATAGCTTTAAGTGAGTATACTTCACTTTATAATGATGCTGCTTCATTTCTAGAACATTGGGTTTCAAATTCTAAAGCAAATATTTTTGGATATAATAATAGCCAATATAATGAGTTTATCTTTAAGGCAAATTTAGAAGGAGATAAGCAAAAAAGAACAGAATATATAAAAAAGGGAGAGGCAATTCTACTTAGTGATATGCCAAATATTCCTTTGTTTTTTCAGAATATAATTCTGTGTAAAAAAGCAGATATAAAAGGAGTTTATATCTTAAAAGAGGGTAATGTTAAGCTTGATAAGGCTTATATAGAAAATACCAGTAATACAAAAAACTAAAAGTTCCCTTATCTTTGGGAGCTTTTAGTTTTTAATTTAAAATGAAGATTAATTCTTATTATCTAAATTGTCTTCAGCAGTAAATTTGCTCAAATAAATTATAAGCAAATAAATAAACATATTCTTGCTGCTGTCAAAAGTAAGCTTGCTTTGAGAAAAGGTTTCTTTCTTTTTATTATATGATATATTTTTAATAAATATAGGAGCTAAGTCCACACTATCAGGGGCAGGTATATTTGGCATTCTGAATTCCTGTTCATCAATTATATCCTCAGATTTTGAGGTAAAGTTTCTATATCTTTCTATATCGTCTAAATCAGGGCTTACAGGCCAGCTTAATATAATGCCTGAATCTATAAGCTGTCTTTTATATATATCCACAGTAATCATATTACTATCCTTGCTTTCTCCAAATAACTTCATATAGCTTAAAATGGATAAAAGGTATAGAACAATTTCAAGGCTGGTATAAAGCGATTCTTTTTTATCTTCAGGTTTTATAAAAAGTCCTTTTTCGGGAATATATAGCTCTAGCAGTTTATTATGGATTTTATCACTTGTATCTTTAAACTTTAGAATTTCAGTATTTTTATAAATAATTAAGCTATTTATGAAAAACAAGCAATCTGTTTCTAGCTCATTTTCGACTTTATTATGAAGAGTATCCTTTTGCTTATCTAATATAAATTCCATTATATCAAGAGATAATAACTTTGCCTCAGGCATATTACTATAACTATAAAAAAGATTTAGTGCAAAGGATAGCTTGGTTAGTTCCTCATAGGAGTTAAGATATAGTTCATCTTTTAACTCATTAAACATATTAAAAATATCTAAAGCAAAGGCTTTATATTCATTTCCAAGTGCGCTGTCGTCATATAAAGAATATTTATAATATGCAGCCATAAGTAGAGCTTGATCTGAGAACTTGAATTTTTTATTCTTTTCTTCAAATTTGTATTCATCTAAAGAATCTCCATCAATATGTTTTTTATCTACAAATAAGCCTTCTATGTTCCTGAAGTTTGCAGCATAAAATTCAAGTTGTTTTTTTGTAAGTAGTAAATAAACATTTCCCACGGAATGCTTTTTATTATCAATGCCATCAAACTTCTTATAATAGCCTATTAATTCTAAAATACATAGAGTCATTAGTGCATTTCCTTCTATGCTTATTTCTTTCTTCAGGCTGTCTTCATCGAAGCACAAGCCGCCTCCAATATTAATTAGCTTTGGACTCCCTTTTTTATATATACATAAAAGTGGAGAAAAAGAACTAATTGTGCTAATATCAAAATTAGGTATATTTTTTATCTTTAGATCCTTAGAGGAAATAGTTATTCCGCATTTAGAATTTAATACTAAATATTTTAATGATTCTTTTGCTAGGAAAAATAACTGCTTTTCAATTGTATTACTTTTAAGGGTATTCATCCTTAAAAAAGGACCTATATACTTCAAACTATACACCACCATAAATTAATCCTTATATAAATAATATGATATAAATTGCAAAATAGTGCTTGGCCACCTAAAAAGAAAGGAGATTTTTATGAAAGTTGGAAAATTAAATTGGGATGATCTTAAAGAAATAATAAGTAGTAATAAAAGTGTAGATAGAAAAGATGTTAGAATTAAAAGCGGGGTAGGTGAAGATTGCAGCGTTATTGAATTTGGAGATTTTGAATGTATCGTATCAACAGATCCAATAACTGGGGCAGAAAGTGATATTGGAAAACTTGCTGTAAATATTAATTGTAATGATATAGCTTCCTGTGGTGTTGAGCCAGTAGGAATTCTTGTAACCATCCTTGCACCGGAACAAACAACTTTAGATGAATTAAAGGCAGTTATGAAAGAAATAGATGAAGAATGTAAAAAACTAAATGTTGAAATCTTAGGAGGTCACACAGAAGTAACCAGAGCAGTTAATAAGCTTATAGTATCCTGTACTGCCATAGGAAAGGGAAAAAAGGGTATTGCAGTTGCAACAAGTGGTGCTAAAATAGAGGATGACATAATTGTAACTAAAAATTTAGCAATGGAGGGAACTTCTATAATTGTCAATGATTATTTTCAATTTATTAAGGATATAATCTCAACTGAAGAAGCTAAAGAAGTAAAAACCTATATAAAAAATATTAGTGTTGTTGATGAAGGAATAATAGCAGGAAACTTTGGAGTAAATTCCATGCACGATATAACTGAAGGCGGTGTTCTAGGAGCACTGTGGGAAATGGCCGATGCTAGTAATGTTGGCTTTAGAGTTTATAAAGATAAATTGCCTTTAAGCATTGTTACAAAAAAGATATGCAATAAGCTTAAAATTGACCCTTTAAGATTTATATCTTCA
>Ga0255336_101031_pt1 | contig 25876 bp, 22 predicted proteins | sample MeOH1_35cm_T3_17_FD_189102 | JGI IMG/M metagenome (GOLD analysis project Ga0255336, IMG submission 189102) | Sandy soil microbial communities from University of British Columbia, Vancouver, Canada - MeOH1_35cm_T3_179 | ecosystem: Engineered > Artificial ecosystem > Sand microcosm > Unclassified ...
GAGCCTTATCTGGGCCGTGCCGCGCGTCTTTATCCTCCTGATTCCGGACGTATAGGCCCGGACTATCCACCTATCCGACTCGACCATAGAGACAAAATAGCCTCGGGCCTCTAAATACAGTAAGACTGGTTATGCAACAATTGTGGCCAGGATACTCGAATAGATACGGTATAACGCTCTCGTAAGGTGAGACTATGTCCGATTGGCCCAGCAAAGCGCGCGAGTTCGTGGACGGCATTGCGATCAGCGTCGCCATCGTCGGGCGCGATGAGCGTGGCGAACTTGTCGTCACCGCTTGCAATAACCACTTCTTGCAAATGACGGGCGGAGAGCGTGCGGATAATCAGGCATTTCCCATCCCGTTCGATACGCTAATTCCGGACCACATGCGGCTTGAGTTCCGCGAGAAACTCCAGCAGTGCTTTGCGTCCGAAGGAGCGCAGGAGTTGGAGCAGGCTTACGACTTCCGTAAAGACACTCAGTCGTGGCGCCTCTCGCTCAAACCGATCAGGCACGCGAACGGCGGCGCGAACGTGGTCGAAATTCTCGTGACGGGCTTCGACATTGCGCCGAAGATGCATCTGACGCACGAACGGGAAGTCAACGCGTCGCGTTATCGCGCGGTGGTCGACTCGGCTTACGACGCGATTGTCGCCATCGATCAGCAGCACAACATCACACTGTTCAATCGCGCGGCAGAGAATCTGTTCGGCTATACGTCGGCCGAAGTGCTGGGGCGGCCGATCGAAACCCTGTTGCCGGAAAAGTTTCGCGCACATCATTCTCGGCACGTGCGGCAGTTCGCGGACTCACCGCTGACGAGCCTGCGGCAGTCGACGGCGCCGCGCATGGACGAGAGCAACAGTGTGTATGGGCAGCATCGCGACGGTTCGATCATTCCGGTTGAAATCGCGATTTCTAAAATCGACGTGGACGGTGTGACCGAGTTCACGGCGGTTGTCCGCGACATTACCGATCGCGCCCGGCAGATGGCGTTGCTGAAGAAGCAGGCCGTGACCGACGCGCTGACAGGCCTGCCGAATCGCCGCGAGTTTCTGGAATTCGTCGATAAAGTACTCGGCACCGACGATGTTCTGTCCGTGTTCATTCTGGACATTGATTTCTTCAAGAAGATCAACGACAGCTATGGCCATGATATCGGCGACGAGGTTCTGCGTGTGCTCGCAAAGGTCGGTATGTCGATTACGCACGAATCCAATCTGTTCGCCCGCTGGGGAGGCGAGGAGTTTGTCGCGGCACTGCCCGGCGCAGATGCCGATCTTGTGCGTAGGTTCGCGGAGGAACTGCGCCAGCGTATTGAACAGCAGGATTTCGAGCATGCGTGGCATCTGAAGCCGATTCCGTTTACCGTTAGCATCGGCGTGGTCACGCGCGCGGAAGGCGAGCGCGACGTAGATGCGTTGATGAAACGCGCGGATAGGGCGCTCTACAGGGCGAAGAAGTTGGGCCGTAATCGTGTTGAGGTGGGATAGGAGGTGGGTGTGGGATGCGGTGTGGCTAGCCGGGGGCTTCTAATCGGGGTCTCATTCGCACATGGACGTTCGGGCGTTAGTTCCGCTCTGGCAGCTGACAGCCGTCTGCCCCGGTTACTGGGGCTTCGTCGGCCTGAGCCGACAATCGCATGTTGATGTCGGCGTACCCGCTCACTCCAGCACTGCGGTCTTCGAGAGCGGCAATCGTGAACGGCTGCTGTGATATCGGCGAATGCGTACTTTCGGCCCGGAAGGAACCGTCAACTCTATCGATAGCGAACGGTCGCCGCCCCGACAACGGCTCGGCTCGTTGATCCCGCGTACGGACCTACTATGTCGCATCGATGTCGCGTTCAACTCAAATAGTGCTCATGCACGGGATGCCTCATCCTGTCCATCGGCGGCCATATCCGCAGCAGCCTGAATTCGCTTTCCCATCTCGAATGCACGAATTTCGTAGCCAAGCTCCCGGTACAAATCGACCGCCTGTTCGTTAAAGGCCCAAACGGCCAGCCTGACGTCGGTGGCACCGCGTTTCCGCGCCCACTCTTCTGCGAGTTTCATTAGTGTGCTGCCGATTCCGCATCCCCGCAGTTGTTCGGAAACAGCGACCGAGCCGATGCGGCCAACGGCCATCGGCTGCAATAACGGGCTTATCGGCTGCACCACCTGAACGGTGATAAAGCCGATCGCCTTGCTACCAAGCTCGGCAAGAAACGTAGCTCGATCTTCTTCCTGAAGGCTGGAGAGCCAGTGCGGTTTGTCCCGAGCCATCACAGTTGTGGCATCGGCATAGATATCGGGGCGTGCCAAGTGGTGAATCGCGTTCAAGATTTGACCCAGCTCGCAAATTTTTAAAATGTCGTCGATAGTTGCGCGGCGATAGCTTATCGAGTCGGTCATCTTCAGCTCTTGATGGTGGAGCGATAAAAAAAGGCGCCTTAAGCGCCTTGGTCGTTTGCACATGGAATGGACCGTGAGGTCGAATTCCTTGCTATGGACGTAACGAACCACGGCGCAACGGACAGCGACCGTGATGATGGTGGTGAGCCTTGCTCGGGACGTTACGAAGTTCCATGCTGTCAATATTGACACAAAAACAATTTCTGCGTGAGCACATCATTTTTTTGAGTGGTGGCTGTGTTTAACCCGCCATATCGGCCAGCAACGCCCATCGCTCGTGGTCTCGCCATTTGCCATTTATGCGGAGATAGCTTGGCGAAAGGCCTTCCTGTCTAAAACCCAACCGACGCACAAGTGCAATCGATGCTGTATTTCCTGGTTGAATGTTTGCCTCCAGCCGATGCAATCCAAGTTCGCTGAAGGCATAGCCAACAGCCGCCCGCAGTGCCTCGGTCATCAACCCGGACCGGGCGAAGTTCACCATCCCGTAATACCCGAGATATGCACTCTGGAAAGCGCCTGCGACTATCTCGCTAATATTTACTACGCCGACGATTCTATTCGTTGCTACGTCACGCGCAACGAGACTGACGTTCGGTCCGGTGAGTCCACGCGCAAACCAGTTATCGAATCCCGTTTGATCGGTAAATGATGTGACCCAAGGCAAATGGTAGTCCTGACTTGCCAAGTTCGCGGCGATCAACTCGGCGGCGTCGACGCGGATCACGCGGCGTATCTGAATGACACTCATGAGGCTCCATCTGATAAACGGATGCGGGCCTGGATTGTCGCCGATTCGGCAGCGCCGGATCAAGGTCCGGTTGGCCGAGCTCTGCTTTATTCAAAAAGCATGAGTTTCCCGGATTTCGCGGGAATCGCAGTGGACTGGGCACGACCCACAAGGGACTTTCACATTTCTCCGAAGCTGCCACTCGTGATCGGCCATCCCTGTCAGTCTCCCGCGTAGCGACACTCCACATCAGTTCATTTTGACCCCGCGCCTAAAATGAAACGGCACGGCGTATCACCGAATCTGCTGGCGAGCAACGGCTGGAGAGGCGAAAGCTCCGTCAATGACTGAAGGGGCTTGAGTTCCTTGAGAGATTTGAGCGGTTCGAGCTGGGTCGCGGAGGTCATGACCTGAGCTGTGGCGCATGCCGCGGTCCCATCGTGGGCATATATTGCCCCCTTTGCGAACCAGCCAAGGTGCTTTCCGTTAAACCCGTAGACGTTGTAGCCTTCGTCGGTGCCAGCCTTCTCCAGGTAAGCCACGGGCTTGCCGCTCCACAAGTAAATGGTCAGCCCGTCGTCTATAACGATGTACGCCTCGGCTGCGCCCCTCGCGTTGAAAAGTGTCACCTCGTCCTCGGCCTGCGCGGCTGCACCGTAAGCTGCAATGGCCAACGGAAATACCCAACGGATAAGCTGGCGTATGGTTTTGATTTGCATGATTCCCCCGTGGTTCTTGTTTGTGAGCGAAGTCGTTTTCCGCCGGATACACGAGCATCCCTAAGGTGGCCGTCTCCCACAAGGTCACAAATGGACGCTGGCGAGGCTGTGAAGCAAGTTGCGAAGCCACTCTGGAGGCTTTCGCTGCCGCCCGTTTGGTGAATTAACCTGAATCGTCAATGGCCCTGCGACGGCCTGATTCAACATAATGACGCTACCCGTCTTGCCTTCGAACAAAAAGTACGTGCCGCCCGCAAAACCCAAGTATCCGATGGGATGCTCCTGATCCCGCTGCAATCCGGTAGCAGCTCCCGTCGCCGCTACGATACGCGATTCGTCGCCTGAGAAATATAGGTCCGCATTTGAGGCACCAAGTCCGATAGTAAGGACCGGGAATGCCACAAGCCAGTAGACAGTTCTAAGCCGGAGTTTGAATTCAGGAAGAATCTGCGCGAAGTACGGCAGATCCGCGAGTCTCCTGATCCAAGGAGCAAGTAAGAAGAGCAAGGCAAACCATTTTTCTGGGGCGGAGATGGCAACAACGAGAATGAGCGCGACAACCGGTCCGAAGGTTTCCCAAACGTGCAGATATTTATTTGCTACCCGCCAAAAAAATGTAGGACTTCTGTCTGTGTTTGGCGCCGGCTCTGACTTTCGTCCGATTCCGAGCGCAAGAAACGCCAGGATGTTTATTCCGATCGCGGTCATTAGCGGATACATTGCCAAGCTTGCGAACCCACTCAGTCCTGCAAACTGGAAGATGTTTATGCCGAAGCGCCCCCAAAAAGCGGCGAGATAACAAGCAGCTATCCCAGCAGAATACAGGCCCACTAGGGTTGACTTCTGTATGTTTTCGCCCACCTGTGCTGTCCTTTTTTGTAGGAAGTGCAAAAAGCGCTTAACCCGCTATGAGTCGCGATTGTCGACGTTTTGCACTTCGGCGTCGACCAGCCGAAACCGGCCGACCAGCGACTGCGGCCATTAACACCGTTGGGTGTCGCGCGACAAGCGGGCGCTCAGGGCGTTTTCGTTTCCACGCGCTGCTTAACCGCGGCATTCATCGCCTGAAAGTTCCGCTGAGTTTCCTCGATTACGTCTTTCGTCAACCGCCCAACGAGCAATCCCGAAAAAGACTCCGTTTGCTCAAGATGGGTGCCGCCAGTTACGGCCGTGAGGTGAATGCAATGTGTGCCGTCGAAGACACCACGAATCCATACACTGCCACGCCAGCAAAGGTCTTGTTCCGGGCGAACGACCAGAACAGTCGGCTTGAATACCATCGAATCCGGTCCAATGCCTAGCACGATGCGGATTGTCTCTCCCTCCCTGAAGTCGCCGTCAACACGAATAAGGAAGGGGTTCCAATCGGGATACGCGGTGCTGTTCGATACGACGTTCCAGACATCGGCAGGCGGCCGATCGATGAGAATGTCAGCATGCACGCTGCTATCTTCGTGCAGGACAAAAAGGGTTCCAATTACGCCGACAACAATGACAGCGATGCCTTTCAGCAGCAATCCCCGCAAGCCCATATTCGCCCCATAATCGGTTGCATTTGTACTGCTGCAGTTTTGAATGCACAGATTGTTGACGATCTAGCCAGCGACGTCGAGTGTCTGAACCTGGCCGGGAGCACGCATTCCCCCCGCCAACCGCAAAACCGCCGCTGATCAGTCCAACGTCCGCTCCAGAAAGCGCTCGCTGAGCTGATGCTACCGGCCAGGAACCGTCACTCGCCGTCTGTTCGCCGACCCCGCACGGGAACGCCCGGTGCGCCAGTGCCCGCCTCGCTTCCTGGCCTGCGGCCCCGCAAAGCGAAAGCCATTCTTCACCCGCGCGGCCAGAAAAGAGGCAGCTCTGTACGTCCGGTCGGCTATCATGCCTATCTTCTCCGAAGTAGCCCCTTATGATTTCCATCCGTAATGTCACGCTGCGCCGTGGCGTCAATGTCGTACTCGACCGCGCCTCCGTCACCTTCACCCCCGGCGAAAAGATTGGCCTTGTCGGCCGCAATGGCGCCGGCAAATCGTCCTTCTTCGGCCTTCTCAACGGCACGCTGCACGAAGACGGCGGCGAGTTCTCGATTCCCGCTGCATGGAAGATGGGCCAGGTCGCGCAGGAGATGCCGGAGACCGAGCAGAGTGCGACCGACTTCGTCATCGAGGGTGACACCGTACTGCTGGCCGCGCAGGCGGAAGTAGCCGCCGCTGAGGCCAGCGACGACGGCATGCGCATGGCGCACGCCTACATGGCCCTGCATGACGCCGGTGCGCATGATGCCCCCGCGCGTGCCCAGGCGCTGATCCTGGGCCTTGGCTTCAGTGCAGCGCAGCTTAGCCAGCCGGTCAACAGTTTCTCCGGCGGCTGGCGCATGCGACTGCAGCTGGCGCGCGCGCTCATGTGCCCATCCGACTTGCTGTTGCTCGACGAGCCGACCAATCACCTCGACCTCGACGCGCTGGTCTGGCTGGAAGCGTGGCTTAAGCGCTATCAAGGAACCTTGGTAGTGATCAGCCACGACCGCGAATTTCTCGACGCGGTAACGCAGGTGACGGTACACGTCGACAACGCCAAACTCGTGCGTTACGGCGGCAACTACAGCAAGTTCGAAGAGATGCGCGCTGAGCAACTGGTGTTGCAACAAGCCGCGATGGCAAGGCAAGCGGACAAGATCGCCCACCTGCAGAAATTCATCGACCGTTTCAAGGCCAAGGCCTCGAAGGCGAAGCAGGCGCAGAGCCGGGTCAAGGCGCTCGAACGCATGGAGAAGATCGCACCAGTGCTTGCCGACGCGGAGTTCACCTTCGAGTTCAAGGAGCCGCTCAATGTCCCGAACCCGCTGTTGTCGATGCTGGACGCGAGCTTCGGCTACCCGGCGCCGACCGACGCGCCGCCGGGCACGCCGCCGACGGTCATCGTGCGGGGCATCAACCGGTCCGTGCTGGCCGGGCAGCGCATCGGCATTCTCGGTGCCAACGGCCAGGGCAAGTCCACTTTGGTGAAAACAGTGGCGCACGAGCTGGCGCCGATTACCGGCGAAATCAGCGAAGGCAAAGGCCTGAACATCGGCTACTTCGCGCAGCAGGAACTCGACGTGCTGCGTCCTCTCGACACGCCGCTGGAACACATGATCCGCCTTGCCAGGGACACGCCGGCGCACATGCGTGCGCCCGGCCAGAGTGGCACCGAACAATCGCTTCGCACCTTCCTCGGCACCTTCAGTTTCAGTGGCGACATGGTCCATCAGGCAGTCGGCACGATGAGCGGCGGCGAAAAGGCGCGGCTCGTGTTGTGCATGATCGTGTGGCAGCGCCCCAACCTCCTGCTGCTCGACGAGCCGACCAACCACCTCGACCTGGCCACTCGCGAAGCGCTAGGCATGGCACTCAATGAATTCGAGGGCACAGTGCTGCTGGTCAGTCACGACCGGTCCCTGCTGCGCGCGGTATGTGACGAGTTCTGGCTCGTCACCAAGGGTGGCGTCGAGCCCTTCGACGGCGATCTGGACGATTACCAGGAGTTCCTGCGCGACGAAGCCCGTCGCATGCGCGAGCAGGCTGCGGGGGAGCAGAAGGTCATCGCCTGAGCTATAACTATTGCCCCTTCCAGTTTGGAAGCCACCAGGGCGCTTGCATCGAGTCGAAGGGGGACTTAGGCCGAACGCGAGCCCCTATCCGCCGATGCCTCCGAGATCCTCGCCAGTAAGCTCGACCCGCTCACCGGTGGACGGAACCGCCTTGCGCTCCGCCGCTGCCGAAAGTCTTGGTTTGCCAAGCTGGAAAGCGAGCAACAATTGCTTGGGGCTGTCGTTTGCGGCCCCGAGGTATTGGCAAACCACGTCAGATTTAAGCTCGTAGCCGCAGTATCCCCACCCGAAGCCGTACGCGGAGAACCACAGTGCTGACTCGTCGGCGAGGACCGGAGTCGTAAGCTGTACGTGTGCGTGTTCCATACCGTTCACCCTTTGGACTGGTGGCTAGCGAATCTGATTGTCGCATGGCAATCATGTCAGGCGTGTCAGGTGATCGATCCGGAATCCGCCGTGACACTAAGCACGGCTTGAATGGTCAATCGCCTGTCCATAGCGCGCCGACACGATGCGATATTGTTCTTTGCCGGTGTACATGCGTTCGTCCGCAACGGCATGTAACTGAATCTGGGTCAATCCGTCGTCGGGATAGACTGACGCACCGATGCTCGCGCTGGCATGGTACGGGCCGTCCGCGAGCATGATCGGAGCGTCGAGCGATTTGCGCAGCGCATCGCCCACGGCCTCGGCATCAGGCAGGTTACTGACACCGTCCAGGATCACGGTGAACTCGTCCCCACCGGTGCGCGCAAGCGTATCAATGCCGCGCAAGACGCTACGGAACCGTTCGCTGACCGCCTTCAACACGTTGTCCCCGGCCTGATGACCTAGCGTGTCGTTCACCAGCTTGAAGCGGTTCAGGTCAATCACCAGAAAGCCGAATCCAGAGCCGTCGCGGGAAGCTCGGGCGACGGCCTGGTCGAAGCGTTCCGCATAGAGGCGGCGGTTCGGCAGACCTGTGAGTTCGTCGTGAGCGGCGAGATGTGTAGCTTGCGTCACCCGCTCTTCCAGCAGCACGAGAACGACAAATGAAACGAGTTGTTGGAATTGTCCAACTATCGGATTCCGGCGGCGGAAATCAGGTTGATATTGGTCGGGCTGTGGATGGGGAACATGCCGGCAGGAGCCGCTTTCTCATGCAAGTGGCCGACGACGGACACAGAACCGCGAACTGCCTGCAAGACCGCATTTCGTCTGGCACCTCGTCGCGATGTACATGCTCATAGCCGGCTCGTTCAAACATATGTTCCGCAGTCGTTGTCAGCAACCAGACTTCGTGTTGGCGGAGTGAGCGCGCGCTAGCTTCGAGTCGCGCGACCAGTTCTCTCGCGATGCCTCTACCGCGCAGTTCCGACGTGACGGCGAGCGATCGCAAGAGCACGCTTGAACCGAGTTGCTCGAGTCCACCGCCACCGACAATCGTTCCGTTTGCATCTTCGGCAACCAGAAATCCTTCGATGAGTCCGCTCGAAACATCCTCTACCGGTAAACCATTCGCGTCCAGGAGCTTCCGGATCTCGCCCAGGTCGGCGGCTTCTGCTTTTCTTATTTGCATGGCTGCATGCTCACTCGAAATTGACTTGATGCTCGCCGAGCGTCTTCCCGGAAGCAAGGCGAATGGCGAGGATAAACGCAACAGCCGAAACGAGCGACACCGCCAGCACGGTCCATTCGACAGGGACATAGTTGTTGCCTGCCGTCCAGATCGCCGCAGCCGAAATCGGCGCGATGCCTTTGGCAATGTTTGACGGCATCGAAAGCATTCCGCTCACGGCTCCATAACCCTCGGTCCACATCACGTCCTGCACGATCGTCCCGCGCAGGATTGTCATCATGCCGTTTGCGCCGCCATAGACGACGGCGAACAGGATCAACATTGCCGGCGACGTGCCCGCACACATGAGAACAGGAACCGACGCCGGAAACGCCGTTGTAATCACCACGCCGACAATCGACGGACGAAGATTGCGGCCGAGCGTGAACCACAGCACGCGCGCGAATACCTGCGCCGGCCCGATCACGGCCATCGTCGTCAGGATCAGCGCCGGCGACACCCGCCGTTCCGCCATGAGCGGTACCAGGTGGAAGGTTAGCGCCGCAAATGTCGCGTAGTAGGCCGTGAAGCACACGGCAAGTGCCCAGAACGTCGGCGTCCGTAGCGCGCGCCTGGTTGCTTCCGCATGGGTCGCCTTCAGCGCGGTTTTGTAATCCAGATCGTCTCTACGCGGCGCATCGCGACCAATCGCGAAGACATGGATAGGTACGCAGATCGCCAGATTGAACCCGGCGAGCGCGAGGAGCGCACCTCGCCATTGGAGCCAGTCGACGAGAATCTGAGTTAGCGGGATAAAGACGGTGCTGGCGAAACCCGCCACCAGCGTGATCAACGTGATCTTTGTGCGAAAGCTGCCTGGATAGTCTCGCGTGATCACCGCGAAAACCGGATCGTAGAGCGTCGCGGCCATCGCGGGACCGAGGCCGATCCAGACGATGAACAGCGTCACGAGGCTATGCGCCTGAGACCACAGCGCCAGCATTGCCGCGGCCAACACGGTCCCGCATACCATGACGCGCCGGCCATGACCGTGATCGATCCAGGTTCCGACCGGATAAGCCGCCAGCCCGGAAATCAGAAGGCCAACAGAGAGGGCCGCGTTGGTCGCGGTCCGGCTCCATCCCATCGTTCCTTCCATCGGAACGACGAACAGCGAAAACGCGTAATAGATCGAGCCCCAGGAGACGAGCTGCGCAACCGCGAGCGCCCATGTTGCGACAGTGCCGCGACCGCCGTGTCCGTCACTCCGTTTCGCTGTCGTCAGTGTCTGCATTGACGGTCACCGCGTTCTGGTTCATGGCGGCGGCCGCCAGTGTCGTTGCTAGCGCCGGGTGCGCTTCCTTGCGCTCACTGTAGCGATCGGTCAGGTAGTCCGAGCGGTCACGCACCAGCAACGTGAACTTGTATAGCTCCTCCATCACGTCGACGACACGATCGTAGTAAGCCGATGGTTTCATGCGCCCGTGTGCGTCGAACTCCTGCCAGGCCTTCGCCACCGAAGACTGATTCGGGATGGTCACCATACGCATCCACCGGCCGAGAATGCGCAGCGCGTTCACCGCGTTGAACGATTGCGATCCGCCGCACACCTGCATCACCGCGAGCGTGCGGCCCTGCGTCGGGCGAACGCCGCCGCTTTCGAGCGGCAGCCAGTCGATCTGGTTCTTGAATACCGCCGTCAGGGTTCCGTGACGTTCGGGGCTGCACCATACTTGCCCTTCGGACCATGCCGAGAGCTCGCGCAGTTCGACCACCTTCGGATGGTCGGCAGGCACGCTATCCACCAGCGGCAGGCCGTGCGGATCGAATACCCGTGTTTGTGCGCCGAAATGGCGAAGGATGCGTTCGGCTTCGAGCGTGAGAAGCCGGCTGTATGAGGTGGCGCGCAACGAGCCAAACAGCAGGAGGATTCGCGGCGCGTGTTGCGAAACCGCGCGCGGTTCGAGTTTCTGCAGATCAGGTGTCTCGAGGTGCGCAGCGCTGACGTTCGGCATGTCCTGCGTCATCAGAGAAGCCTCCGTCCTTTGCTATCGACTACCTGCTCGCCGTCCTCTTTGCTGAATGAACCCTTCTGCCCGGTAGGGAGTATGTCGAGCACGACCTCGGAAGGCCGGCACAGGCGCACGCCAAGCGGCGTGACGACAAACGGGCGGTTAATGAGGATCGGATGTTCCATCATCGCATCGAGCAACGCCCCATCGCTCAAGGACGTATCGTTCAGCCCAAGCTCGGCGTAAGGCGTGCCCTTTTCGCGCAGCACAGCGCGTACCGTCAGGCCGGCGCGAGAGATCAGGCCTATCAGTGTTTCCCGGTCGGGCGGGGTCTTCAGATACTCGATGATTTCAGGTTCGATGCCCGCGTTGCGGATCATTGCCAGCGTGTTGCGCGACGTGCCGCACTCGGGGTTGTGATAGATCGTAACGCTCATAGCGGTTGCTCCTTGGTGCTGTGTTTGGCTTCGTACCAGTGCTGCGAGCGGTTGACAACGCCAACGACAAACAGCATCACCGGCACTTCGATCAGCACACCGACCACCGTGGCGAGAGCTGCCCCGGAATGGAACCCGAACAGACTGATTGCCGTGGCGACCGCCAGCTCGAAGAAGTTGCTGGCACCGATCAGACTGGACGGCCCCGCGACACAGTGGGCGACGCCGAGCTTGCGATTCAGCAGGTAGGCAAGGCCCGAATTGAAAAACACCTGTATCAGGATTGGCACCGCGAGCATGGCGATAACAAGCGGCTCTTCGACAATCGCCTGGCCCTGAAAAGCAAACAGCAGTACGAGTGTCGCGAGCAGTGCGCTGATCGAATACGGACCCAGCCGTGCGACCGTCTGGCGGAAATGTGCGTCGCCCTTGGCGAGCAGATGCCGACGTAACAACTGGGCAAGAATGACGGGAATGACGATGTACAGCCCAACCGAAATGATCAGCGTGGCCCACGGCACCGTGATGGCCGACAGACCGAGCAGGAGCGCGACGAGCGGTGCGAAGGCCACGATCATGATGGAGTCGTTGAGCGCCACTTGCGATAGCGTGAAGTAGGGATCGCCCTTGCAGAGTTGCGACCACACAAACACCATTGCCGTGCAGGGGGCGGCGGCCAGCAGGATCAGGCCGGCGATGTAGCTGTCGAGCTGGTCGGCGGGAAGCCACCGCGCAAACACGTGACGGATGAAGATCCAGCCTAGCAACGCCATCGAGAACGGTTTGACGAACCAGTTCACGAACAGCGTGACGCCGATGCCGCGCCATTGGCTCCTGACCTGGGTCATCGCCGAAAAGTCGATCTTGACCAGCATCGGGATGATCATCACCCAGATCAGCACCCCGACCGGAAGATTGACGTGCGCCACTTCCATGCGGCCGATTGCCTGGAAGAGCTGGGGAAGCAGCTGTCCGGCCAGAATGCCGCCGACGATGCAGAGGACAACCCACACCGTCAGGTAACGCTCGAAAAACCCGATCGCGCCTGGCGTGGCGCCGTTCGCTGTATCAGTGCTGCTCATTTGATCCCTCTGCGCGTTTCTCACCGATTGCGTGTATTTCGCGCTGAATCGCATTGCGATCAAGCACATGCAGCGACAGGTTCACGGGCGGCTCCCGAGCTTAACGGTAGTGTCGACCGGCACGCAGCATGCGGCAGAGGGTTGTGATTGCTCGCGCGAGTGGCCGTAGACCGGCGCGGCTTCAAGGGTTCTGAACGTTTCCCATGCAACGCCTTGCGGATCTGTCGTCCACGCCTTGTCCGACCGTGCATAGCAGCACGTCGTGCCCGTCTGGGCCTGCACCGGCAGTTCGGCAGCGGTAAAGCGCGCATTCATTTCGACCAGTTCCGCGTCGGTTTCGACCTGAATGCCGAGGTGGTCCACGCCCGGCTTCGCCTCGCGTTGTGAAATCGCAAAGTTGACGGCCGGGTTTGTCAGCTCCCACTTGCAGTAGTCGCTTTTGATGACGGTGGGCTCCGCGTTGCCGAACATCGCGCGATAGAACCGGATGCTTTCGCCCAGATTCTCAACCGACACATGGATGTGCATGCGTTTCATGGTTTATCTCCGCAACAGTTTGGGAGATCGCTCGCGGCACAGGCCGCGCCGGCGCAGCAGTTCTCCGTGAGGAAGCCGATCACGCCTGTCATGGCGTCGAAGTTCGCGGTGTAGAAGATGAAACGCCCCTCTTGCCGCGGCTTCACCAGATCTGCATGTGAAAGATCTTTCAGATGGAACGAGAGGCTGGAAGGGGAAAGCCCAAGGTTCTGGGCGATTTCACCGGCAGCCATGCCATCGGGGCCAGCCACGACTAGCAGGCGGAAGATCGCAAGGCGCGACTCGTGGGCGAGCGCGCTCAGGGCGCGTACAACGAGGTTTGAGTCCATGCCTGAACATTAACCCATTCGTTTTTATATTTCAAGTATTGTTGAAATGAAGGGGCTGTTGAGGCAGTGAGACTCGATATGCGAACGGACAATCAATGGTCACCGATCTGGAGCGGATCTCACACCGCTCCAGATCTTCATGCGTTAGAAAAAGCCCAATGGCTGTTCGCTATAGCTGACGAGCAGGTTCTTGGTCTGCTGATAATGGTCGAGCATCATCTTGTGATTCTCGCGGCCAATGCCAGACTGCTTGTATCCGCCGAACGCCGCATGTGCCGGATAGGCGTGATAGCAATTGGTCCACACGCGGCCTGCCTGAATCTGCCGGCCGAAGCGATATGCGCGCGTGCCGTCGCGCGTCCATACGCCGGCACCGAGGCCGTAGAGCGTATCGTTGGCGATTTCGAGTGCCTCTTCTTCGTTCCTGAATGTCGTGACGGAGACGACCGGTCCGAAGATCTCTTCCTGGAAGATGCGCATCTTGTTGTTGCCGCGAAATACGGTCGGCTTCACGTAATAGCCTTTGCTCAACTCACCGCCAAGCGTATTGCGTTCGCCGCCAATCAGACATTCGGCGCCTTCCTGTTTGCCGAGATCCACATATGAGAGGATTTTTTCGAGTTGCTCCTGCGAGGCCTGCGCGCCGATCATCGTCTTCGTGTCGAGCGGATGCCCTTGCGTAATCGCCGCGACGCGCTTTAGCGCGCGTTCCATGAAGCGGTCGTAAATCTTTTCATCGATCAATACGCGCGACGGACAGGTACACACCTCGCCCTGATTCAGCGCAAACATCGCGAAGCCTTCGAGTGCCTTGTCGAAAAAGCTGTCGTCCTCGTTCATCACGTCGGCGAAGAAAATATTCGGGCTTTTGCCGCCGAGTTCGAGCGTGACGGGAATGATGTTCTGGCTTGCGTACTGCATGATCAGGCGCCCGGTCGTGGTTTCGCCGGTAAATGCGATCTTGGCGATACGCTTGCTCGACGCGAGCGGCTTGCCGGCTTCGAGACCGAAACCATTGACCACATTCAGCACACCCGGCGGCAGCAAGTCCTGAATCAGTTCGATCAGCACGAGGATCGACGCCGGTGTTTGCTCGGCAGGCTTGAGCACGATGCAGTTTCCCGCAGCCAACGCCGGCGCGACTTTCCACACCGCCATCAGGATCGGGAAGTTCCACGGAATGATCTGGCCAACCACACCAAGTGGTTCATGAAAGTGATAGGCCACGGTATCCGCGTCGATCTCGGAGAGCGTTCCCTCTTGCGCGCGAATGCAACCGGCGAAATAGCGGAAGTGGTCGATCGCGAGTGGAATGTCAGCGGCGAGTGTTTCGCGGATCGGCTTGCCGTTGTCGATCGATTCGGCAAACGCGATGCGCGAGAGGTTCTGCTCCATGCGGTCCGCAATCCGGTTCAGAATATTCGCGCGCAGAGCAGGCGCGGTATCGGCCCAGGCTTTGCGGGCGCGGTGAGCCGCATCCAGAGCGAGTTCGATATCTTCTTCTGTTGAACGCGGAATCGAAGTGAAGGGTTCGCCGGTGATCGGCGACACGTTGTCGAAGTATTCGCCGCGTACTGGAGGAACCCACTCGCCGCCTATGAAATTGCTGTATTGCCGCGCATACGGAAATTCGACATCGAGAAACTGCATGTCTGCGTGATTCATGTGTGACCCCTCCAATGATTGTCTGAATGGTGACTGGGAAACCCTGCTTTGACGTGACGTGATGTGACGTGTGCGCGTCGGCGGCGGCTCTCCATCCTGCGGAGCATTCAGCGAGAAGCGTGCCATTGGCCCCGAGCGTGCGAAATGCATGGAGACGTGCGCGGTTCATACGCGCGCCGTTTGCTTCGTCGGCCGGGCAACTGTCATTTTTAGCAACACATGAGCGCTCGAATGCGTCACGGTGCAACACCGCTGTCACGCGTCAAGGGCCGCTCCTTCGCGCGATCGCATCGCACGGTCATCGACCATCGTGGCCCGAGGCGGCGTTGCCGCCAATGGCACGCGACTTGCCTTGAATGGCCCCGCAGCCAGGCTGCGTTCACTAGACGAAGGCGCCGCCGCACGGCCGCGCGTCGACAACTCAACAGGAGACAAGAATGAAAGCACGTTTAGCTTCGGCGACGCGGCCCACGGCGCTTGCAATGAGCGTGGCCGTTGCCGTCAGTCTGGTACTCGGATCGGCCGCAGCCGCCGACGACTACCCAGCCGTCACCTATGAGCGTTTGACCGCTGCGCAGAGCGACCCCGGCTGGCTCACGTACTACCGCACGTACAACGGCCAGGCGCATTCGCCGCTCAAGCAGATCGACACCGCGAACGTGAAGAACCTCAAACAGGTCTGGAGCTACAAGTTTCCCGCTGATCTGCAGCAGGGTTTCGAAGCCACGCCGATCGTCAACGGACGTTACCTCTTCGTGACCACGCCGAAGGACAACGTCTATGCATTCGACGCGTCAACCGGCAAGCAGTTGTGGAAGTTCGAACCCAAGCTAGGTGCGGAATCGTTCAAGACGGCATGTTGCGACGTGATCAATCGCGGTGTGGCACTGTACGGTAAGAATGTCTACGTCGCGATGCTGAGTGGCGACGTCGTCGCGCTCGACGCGCAGACGGGCGCGCTCGCCTGGCGTAAGCAGATGTTCGAGCCGGGCGTCGGCTATGCGTTCTCGCTGGCGCCGCTCGCGCTCGACGGCGCACTGGTGGTGGGTAGCGCAGGCGGCGAATACGGCGCGCGCGGCTTTATAGCGGCATTGAATCCAGACGACGGCAATGTGCTATGGAAGCGCTTTACGGTGCCCGCGGCCGGCGAGAAAGGCGGAGATACGTGGCCGAACGGCATGCAGGAACACGGCGGCGCGCCGGCCTGGCTGACGGGCACTTACGACGCCGCATCGAAGACCCTTTACTGGGGCGTGGGCAACCCTGGCCCGTGGCTTGCCGATCTGCGTCCGGGTGACAACCTCTACTCGGATTCGCTACTCGCACTCGATCCGAAAACCGGCGATCTCAAATGGCACTACCAGTACACGAAACATGACACATGGGACTACGACGGCGTGAATACGCCGGTGCTCGCGACGATCAAGTATGAGGACAAGGAGTACGACGCCATCATTCACGCGGACCGCAACGGCTTCTTCCACGCAATCGACCGTGGCACCGGCAAACTGATCTATGCAAAGCCGTTCGTGACGGCGACTTCGGTGACCGGCTATACGGCGGATGGCGTGCCGATTCAGGATGCGTCGAAGTACCCGAAGGCCGGCACGACGATCGAAACCTGCCCGAGCTTCCTCGGCGGTAAAAACTGGTGGTCGGTTTCATACGACCCGGACAAGCACATCGCGGTCGTTCCGGCTTTGCACGCATGCATGTCGCTGTCAGGCAAATCGGTGAACTACATGGAAGGCTTGCCGTATCTCGGCGAGGGCTTCGAAATCAAACCGGAACCCGGCAGCAAGGGTTATGGCGAACTGCAGGCGATCAATGTCGACACGGGCAAGAAAGTCTGGAGCCACTGGAGCAAGCTGCCGTGGAACGGTGGCGTAGCGACCACGGCCGGTGGTCTTGCCTTTAGCGGCTCGCTCGACGGCCACCTGTACGCATTCGATGAAACGACCGGCAAGGTGTTGTGGCAGAGCCCGAAGCTGGCAAGCGGGATCGTCGCTCAACCTTCGGTGTTCGAGGTCGACGGCAAGGAGTATGTCGCCATTCTCGCGGGCTACGGCGGCGCGAATCCGATCTGGGGCGGCCCGATGGCGAAGGCGGCGGAGAAGGTTCCACGCGGCGGCACGTTGTACGTGTTTGCGCTCAACCACGGCTGATATCCACGCGGCTGTCACGACAACCTGGCTACGCCCGCGCGGGTGCAGCCATCCGGTCGTGACGGTCCGGCCTTTTCTGGAAACAGGATCATGAAGACTCGACTCAATGGGTTCGCTATCGCCGGCGTCCTGCTGGCCACCGCCGCACTTGCACCGGGACTCGCCAGCGCAGGTGTGCGCGTGTGCACGTTTCCCGGCAGCCCTTCGACCGCGCTCGACGAAGCGGTCACACGCGAAGCGTTTCGCACGGCCGGGATCGCGCTGTCACTCGCTCCTGGCGGATTCGACAGTGGTGACGACGACGGCGTTTCGCTGAAGGAACTCAACGCGGCGCTGGCGCGAAAATGCGATGTGATCGCCGGCTTTCCGCGTTCGACGGTTGCAGATGGCTCCGGCAGCAAACTGACTTTCTCGCGCGGCTATCTGCGCTCCGGCTATGTCAGCATCACCACGCGTGAATCGTCCACGCCCTCTGCCGGGAACGACGTGGTTGCTGCAACTTATGCGAGCCCTGCGCAACTGATTGCCGTGCAGCAGCCGAACGTCAGGCTCGATCTGGAGAACACTGCGGAACTGACGGTCGATGCCGTGGCGAGCGGGCATGCGCAACGCGCGATCGTCTGGTATCCGGCGGTCGTGGCCTATACGATCAAACATCCCGAGAGTCACTTCCGGATTGTCAATGCCGCCTCGCCGTATGCCGACTGGCAACTGGTGTTCGCGTTCGGGAAGAACGGAGCGGCATTGCAGCCGCGGATCGACGCCGCGCTTGAAAAGATGGCAGCGGACGGGCGCCTGGTGGCGTTGTCCCGCCACTGGATTCTCCCGGAAGCGGCTCAGGCCGGCAGTTCATCCGCGCCCGCATTTGCCTATCGCGATGGCCCCGGCCGTGGCAGTGCGACGTGGCGCATGACATTGGCATCCGGACACGCTTCGCAGCCGGGTCGCTTCATCAAGGTCGATGCGAGCACAGCCGCCGACGCGCCGGGCTTTGACCGCACTCAGGTCGCGCACGGCAAAACGCTGTACTCGAGTTCGTGTGCGAAATGCCACGGTCCCGATCTGCAGGGTCTCAATGCGCCGGCGTTGCGCGGACCGGCTTTTGCGCCGGCGGCCAATGCAAAGCTGACCATCGGCGGGGTATATGGATACATGGCGAACAATATGCCGGCCGACCGCCCGGGCAAGATGAAACCGCAGGAGTATGCGGACATCATGGCTTTCCTGCTGTATTCCAACGGCTATAGCGCGAGCAGCATCAAACTGACCGACGATAACGCCAAGGCATCCACGACGCCGCTCAACGCGCGCACGCCGCAATAGCCCCGGCATCTTCCTTCATCTAGTTGGCCGCGATGAAACACGACGGCCCGGCAATCCCCAGTCATTCACAGGAAGCGCCGGGTCGTATCGGTTGAAGTCGACGAGGTTCTAGCAGAATGCGCAGCGGTAAGTGAGCTTCGACATCTGCCTCGGCCGCGCCGACGGGCGCTTGCCAGAATCGCCGGCCGCAGCAGTCACGTCAATCCAGCCAGCCGCGTTGCCGCGCATGGTCGATGAAACGGTACACGTCGGCGGCGAGATCGGACGCGCTGAACAGATCTTCCAGTTCACCGATGATGTCGTCCAGTTCGCGTGTCCCGTCGCAGCGCGTGAGAATTTCTCCCGCGCTCGGATTAAGCTTGACCATGCCTTCGGGATACAGCAGCACGTACGCATCCTGAACGTCTTCCCACTGCAGGCGGAACATCGTGCGCAGACATGGCCGAAGACTGGCGTCGTAGTCGTGGTGCGGGGCATTCATACGGGAGGCCTTTTCGATCGCGTCGGGTGTTCTGAACTGGCTGAGCGTGACTTCGAGTCCCGTGCGCCAGGCGCCGTCACGCGCACTCATATACGGCGAGAGGCGTGCGGCGTTTTATCGTTGCTTCAGCGATTGGCGATATACATCGTGATTTCAAAACCGAAACGCAGGTCGGAATAAGCGGGGGTGGTCCATTGCATGACTGTCTCCTTGAGTACGACATTTGATTGAGGAACCGCGTGAGTCAAGCGGTCGAGCTGATTAATGCAAAGTCTGTGCCGGGTGCATAAAAGCATACTTCGAAGACATTCGGGTTTAGCTAAATGATTAGCATCACGAATAGACATGAAATAAAAGGGGAGAGCGGGCGCTCCACTAAGTTCCGTGTTCCGCGCTCGCGCAGAGCGCGGAACACCTGTTCAATTCAGCCACAGCACTGTTGCAATTTGGAGCACTTGTGACATCTGCGAGTCAGGCCGCGTCTTCCGTGTCGCTCAAGCCATGCGACGGCAGCTTTCTATAGATCGTGTTGCGCGAGATGCCGAGCGCGCGGGCGGCGGCTGACACGTTGCCGCCATGCTGCGCAACGGCTTGAGCAATGACGCTCGCGGCAACGTCTTCGAGACGCCCGCTTGGCAGCGGCAGCGTGTCGGCGTTGCCCGCGCACGCCGCTGTGGTGGTGCGCAAGCCGTCGAAAAAGTCATCGGGCAAATGCTCGCGGCGAATCTGGCCGTCCGCGTCGACCATCGCAGCAGCCGTGCGCAGGAGATTGCCGAGTTGCCTGAAGTTGCCCGGCCACGCGCACTGCTCGAACAGCGTCATCACGTCCGGGGCGACGCTCAGGCGCTGCCCTTCAGCGTTTTCGGAAGACGCGCATTGCAGCATCTTGTGGATGACGGCGGACAGATCCGTGCGCTCGCGCAGCGGCGGCAGTTTCACCACCATGCCATTCAGGCGGTAGTACAGATCCTCGCGAAACCGGTTCTGGGCGATCATTTCGCGCAGGTCGCGATGGGTCGCGCAGATGATCGCGATATCGACCGGTATCGATTTCGACGAGCCAAGCGGATTGACCAGGCGTTCCTGCAGCACGCGCAGCAGCCGCACCTGCAACGGATAAGGCATGTCGCCGATTTCGTCGAGAAACAGCGTGCCGCCATTGGCTTGCAGCAGCTTGCCGCTGGCACCTTTGCGCCGCGCGCCGGTGAACGCGCCTTCCTCGTAGCCGAACAACTCGGATTCGATCAGCGATTCCGGTATCGACGCGCAATTGACCGCGACAAACGCGCCGGAGCGTCGCGGTGAGTCGTTATGAATCGCTTGCGCGAGGAGTTCCTTACCGGTGCCGGTCTCGCCGGTGATCAGGATCGGAATGTCCTTGCCGATTACTTTGCGGACTTTGCCGATGACTGCCGCGATCTGCGGGTCGCCCGTATCGAGATAGCTGAGCTTCGACAACGCACTCGCGGCTGGTGCCGGCGGTTCCATGCGGTGTGCCGTGCGTGGATCGCGGCGTTCCTGTGACGGCCAGCTTTCATCGGCGCGCGCGGCACGCCGGAATTCGACGTGCGCACAGACCACCGACCCATTGTGCAGGTTCAGCGATAAATGCCGGGCCTGGCTGACTCGCAACCGGTCGATCAGTTGCGCGCTGGTGAGGCCGAATAACGACGGCAGCGTATGCGCGCGCAGGCCGGCGAGCGGCATGCCCAGCTGGAATTGCGCACTGCGATTGGCGGACAGGAAACGACCGTCGCAGGTGAACGCGACGATGCCTTCCATCAGCGTGCCGAGAAATTCAGGGCGGCCGTGAAAGGCGATTTGCAAGGTCTCGCGAAAGGTGTTGGTAAACAGATGATTCTCGATCATCTGCACCGACATTTTCGCCAGCGCCATGGTGTGCTGGTGATAGCTGCGATAGTCGCCGGTGACGTCGAGCACGCCGATCAGATCGCCGTACGGATCGAGGATCGGCACACTGGAGCAGGTCAGAAAGCGATTGGCCGCCAGATAGTGCTGCTCGCCATGAACAGCGGTGGGGGAGCGCTCCGCCAGCGCCGTGCCGATTGCGTTCGTGCCCTGGCGGTCCTCGGCCCAGTTCGCGCCCGGACGCAGCGCGACTTTCTCGGCCCGCCGCAGAAAGTCATCGTCGCCGATCGAATGAAGGACCAGGCCTTCGGCGTCGGTCAGCACGATCATGCTGTGCGTGTTGACGATTTGCTCATGCAGCGTTTCCATGACCGGCGTGGCATGCGCGCACAGCACACGGCTTTGTTCCAGCTTCAACGAGAGTTCGGCGGCGGGCAATACGTCATAGTCCGGCCGCATTGAAGCGCTCAAGCCGAATGTCTCGGAGCGCTCATGGGATTTCTGAATCGACGGTGTGAGCCAGCCAGGCTCACGTACTGCCATTGGCGTTACGGCGTGACAGACCTCATCGCGCATTGTCTCCTCCTGATCAGCCGCGGTCGTTTTGCCGGGGTCGTGCGGGTGTTACAACAGGCAAGTCCCATGCCAGCACGGAGTGATCTACGCGGTCGGACGTCGTTCGTGGCGCGGCCTCGTTGCCGCTTCCGGTCTTGATCTGAAATCGACGGTGTCGTTCGGACACGATGGGCAATGGGGATATTCATGCGGAAACGCATAATCGGCTTGATTTGAATCAAGGCCGGCCGGTAGCGTCGCGTGTCGTGTAAGGAGTGCCTACGGAGCGCCCGCAGCCGTAGGGGAAAACATCTAGCAGCGGTGCGGTCCGACGATGCCCAGCTTCGCGATACGCCGGTATAAGGTCGCGCGCGAAATCCCCAATGATTGCGCGGCCGCGTTGGGCCGCCACTGATGCCGCGTCAGCGCTTCAACGATACGCGCACGCTCGTCGCGTGGGTCTTGCCACGCGAATGCCGAAGTCAACGCGCGATTGCCCGCGCCTCCGGGTTCCAGCAATGCGATGACGTCGGGCGCAATATGCCGCAATTCCACGTGCGCGGAATCGCACATCGCACACGCGTAGCGCAGTACGTTGCGCAACTGGCGAATGTTGCCCGGCCATGCGAAGGCCATGAGGCGTTCGGCAAGGCGCGGGTCGAGCGTGAGAACGTGGCCGGCCATTTGCGCTTCTTCTTCGAACACGGCCGCGATCACGTCGCCGATATCCGCGCGCTCGCGCAGCGGCGGCATTGGCAAGCTGGCGCCGCTCAACCGGTAGTAGAGATCCTCGCGGAACGATCCTTCGGCTACCATCTGCGCGAGATCACGGTGCGTGGCGCAGATCACGTCGATATCGACACGCACGGGCGCATCGCCACCGAGCGGCACGACTTCGCCTTCCGCCAGCACGCGCAGCAGCCGCGTTTGCAGATTGAGCGGCATATCGCCTATTTCGTCGAGAAACAGCGTGCCGGTATGCGCCTGTGCGATCTTGCCGCGAGCCCCGCGACTGCGTGCGCCGGTAAAAGCGCCGGGCGCATAGCCGAACAGTTCGCTCTCGATCAGCGATTCGGGAATCGCGCCGCAATTCACCGCAATAAATGGCCGTGTACGCCTCGCGCCGGAATCGTGCACTGCGTGCGCGAAGACTTCCTTGCCGACGCCGGTCTCGCCGAGGATCAGTATCGGCAGCCGTTTGCCGATAATGCGCAGCGCCACAGACGCGTTGTGCGCGATGCGTGAGTCGGCGCTTTTCAGAAAGCGGCTCAAGGCGCCGACATGCAGACCGTCCTGAGTCTCGTTGTGCGATTGCGGGCCGGCACCGGCCGCCGTGCGGTTTGCTGCGCGTGAAATGCGTTTGAGCGGCGCACGAATGCGCGCATACAAAGTGGCACCCGTCGCGCGCAGGCGCAAGCAGACAATCGCATCGGTACGCGCGACGTCGTGCAGATGCACGTCGGCCGTGTCGAAGATATCGTCGATGTGGCGCGGACCGTTCAACGCGGGAATGCATTCGCGCGCCTTGCGATTGGCGGCGACCAGATTGCCGCATTCGTCGAACGCGATCAGTACCTCGGGTTGCGCTTCGACGAAGTTACGGCTCGAATGGCCGAACAGAATCCAATGCTGCGCGGTTTGATTGAGGAAATAGCCGTCTTCGATCAGGCCGGCGCTCTGGCGCACCAGTTGAAACACGAGCCGCTGACTGTCGCGGTTATCCGGCGAGCGCACGGCGGAGGCGTCGAGCACGCCGATCATTTCGCCGGTCGGCGCGAAAATCGGTGCGGCGCTGCAGGTCAAGGTCGTGAAGGCGGCGCGGAAGTGATCGGTCTTGTGCACAGTGATCGGCGCGAGGTCGGTCAGCACGTTTGCCACGCCACATGTGCCTTCTTCCCGTTCCGACCAGCATGAGCCGATATACAGCCCCGCATGCTTGAAATCGCCGCGGCGTTCGCGTTCGATCCGGTAATCGATCGTCACGCCGTGTGCGTCCGTGAGCATCACGCAATAGTCGGCGACGCGAATCATGTCGTGCAGGCGGGTCAGGCACTGGCCCGACGCACGCAGGAAAGCTTCCTCCTTGCCCTGCACTTCGCGCAATTCAGCAGACGTAAGAACGCGTGGGCCGATCACCGCGCCGGGATCGAGCCGGTATTGTTCGAACGAGCGCTGCCACGACGATACGAGGCGCGTGGAATCGGCGGGCGCCGGAAGCCGTCCTTCAATGGCGCCTCTCACGCGTTCAATGTGCTGGTTTTGCGAAACGTAGGGCATGGTCGGCTCCAGTCGAGCGACACACAGTGAGGTCAGGCTGTTCTTGTAGCACATCCCGTTGGATCAATCACATTGCAATGCAGCACGCGAGACGCGTGAGACGTTTGTCTCATCACCGGTTGAGACGTCATCTCACATCGCTTCGATGCAGGCGGCGCGTGGGTTTGCACGATGCCTTCCGAAGTCGATGCATGACGCCGAACGTCCCATACCGTGCGCTTGAGACGCGCTGCCCATCGCAGCGCACGGGGTAAGCGGCGTGCACGGCAACGCTCTTTACGCGAAAAACCCTTTAAACAAGGTACTTTCGCGTTGTCCTGCGTTTGCCTCGTGAAATTGGCATACCCCTTGCAGTGTCCTGCTCATGACAAAAGCGCCGTCGCCCGAACACGGCGCGCCCGATATGAGGCCGCGCAAGACGCGGACAGGAGACAAGCCAGGTGCCATCGCCCATCACCGTCGGCGTGATTGCGAACCCCGCGTCGGGTCGCGACATTCGCCGTCTCACCAGTTACGCGTCCGTGTTTCCGACTGCCGAGAAGGCCAACATGGTCGTACGCTTGTTGGCGGGACTGGGCGTGCTCGGCGTGGATCGCGTGCTGACCTTGCGCGACCGGACCGGCGTCGCCGCACTGCTGCTGCGTGCACTCGATACCCATGCAGCGGTCGCCTCGCAGCAACGCTGGCCCACGGTCGATTTCATCGATCAACCGATCACCGATAGCGCCGCCGATACGCATGCGGGTGTCGCCGCGATGCTGCAGGCCGGCGTCGAACTGATCGCGGTACTGGGCGGCGACGGCACGCATCGCGCGGTCGCCGCTCATTGCGGCAGGGTGCCGTTGCTGACTTTGTCGACCGGCACCAATAACGCGTTTCCCGATCTGCGCGAGGCGACCGTCGCAGGCCTCGCGGGTGCGCTGGCCGCGTCTGGCGCCGTGCCGCCAGACGTGGCGTTCACGCGTAACAAGCGCCTTGTGGTGCGCTGTATCGCCGGTCCGAACCGGGGCCGCGAAGAGATCGCGCTGGTGGACGTTTGCGTGAGCCGGCAGCGCTTCGTCGGCGCCCGCGCCGTATCCGACCCGGCCGATATCGACACGCTCTTTCTCACCTTCGCGTTGCCCGACGGCATCGGCCTGTCGTCGATCGGCGGCGCGTGGGCACCCGTGGAGCGCACGGCCTCGCACGGACTGCATCTGCGCTTTGCACGACCCGGCGAATCCGGTGTTCCGCTCGTCGCGCCGATTGCGCCGGGCCGCGTCGAGCGGGTCTTGATGCGTACCTGCGAGCGTTTCGAAGTCGGCGGCTGGACACCGCTCGATGCCGAACACGGCACGCTGGCCTTCGACGGCGAGCGCGAAATAGAACTGGAGCGCGGCGACCAGTACGAAATCTCGCTGGATTGGGACGGACCGCTCACCGTCGACGTCGAACGCACGCTGCGCTATTCGGCGTCGCGGCAACTGGTTCGTGAAGTGGCAAATGTAGTTGCGCATCAAACGTAGGTTGTAGGCAAGCAGTGTATTTATTCCAAGGAGACACACCATGTCGGTTTCAACAGAGTTGAGCAAGGACGAACTGCTGAAGGCGTATCGCATGATGCGCACGATCCGTGAGTTCGAGGAGCGCCTGCACGTCGAATTCGCGACCGGCGAAATACCCGGCTTCGTGCACCTGTATGCGGGCGAGGAAGCGTCGGCGGTCGGCACGATGCTGCATCTGAACGACGCGGACTACGTGGCGACCACGCACCGCGGCCACGGCCACTGCATCGCCAAAGGCGTCGACGTGCGCGGCATGATGGCCGAAATCTACGGCCGCAAGACCGGCGTCTGCCACGGCAAGGGCGGCTCGATGCATATCGCCGACCTGTCGAAGGGCATGCTCGGCGCGAACGGCATTGTCGGCGCGGGTGGTCCGCTGATTTGCGGCGCGGCGTTGGCGGCGAAGTACAAGAAGTCGGGTGGCGTGGGCGTGTGTTTCTTCGGCGACGGAGCCTCGAATCAGGGCGTGATTTTCGAATCGATGAACCTGGCTTCGGTGTGGCGGCTGCCTGCGATTTTCGTGGCGGAGAACAACGGCTACGCCGAAGCGACTTCTTCGACGTGGTCCGTCGCGACCGACAACATCGCGGATCGCGCGAGCGGCTTCGGCATGCCGGGTGTGATCGTGGACG
>Ga0255336_101034_pt1 | contig 25815 bp, 21 predicted proteins | sample MeOH1_35cm_T3_17_FD_189102 | JGI IMG/M metagenome (GOLD analysis project Ga0255336, IMG submission 189102) | Sandy soil microbial communities from University of British Columbia, Vancouver, Canada - MeOH1_35cm_T3_179 | ecosystem: Engineered > Artificial ecosystem > Sand microcosm > Unclassified ...
GCCTCGTCGTCGTCGACGACAAAGACAGTTTCCTGTGTGGTGACTGGGCTGTTCATAGCTCTCCCGTAACGGTTTGTGGTGTCGGCGCCTGTGACCCGCCGTTGCTCGGGCCGTCAGGCTCTCCAATAGGCAGACTGCAATGGAACGTGGCGCCTGTGATGTGGCCGTCAGATTCGACGTTGTTGACCACCCACAGACGGCCGCGGTGCGATTCGATAATCGAACGGCAAATATTCAGCCCCATGCCCATGCCATCGGACTTGGTGCTGTAAAACGGTTCGAACAGCCGCTCGGCTGTTGCTTCGTCGACGCCCGGCCCCTGGTCGACGACGCTGATGCAGACAAATCCGCCCTCCAGCCGCACGACCACGCGGATCACCGGGTCGACCGCGTTCGGACGGGCTTCGGCCATTGCTTCGGCGCCGTTCTTCAGCAGGTTGACCAGCACCTGCTCGATCAGCACCGGATCGACGTAGATCACCGGCAGGCGCGCGCGCAGATCCGTGACGATACGAATGCGGCGCTTCCTCGCCTCGATTTCCGCGAGACCCACGGCGTCCGCGACGATATCCGCGACGCGCGTGGCCTGACGCTTCGGCTCGCTGCGCTTCACGAACTCGCGAATGCGCTTGATGATCATGCCTGCGCGCACCGCTTGCTGGGCCGTCTTTTCGAGCACGGGCAGCAGATTGTCAGGCGTCGTCCGACCGGATTTAACCAGTGCGACGGTTCCGGAGCAATAGTTATTGATCGCGGCGAGCGGCTGGTTCAACTCGTGGGCGAGCGACGACGCCATTTCGCCCATCGTCATGAGGCGGCTCGTGAACTGCAGTTTTTCGTCCTGCTGACGCGACAATTCCTGCGCCTGCTTGCGAGTCGTAATGTCGGTTGCGATCTGCATCTGCGCGAGGTGGCCGTCCACCCACTGGATGTACTGGCGGCGCACTTCGAACCACTTCTGGATGCTTTGCACGTAAACTTCCTGCGCATCGGCGGTGCTTTCGGTCAACGCCGCGGCGGGCAACCCGGCGTAGGTATCCACCATATCGATCGAATCGGACGACGCCTGTGCGCTATCGAACCCGCCGCCCGCCAATTCCAGATGACCGTCCGGGCGAATCCCGAACAGATGACGGTAATAGCGGTTGGCGAACAGCAGCTCGGCCTCGTCGGCGGCCAGCACGGACACGGCGGCGTCGAGGCTTTCGAGCACGGTGGTGAAGCGCTCGTGCGCGGCGGCGAGTTCTTCGCGCGCGCGTTTCGGTTCGGTGATGTCGGTCATCGACGACATCCAGCCGGTCTGGCGGCCCGAACTGTCGATCAGCGGCGACACGTAAAGACGCGCGTGGAACAGCGATCCGTCCTTGCGGCGCACCCGCAATTCGAAGCCGGAAGAGGGCGCCTTGCCGCGCAGCGTCATGTCGAGCTGGCGCTGCATTTCGGGGTAAGCGTCGCGCGGCCAGTAAGCGAACGGCGCATTCTTGCCGACCAGATCGCTTTCATCCCAGCCGGTCATGCGGCAAAACGCCGGATTGACGTGGGTGATGCGCCCGTGCATGTCGAGTACGCGCATGCCGATCAGCACCGAATTTTCCATCGCGCGGCGGAAGAACGCTTCGGCGTACAGCGCCTGCTGCGCCTCGAAGCGTTGGCGCGTGTGTTTCCACAAGCTCCACAGGCTCCACAGCACGAAACAGGACAGGCCCGCCACCAGCCACACCAGGGTGTTGTTGGTGAAGTTGGTCATCTGCGGAAACGCGTAGACGCGCACGGAGACGCCCTGGCCCGGCGGGTCTAGCGGCAGATCGTAGAACATGTCGCGCGGCAGGCGCGGGCGGGTCGACGTGGTGGTCAACTCGCGGTTGTTCACGTCGATGATCGAGATTTTGTATTTCGCCGAAAGCTCCGGCGGAATGTCGTGCTTGAGAATGCCTTCCACCGAGAACACCGCGGCGATCGTGCCGAGGAAGTCGCGGTCGCGGTACACCGGCGTTTGCAGCGTGATGTAGCCGTTGCCGACGTCGTCATAAATGAGCGGCGAATAGACCTGGCGGCGCGTATTGCGCGCCTCGGTAAAGGCGGCCTTGACGGCTTCGTCCATCTGCGTGTCGTTCGGCCTCGCGAGCCGCTGGCCGAACACCGGCAGCGCGGTATTGGGCCAGCGCGGCTGCTGCTGGCTCGTGTACCAGTTCATGTAGAGGATCTCGGGATGCCCCTGCATGATGTCGGTGGTGGACACCTGGAACGAATGCGGATCGGCGTGGCCGGCCACCAGATCGCGCGCGAGCGCCTGGATCTGTTCCTGTGCGCCGGTCATGGAAAGACGGATCTGCTGCTGCGCCCACGCGACGTTGCGATACAGCGTGTCTTCCTGCTGCTGCTGTTCGCGCCGGTTCAGACTCCACAGAATCAGACTCATGACGACCAGAAAAACGAGGATCGACAGGAGCGGCGTGAGCAAATAGGAATTCGACCACCACGGTCCGTGGTGCCAGCGGGAGGACGGCGTCGAATCCGCCGGCGAACCGGCGGTGCGCGCCGAGCGTGCGAAAAGCCGTTCGGTCAACATGCGTGGCATTGTAGCGCAGCAGGAAGCTGGCAAATGGCGCAAAAAAGCGCTGAAAGTGCCATTATTCGGCGCAAACTAGCCGACGTATCCGTCGATTGGCAGTCAAATCAGGTTGCGCCGCAACAATTTTCCGCATTATGAAAATGAATCTCGTAATTCGAAAATTTTGTTGCGCGGACGTCGGGACGGTCATTACAATCGGCCGAAGCTGCCGCGGCCGTGCTTCGTCCGCGTCGTCTGTTCAAAGAGCGTTCCTCTATATCCAGGAGACGAGCATGTCCGCTGTACCCGACGAAGTCATGAAATATGTCGCCGCCGAAAAAGACGACGATCCCCAGGAAACCGGCGAATGGCTTGAAGCGCTGGATGGCGTGATTTCTGCTGTGGGCCCCGACCGCGCTCACTATCTCATCGAGAAACAGATCGAGTTCGCCCGCGTGCATGGCGAACATCTGCCGTTCTCGGCCAACACGCCGTATATCAATACGATTCCCGTTTCGCGCCAGGCGAAAATTCCCGGCGACCAGGATCTCGAACACCGTATCCGCTCGTATACCCGCTGGAACGCCATTGCCATGGTGCTGCGCGCCGGCAAGGACACCAACGTCGGCGGCCACATTGCCTCGTTCGCCTCGGCTGCCACGCTGTACGACGTCGGCTACAACCACTTCTGGCATGCACCGTCCGCGCAACACGGCGGCGATCTCGTGTTCGTGCAGGGGCATTCGTCGCCGGGTGTGTACTCGCGCGCGTTCCTGCTCGGCCGCCTGACCGAGAACCAGCTCGACAACTTCCGCCAGGAAGTGGGCGGCGAGGGCATTTCGTCGTACCCGCACCCGTGGCTGATGCCGGACTTCTGGCAATTCCCGACCGTCTCGATGGGCCTCGGCCCGATCATGGCGATCTATCAGGCGCGCTTCATGAAGTACCTGCAGGCGCGCGGCATTACGAAAACCGAAGGCCGCAAAGTGTGGGCCTTCCTCGGCGACGGCGAAACGGACGAGCCGGAATCGCTCGGCGCGATCGGCATGGCCGGCCGCGAACGCCTCGACAACCTCGTGTTCGTGATCAACTGCAACCTGCAGCGCCTCGACGGCCCGGTGCGCGGTAACGGCAAGATCATCCAGGAACTGGAAAGCGAATTCCGCGGCGCGGGCTGGAATGTCATCAAGGTCATCTGGGGCAGCCGCTGGGATGCGCTGTTCCAACGCGACAAATCGGGCGCACTGATGCGCCGCATGATGGAAGTGGTCGACGGTGAGTACCAGACGTACAAGTCGGAGTCGGGCGCGTATGTACGCGAACACTTCTTCAACACGCCGGAACTGAAGGCGCTGGTCGCCGAATGGTCCGACGAGGAAATCTGGAACCTGAACCGCGGCGGCCACGATCCGCACAAGATCTACGCAGCGTTCCAGGAAGCGTCGAATTCGCAGGGCCAGCCGACCGTCATTCTCGCGAAGACGATCAAGGGCTATGGCATGGGCGAAGCCGGCCAGGCCATGAACATCACGCACCAGCAGAAAAAGCTGCACGTGGACCAGCTGAAGAAATTCCGCGACCAGTTCCGCCTGCCGATCTCCGACGAAGACCTCGTCAACGTGCCGTATCTCAAGTTCGAAGAAGGTTCGAAAGAACTCGAGTACATGCGCGCTCGCCGCCAGGATCTCGGCGGCTATCTGCCGGCGCGTCGTCAGAAGGCCGATTCGCTGCCGGTGCCGGAACTGTCGGTATTCGAGCCGCTGCTCAAGGGCACGGGCGAAGGCCGCGAGATCTCCACTACGATGGCGTTCGTGCGGATCCTGAACATCCTGTTGAAAGACAAGGCGCTTGGTAAGCGTATCGTGCCGATCGTGCCGGACGAGTCGCGCACCTTCGGTATGGAAGGCCTGTTCCGCCAGATCGGTATCTGGAATCAGGACGGCCAGAAGTACGTGCCGGAAGATTCCGACCAGCTCATGTTCTACCGTGAGTCGGAAACCGGGCAGATCCTGCAGGAAGGCATCAATGAAGCCGGCGGCATGTCGGACTGGATCGCGGCCGCGACGTCGTACTCGACGCACGGCGAGATCATGATCCCGTTCTACATCTTCTACTCGATGTTCGGCTTCCAGCGCATCGGCGACCTGGCATGGGCGGCGGGCGACATGCGTTCGCGCGGCTTCCTGCTGGGCGGTACGGCGGGCCGCACCACGCTGAACGGCGAAGGTCTGCAGCACGAAGACGGCCACTCGCTGCTGTGGGCGGCTTCGGTGCCGAACTGCATCAGCTACGACCCGACGTTCGGCTACGAACTCGCGGTCATCATGCAGGACGGTCTGCGCCGCATGGTCGCGAAACAGGAAGACGTGTACTACTACGTCACGGTGATGAACGAGAACTACGAGCACCCGGCGATTCCGCAGGGTGACTCGGTGGCCGCCGACATCATCAAGGGCATGTACGCGTTCCGCAAGGCCGAGGCCGACAAGAAGACGCCGCGCGTGCAGTTGATGGGCGCGGGCACGATCTTCAACGAAGTGATCGCCGCCGCCGACCTGCTGAAGAACGACTGGGGCGTTGCCGCCGATCTGTGGAGCGTGCCGAGCTTCACCGAACTGGCTCGCGAAGGCCATGAAGTGCAGCGCTGGAACCTGCTGCACCCGACGGAAGAAAAGAAGCTCTCGCACGTCGAGAAGCTGCTTAAGGACGCACAAGGTCCGGTCATCGCCTCGACCGATTACGTGCGCGCGCTGACCGAACAGATCCGCGCGTTCGTGCCGCAGAAATTCGTCGTGCTGGGCACGGACGGCTACGGCCGTTCGGACACGCGCGAAAAGCTGCGCCACTTCTTCGAAGTCGACCGCTACTGGGTCACGGTTGCCGCGTTGAATGCACTGGCAGATGAAGGCACGATCGAACGCAAGGTCGTCGCCGAGGCGCTCAGGAAATACAACCTTGATCCCGCCAAACCCAACCCGATGACCGTCTAAGGCATCCTTCCCCGTGTGCCACGGCGTGTGCGCCCGCCCCCGTTCGACGGGGGCCGGGTGCGTGCGCGGCCCAGGAGACACTAACAATGAGTCAAGCGATCGAAGTCAAGGTGCCGGACATCGGCGATTACAAGGACATTCCTGTGATCGAGGTGCTGGTGAAGGCGGGTGACACCGTCGAGAAAGAGCAGTCGCTCGTTACGCTGGAATCCGACAAGGCGACCATGGATGTGCCGAGCTCGGCCGTCGGCGTCGTCAAGGAAGTGAAGGTCAAGGTCGGCGACAACGTGTCGGAAGGTTCGCTGATCGTCGTGCTGGAAGGCGCGGAAGGCGGCGCGGCTGCACCGGCGCCTGCGGCCGCACCGGCACCGGCTCCAGCGCCGACGCCGGCTGCCGCCCCCGCGGCTGCGCCCGCACCCGCCGCGAGCGGCGGTGGCGGTCTGCAGGAAGTCAAGGTGCCGGATATCGGCGACTACAAAGACATTCCCGTGATCGAAGTCGCCGTGAAGGTCGGTGATCGTGTCGAGAAAGAGCAGTCGCTGGTGACGCTCGAATCCGACAAGGCGACTATGGACGTGCCGAGCTCGGCTGCCGGCATCGTCAAGGAAGTGAAGGTCAAGGTTGGCGATACCGTGTCGGAAGGCTCGGTGATCGTGGTGGTGGAAGCGGAAGGCGGCGCGGCTGCGCCGGCTCCGGCACCGAAGCCGCAAGCTGTCGAGCAGCCGTCCGATGCGCCGGCTACGCCGTCGCCGGCTCCGGCGGCGCCGTCGGCGCTCGCTCAGGCGCCCGTGATTCCGGCTGGCGAAGGCGGCGCCCGTCACGCGAGCCATGCGTCGCCGTCAGTGCGCAAGTTCGCGCGCGAACTCGGCGTCGACGTGACGCAGGTGCAGGGTACGGGGCCGAAGGGCCGCATTACGCAAGCCGACGTGACTGCCTTCATCAAGGGTGTCATGACCGGCCAGCGTGCGGCGCCGGCGGGTGCCGCGGCACCGGCTGCGGCGGGCGGCGGCGAGTTGAATCTGCTGCCGTGGCCGAAGATCGACTTCACGAAATTCGGTCCGGTCGATCCGAAGCCGCTGTCGCGCATCAAGAAGATTTCGGGCGCGAATCTGCATCGCAACTGGGTCATGATTCCGCACGTCACGAACAACGACGAAGCGGACATCACGGAACTCGAAGCGCTGCGCGTGCAACTGAACAAGGAAAACGAAAAGGCCGGCGTGAAGATCACGATGCTGGCATTCGTGATCAAGGCTGTTGTTTCGGCTCTGAAGAAATTCCCGACGTTCAATGCGAGTCTCGACGGCGACAACCTCGTGTTCAAGCAGTACTTCCACGTAGGTTTTGCCGCCGATACACCGAACGGTCTGGTGGTGCCGGTGATTCGCGACGCGGACAAGAAGGGTCTGGTCGAGATCGCGAAGGAAATGACCGATCTGTCGAAGGCCGCGCGTGAAGGCAAGCTGAAGCCGGATCAGATGCAGGGCGGTTGCTTCTCGATTTCGTCGCTCGGCGGAATTGGCGGCACGAACTTTACGCCGATCATCAATGCGCCTGAAGTCGCTATTCTCGGGCTGTCGCGTGGTGCGATGAAGCCGGTGTGGGACGGCAAGCAGTTTGTGCCGCGCCTGATGCTGCCGTTGTCTTTATCGTATGACCATCGGGTTATCGACGGGGCGGAAGCGGCGCGCTTCAATGCTTATCTGGGTGCGATTCTTGCCGATTTCCGGCGTGTGATTCTTTGATGTGGTGATGGTTGCGCGGGGCGCGGGTTTTTTGTTTGTTATCCGCGTCTCTCTGTAGAACCTGCTTTCTTTTCGGTCTATTAGTGTCGCCCCTGTGCGGGGCGGCACCTACTTTTCTTTGCATCCCAAGGGTACTTCCTGCGGGGCGTCTTCCAAAGAAAAGTAGGCAAAAGAAAGGCGCGTCCTTGGGCGGACTGCAAAGGATGATTCTGTCCAGAGCGCTGCCAGCTTTTGGGCTGCATTGCGTGGGTTCTTCGTCTCATCACGATCAATATGAGAAGGGGACACTAATGAGTCTCGTCGAAGTAAAAGTGCCGGATATCGGCGACTTCAAAGACGTCGATGTCATCGAAGTCAATATCAAACCGGGCGACGTCATCGAGAACGAACAGGCGCTGATGACGCTCGAGTCCGATAAGGCTTCCATCGAAGTGCCGAGCGACACCGCCGGCACCGTCAAGGAAGTCCGCGTCAAAGCTGGCGACAAAGTCTCGCAAGGCACGCTGATCGCGCTCGTCGAAACGTCGGCGGATGCGGCGCCCGCGAAAGACGCACCGAAGGCTCCGGCCAAAGAAGCTGAGAAAGCGCCCGCTCAGGCGGAGGCCAAACCGCAGCAGGCGGCTCAAGCGGCGGCTCCCGCTCCGGCTCCGGCCAAAGCGGCAGCAGCCGCGCCGCAAGCCGGCAGCTATTCGGGCAGCGCGGATATCGAGTGCGACATGCTCGTGCTCGGGTCTGGCCCCGGCGGCTATTCGGCAGCGTTCCGCTCGGCCGACCTCGGCATGAAAACGGTGCTGGTCGAGCGTTACGCGACGCTCGGCGGCGTCTGTCTGAATGTCGGCTGTATTCCGTCGAAAGCGCTGTTGCACACCGCGCTCGTGATCGATGAAGCCGAAGCGCTCGGCGCACACGGCATCACGTTCGCCAAGCCGCAAATCGATCTGGACAAGCTGCGTGAGTTCAAGTCGGGCGTCGTCAAGAAGCTGACTGGCGGTCTTGCGGGCATGGCGAAGATGCGCAAGGTCGAAGTCGTGACGGGTAACGGCGCGTTCGTCGATCCGCATCACATGGAAGTGCAGACCGAAGGCGGCAAGAAAGTCGTCAAGTTCAAGCAGGCGATCATCGCCGCCGGTTCGGAAGCGGTGAAACTGCCGTTCATTCCGGAAGATCCGCGCGTGGTCGATTCGACCGGCGCGCTCGAACTGCGTCAGATTCCGCAACGCATGCTGGTGATCGGTGGCGGCATCATCGGTCTGGAAATGGCCACGGTTTATGCCACGCTCGGCGCGAAGATCGATGTGGTCGAAATGCTCGACGGCCTGATGGCCGGCGCGGACCGCGATCTGGTCAAGGTCTGGGAGAAGTACAACAGCAAGCGTTTCGCAAACGTCATGCTGAAGACCAAAACCACCGCAGCCGAAGCGAAAGACGACGGCATTCACGTCTCGTTCGAAGGTGAAAAGGCCCCGGCCGAAGCGCAACGCTACGACCTTGTGCTGGTTGCGGTGGGCCGTACGCCGAATGGCAAGAAAATCGGCGCCGATAAGGCGGGCGTCGCGGTGACCGATCGCGGCTTCATCGACGTCGACAGGCAGATGCGCACTAATGTGCCGCACATCTTCGCGATCGGCGACATCGTCGGTCAGCCGATGCTCGCGCATAAAGCGGTGCACGAAGGCCACGTTGCCGCCGAGGCCGCGCATGGTGAGAAGGCGTACTTCGACGCGTTGCAGATTCCGTCGGTGGCTTACACCGATCCGGAAGTGGCGTGGGCGGGCAAGACCGAAGACCAGTTGAAGGCGGCCGGCATCAAGTACGGCAAAGCGGTGTTCCCGTGGGCGGCTTCGGGCCGGGCGATTGCCAACGGTCGCGACGAAGGCTTCACGAAACTGCTGTTCGACGAGGAAACGCATCGTGTGATCGGCGGCGGGATTGTCGGGTTGAACGCCGGCGACCTGATCAGCGAAGTGTGTCTCGCGATCGAGATGGGTGCGGACGCAACGGATATCGGTAAGACGATTCATCCGCATCCGACGCTCGGCGAATCGATCGGCATGGCCGCCGAGCTGTATGAAGGCGTGTGCACCGACTTGCCGCCGCAGAAAAAGAAGTAGCGCGGTTTGGCCCGTCCGCATTCATATGCAGGCTGGCCGATAAAGCAAAAAACGGCGCGTTCCGCAAAGGACGCGCCGTTTTTTTTGAGCAGCAGAGCAGAGCGGGGCAGTTACCGCGCAACGACAGTGGCGGGAAAAAAAATCCCGGCCTTGCGCCGGGCAAACGATACGCTATTCAACGTATCGGAGCGTTCGGCCAATTAACACCGTGTGAGCGGCAACGGCACGACGCTGTTGCTTGCGGTAACGCCGGCACAGCGTATGAGCTGTGCCGGCGCTGTTTGATGCCTGCAGGTTGACGCGTGAGACGGAAGCTTAGACTGCCTTCTTGGCCGAGCGCGATGCTTGTGCAGCAGCTTGCGAAGCTGCCTTCGAGGCGGCCGTTGCAGCTGCATTGAAGTTGCTTTCAGCGATTTCGACCGCTTGCTTGGTAGCCTTGTGGACCGTTTCGTACGTGGTGTTGGCGGCGGTAATGGCCGACTTCATCACGGCGACGGCGGTTTCCGAACCGGCCGGAGCATTCTTGGCAACGTTTTCGACGAGCGATTGGACCTTGCGGTTTTGCTCTTCGAATTGCGCTTCCGCGACGCGGGCGAATTCGCCTTGCGTTGCCGAAACGATCTCATACACGTGACGGCCGTACGATAGCGCCTTTTCGGCCACCGGCTGTGCAAGGCTTGCCTGCAGTGCCAGCAGTTCCTGCGCGTCTTTCACTGACAACGCGCGTTGGGCATTTTCCTGGCTTTCCGCGAGCGTCGATTTCACGACCTGCAGGTTCAGCTCAACCAGCTTTTCGACGCCTTCGAATGCTTTGGTCGTCAGGCCGAACAGCGTTTCAAAGTTGGCTTTCTGGGCTGCGGCGAATTGCTCAGGGGTCAGCAGAGTCATGGTTTACGCTCCTGGATCGCGGTCTGTCTGTGCGGACCGCATTGGGTGAGTGGTGAGACACGTTGGTGCGCCCCGCCGGACCGCGATGTTTTGTGCATCGCAGCAATGGTTCCCATTTTAGGATGGCTGCACCGAATGTCAAGTCCTTTTTGTGCGTCGCACCATATTAAGAAACTACTGATAAAACAAGACGTTATGCGCTAGGCATGACGATCGTATGACGTAGATCAATTTCGCCGCCGCACCGTACTGGTGCGGGATATTCGACGTGTTTTATTGCTGCAGATGGGTATTTTTTACCTCCTGTCGCGCGCCGTGCAGGCACCCGCTAACATTGGACAACGAAAACAAAACGCCCACGTTGCAAATCCATGTAAACCGGAAAGTGTCACGGAACGTTAACGCTGGAACCCGGTCGAATGCGCGTTGGCGGTTCCCAGCGGACGTTTAACAATCTGTGGGATGATGCCAACGCCGTACCTCTGCACTGACAGCGACAGACGCGCAGGTGCTCTGACCGTATTTCCCCTGATCAAGGTTGTCTCGAAATTGCCGTTATGCTGGAAGAATCACCTCGATTCTGGCGTATGGCGGCAGCTGCGAGGCGAAGCGCGTTGGCGATCGTTTTTTTCGATCGAGATGAGGCACTTATTTGTGTTTTTGCGATCGGAGCTTACAAGCCGGTTTAAGGAGCGCGTATAAGTGCTTCAAATTGCTAATTTTTCGTTGTTTTACTACACTTGCGGAAACCCTCTCGCCGCTCCCTACCGAACACCCATGAAAACCGACATGTTTTCGTCGCTAAAAGTGATCCACGGCGCGGCCCGCAGCACCGCTCTGTCGGTGGCCGCCTCCATGGTCATCGCAGCGGCGTTCGCCACGCCCGTGAGCGCTTTTGCCGCCACGCCCGCTGCAACTGCAAAAACCTCCAAACACGCGAAAGCGGCCAAAAAGCCGGCCGCCGCCCCTGCCAAGGTGTCGAAGGCGTCGAAAGCTGCGTCTGCAAAGACCGTAGCCGCTAACGACGACGCGCCTCGCGCGGGCGTCAAGCGCAAGCGCGTAACGTACACGTCGAATGGCCGTCACCACTCCGTGGTGCGCCGTGTGGCGTACGAGCCGCGTCCGCCGAGCGTCGGCCAGGCTTTCGGCCTGCACGAAACGCCGGACGCGCTCATGCTGCGCTCCAGCGTCGCCTACGTGATCGATCAGAACTCCGGCGAACCGCTTTTCGACAAGAATTCACGCGCCGTGGTGCCGATCGCGTCGATCACCAAGCTGATGACCGCGATGGTGGTGCTCGATTCGAAAGAGCCGATGACCGACCAGATCGAAGTCACTGACGAAGACCGCGATTACGAAAAGAACACCGGCTCGCGTCTGTCGGTGGGCTCGGTGCTCTCGCGTGAAGACATGCTGCATATCGCTCTGATGGCGTCGGAAAATCGCGCGGCCGCAGCGCTGTCGCGTTATTTCCCGGGCGGCCGTCCGGCGTTCCTCGCGGCCATGAACGCGAAGGCAAGGCAGCTTGGCATGACCGACACGCACTTTGAAAACCCCACGGGTTTGACGAGCCAGAACGTCTCCAGCGCGCGCGACCTCGTGAAGATGGTCAATGCGGCGTATCAGTATCCGCTGATCCGCAGGTTCTCGACCGATCACAGCTACGAGGTGTACACCGGCAAGCGCTCGCTGGCGTACAACAGCACGAATGCGCTGGTGCGTAACCCGACGTGGGACATCGGTCTGCAAAAGACCGGCTTCATCAACGAAGCGGGTGAGTGTCTCGTGATGCAGGCGACCATTCATGGTCGCCCGATGATCATGGTGCTGCTCGACTCGTCGGGAAAATACTCGCGGTTCGCGGACGCAACGCGTCTGCGCACGTGGCTGGACAATGGTGGCGACCAGCCGCGCATTACCAGCGCGGACGCCGGCGGTTCGGGTACCTGAAGCGGTTCGTCGGTGGCCGGTTCGCGGAATCGGCCTGCATAAAAAACGCCTCGCAATGCGAGGCGTTTTTTTGTGCGCGAACGCCGGACGCCGGCTTACGCGTGATGGCTAGGCGAATGGTCTTGCGTGGGTTGCGGCCGGTAGCCGAGCGACTCGGAGATCATCAGCGCGGTCTGACTGACCTGGCCGAGCCAGGAATCCTGCAGACGGTCCGCCGGCGCCGACAACGACAGGCCGGCGACCAGCTTGCCGGTGTCGTCGTAAATGCCGGCAGCGATGCAGCGCACGCCGAGTTCCAGTTCTTCGTTGTCGCGCGCGCAGGCTTGCTGGCGCACATGAGACAGTTCGCGCTCCAGTTTGGCCAGGTCGGTGATGCTGTTCTGCGTGTGGCCTGACAAGCCAGTGCGCGTGGCGTAGGCCCGTACGCGGGTGGATTCGTCCGCGGCGAGAAACAGCTTGCCGACGGAAGTCAGATGCAACGGCGCCCGCCCGCCGATGGCGCGCACCACCTGCATGCCGGAACGCTCGGAATAAGCGCGTTCGATATAGACGATCTCGTCGCCCTGCCGGACCGACAGGTTCACCGTCTGGCCGGTCTGACGGTGCAGTTCACGCATTGGCGTGAGCGCCGCGTCGCGTACCGACAGGCGGGCTTTCACCAGATTGCCGAGTTCGAGCAGGCGCATGCCGAGGCGGTAAGTGCCGGGGTCCGACCGGTCCACCAGCCGGCACATAACCATGTCGTTCAGGATGCGGTGCGCGGTGGAAGGGTGCAGCTCGGTGCGGATGGCGAGTTCTTTCAGGCTGACCGGGTCGCTATGCGCAGCCAGTGCATCGAGCAGGCGCATCATGCGTTCGATCACCTGGATCGAAGTTTTGGGATCCGGGTTCGTATCGCTCATGGGAGGAATCGGTTGACGCGTCAAACAGCGGAAATTGATTGTATCCCGTATTGTGAAAAAAAAGAAAGCGGTTGGAGGCGCTATTCCAATTTAACTTGACGTATGTCCTATGCCCTCCGGCCGTTGGTATTGTGCGCCAAACAGCGGATAATCAGGGACGTTTTCCCGAAGGAGGGCTCATGCGAGTCGGATTGTTCGTTACCTGCCTGATCGACCTGATGCGTCCCGAGATCGGGTTTTCGGTCATCAAGCTGATCGAAGCCGCCGGTTTCGAAGTGGTGGTGCCACCCGCCCAAACCTGTTGCGGGCAGCCCGCGTACAACTCGGGCGAACGGCGCATTGCGCGCGATCTGGCCGAGAAGACCCTGCGCGAGTTCGAACAGTTCGATTACGTCGTGGTGCCGTCCGGTTCGTGCGGCGGTATGATCCGCGCGCATTACGGCGATCTTTTTGCCGACGACCCGGAACTGATGAACCGCTTCGGCCGGCTGCGCGCCAAGGTATTCGAACTGACCGATTTCCTCGTCAACGTGGCGAGGGTGCAGTTGCAGCCGGGCGAGTTCGCGGGCCAGGTGACGTATCACGATTCCTGCTCCGGATTGCGTGAGCTCGGCGTGAAAGCGCAGCCGCGCGCCTTGCTGGCACAGATCGGCGTGACGGTGAACGAGATGAAGGATTGCGAGCATTGCTGCGGCTTCGGCGGCACGTTCGCGCTCAAGTACGGCGATATCTCCACGGCGATCGTCGACGAAAAATGCGCGAATATCGGTGCGAGCGGCACCGGCACGGTGGTGCTCGGGGATCTCGGCTGCATGCTCAATATCGAAGGCCGCTTGCGGCGTACCGGCGACGCGACCACGCGGGTGCTGCACATCGCACAGGTGTTGGCCGGCGACGTGTAACGCGGCTTGCCGCACCCCCGCCGTGTTCAGATACGCACGCTTCATGCGTGCTCTTTCCGATTACGCCGATCCTGCCGGCTCCGCCGATTTACGCCGATTTACGCCGATTTACGCCGATTTACGCCGATTTACGCATAAGGCCGCCATGCAAGTCCAATCCATGCAATTCAAGGCACGCGCTGGTCAGAAGCTCGCCGACCAGCGGCTGCAGCAGAACCTGACCAAGCTGTCGACCAAATTCGTCACGGCCCGTGCCACGGCCATGACCGAGATCGACTTTCCGGCCACGCGCGCCGCGCTGAAGGAGCGCCGCAATCGCGCGCTGGACAATCTCGACGTGTGGCTGGAAACCTTCGAGCGCGAGGCTGCTCGGCGCGGCGTGACCGTCCTGTTCGCCGAGACGACCCAGGAGGCTGCGCGGCTCATCGGCGACATTGCGCGCCGGCACGAGGTGAAGAAGGTGATCAAGACCAAGTCGATGGTCACCGAAGAAATGCGCCTGAACGAAGTGCTCGGGCAAATGGGCGTGCAATCCATCGAAACGGATCTGGGTGAGTACATCCTCCAGATCAACGGCAACGAGCCGCCGAGCCACATCATCGCGCCGGTCGTCCACAAAGATAAGGACGAGATCGCGGATCTTTTCGCGAAGACTCACAACCGGCCGCGCCTGACCGAAATCACCGACATGACACGCGAAGCGCGCGAGATGCTGCGTCCGCATTTCATGACGGCGGACATGGGGGTGACGGGCGGCAACTTCGTGGTGGCGGAAACCGGCTCGGTCGTGCTGGTCACGAACGAGGGCAACGAAGGCATGTGCACCGTCATGCCACGCGTGCATGTGGCCGTGACGGGTATCGAGAAAGTGTTGCCCACGCTCGAAGATCTGGCCACGGCAATGCGTCTGCTGCCGCGCTCGGCGACCGGGCAGGCCACCTCGAACTACTTTTCCGTGTTGACCGGGCCGCGCGGCGAGGGCGATCAGGACGGTCCCGAACACATGTACGTGGTGCTCGTCGACGGCGGGCGCACGGGGTTGATAGGCGGCGATTTCCAGGAAATGTTGAGGTGCATCCGTTGCGGCGCGTGCATGAACCATTGCCCGGTGTATCAGAAGGTGGGCGGCCACGCATACGGCTGGGTGTATCCCGGCCCGATGGGTTCGGTGTTGACGCCGAGCTATGTCGGTATCGACAAGGCGCTGGATTTGCCGCAAGCCGCGACCTTGTGCGGCGAGTGCAACAGCGTGTGCCCGGTGGGGATTCCCTTATCGGATCTGTTGCGCAAGCTGCGGGAGAAACAGGTGGAGCGGCGCCTGCGGCCCTGGAAAGAGCGCGCGGGGCTCGCCGTGTGGGGTTTCCTGGCGCTGCATCCCGACGCTTACGCGCTTTTCACCAAGCTGGCGGTGCGCGTGCTGGAGCGCATGGGCGGAAGGAACCGGTCAATCGCCCGGCTGCCGCTAGGCGGCGCCGGTTGGACCAATACGCGGGAGATGCCCGCTCCGGTCGGACGGACGTTCAGGGAGTTGTACGCCGCGCAGCGCAGCCATATTGGCTGAGCAGGTTTTGCTGAGGGGGCGTGCGGTCGTATCTCACCGATTGGTGGCATTGGGCGCGAGCCGTAGATCGCAGCATCGCGGTGGCTGGGTCGCGCTTCCACAGGGGTTCCCAAGCCTACTCATACAGAGCAGCCTGGAAGCGGCCTAACGTCGCCGGGCTTGCCGTTACGCAATTACATCGCGAACGTGGGGCCTGGTGTCCGTCCGCTGCGCCCGGCGCTCTGTCGTCAGTGATCCGTCATCTGGCCGGACTGGCGGCCCGGCACTCCGCGTACGGGCGCAGCATTGTTGCCGTTGCCACGACCGCCACCGTTGCCAGCCTGTTGCGGCGGCGGAGGTGGGGACGCGTTGGCGGCCCCCGGTCGAGGCGCATTTGATCCGCTGGGGCCCCGCGGGCCGCCCACTGCGCCTTGGGGCGGCGGTCCGCCGTGCGACCCACCGCCGCCACCCGGCTGACCGTGCCAGCCGCCGTTATCGCCGTGGTTGCCGTTGTTTCCATAGTTGCCATTGTTCGGCCTCCCACGGTCGGGATAGTCCCCATAGCCGGGTCCGCGTCCGTAATAGCGGCCCGGCCCGTCGTTGTAGTAGCCCGGCCCGGAGTAATTGCCATAACCCATATAGATGTTGGTTTGCGGCACGACCGGCACGCCGGTGGCGTAGCCGTCGTAACCGTCATAGCCGCTATATCCGCCGTTGGCATTGCCGTACATCGGCGTACCGTCCGGGTAGACCGCACAGCCGCCCAGCAGGGCGGCAAGGGTGACGCAGGCGATTGGTGCAAAGCGTTTCATGTGATGGACCAGTGCGAGGGCTTATATCAATAAGACCGCTATTATCGCCATCCGTCGCAGCGGCTTTGTGTGCGTTTGTAAGGATTTCTTTTTTATGCCACGAACCACGCTAACGGCGCGCGCTGCAACAACAGCCGATTGACTGTTCCATTGAGAGCAACGATCTGTCTCGCTGCATTGGGTTTTTCCCGATTGCGTATTCCTATAGGATTTCGATTGGGCATAGTGGAATACAAACCCATGCGCCCGCAATCGGAAGAAACGACATCATGAAAAAGGCAATATCGGCGTACTGGCCGCTCGCCATCGTTGTGCCGCTGGCTGTGGCTGCCTGTCTACATATACTCAGCGACGCTGCCTCGCACGCGTCGCAAACCCCGCTCGCCGCTGGCCAGTTGACGGCTGAGCTTGCGCGCGCCGTCTCGTACGGCATGGTCGACGCCGCCTCGACGCGGCCGGCAAAACCCATGCGCGCCGCCGCCGCGGTGCCGCTCGCGGAAGCGTCGTAAGCACGAAGGCTAGCGCGACCGGTTTGGCGAGCATGGCCGTCGCCGTGCCGAAGGTGACCACCGCGAGCCGGCGTCCGGCGAGATTTCGGTGAGCTTTGTATAATCTCGGCACCTATCTTGATAAACATCGGCCGACGCGCCTCGCGCGCCTGAAAAAACCCCTGATGAAAACCGTGTCCATCTGCTTTGTCTGCCTCGGCAACATCTGCCGTTCACCGACGGCGGAAGGTGTGATGCGCCGTCTGGTGGTCGAAGCGAAGCTCGCGGAGCACATCCTGATCGATTCCGCCGGCACAGGCGACTGGCACATCGGCCAACCGCCGGACGAGCGCGCGCAACATGCGGCTGGCCAGCGAGGGTACGAACTCGCGGCCTTGCGCGGCCGCCAGATCGCGGCGGTGGATTTCGAGCGTTTCGATCTACTGATCGCGATGGATGACAAAAACGTCGTCGCGTTGCGCCAGGTCTGCGCACCGGACCAACGCGACAAGATTCGTCTGCTGATGGAATTTGTCCCCGAAGCGGACGCCCGCTGGGGCGGCGCCCGTGAAGTCGTCGATCCGTATTTCGGTGGCGCGGAAGGTTTCGAGCAGGTGCTGGACCAGTGTGAGGCGGCCTGCCGCGGCCTGATCGCGGCGTTGCGCCCCCACTTGCAGGCGTAGGGTTTGACCAGGGTTCGACGATAGTGCGCAGCCCCATCCAACAATTAAGCAAATGACCCAAATCGCAATAGGGATACTTGACTAAATCGGTCATGTATTTATACTTGACAAAACTTGTCGAGAATTGCGGTTCCCACACATATGAGACTCACCACGAAAGGCCGTTTCGCCGTCACGGCGATGATTGACCTGGCACTGCGCCAGGAGCAGGGCCCGGTGACGCTTGCGGGTATCAGCCAGCGCCAGCACATCTCCCTGTCGTACCTCGAGCAGCTGTTTGGCAAGCTGCGTCGTCACGAGATCGTCGAGTCCGTGCGCGGACCGGGCGGCGGCTACAATCTGGCCCGCCGCGCTGAAGACGTGACCGTGGCCGACATCATCATCGCGGTCGACGAGCCGCTCGACGCCACCCAGTGCGGCGGCAAGGGCTCGTGCGAGGGCACCAAACAGCACGACGGCCACTGCATGACGCACGAACTGTGGTCCACGCTGAACCAGAAAATGGTCGAGTACCTCGATTCGGTCTCCCTGAAGGATCTGGTCGATCAGCAGCGTTCGCGCGAAGGGTCGCCGGCTGTGTTGCGCGACAGGCGCAACGAGGCGCCGGCGGTCGAACCCGTCCGCGTGGCGCCGAAAGGGCCCAATTCCGTTTTCAACATGGCCGGTTCCTAGGCATGGTGCAAAGCAGCACCGCAGCCTGATCAGGAACCCAGAAGCCAGAGCACATGACGTCCCCGGAGCAATTGATGAATAACGACACTCTCCATCTGCCCATCTACATGGACTACAGCGCGACGACGCCGATCGATCCGCGCGTGGTGGACAAGATGATTCCGTACCTGCGTGAGCAGTTCGGCAACCCCGCATCGCGCAGCCACTCGTATGGCTGGGACGCGGAGCGCGCGGTCGAAGAAGCGCGTGAGAATGTCGCCGCGCTGGTCAACGCAGACCCGCGCGAAATCATCTGGACCTCGGGTGCAACGGAGTCGGACAACCTTGCGCTCAAGGGTGCCGCGCACTTCTACAAGAGCAAGGGTAAGCACATCGTCACGGTGAAGACCGAGCACAAGGCCGTGCTCGACACCTGCCGCGAACTCGAGCGCGAAGGCTTCGAAGTCACGTATCTGGACGTCAAGGACGACGGCCTGCTCGACCTCGAAAAGTTCAAGGCCGCGCTGCGTCCGGACACGATTCTGGTGTCGGTCATGTCGGTGAACAACGAGATCGGCGTGATCCAGGACATCGAGGCGATCGGCGAGATCACCCGTGAAAAGGGCATCATTTTCCATGTCGACGCGGCGCAAGCCACCGGCAAGATCGCGATCGACCTGCAAAAGCTGAAGGTCGACCTGATGTCGTTCTCGGCGCACAAGACCTACGGTCCGAAGGGCATCGGCGCGCTGTACGTGCGCCGCAAGCCGCGTATCCGTATCGAAGCGCAGATGCACGGCGGCGGTCACGAGCGCGGCATGCGTTCGGGCACGCTGGCCACGCACCAGATCGTCGGCATGGGTGAGGCGTTCCGTATCGCGCGTGAAGAAATGGCGACGGAAAACGAACGTATCCGTATGCTGCGCGACCGTCTGCTGCGCGGCCTGTCGGAAATGGAAGAAGTGTATGTGAACGGCGACATGGAAAAGCGTGTGCCGCACAACCTGAACATCAGCTTCAATTTCGTGGAAGGCGAATCGCTGATCATGGCGGTGAAGGACGTGGCGGTGTCGTCGGGCTCGGCCTGTACGTCGGCTTCGCTGGAACCGTCGTACGTGCTGCGGGCGTTGGGCCGTAACGACGAACTGGCGCACAGCTCGATCCGCTTCACGGTGGGCCGCTTCACGACCGAGCAGGATGTCGATTACGTGATCAACCTGCTGAAGACCAAGATTTCGAAGCTGCGCGACTTGTCGCCGCTGTGGGAAATGCACAAGGACGGGATCGATATTTCGACCATCCAGTGGGCAGCGCACTGACGCGCCGTCTGGACGAAGTCGAATTCATCGAATTGCAAATTGCAGGTTGAAACGGATCAAGGAGTTTAATCATGGCTTATAGCGACAAGGTTCTGGACCACTACGAAAACCCGCGCAACGTCGGTTCCTTCGCGAAAGACGACGATGCGGTCGGCACCGGCATGGTCGGCGCGCCGGCATGCGGCGACGTGATGAAGCTGCAGATCCGCGTGGGCGCGGACGGCATCATCGAAGACGCGAAGTTCAAGACGTATGGCTGCGGCTCGGCGATTGCATCGAGCTCGCTCGTCACCGAATGGGTGAAGGGCAAGACGCTCGATCAGGCCATGTCGATCAAGAACACGCAGATCGCCGAAGAACTGGCACTGCCGCCGGTGAAGATCCACTGCTCGATCCTCGCGGAAGACGCGATCAAGGCAGCGGTCGCCGACTACAAGCAACGCCACGGCGAAGCCGTCGTTGCAGACGAAAAGCAGCACGCCTGATCGAGCGGCGGGTTGCAACGCGGTTTCAGGTGAATCGAAGCGGGCGGCGCGAATTCAGACCAGCCGTCCGGCACGAGCGATATTTGATGCAGGCAGGGTAGCAGCGCGTGAGCAGGCGGACGAACGGCCGGCACGCCCTGCGCAATGAGAAACGCTATGGCAATTACGTTGACCGAAAAGGCAGCACAGCACGTCCAGAAGTATCTGAACCGTCGCGGTAAAGGCGTCGGCCTGCGCGTCGGCGTGCGCACCACCGGTTGCTCCGGCTTGGCCTACAAGCTCGAGTACGTGGATGAACTCGCGCCCGAAGACGAAGTCTTCGAATGCAACGGCGTGAAGATCATTGTCGACCCGAAGAGCCTCGCCTATATCGACGGCACCGAACTCGACTTTGCGCGTGAAGGGTTGAACGAAGGCTTCAAGTTCAACAACCCGAACGTGAAGGACGAATGCGGTTGCGGCGAATCGTTCCGCGTGTAGATCGGGATATTTCCGCGTGCAGCGGATCAAAGGCGGCGCGGGCCGCCTTTTTAGTTTGATCCGCGCATTCGCCTATGCCGCTGTGCTCCGCTTCGTCGAGCCGCGTTTTTAGACTGCACTCCGGTGCGCTTTCCTGAACGGACTTTTTCTATCCGATGGCCTCGCTGAACGACAGCCACTTCGACCTGTTCGACCTGCCGGCGCAATTCGCGCTCGACGCTTCGGCGCTCGATCACGCGTACCGCACGGTCCAGGCGCAAGTGCATCCGGACCGCTTTGCGGCGGCCGGCGACGCGCAAAAGCGCATTGCGATGCAATGGGCGACGCGCACGAACGAGGCGTATCAGACACTGCGCGATCCGTTGACGCGCGCCACTTATCTGCTGCATCTGCGCGGCATCGACGTCGGCGCGGAGAACAATACGGCGATGGAGCCGGCGTTCCTGATGCAGCAGATGGAATGGCGTGAAAGCATCGAAGACGCGGCCGCGGCCAAAAACGTCGACGCGCTCGACGCCTTGCTCACCGAACTGCGCGACGAAGAGCGCATGCGTTTCGACAAGCTCGGCGCCTTGCTCGACAGCGGCGCGAACCAGGCGGCGGGCGAGGCGGTGCGGCAGTTGATGTTCATCGAGCGGGTGGCGTCGGAAATCGGCACGCAGATCGAGCGGCTCGAAAACTAGCGAACCCGAGCGCGCTGTGCGCCCGCTGTGCATCGTAAATCGCCGGCATCAGCGCGGCGATGGCGACCAGAAGCGAACCGAAGCGCCGTAGCATTACATCCAGCAACGCGAAAATTCAGGACGGGGCCGAGCGGCTCCGAGAAGATCCAGATGGCCCTACTGCAAATCTCCGAACCCGGCATGGCGCCGGCGCCCCACCAGCGGCGTCTGGCGGTCGGCATCGATCTCGGCACCACCAATTCCCTCGTCGCAGCCGTACGCAGCGGCGTGCCCGACGTGCTGCCCGACGAAGAGGGCCATGCGCTGCTGCCGTCGGTGGTGCGCTACCTCGAAAAGGGTGGCCGCCGTATCGGCCGCACGGCCAAGGCCGAGGCGGCGAGCGATCCGCGCAACACGATCGTCTCGGTCAAGCGCTTCATGGGCCGTGGCAAGGCGGAAGTGGAGGGCGCCGAAAACGCGCCGTACGATTTTATCGATGCACCCGGCATGGTGCAGATCCGTACCGTTGACGGCGTGAAGAGCCCGGTCGAAGTGTCGGCCGAAATTCTCGCCACGCTGCGCCAGCGCGCGGAAGACACGCTCGGCGACGAACTCGTCGGCGCGGTCATCACGGTGCCGGCTTACTTCGACGAAGCCCAGCGCCAGGCCACCAAAGACGCCGCGCGTCTGGCGGGTCTGAATGTGCTGCGCCTGCTGAACGAACCGACCGCGGCCGCGATTGCGTATGGCCTCGATAACGGTTCCGAGGGTCTGTACGCCGTGTACGACCTGGGCGGCGGCACCTTCGACCTGTCGATTCTCAAGCTCACCAAAGGCGTATTCGAAGTGCTCGCAGCCGGCGGCGATTCCGCGCTCGGCGGCGACGACTTCGATCACGCGTTATATCGCCACGTGCTGGAGCAGGTGGGCATTGCACCGCAAACGCTCGCACCGGAAGACGTGCGCCTGCTGCTGGACAGCGTGCGCGTGGCCAAGGAGGCGTTGTCGGATGCGCCGAGTGCAAGGCTGCAGACCACGCTCTCGAACGGCACTGAGATCGATCTGACAATCGGTGAGGCCACTTTCGAGGCCATCACACAAGCGCTGGTTCAGCGCACGCTCGGCCCCACGAAAAAGGCGCTGCGCGACGCCAAGGTCACGACAAAGGAAATCAAGGGCGTGGTATTGGTGGGCGGCGCGACGCGCATGCCGGTGATTCGCCGCGCGGTCGAATCGTTCTTCGGCCAGCCGCCGCTGATCAATCTCGATCCTGATCAGGTGGTCGCGCTCGGCGCGGCGATCCAGGCCGATCTGCTCGCGGGCAATCGCGGCGCGGACGGCGACGACTGGCTGCTGCTCGACGTGATCCCGCTGTCGCTCGGCGTCGAGACGATGGGCGGTCTGACCGAGAAGATCATCCCGCGCAATTCGACGATTCCGGTCGCGCGCGCGCAGGATTTCACCACCTTCAAGGACGGCCAGACGGCGATGGCGATCCACGTCGTGCAGGGCGAGCGCGAGCTCGTCAGCGACTGCCGCTCGCTCGCGCGTTTCGAGCTGCGCGGCATTCCGCCGATGGCTGCCGGCGCGGCGCGTATCCGCGTGACCTACCAGGTAGATGCGGACGGGCTGCTGTCCGTGTTTGCGCGCGAGCAGGGCTCGGGGGTGGAAGCGTCGGTGGTGGTCAAGCCGTCCTACGGCCTCGCCGACGACGACATCGCCAGAATGCTCGAAGACAGTTTCTCGACCGCTGAAATCGACATGCGGGCGCGCGCGCTGCGCGAAGCGCAAGTCGAAGCACAGCGTCTCGTGGAAGCCACCGACGCCGCGCTCGCCGCCGACGCCGAACTGCTCGACGACAGCGAGCGCGCCGAGCTCGACAAGCTGCTCGATGCATTGCGCAACGTCGCGCAAAGCGACGACGTCGATGCGATCGAAGCCGCTACCAAAACTGTCGCCGAAGGCACCGACGAATTCGCCGCCCGTCGCATGAACAAGGGCATTCGCCGTGCGCTCGCCGGCCGCAAGCTCGACGAGATCTGAGCGTTGCGGCAGCGGCCGGCGGGCCGCCTCGTGCCGCCGCCGAAGAAACCGAACCGCGCCGCGTGGACTTAAAAAGTCCTCGCGGCGCCAGTAAAATGGTACGGAGCCTGTTTGCGGCCGCCGTGCCACCGACCCAAACGGAAAATGTATGCCTCAAATCGTTGTGCTGCCTCACGTCGAACTGTGCCCGGAAGGCGCGGTGATCGATGCCGTGCCCGGCAAGAGCATCTGCGACAGCCTGCTCGAACACGGCATTGAAATCGAGCACGCGTGCGAGAAGTCCTGCGCGTGCACGACCTGTCACGTGATCGTGCGTGAGGGTTTCGCCGCCTTGACGCCATCCGAGGAAGACGAGGACGATCTGTTGGACAAGGCGTGGGGCCTCGAACCCACCTCGCGCCTGTCATGCCAGGCCTTGGTGCCGGCCGAGCAGGATCTGGTTGTCGAAATCCCTCGCTACTCGATCAATCACGCGAAGGAAAACCACTAACAGGAGGATGCAGCCATGAAGTGGACCGATACGCAAGACATCGCGATGGCCCTGACTGACAAGCACCAGGACATCGATCCGCAACAGGTGCGTTTCACCGACTTGCACCGTTGGGTGACCGAACTGGAAGGATTCGACGACGATCCTAACCGGTCGAACGAAAAGATCCTCGAGGCGATTCAGGCTGCATGGATTGAAGACGCGGATTATTGAGCGTCTCTGAGGCTTCGACGCCGGTCAGCGGTTTGCGTGCGCTGCTGGGGTTGCGACAAAGAAAAAGGCGACTCGAATTGGTCGGATCTGCAAAAACCTGTGAAGCACCGTCTGGCCTGGCGTAGCAGTTGGTTTTCGGATAACCTGGCTCCCAGGAAGATTATCGAAGAGATAAAAATTCTGGGAGTTTTGGCCGATGAGCACACCGGATTTTTTTCGTAGCCGTCTGGACGCGATGATTGATCTGCGCCACCCACTTGCGGTGCTGGCCACGAGGATGCCGTGGGCTGCCATCGAAGCGAGGCTCGCGCCCCTGTTTGAACGGCGCTCACGCGATGGCCGGTTAAGCGAAGCGGTGGACCTGTTTGGTGTGAGTTCTCAGGAACTGGCCGGTGGCGTTAGTGCGGCTGGACGTCCGCGCCTGCCAGTGCGGCTGATGGTCGGGCTGCTGTATTTGAAGCACACTTATAACGAGAGCGATGAATCGGTGTGCGAGCGCTGGGCGCAGGACGTGTACTTCCAGTTCTTCTGTGGTGAGGAGTACTTTCAGCCACATCTGCCATGCAACCCGACCAATCTGGTGCGTTTCCGGCAGGCGCTGGGCGAAGGCGGTGTCGAGGAGCTGCTCGCGACGACGATCGCGGCGGCGGTGCAGATGAAGGCGGTGAAGCCGGCCGAATTCGAGCGCGTGATTGTGGATACGACGGTCCAGGAGAAGGCCATTGCGTATCCGACTGACAGTCGTCTGCTGGAGGTGGCGCGGGCCAGACTCGTGCAACTTGCGCAACGCGCTGGTCTTGTATTGAAGCAGACGTACGAACGTGAAGGCAAACGGCTGCGTCGCCGCGCGGGCGGCTATGCGCATGCGAAGCAGTTCAGGCGCCTGCGGCGTGTACTCAAACGTCAGCGCACCGTATTGGGACGGCTACTGCGCGACATCGAACGCAAGCTGTCTGGAGCCTCAGATGAACGGAAGGCACAACTGCGCGTGTGGCTGGAGCGGGCGTGGCGCATTTGTCGCCAACGTCCAAAGGACAAAAACAAGCTTTACGCCCTGCACGCGCCCGAAGTCGAGTGCATCGGTAAAGGCAAGGCGCGCCAGCCCTACGAGTTTGGCGTCAAGGTAAGCCTTGCGATCACGGAAAAACAAGGGCTGATCGTTGGCGCGCGCACGTTCGCGGGCAACCCATACGACGGCCACACGCTGGCAGAACAACTTGAACAGAGCACCATCCTGTTGCAGGATCTGCCCGGTACGCCGCAACCGAAGACCGTGCTGGTCGATCTCGGGTTTCGTGGGGTCGATGACGAGGTATCGTCAGTACAACTGATTCATCGCGGCAAACACAAGAGCCTGACGAGCACGCAGCGACGCTGGCTAAAACGGCGGCAGGCGATCGAACCGATCATCGGCCATGTGAAGCATGATCACGGCATGCGGCGTTGCTGGCTTAAAGGGAAGGCCGGCGATGCGCTACACGCGGTACTGTGTGCTGCGGGGTACAACCTGCGATGGTTGCTGCGCGCAATCGTCCGTCTGGGCCTGGCGCCCGTATTTTTTATCCTCGCGACGCTGCAGTGGCTCGTCACTGTCACGCTCACGCCAGCACCGGCTTGCTGGAACCGTCTGCAAAGGCACTGATTCCCTTCGTTGCCATCCAGGCGTTCCACTGCCTCGCCGCGCAGACGGAGACTGTGGCCTCATTGGCCCCATGAAGTCGCGCTGATGCACAAACTGAATTTTTCAGGACCGACGAATTGAGGTCGCCTTTTTCTTTACGCCGGCTGGAAACGCCGTTTGCCGGTGCCTACACCTGCTCTCAGCTTGCCACGAGCGTGCCGTTCTCCACACGCACGCGCTGACCTTGCTGGAACGGCGGCGCTTCATGGTAAGTGAAGTAACGCATCTT
>Ga0255336_101035_pt1 | contig 25813 bp, 32 predicted proteins | sample MeOH1_35cm_T3_17_FD_189102 | JGI IMG/M metagenome (GOLD analysis project Ga0255336, IMG submission 189102) | Sandy soil microbial communities from University of British Columbia, Vancouver, Canada - MeOH1_35cm_T3_179 | ecosystem: Engineered > Artificial ecosystem > Sand microcosm > Unclassified ...
GCGGCGGAAAGGATGACCCATGGCCAAGCTGATGCGGTTTGACGATACCGAAGAGACCGTAGTGCCTGCCGATCCCCAGACGGGATTCAGTCTCGGAGAGCTCTACACCCTGATCGGTTGCCAGATGGTCGAGGCCGTCTACCTCGATGACGGCAACATCATGGTCATCGACGAGGAAGGCAAGCTCCGCGATGACTTCCTGACCAGGAAGAACCGGATGGCTACGCTTCTTCTCTCGGAGAGCGGCGGGATAGCCGGGGACTTCATCACCGGCAACGCGCTCCTCTGTTCGCCTGAGGAGTTTCAGTAGATAGGCTCTCTTCGCTCCGATCCGAAGCCCCCACACCTAAGAAAGGAATCTCTATGCCCCAGCCCCAGGTACAGCCCTTTTCGTCTGTCACCGTATGCCTGTCCGACATTCATTCCGAGGACCTTAAGCTCGAGATCGAGACGCTGATGGTCGAGTACGAGATGGCGCGCGTCGCCGAGACAGAGGCAAACAATGCTGTCGTCCTGGCGAGCGCCAAGCTTCTCTCTGCCCGCGCTGCCCGCGCGGTCAACAGGATGAAGCTGGTCACCGCCTTTGCCAAAGGCAGTAACCAGGTCGCGATGGAGCCGAACTGGTCTCCTTTCCGCAATGCAGTAGGGCAGCCCGCAGTTGAGAACTTTATGAGCGAACGGCACCTGCGTAACTTCCAGCGTATGCAGAATGAGCGGATGAATACGCAGGCAGCAGACATTCCGGGGCTTTACGACGGGATGTTTGAGCCTCCCGAAGAGAACTAGCCCATTGCTGGTCGGTCCTTTTCGCAAACCGGTGGGTGAAGGAGGTCGCCTTGAAGAAGTTTCTGTATTCGAACCATCGCTATGGCTCTGCATTCGACCCTCAGCCGGATGGCCAGCTGAGCCTCTTTGGGGCGTCACTCGCGCCCGCCTTACAGATTGAACCGCCCACAGAAGAGGTAGGTGGTCCAGCCTTGCCGGTGCCAGTGCCTGAACTGGCTGTCGAGGCGTCGGTAGGGATATCGCCTGAAGGAACGACGGCGGAGCCTGCTGTAGAGTCGCTTCCTGAGGACGATCCGCCTTCTCTCGCTTCAAGCATTGAGCCGATTACTGATGAGCCGTCTCCAACAGCCACGCTGTCATCCGTTCTACCTGCAGCAGAACAGGTGGCAGATGATCCCTCGGTAGCTCTGCCGAGCATTCCTGGAAGCCCGATTGAGGGCTTTGAGGCGATGTTCGTTACGAATACGCCGGCACCCGAAGTTGAGCTACTCGAAGAGTCCGCGCCGGAGTGCGATCCCGAGCCAGCCTTCGAGGTTGAACTCCCGGTTGACGTTGACGAAGAGGAAGTAGCCGGCGTGGCGGACCCCGCTCCCTTACCTGAGGCCGCTGGAGAGGTGGAAGCAGCCTACGCTGAGACCCCGGCGGAGATTCCGCCCCAGCCCACCTATGCGTTGCCTCTCGCGGCTGCTTCCGAGTCCGAGGAGGAAGCGACGCAGGAGACGGCCGCTCCCGAGACCCTGCTAGGACTCGCGACCAGCCTGGAGTCGAGGACGTTCGACCCGAAGACGGTTACGGCCGAGATGCTGGGCGCGCGGTCGCTGGAGGAGCTATCGCCGGTTACGAACACTCCTACAGTCTCGCTCCATAAGCATGGCAAGCGGCTGCTGGTAAAGGCCAATGATGTTGCGGCTGCGGACGTCTGGCGTGAGATCTCGGCGCGCCTCAAGAATGAACGCATCGGGTATCCGCAGTACTTCGACACCAGCCTTGGACAGGAGGCTCTGCTCAAGGAGAAACAACTCCGCGAGCTCTGGCGCTGGGTCGAGGGCGGCATCGAACAGCACCCGTACATCCAGATCCTGCGCTCCTATGGCGTCACGATCGAGGTCTCGCCCTCGCTCGCCGGCTACATGCGCAACGAGAAGAAGAGAGCGGCCCTGCGCAGCACGCCGTTCCCATGCTACGAGTCCTCCCCGGATGACATCACGGAATGCATTCTCAGCGGCATGATCCTGAAGTGCCGCGAGGCGATTGCGGAAGGTCCATTCGAAGTTGATAAGCGCTACATGGTCAAGCATGTCACTGAGGATGGCCTGGTCGAGATCTACGAGGACGCGCTCTCGGCACGAACACTCCTCTCCGACACCTCCGAAGTCGCAACGCTTTCGAAGGCGGAGGTCCAGCGGTACTTCGAAGACTCGGACAAGTTCGTCGTCACGGAGAACGTCCGCGACCGCTATCCCGAACTCGTCGCCAGCATGGAGGATACGCTGGCATCGTTAGCGATTGGACAGGATGGAAGGCTCTTCGAGCACAGCCGCCAGGACGTAGTCTGCGAGGTTCCGAAGGGCAGCTACCTGTGCTCCAAAGACATGCGCATGGGCAAGAGCCGGGAGTCGATCGCGGCCTGCGAGATGATCGGCAGCCGCAAGGTGGCGTGGATCGGCCCGGCCATGGCCAATATCGATATACCGAAGGAGTTTGTGGCTGGAGGGGTCACGGACTTCAAGGAGATCGAGAAGCTCACTGACCTCGATGCCCGCAACCGCTACCACATCATGACCTTCGACTTCCTGAAGGCCGATCATGACCCTCTGTCGAGAGTTCGCAGGGGGAACAAGTCCAAGACCTGGCTGCGCAGGATGGGAGAGGGGTACTCCATCTGCGATTGCCCGCACTGCAGCCAACCGATGGAACGGCCGGTGCACGTCAAGGCCATGAACGGGCGCATCCTCCGTACCACTTGGACGCTCTTCAATGGTTACCTCTGCCGCAACCCCTATTGCACCTGGGTCGAGGTCACCAAGCCGCGCAAGGCCAGCCGGAAGCTGGGCAAGCAGGTCATTGCGCCGACGCCGTGGCATCGGGCTGGCGAGCCTCACAGCATCGCGCACCGAGGTGGGTACGTTGACTGGGAGCGCAAGCAGCACGCTGACTGCGGCGATCACGTCGGGAGAAAGCGCTTCTGCCCCAAGTGCGGTCTGGCCGATGCCGCATGGAAGCCGGCCATCTACAAGCGCATCAAGAAGAACTACAAGACGGTCGTGATCGACGAGATTCACATGACCAAGGACAGCGGCTCGAAGACCAACAAAGCTGCCCTCGACATGCGAGGCAAACATCACATCGGCAACAGCGGCACGCCCATGTCGAAGGACCTGGTCGACATGTTCGAGCAACTGATGTGGCTCTTCAAGACCAAGAGCTCGTACTTTCCCTTCGACCGCGCGACGGGCAAGCCCGAGTTCAAGGAGCGCTTCTGCGAGAACATCCGCATCGAGCGGGAAGGCACCGACAGGGTCCACTACAAGACGCTGCCGTACGCCCGCGATCCGGTCGACTTCTGGAACTTCGTGGCGCCCTTGCTGGTCAGGCGCACACGCAGGGACCCGGTCTACCTGGCATCGCTCGAACAGTTGGGCCTGAAGCTTCCCTCGGAATCGTTGTTTGTGATGCCGGTGAGGATGGTTCCACCCCAGGCGCTGCTGCTCTCGGCCTCGATCGGCAAGTTCGAACAGGACTTCGCCGATTACTGCCGGACCCTTGAGGAGGAAGGAAAGTCGCTGAACTCGCACATCGTCATGACGATGATGTCGCGGATGAAGATCGCAGCGACTATCCCTGGCTTTCTCAACCGGCCCGGCAAACCCGTGGTCTATGACGGTGGCTCGATCGACCCGATGGGCATCGGCGGCAAGGGCGTCGCACTGGCGTCACTGGTCCCGGCCAAGATCATCGAGGGCAAGAAGGTCGTCATCATGAGCCAGTTCGTGATGATGCGGCAGAAGCTCGCGGAAAAGTTCGCGCATCTTCAGCCGGTCCTGCTGCCCTCCGGCACGGTGGCGGAGAAGCGGCGAGTCCTCGATGAGTTCCGACTCAACCGGGACCGCTTCCTCAGCATCCTGGGACCAAAACAGGTCTGCCTGGGTGTCGAGCTGAACTGTGCCGATGTCCTGATCAATGTGGACTTGATGTGGGAGGCGGGCGCGCAGAAACAGGCGCTTGCCCGCCTGATGGGGCCTACAACCTACGAGCGCAATGTCGAGAACTTCATCCTGAACAGCGAGCACTCAATGGATGAGCACGTCTACGACGTGTTCTTTGCGAAGATCGCCGGACAGGAGCAGGCGCTCGACAAGCGCGTGATCACACGGTCGGCCCAGTCGGTCAACTGGATCGCCTTCGCCGACGCACTGATCGCACAACGGGCGTCGCTTGAGGGCTACTTCCGCGGCTCCGGTGAGGATGAGGGCGATATCGCCATGCCTGAACTCCCCGAGGTCGATGACCTGATGCTGAGGTGCGCATGATCCAATTCCAAACCTCCCTCGGTGGTTCGTTCCACCGCGTCCTGTTCTCCCCACGCCCCGGCACCAGTCGGGGCACGCGGGAGATATGCCGGCAGCTGGTGTACGGCTATATGTGCCCCTTCTGTCATAACCCCATCCTGTTCGCCTTCCTCACCCCGGAGAAGGTCTCGCTGCGGCGCTACGAGGAGTCACTCGTAGTCAACGCCAGCCGGGAGATTCGTCGCGTCATCCCCGGTGAGAACTCCGCCAATGAGACTGCTTACCAGATCGACTGGATCCCGATTCCAGGTCGGACGATGGGTCTCCAGCGGGTACGGATGAAGAATCACGTCCTCGCCGAAGAGCATCTCGGCAAGAAGGATGCCGCCCGGCAGGCGGGAACACGCTGCTGCCCCTATGTCGCGGTCTTCGCTTCTCGCAGGGACCTGCTGATCAAGGACACCCTCGTGATGGGCGGTTTCTCCCCGAGAGAGATGGCTAGCTACAACCTTCCGGGATGGGACGAGTTCTCGCAGATGATCCTTGCCGACCCCAGGCAGTCCTTTCAGGAAGGGATCGGGCCGACACCTCTGGTGATGGTGCGGGTCGACTGGATCGACGGGCAACAGGGCGTGCCCCACTGGCGCAGGGTGCTGCTTCCGTTCAAGAAGCCGAAGCCTGCGGAGTCGGCCGAGGCCGCGGATACAGATGCCAGTGAGGGTCAGGGCGGAAGCGCTGATGCCCCCAGTGACATGGACGAGTTCGTAGGTGAACCCGACGCTGATCCGGACTCCGAACTGGACGAACAGGACGAGGAATCAGACGACGAGTTCGCAGACGAAGAACCAGATGACGAAACAGGAGAGGAATACGATGAGCAAGATTCTTGAACAGCAGACAGTGTTCACGGATATCGATGTGATCCGTGAGGCTCTGGCACAGCAGGGCTTCACGCCCGTCTTCCGCGAAGGCTACCCACTGCATACGATGCAGGGGTATGCCGGAACTACCTTCAAGGCAAATGTCGGCGTAACCAAGGCGAACTTTTCGGCTGTCACCGGACTGCACACCTATGGTGATCTCGGATTCACGACGAAGGCCGACGGAACCATTGGGTTTATCGGCGACGACATGCTGATCGAGCGGCCGGCGTTTACGCCGATCTTCGATGGCATCAAGTCCGCCTATGCCGAACGCAAGTATGTCCGCGAGCTCTATCACAGCGGATTCAGCTTGTCCTCGCGGAACGTCTCGGCGACTGGCGAGGTCGAGTTGAACTTCGTCCCCATCGGCGCGCTCTGACTCCGGTATGACCTTGTTCCGGGCGACTTCCGACGGGAGTCTTACGCAGACCTTACCGAGAGGAGGAGCGCATGTCGAAGTTCCTTGAGATCGACGAGCTCAAGATCGCGGACCAGGATCTACTGGTCGAGACGCTTGAAGAGGACATGGAGTACTGGATCGGCGCACGCGGCTGTACGGTCGAGAGCCATACGAATCCTGTGTATCTACTGGGCTATCAGGGCGACCAGCGCCCCGAGATGGCCGAGGTAGTGATCCGCAGAGAGTTCGTGGGTGAGGCTTCGAACGACATCGGGTTCAAGCGGCAGCCAAATGGAAACTTCCGGCCGATCATCTCCGAGTTCGATGTGGAGTACTACAACCAGATCTGGCTCGACCAGCTCGCACAGACCTATGCGGAGAGGAAGTTCGTCCGCGAGATGCGGGAGAGCGGCTATCTCTTGTCCAGCAGGGTCAGCAGCAACGACGGATCGATTGAGATGTCTTTCACCGCTCAGGCGCTTCTCTGAGAGAGCCTTAACCCGGCCGCTGCTATCAAGGGTGAGCGGACCGCACCACGCCACATCATCAACACACAGGAGTCATAACGCCATGCAGGAGAAGACTGTCAAAGTGACGATCGACAAGAAAGGCAACGCCAAGGTAGACCTGGTCGGTTTCCGTGGTGAGGGTTGCGGTCAGTTGGCCGATAAGCTCAAGTCCGTGGGCCGAGTCACCTCGGAGACGACCAAGACCGAGTTCTTCGAAGGCAACAGCAGCTCGGTCGAGTTGGACAGCTACGCTGCCTAAAGCAGCCTGACCACTTTCCCCTTGCAAGAGGCCGCCTCGCGCGGCCTCTTGCTTATTCGGTATGAGCGATGCCCAACCGGGCTCCACAGAAGGGAGGCTCCGACGTGATCATCCACAATCGCCTCATCAGCAGTGTCAACGGTCCAGGACGGCGCGCCGTCATCTGGGTGCAAGGTTGCGACCTTGGTTGCCGTGGATGCTGGAACCCAGCCACCCATAGCCATCTAAGACCCGATAACGAAACGCCCGAAGAACTCGCCAGATGGATCCTTGTGCAGGATGAAATCGAAGGCGTGACTTTCTCGGGAGGCGAACCCCTGCAGCAGGCGCAGGAGACTCTCGCTGTTCTTGAGGAAGTGAAGCGCCGCAGTCCTGAACTGACCGCCGGGATGTTCACGGGCTACAACCTCGAAGAACTGGAAACGGGTCGCTTCAAGTACCGGGCTCGGCCTGAGACAGGTATTGGTTCCGTGCATAGCCAAGTGAGATGGGTGACGGATCAGGAGACCACGGCGGCGACTTGGCGATCGGTTCGGGCGCTTCTGGACTTTGCGGTCGTTGGTCGCTTTCAGGAGTCGAGGAAGACCACCGCCGACCCCATGCGAAGCTCGACCAATCAGACGCTCCGCCTCTTCAGTGGACGGTATCGCGAGGGTGACTTTCCCCGGCAGGCGGTCGAGGTAAAGATACGGCTAGGCGGGCTTACAACGATCACGGGATTTCCCATCGGCGCGAGGCTGTAAGTCATAGCGTAGACATGAGATGGAAGTGCCAGAGGCTATAATCGAAGGGTGAGAGAATCGCGTTCGCGCCTCATTTCATCTGTTCTGTCGAAGCCGTAATCCGTAATCCGTTGACCGTCGGAGGCTATGGACTGGTAAGCAAGTTGCCCCAATAGGGAGATGACTCATGGATCAGCCAAACGACGAACCGCTACTACGTCTCGCTGCGAAGTACATCTGGTGGAAGACGCCTGACGAAGCGATCCGTCATCCTCGGCGGGTGATACAGATTTGTATCACATTGTTTTTATTGAAGATAGAATGTGTATTTTGGGCTGTGTAGGAACTGTGCATGGAAATTCGCGCGCCTCTTTGTGCATTAATGGCGGCATGGACGGTAAGGCGGTTAAACCATCCAAATTTTCGGTGCCACGCTATTAGTAGGTGCAATCTCCTAATGGCATCCCGCCATTTGCAAAAGTTTGCGTGTGCTCTCTCCGGCTTTTCGACCTGCCTCCGCCGGTAGAAGCAAGTCCATTTCATCCGAGAAAATCTCTGGCCCTATCGAATTGAGGTGCCCCTTTGCACAAACTCTATTCAGAATCTGAACAAGTGGCAAATCACCCTCACCGGGCGGCATTCTGTAGTGCATACAGTCCTCCAATAGCGTCGCGCCAAGCATTTCTCTCGAAGCGTCCGCAACCTGGATGTTCACGAGACGTTCCGAAGGAATCGTACGAAGCAAATCAAGATCAACACTCCCTCGCAAAAAATGGTAGGTATCGAGCATGATTCCGCAGTTTTTTCTTCCGCTCTCCTGAACGATGGTCCATGCGGATTTCAGGTCCGGCAAACCTGAAAGTGGAGTGAACTCTAAATCTACCCATATATCGCGCGCTGCTGCCCGATCACAAAGTTCGCCAAAACCACTGATAAGTGCTGGCACAGATACAGCGCCAGCATCAAATCCCGGAAACGCAAGAATGCTTTTCAGTTTCAATCGATCGCAAATGTCAAGGCACTCTTCCATCGTAAAATCAAATCGTTTGCGTATTTCATCATCTGCGTTGAGTGGAACTCGAACAGGAGACCAACCGGTCACCGTGTCGAGATAACGGATGGCGATCCCATTTTTGTTGGCGATATCAAGCATTTTTTCTGGAGACAAACCGGAAGCAATGGATGCCATGAATGTCTCCGGAGTAATCGCGAGACTCGTAAATCCTCCTGCTACCGCAGCTTCAATGTGTTGTGGCAGGGCATATTTCCTGACACAGGCTGACCATAAAACTAAATCCATTTTGAAGAACCTTTTTTCAATAGATTTTGTAATGCCAAGGACGTTCTCACAAATGAGCCGATCTGTTCGCTGATTCATTGCGAAGAATGGCTCTTTTTCACGCTCTTCTTTGTCTCGACAAGTTGCTGCCAGGAAGCCATTGCACATTCAACAGCGCCAATCATTGCACTGCGAGAAACCCCGTCTCTCGACTGAATGGATAAACCGTGAAGTACAGTTGTATAGAAAGAAGCCAGTGCTTGGATGGGAGCCTCTTTCGGCACATCTCCGTCTTTCTGCCCTCGTTCCAGTCGCTTGAGAATCGAATGCTCTGTTTCACGACGTAACGCACGCAAGTGGGCCTGCGTCGCTTCGTTTTCCGGCGAGCAATTTACCGCTCCCAGCACCAGAAGACACCCTCCCGGAGCATCTTTGGCTGTAAAAGTATCTACTGCATCTTGTAACAGCGCGCGCATGGAATCTTTAGCGGTCTGTCCAGTGGCCAACGCCCGTTGCGTCGTGATTCCTGCCGTCTGGCGGTAGAGTGCCACAGCCTCACGAAATAGCGATTCCTTATTGTCAAATGCTGCGTAAAGGCTCGCCTGAGTTAGACCTGAATGGGCCCGAAGATCCGCTGTAGAGGTTGACTCGTAACCGCGTTCCCAGAACAAGCGCATAGCCTTTGCCAGCACTTGTTCCCGGTCAAACTCGCGCGGTCTTCCTCGGTGACGCACCATAGGTTCCTGACTCGTGCTTTTTTTGTGAATGGAAAGTTGTTTCTTCATGGAAACCATCCAAGACATATAAACCAAATGATCCATATACGATGATGACTCTGAGCACATGCAGATCAGGATTTCGCTAAAGCTGGCACCAAAGCAGCCGTATCCCAGTAAAACGGCCTGAGTTCAAGGATGCGATTCTTGCGAATCCTGAAGTATTGCAGCAATGGCCAGTCGATATGAGCCCCTGTAGAGCGCGCTGTGGCGTACACGTGGGATTTACTGAAGACAACATCTCCCACGGAGAAGAACTCCGCGTCCTTTACCTCCAGATAAGACCATTGCTCTGCGAATGCCTTCATCCATGCTTCGAAGCCAGCATGTCCACGCCACTCTCCGCCATAAGGTAAAGAGTTTGGCTGATAGATTACGCAGTCTGGATCAAGCGTAGCCGCAATCGGAGAGAAGTCGTTTCCGGCTGCGGCTAAATAGGCCGTCTCTGCTTCGTAGAAGCGACGAAGCGTTGCCAATGCTGATGTTTCTACGGTCATCGTTGTTCCTCGTATTCGGAGTAAATCTCTGTATGTGTAGCTGCGGCAGCCGCCGCGACATAGTCCGGCACGTCCCATAAAAGGGACGGAATTCGGCAATCTGGCCGTCTCTTGCCCGAACCGCCTGCACTATCGGATGCCGCATGATCCTTCCTGTGCGCTCGACAACCCGCTCCGCACTTCAGCCTGCTTGTGGCATAGTTGACGACAACTGTGGCGCCCGCCAATGCAAGATGTTCCGCGATTGATGCTCCAATTCCTTGGAAGCACCTGTAACGACCGCGATCTTCCCTTCAAGAGATGCCATTCATTGTCTTCTTTCTTATTTATAGATTGATTAGTCTATAACTGCAAACAGGCTGCCCATAAGCGGCCGGATAACCTGAATCAGAAGTCGTTTGAATGATTGTTCAACATCGGAGGATTCGTGGAGCTGAACCTGCGGTTCCCTCCGTGGCGAACGTACGCGCACTGCGGACGATCTCGCACAGCGACCGCAAGAGTGACGGCGTAGAGGCGGGGGAAGCTGGCTCGTTACGCTCGTCCCGATCCTGAGATGCCTCCAGTTCGATCTCGCGTTCAGCGCGAGCGCCACCTTTCTCATGAATCCACGTGCATCCGCCTGTAGGGTTCTGCAACTCGAAACCTATTTCTGGCCACCAGCGGCCATGAATCATTGCGGGGTAGCCGTCGGCCGGAGGTATTCGAGACCAGCGAAGGCGATCCCGGCAACCTGCCGAAGTTCCTTCCGCGTTGCGCCGTCACGGGCCTGAACCGCCATGCCGAGCACCGTTGCATAAAGCAGCCGCGCAAGAGCCTTGGCGTCCGTTCCTGGAATGAGTTGTCCGGCGCGCTGTCCTTTGCGGATGCGTGTCTCTGTAGCTCGAAGCGCCCCGGCCCTCATCTCCTGTACGCTCTCCGCGAGAGACAAGTGCTCGTCTGCGAATTGCAGCATCCCGATCGACAGCATACAGCCGCTCGGCCTGCCAACTTGCGTGAACTGCTCTGCCGCCTCTGACAAAACACGGCGGAACGCGGTCCATATGTCGTCCTCTTCAGCATAGGCGCGCGCTGCGAAGTTCACCTTCTGACGGTAATGTTCCAGAGCCTCTCGGTAGAGTGCCGCCTTGGAAATAAAGGTCGAGTACAGGCTTTGCGCGCTGATCCCCATCTCGCGAGTGAGCAAGGGCATGGAGGCGCCCTCATACCCGTGATGCCAAAACGTAACCATTGCGCGATCCAGCGCCACATTCCGGTCAAATGCTCTTGGGCGTCCTCGCAAGCGCGACGAGGGGGTGGCGGATTCCGCACCTGTCTTGATTTTTGGAATGGTCATTGTGATAATTGTCTCATGGCTTACCGGATCGATTCTGAATTTCAGTCTGCGCTCGCTGCCTTTGGAGACCCTCCGCCCGTTCCCGCCCGTGGCGATTGGAGAGGATTCAAGGTCATCAATGATGGCTTCTACGAGGTTACCGCGGCGGGCAAGACCATCCCGGCCAACGTGACAACACGCGACTTCCACCTGAACCGCGGAGACGGCAACATTCTCCTGCGTTGGTACGAGCCACATGAGCGCGCCGAGGACACTTCTTCGGCTGTGCTGTATCTACACGGCGGCGCTATGATCTCGGCCGACGTGGATACCTACGACTGGATCGTAGGAAAGTACGTGGCGCGCGCCGGTGTCCCATTTCTTTCAGTCGATTACCGTGTCGCAGGAGACCGGAACGGGGACTCGCTCGTTCAGGACTGCTTCGCCGGTCTTCTGTGGCTGCTGGATCATGCGGAAGAACTCCGCGTCGATCCGGCGCGGGTTGCTGTTATGGGCGATAGCGCCGGCGGAACCTTGTCAGCGGGGGTTGCTATTCTTGCCCGCGACGCCGGTCTGCGGCTCGCGCGCCAGATGCTTATCTATCCGGCGGTCAACGATCGTCCCGCCGTGTACAACCATGAGCTTCTCTCGGTTTCGATGATTACGCCTGAACTCCTGGATACTATGTGGGACCTGCTATTGGGACCGGGGCACGAACATCGGGAGGTGCCGCCAGAGATTGCGCCGGGCCGGCTGACGAACAAGAAGGGTCTGGCTCCAGCGTATGTCGAGGCGTGCGAACTGGACATCCTCTGTCTGGAAGCAGTCGAGTATGCGGCCGGCCTTTCGCGGGCCGGCGCACAGATCGAGCTTCACGTCCATCAGGGTCTCGGACATGGATTCGATCACCTGATTCCGGAGGCAAAGGCGACGCTGCGAGCACTCGAGGATCGCTATCGTGTCATTCGCGATCTGTGATGGTGTCTCTGATGACTGTCTGCTCTCACGATAAGGTCGCTCCGAGTGGATGGTGGCCCTGCTGCCTGCCGGACATCCTTCCCGACACAAAGTATTGGCGGAAAAACATAATCGTGAAGTAGTTCCGCCTCCCAATGAAAACGGGGCTGCCTGGGATTATGTGCGCGGTGTCTTCCGAAGAGAGCTTCATTCACACATTCGCACACGAAGAACAGCCGCCAGCGGCGGCTCGTGCGCGGAGATTTGCCGCTAAGAACGCCCGGCGGGGCGGCGGCAAATCAGAGCAATCTCTATAAGAAGAGTCCATGTAGGACAGTGGAATGGAACCTCCCTGCGCCCGCCTCCGCCACGGCTCCGGCAAAAACGGTCGCGCCGCATCGTCTTGAGCTTGGGCCTCTCATCGAAACGCTGGCTGGCGGGAACATAGCGTTTCTTGATGGCGTAATTCATCACCGCGCCGAAGATGGACATCTCAAACCGGATGGTGGAATCACTGATAAAAGGAACCATCCGCTCATCGGAAGGTTTCACTTCAATCGGTTTCAAAACCCGGATGCCAAGCGTGTGTTGAACCTTCGTGCGGGGCTCGGCTTCGTTGTCCGCGAAGGCTTGGGCCATCTCGTCGCTGACTTCCCGAACACCGTTGCGTTTGTTGCGCCCCGCACCGTTCACCCGCCGCCATGCCGGATAACCGCCCCAATGCTCGTCACCGATAAGGTGGACCTGGGTGGAACCTACATATCGGTCTAAAGCGCCTTCAATAATGGCGCGGATCACTCGGTTTCGATCCTAATCCCGAGGAAAATCACTGTGTCCAGTACACCGGTTGTCCCGGCGGCAGGCACTGCTCTGCCCGAACTGAACCCTGAAGTCCTGGCCAATGCACTCAAGCGGCCCACAGCCGCATCGACAACACCAGCGAAGACCGCCGTTCAATGGCCTTTGTTTCTGAGCAAGGCGAACCATCAGTCCAAGTCCGCAATGCCCACGTTTTCGCTCCATGGCAACGCCAACGACTAACAGGACAACCAGGGACTCCTGGCCAGCCTGCGTAAGGTGCTGCGAGGCTCCAGAAATTCGGTTACATTGGTTAGTAATATTTTTCCTTACCAATATAACCATCCACATGCTAATCTTGAAGCGAGGAGAAGCCCATGGCGACAAAAGCGAAGAAAGTGGCTCTCGCAACAGCGAGGGAATTCTCTATCAGAGGAGCTGCTGTGCCGAAGGTTGTCGTGGGAAGCGGCAAGGAGGTCAGTGCATTTCTGAGCCGGGCTCCAGCTCGCCGCGCTTTGGCGATTGCGTTCGACAACGATCAGGAACAGATGGCTGCGGAAGAGGTCTACAGGCGCATCGGGGAGTTTCTGCCGCAGATTATCCGTAACCAGCGCGAGGTGAAGCTCCAGGAAGTCATTAAGGCGCTGCTGCCGGAGATGACTCCTTCCCACGAAGCATTGCAGCAGGCTCGGATGCTGGTCGACGCCAAGGTGCAGATTCTCGAAAGCGGCGACTATGTGCGCACGGCTGAAGTTGCAAAACTGGCGGGATACAGCGAACACAACCCCAGCGCCCAACCGAGTAAATGGAAGCGAGAGGGTACGATCTTCTCGATCGAACATAATGGAGTGGACTATTTTCCGCTCTTTGCTCTGAGTCCTGAAAAGAACTATAGGCCCTATGACGGGTTGAGCCAGATCCTCGAGGTTTTCCATGGCACAAAAAGTGGATGGGGCCTCGCCTTCTGGTTTGCCGGGCTAAACAGCTTTCTTGACGATGAACGTCCGCAGGATCTGCTTGCCTCTGCACCTGGACGGGTACTAGCAGCGGCGAAAGATGAAATGGAGGGCCTGCAGCATGGCTAAGTCCGGATCTCCTCTTGATCCACCGGAAGGGCCGCTGCAGGGGACATTGATTGAGTGGGGCGAAAGTAAAACTCTCTACCGGGTGCATCATGAACGTTTCCACGGGATTGAGTTCAATCCAACCCGCAAAGGGAACGCAAGATTTAGCCCCATCTTTAGCTCAACGGGCGATGCGGTCCCAACGCTCTATGCAGGCAGTACGCTGTTTTGTGCGCTCATGGAGACGGTATTTCACGATGTTCCCTACAAGACTGGCTTCAAACCCCTTGCCCTGACGAGGCTGCACCAACATATTCTCTCCACCATCATCCTGAAGAAGAACCTGCTTCTGGTGGACCTCGGCACGGTTGCGTTACACAAATTGGGCATTCAGCGGAACCAGCTCATCGATACGACGAAAGCCCACTATCCTCGTACCCGGAGATGGGCTGAAGCCTTCCACCGCCAGTTCCCTAAAGCCCAGGGCCTCCGCTGGACCTCTCGCCAGGAGGATCACTCGCAGGCTGTTGTCCTGTTCGGTGATCGGATGAAATCGAACATGCTTACGGCGATGCAGGATTCTTCTCCGCTGCTGGACGACGACGGCTATCCCATCCGGCCGGTCCTCGATCTAGCGATACGGCTGGGAGTCACACTTGTGACCGACTGAAGATATCTGTACGACCCTCTCGTCATCGAGCGGGGTTCTTCATGGAGCAGCCGACGAGGACACTCCCGCAATCAGACTGACTGCCACCTAACAGTGGTTGTCCCATCGCGCCCCGGCGAATATCCGGGCCGACGATAGGCATTCCCGCCCATTCCGTCTTCGGAAGCCCGCCCGGAAAGGGCGGGCTTTCTTCTTGTCCTGAACGCTCGCGCTATAGTGCGCAAGGTTTTTCGCAGGCTGGTGAGTCTTCGACGGACAACCCTGTCCTCGAAGGCCACCTTTAGTAGCTGTCTGGAACACGCGAAGCTCCGATTTCAGGCGGGTCCATCCCCCTCTCTATCCGCTCGAAGGAAAATCACTATGTCCACCACACCGGTTGTCCCGGCGGCAGGCACAGCTCTGCCCGAACTGAGCCCTGAAGTCCTAGCCAACGCACTCAAGCGGCCTGCCGCCACTTCCACAACGTCAGCGAAGACTGCCATTCAATGGCCCACGTTCCTGAGCAAGGCAAACCAGGAGTACAAGTCCGGCAACGCCCACGTCTTCGTCCTCCATGGCAACGTCAACGACTACCAGGACAACCAGGGTCTGCTCGCCAGCCTGCGGAAACTGATGATGGCCTCCTACGACGACCACTACACGGTCGAGCTAGCCCGCAAGGAAGGTCTCGTTGTCGATGTCGACACCATCTCGCAACGCGGTACCCAAAAGGCCGAGAAGAACGACAAGCTCAAGCAGATCTGCGCCACGTTCGTAGCGAACGAAGGATTGAAGTTTGCAAGCGCAGAATCCTTTCGCGTCTTCTCCGAGATTCTGAATAAGGACTACGAAGCGGACCTCAAGGCCAATAAGTTCCCGCCTGATTTTCTGTCGCCTTCGAAGTTCGAGGGGGTGATGTTCACGCTCGGCAAGTGGTTCGAGGCAACCAAGCGCCGAATCGAACTCAACATTGCAGCGAAGAAACAAGGCAATACGCCTGTGCTCGAGGCACGACTGACGATGATGTTCTTCGACTGCGATGTCTTCTTTCCGGCAGGTTCAGGAAGCACGTGGAGCAGCGATCGCATCCCGATCACCTACATGCGGAACTGGGCACTCGACAAGGAGATCGGTCATCGCAACCGGATCTTTCTGATCACCCGCCACCTGACACAGGTGCACGAGTCGTTGCGTGGGGGCTTCAGCGGCATCTCCGCCATCCTGATTCCGAAGCCTTCTCTTGAGGATCGCCAGGAGTTCTCCGAGAACTTCTGCCGCAATCTCCAGGCGAAGTGTGGCCGCATGAAGATGGCGGGAGACCCTCTCAAGATCAACGGGAAGGAGATCACCGGAGTCGAGTTCGCCGAAGACTTCAACCACCGCGGCGTTGCGGTCCAATCCTCCGGCATGTCCCGCAATCAGATCGAGAAAGCGTTCAACGAGGCGTTGAACAAGGGCATGCTCGTCGATGACCGCCAGATCCGGACGGTGAAGCAGAAGTGCATGGAGGAGGAGTTCGACGGCATTCTCGAATTCGTGCATCCGTCCCACGGCTTCCAGCAGGTGGGCGGACATGACGAGTTCAAGGCATACGTCCTCGAAAACATCGCCATACCGCTCAAAGAAGGAGATGCGCGGACCTGCTCGCCAGGTGTTCTGATGACCGGCCCGGGGGGCACCGGCAAGACTTTCATCGCTATGGCCTCTGCGGGCGAAGCAGCTGTCAACTTCGTCGAGCTCAAGCTCTCGAAGCTGATGAACCGTTTCGTCGGTGGCACCGAGGAGCTGACGCAGAAGATGTTGCAGGCGATTCTCGCGGCGGCCCCGTGCATCGCCTTCATCGACGAGATCGAGTCGGCGCTTGGCGGCGGCCGCGTCACCACGGGTGACTCGAACACTGCAGGCAGAATGTTCAATGCCATCATGACCTTCCTGAGCGACGAGAGCCGCCTTGGCAAGGTCGTTGTGATGGCTGCCACGAACCGGCCTGACATGCTCGATCCAGCGCTCATTCGGGCTGGGCGATTCGGTGCGATCCTGCCTGTACTTCCGCCACCGCGTGAAGGGGATGCGGCCGTGAAGGGCCGGCTCAACATCCTCAATGCTCTGGCCTCGAAGCACAAGATCAAGTTCGCCCAGGATGTGCAAGGGACGATGCTCGATCCGCAGGTGGGCCTTGGCCGGCTGCTGCGCGACGAGGGGCAGATCTGGACCGGCGCTGAGATCGAGATCGTCCTCAAGGACGCGATCGGCCTCGCCATCCGCGCCAAGCGCGACAAGACCGTCATCACTCTGGCGGATTGGAACATGGCGATGGATTCGATCATCCCCAACACCGGGGAGGTCGAACGCATGACCGACCTTGCGCTGCTCTTTGCCAACAATGTTCGCTACTGCCCCGAAGTGTGGCGCGCGCGCATGAAGGACAAGGCAGCCCTGCTCAACGTGCTCAAGGGCGGCGCAGACTATCGCGCCGCCTGACGGCAGCACTTACGACAGTTTCAGGAAAGGAGCCGAGCCATGCCTCAGGAACCGGAAAAGTTCCGCAACTACTACCGTTGTCCGAACGATGGGACGGAGTGGGACGATGCCTGGTCGTGCGCCTGCAACGATAAGTGCCCGGCCTGCAACGCGGAGATCGAGCCTTACGACTCCGAGGAGCTCTGCCTGGAATGCGGCGCCGTGGTGGACGGCGCCGCCGATGGTCGCTGCTCTCGCTGCGGAGAACCGATCAAGGACTTCGACGAGCTGCAGAGCGAGTTGCGTTGACCGGCACTAAGTTCTCTAACCCACCAGAAAGAAGCCAACATGAAAATGCTCACGTTCGACAAGGCACTCGGCCTCGAGTTTCTTGGGCGGAATGGCAATTTCCGTATGTGCGGTCTCGTCATCACCCCGTTGACTCGTACCCGAACGATCTACCTCCAGCCCATTACATCGAGGGGACTTGTGGGCCGATGCGCCCTCGAGATCCCCGCCAGTGCCGTGCGGGCGTTCTGCGACGCCTTGCAAGCTATGGCGCTCGAGCTCGCTCCTGCCCAAGCGTCAGGCCAGAGCGCGCTCGATGGCGTGGACGAGTTGATCGCCCGCTTCGGCCCGCATGGGGAGCATCCCGACCACCCGCGCTCGGATTGGAAGTATGAGGTCGCGAATGGAGACACCCAGCGCGGCTACTGGGACTACGTGGCCGCCAAGCTCGAGGAAGAGACCAACTCAAGCCTCTGAGAAGAGAGCGTTTGAGGAAGGAGAACAACTATGGCCCGTGTGGAGTTTGTGATTCGAAGCAATCCGCCTGACGCTCTGGTGGCGGCGCGCAACGCCATCTTTCGAGCGATGTTCGAGCGCGCGGCGTCGGCGCTCAAGCTGCGCGTCGACTCTCAAGAAGACGACGGCAATACGGAGCTCTGGGTGGACGATCCGACGACCGACGCTGCGATGTCCCTTCTCCAGTTGCTCGGTCCTCTTGAGCTACTGCAGTTTGTGGTCGTCACGGTCGAGTCCGAACAGGAGCAGCTTGCTTTCAGCGCCTTTCAGAGCCAGGTCGCCATCGACCTGGCCTGATTGTCGTTTGTTTAGACCTCTTCCTGTCAGCACCATTCCCCAACATCCCCCTTTTGCTTTGGAGCGAAGACGATGAGCCGACAGTACAGAAAGGTCGTTTTGACCATGCTCGTCAGAGCAGATGCTGCGCCCCAGGTTGAGCGTGATCTCACCGACACTGCCAACCTGATCTCAAACGATTCGAGTGTCTACGACTTCGAGATTGAAGTGAAGCGTTCGCGTAGGCCGAAGAACGCTGCCGACTACGAGATGGACGACGAGGACTAAGCGGAACGGCCGGACGAACGTCTACCGGCCGTTGCGCCCTAAACTCTCGAACCTTTTCCAACAGGAGACAAACGATGACTACTTCAGTCACTTCGGTGACCTGCCCTCAGTGCGGGCATCACTACCTCCCGCCTCCAGACGAACCAACTGCGCAAAGCGGAGAGACTGACTTACCGGCTGATCCCGCGAAGGATGAAGCCTATCGCGAGGCGGCCACGGACGAATACGGGGACGAGGGTCGCATCGAGATCGATGCCGATGCCAAGGTCAGCTATGGCGACGACGACGGAGCTTATGTCGCCGCGTGGGTCTGGGTCGACCGCGACCTGACGCCACTCTGCAAGTGTGGTGCCCGCAACGATGATGGCGAAGGCTTCGATGGTCTGTGTGGGTCCTGCGCGGACAGAGCCGAAGCTGAAGGGACGTTCGAGTCCTGACCTCTGCCTCCATGCCACGGAACCGGAGGGGATATGCGGCAACGATCTGAAAGAAAGAAGAAGCGGCATCAGGTAACAGCCATTCAAATCGAGCGCGAGGCTGTCCGCGCGGTTCTGACGCCCGAAGCATTCGCCAAGGTGGAACGTCTGCGGGACGAGTTCACCGGGGATGGTGAGCCGGAAGAGCGGTTCTGGGCGATGGCGCGCGAGCAGATGGTACGAAGCGCGCGAGTACGGCCAGACTTCGCCGAAAAGATCATGCGGGCAAAGACCGGAGGGGTAGGCGCAATGCTGGGCCTGGCCACGGAACAGATCGACCGGCTTCTGTCCCAGATCGATTTTCCTCGCTTCGTCCAAGCGGCCCTCACCAACGCCGCAGTCCTTGCGTTCCAAAATGAGCCGAAGGTGGCTGTTCTCTGGACGGAGCGGGCGGTTCGGGAGAGTCCTCCGCTTCGCGTCGAGTTCGAGCACGCTGTCGTCTTCGGAGCGATCAATGAAGCCGGCGATATCGCCAAGAGCAAGAGCTGGGGCACACTGCTTGCGCTCAAGCCGCTGGAACAGGATGACAGGCTCTATCCGAACAACATCTCCTACATGCTGAAATCGACCAGCAAGCAGCGGATGCGCTGGGAGTTCCGCGACACCTTTCGCAATGTCCTGGGTGCGAAGCGCGCCCTGGTCTCTGAGGCTCTGCGCTCTAGCAAGGAATGGTTCCTCGGTCATCTCGATCGGCAGGATGCCATGGTCATCCGGGAGAAGCTCGACATTGAGCCGGGAGACTTCTGGCGGATGGTGCGCTACGGGGAACGATTCGGTCCCGACGGGATCGTATCGTTTATGCGGGCGCTCGAAGAGAAGACACGAGGCTATCGCTTGCCCTTCCAGGACGCAGGCGAAGGGCTGGTGCAGATCCAGTTAGCACCAGCGGCAACTTTGGACCGACTTCATTCAGTCCCGGAGCACACCCAGTAGCGTGGACAGATAAGCCTGCGGTCCAAGCTGCTCAATCAGCTTGGCATTGGCCTCGATCCACTGCTCTTCGAGGATGACTGGCGGTTCTGCAAGAGTGTAACGAGGGTCGATCAATACCCGGGTTACCGCTTCGGGAGTCCACTTCTCTTGGGACATGGCACGTCTCCTGTTCAGGCAAAGACCGTTGATGGAGCCGTTCGCCTTCGCTGAATCGCACCGACATAATCCCACAAAATGCCGGTTCCATCCAAGTGCGAGCTACGGATTTGACCGAGTTTTCAACCCGGTTTAGAACGCCGGTACGTAGTGCGTGCTCCTGAACTCCATCGTGGTGGAGGCGTGCGCAATAAAGGAGGCCACCATGGCCGAATCCATAACCAATACGACAACGGTCGCAACGGGCCTTACGTTTCGCACCCTACTCAGTAAACCCGGGGTATATCCCATTGACGACGTTGCCTGGGAAGAGCGGGATGCCATCATTCAGGACAGCAAGGGTAAGACCGTATTTGAGCAGCACAAGGTACGTGTGCCGCCGCAGTGGTCGCAGACCGCCACGAACATCGTTGCGTCGAAGTACTTCCACGGGCAACTTGGCAGCGCAGAGAGAGAGTCCGGAGCAGACGATCTCATCGAGCGAGTGGTTTCGACCATCGTCGAGTGGGGTAAGGAGGACGGATACTTTCGCACGGACAGCGATGGCACTCACTTCGAGCACGAACTCTCTGCTCTGCTCGTGGGTCAGTATGCGGCATTCAACTCGCCCGTCTGGTTCAACGTCGGCTGTGATCGCCTTGAGCCGGAGAATAAAGCCAAGAGCTGGCACTGGCACCGAGAGCAAGAGCGTGTGGTCGAAGAACCGTCCGGGTACCGGAAACCGCAGTGCTCGGCGTGCTTCATCAATTCGGTCTCCGATTCGATGGACTCGATCCTCGACCTCGCGAAGACCGAGGGCATGTTGTTCAAGTGGGGCTCGGGAACCGGCACCAACTTTTCTTCGATTCGCGGAAGCATGGAGTCGCTTTCAGGCGGCGGGACGGCATCAGGTCCGTTGAGCTTCATGCGCGGCTACGACGCCTTCGCCGGTGTGATCAAGTCCGGTGGAAAGACCAGGCGGGCGGCCAAGATGGCCATCCTCGACGTCGACCATCCCGACATCGAAGAGTTCATTGCCTGCAAGAGCAAGGAAGAGCACAAGGCCATGGCGCTGATCGCGGCCGGCTACGACGGCGACGGTCCGGATTCAGAGGCCTATGCCTCGATCTTCTACCAAAACGCCAACAACTCGGTCCGCGTCTCCGACGCCTTCATGCGGCTGGCCGAACCGGGGCAACCGTCAAGGAAGTCAATCCTGCGCTGCTGTTGCGGCAGATCGCGGAGGAGACCTGGCGGTGCGGTGATCCCGGCGTCCAGTTCGATACCACCATCAACTCGTGGCATACCTGCCCGCGCAACGGCCGCATCAACGCCTCGAACCCATGCTCGGAGTACATGTTCCTCGACGATACGGCCTGCAATCTCGCTTCGCTCAATCTGCTGAAGTTCGTTCGCCATGGCCGCTTCGACGTTGAGCTCTTCGCTCATGCCGCGCGCATCCTGATCGTCGCGCAGGACATCCTGGTCGACCACGCCGGTTATCCAACGGAACAGATCGCCGGCAACTCCCACAACTTCCGCCCGCTCGGTCTGGGGTATGCGAACTTGGGCGCCTTGCTCATGAGCATGGGACTGGCCTACAACTCGGGGCAGGGACGAGGTGTTGCCGCGGCCATCACCGCGCTGATGGGCGGGAGCGCCTATCGCGCCTCGGCCGAAATGGCGGCTTCCATGCAGGACCTGACACGGATGGACTCTGCGGCAGGACTCAACAGGACAAAAAGCGGAGCGTTTCTTGCCTACCAGCGGAACGCTTTGGAGTTCCTGTCGGTCATCCGGCGTCACCGTTCGGCGGCGGATGCGCTCGGAGAGCTGTATCCGTCGCTGGACGAGGAGCTCCGAGCCGCCGCTACCAGTGCCTGGGCCGAGGCGGAATATCTTGGGTCTCAGTCCGGCTTCCGCAACGCTCAGGTCACCGTGTTGGCGCCCACGGGCACGATAGGCTTCATGATGGACTGCGATACCACAGGCATCGAGCCGATGCTCGGGGTCATCGTCTTCAAGAAGCTGGCCGGCGGGGGGCATCTCACTCTCGTCAACCAGGCGGTAGAGACAGCCCTCGCCAACCGAGGGTATGCGCCTTCGGCAGTGGAGGAGATCAAGCAGCACATCCTGAGCCAGCACACGATCGAAGGGGCACCCCAGCTACGGGAGAGTGACTTGCCGATCTTTGACTGCGCATTTCGTCCGGCGAAAGGGTCACGCTCGATCCACTGGCGGGGACATCTCCAGATGATGGCTGCGGTCCAGCCGTTTCTCTCCGGAGCCATCTCGAAGACCGTCAACCTGCCGGAGGAATCGACGGTGGCCGATATCGAGGCTGCCTACCTTGAGGCATGGCGTCTCGGCGTGAAGGCAGTCGCCATCTATCGCGATGGATCGAAGTCCTCGCAGCCTGTGAGTACGAAGGCTGGTGCGACGGACACGGGAGGTTCGCAGACAGCGACGGAGACCGAGGATCTGTCGGCTCCGCCGAGTGCGACTCGCCACCGTTTGCAAGATGAGAGGTCTGCCCTCACGCACCACTTCTCAATCGCGGGCCATGAGGGATATCTGACCGTGGGCCTCTATCCCAACGGGGAGCCAGGCGAGATCTTCATTCGCATGGCCAAGGCAGGCTCGACGATCGCAGGTCTGATGGAGTGCTTTGGGACGGTCGTCTCGATCGGCCTCCAGCATGGGGTCCCGTTGAAGGTGTTGTGCGACAAGCTCGCGCACACCCGCTTCGAACCGTCCGGATGGACCGGAAATCAAGAGATCGGCTACGCCAAGTCGATCATGGACTATCTCTTCCGCTGGATGGAGTTGCGCTTTCTGTCCGGCAACCAGATGCCGTTGTTCCGGGAGCGGCAGGCTACCGATCCGCCGCGACCGCCTGCGCACGGACCTCAAACCTCTCCGGTCGCCTACGAACTGGGCGATGGGCCTCCGTGCACGACCTGCGGAGAGCTTATGGCTCGCAACGGAACCTGCTACAAGTGCGTGAATTGCGGGGGAACGAGTGGCTGCTCCTGATAGGGGCGCCATCGGTCTATTCATTACTACCGCTCCACAACAACTCGTTTCAATCTCGAAGAGCTCTGCGGTCCATGGATCGCAGAGCCCTTCCTGTTTCGATGAGGACTATCCAATGAAGAAGATCATCATCAGCGCCATCGTGACCCCCAGTGACGATTCCGTCACGCTGGAGAATCTTACGGACACGCTCCGTCATCTGGGATCGGCATACCTGGCCTTCGGTGCCGAGGTTGAACTCGTCGAGGCCAAGGAGTTGACGAAGGAGGTATGGCTCTATGTCTCGAGCGATGATGCAGAGCCTTACATGCAGGTAGCCGGAGCCGGCAAGACGGAGGGAAAGGCCCTCTCGGACGAGGAAGTAGACCAACTACGCACAAACGGTGTCTGCACCGAATTTCGCGCAGAATACCCGCGCGCCGACCGCTATGGCGCACCGCTCTATGCCAACGATGAGGAGTTTGCGGCCGGGGTAGTCGGCAACCATCTCTTCAGGGTCGACGTTGAAGGCTTGACTGTCTTTGCCGAAGATCGTGGCGACGATGGCTGCGAACAGATCTGGCTGAAGGTTGCCTTGCCGGAATAGGTCCGCTGCAACCCGAATCTGAAGCTCGTACAAACCTTCCACCAGGGGCGAGTGGACGACCACGAAGAATTGCGCCCAACAACAAGACAAATCAAGGAGACGACTGACCTATGGCCATGACCGTAGCGGAAGTAATGCATTGGCTCTCCAACTGGGCCGACGACGCCGAGGTAGCCATCGACGATGGTGGCCTGGCGCTCGTCCTCGTTGGACAGGAGGACGCAGCCTATCTCGAGATCGGCGGCATTCCCGAAGACGAGCCCGAGGAGGAACGATGAAGTTCAAGACCTATCCCTACATCGAGATTTCGACTGGGTTCCTGCCGCAGTCGGACCATGACCTGCTGCTGGAGACGAACGCTCCGCAGCACGTGGCAACACATGACGAGTTCTATGGCGCGTTCTTTCACACGCTGCATGATGTTAAGCCTGCCACCGTCGAGGACTTTCGCAAGAGGGCGCGTGACTTCGGACTCAGCGATCGCTTTGTCGAAATCATGGTCGAAGCTTCCAGGCAAGAGATCCAGATGGTGCGCTTTGACTCCGACGGCGACATGATCGAGGGACTAGAACTCATTCAATGATGAGACAAGTGTTCGTTGCGCGCCGATGAACCATCATGGTCCGAAGGCCACCAAACCTACAAGCTGGCGCGGCTCTGCCGCCCCACGGAGGGTAGCATGCCAGACGAAGCAGAAGAGGATTTTGAAACTCTGGAGGCCGCAGCGGAGATGTTCGACCAACTCCTTGCTGGTACGTTTTATGACCGTCAGGCGGCAGCCGAGCAGTGGTTGCAAGAGCAGTCAGGCGACGATATCACACGGCGAATCGTCGAAGGCCATTTCAACGGCTGCACGTTGGAACTCGCCCCACGCCGCACGCGCTCAGCACTGCAATCGCCCACCTACCAAGGAGGCACCTATGGAATACAGCGTTCTTGTGAAGCGCGTTGTCAACGTACGCATTGACGGGATCCGTGCTCAAGGACAGCAAGCGGCAATTGATCTTGCCGAGTGCGTGCCCTTTTATCGATTCATCAATAGAGAGATGGGATACGTGGCAACTACGAATCCCGATGGCTCCCCGATCACCGTCCGCTATATCGATGATGGCGAAGAATCGAACTGCTATCTCGTCGATGAAGCGGGAGACGACGAGTTCAAACGCAGTGAATGGTACGCCAGTGATGGTATGACTCCCCTCGAACCAGGAAGGGTATGCGGCGAGTGTGTCCGGCCTCGGCAGGGATTTCTGCGTTGCCTGCTCTCCACGGTTCGCCGTTCTTATCGCCATCCATGAGTGAACGATAGCCCGCTGCCGATCCAGCGGTATCGCACTGTCACGTTCCCTGACATCCACCGAATTTACCGGCATTCGTCTCCCGCAGGGTGACGGAAAGGAATCGTCATGACTCAAAGCGAGCTTGCCCAACTCGTTGCTCTCAAGGGCCAGTGTTCTTATCACGATGAGAACAAGCAGGAATACAAGCGCCTTAGCCTGAAACTCCTTCGTACCCTTCGAAGGGAACTCGGGCTGGATCAGGCGGCCGCTGATATTCGGAACAACCCTGGCGGTATCGCAGTCTCTGGGGACTCGACGCTGCACGCCGACCATGTCTACGTGACGTTCAACATGGATGGTCTGGGCCTCGGCGTGCTGGTTCGCACCTGCAAGCACCGCAAGGACTACACGGGAGGGCCCAACCGCTGGTTTTCTTTCGAGAGGTTGAGGAGCACAGGCATTCCGGGAATCGTCGCATTCGTGCTGCAAGTCCTTGAGGAGGGTCGATGGACCAAGGAGGCACGCGATGGAACCGTAGCCGACGATCCAGGCAGCGACTCCGAACCACCCAATACCCACACACCTTAAGGAGGCGGCCCATGAAGGATGTTGTCATGGATCTGTTCTGCGGTGGCGGCGGGACGACTGAAGGTGTGTTGATGGCGCTTGCCGCCCTGAATGTGCCGAACACCGACCTTGAGGTGATCGCGATCAATCACTGGCAGGTCGCGATTGACACGCATACCGCAAACCATCCCTTCGTGAAACACCGTTGTGCTTCCCTGGGGGAGATTGCCGATCCGGCCAAACTCGTGAGCCGCTCTGATCGCAGAGTCAAACTGATGTGCGCTTCTCCCGAATGCACGCATCACTCGCGTGCGCGTGGCGGCAAGCCGGCCAACGATCAAAGCCGGGCCTCGGCCAACCTGGTGCTGGACTTCCTGGACAAGCTCTACGTCGAGAACCTCATTGTCGAGAATGTCCGCGAGTTCACCGAATGGGGTCCATTGGGAGCCAACGGCCGCCCCATGAAGTCGAAGCGGGGCGAGTTGTTTCAGGCTTGGCTGCAGGCACTCTCCGCCCGCGGCTACCGTTA
>Ga0255336_101036_pt1 | contig 25792 bp, 20 predicted proteins | sample MeOH1_35cm_T3_17_FD_189102 | JGI IMG/M metagenome (GOLD analysis project Ga0255336, IMG submission 189102) | Sandy soil microbial communities from University of British Columbia, Vancouver, Canada - MeOH1_35cm_T3_179 | ecosystem: Engineered > Artificial ecosystem > Sand microcosm > Unclassified ...
AACAACCGTTTCGGACGGGCGTAGGCCGTAGTCGGGGTTTTCGGCCATCTTCTTGAACAGTGTCAGTATCAGCAAACTATCCATCTCTTTGCTCCAGGTTAGTTTCAGATTGGACACCGGATGTCACGAGCACGACGCAGTTTAGGTCAGTTCGCTTCCGGGGCTACTTATCTCCGGTCTACTTCGCTCGTTTTTCTGAATGCGTGCCCAACGAACGCCTGACGTCATGGCATTGCGCTGACGCAGTCAACGATGCATCAACCGCTCACTCGTCGAATAAGGCCCAGGACAACAGTTTTCGTGCCTTCGCAATCCAGTGTCTCGACCAAACTCCAGACATGGATGCACGAGCAGCGCACTAGGAGAACGCGATTGCCGACGGGTAGCATTTCGAGGTCGATGATGCTCCGCATCATCACTACGCATCTACCTTCCGACAACCGCCGTCTGACACGAAGACTTTTTGATTTCTATTACGACTCAACCTGTCCGCGGTGCGCTGCGCGGTACTCGCTCGGTGTCAGCGACATGCGACGCCGGAAGACACGCGAAAGTCGTTCCCCACTCCCCAAGCCGCAGCGACGCGCGATTTTATCGACCGGCAGCGTCGTCTTTTTAAGGAGGTGACAAGTGATCTCGAAGCGCGCATTCAACAAGTACTCTGATGGCGTCACCCCTGTCTCGACCTTGAAACGGCGGAGAAAGTTGCGCTCGCTCATCCCCGCCACCTCTGCGGCTTGCGCAATCGAGATAGAACGTTTGCAGTTCTCACGAAGCCATTGCCCGGCTTTCTGCACTCGGTGCGTAGAATCGATCTCGTCAGATGCATCCGTTTCCAAGCTGGGAAAATCCAGGTTCGACGACGTCACATGGCGGGTAATCCGCCGCGCAATTTCGACGCTCAGGTTTTCTGGAATTAATGACAGCGCTGCAGCGAGCGGACTGCTTAGATCGCGACGCGCGAACCGCGCGCTCTCCTGCGCCCCGATGGAGTGGCGTTGATATTGGGCGCCGGAATCGCTTATGCCGAACGAAGAATGACGCCGATATCCCGTCGCCTCCACCAATCGGGAGGCCTGATCATTCCATTCCACGATGTTTGCGTTCGATAGCAGCTTGCGAAGCGGTCCTATCATCGACGAATCAGTCAGTGTGATGTCGCTCTTGCTTCCGAGCATGATGAAAACACCGTCGAAGCGGCGACCTAAATGCTCATCGATGACGTCTGTCCGTATGCCCACCGATGAAGAATCCTTTACATAACCGCCTCGGGCGGAAAGCAAAACTACTGACGACCCGATCCCTACCGGACGCTCCGCTTGTTTCGCCAGGTTTGCTTGCTGACACACCTCGGCTACTAGACCTACGTCGAGTAGAGAGAAACCATCAGACAATACAATTGCTATCTGACCGTTTCGGCTTGGTGAGTCGTTCAGTCTGATTTGAGCCACCGTACCCCGGAAAAGGAATGGCTCTGTCTGAGTGTGCATGACTGCTCTCAATGGCGGTTGATAGGTTTTCTTATTTGTTGCGGTGCATGATACATTTCTGAACAAGTAATAATTACGCGTGGCGCAAATAGGCAATGTTTTGTCGGAGTCAGTTTTACTTATAGTTAATTGAATTGCATATGAAGTACTACTCTTTTTCCTTTATGTTCAATGTGTTGAGCGATTTTTTGATGGCTTTTCAATTGATTAATCATATGGATTTTTCATCCCATAATTACATTTATTACATTAATGAGTGGCCCTTAAGCGCATGTCCTTGGCGGAATTAACCGGCAGGTGGGGCGCGTGTTCACGCCATATGGCCTGCGCTTAGTCGACACGGCCTGGCCGCGCCCGGGGATTGCATCGGGTTTGAGGTTGAGGATGTGACCGATGCGACATGCCATCAGTCGGTCTAGGCATCGTGAATTGACCTAGGTTGTTGGGTTGACCGAAGCAGCATGAGGCACTTTGATATGGATACCTATTTATTTACACGTGCTTGACGTACCATTGTCGTTTAATTTTCCGGAGACCTCGGGTCAAGGATTTACCGTCTTCCCCGGACGGCTTCGCTTTGTCTGGAACGGACCAGTGAGGATCGGTCTTTAGTTTGTCGCGAAGACAAATGTCAAGATTTCGTCGGATCGCGCCAAGGGAGGCAGTGTGGGCTAACCCGCGGTCGTCCACGTATCGGAGACACGGTTGCATCAACGTAGCGCATACACACGGACAGCAGCAGAAATTCCTTGCTTAATACTGACAAAACCTTGCGCAAATCCGTACACGGTACTAACCCAGGCTAGGGACATGTTTCATCCAACCTAAAATAGGTGATGTCAAAACAAATGGTTCATTGTTGGTGGCTGGCGGAACGTAGATCGTGATGGCATCTGTTGCCGCAAAAGTAAACGGCAATACTCAACAATGACTATTTTGATGAATAGCCGCCAAGCAGTTGCGCCGGACCGTGCGCAAGTTCACTTGTCCACGGATTGAGCTAGCGCGCCATCTGTTGCTGGGGTCACGTCCCGCTCCGAGATATGGTCAAGACTGGTGTATGGGCAGTTTGATGAGCGGCGATTTCAGGCGGCGAGTTTCTGCTGATCCGGTCGATCGTCTCCAGGACTGAAGTAATGATAGAAACTCATCTCGTCGCTTATTAGCTGGGAGTTGACGCATGACAGCAAAGCCGAACAACGAGGACGCCCCAAGCCCGAATACCGAGTCGGAAGCACGCGCTAAAGCAATCACCTTGGTATCGCTCGCGGCCATGCAAGGTATTGTGCGAGCATTGATACGAACGCACCCGGACCCCGGCCTGCTGAAACGCGTGATGGAAAACGAGAAAGAACAGACGATGGCGCTGCTATCGGAGCTGCCAACGCACGAGCTTCTGCTAGACCTGTTTCCCAAGATTTATCAAACGCTCGACCTTGAGTTGAAAGCGCGAGGGGACGGTCGTTCGCTGCGATGAGCGGGGCTTAGCGGGGTTTGGACGGGAGTCTGGCTTTGTTGCGGGAAGTTGGCTAGATGTCGCTTAGCGGTTGCGGGGCTATTCGAGGTGAGCACTGTTCGGAACGATGCAAAGCAGTGCTATGTGCCAGAAGGCAACCATCGAGGCGCGCTGCGGCGTGACTTCGCCTCGCCTCAGAGATCGATCACGGAATTGCCGCGCGGCCGCTCAGGACACAAGCTGATTGATCCCAACCGATGCTCAAAAGCATACCTACCGCCGTTTTCGGTACAGTACGCGCGACACGCCAACGACCGACACCGAGATAACAAATGCCAAAACAGAGAGAGGACCCCAAATAGCCGCAAAAATAGCGCGTCGCAATTGCATAGTACCCTCCGATCAGTTTAGAAGAGCATGAGGGAAGTAGCGCAAGGGGTCTGTGTGGCAGCAAACGCTCATGCCTGGTCGGCAATGCTCACCGAGGGCTCCCGCACGAGGATGGCCGCAAGGACAGCCGATCGGCGCTCCCGCGACTCGCGCTACACCTTTCCTATATTGCGCAGATTTCACTGCGCAATATCAAATGCTCAACCGCTCGCGCACCCGCTGGCACATTGAGTGCTAACCCGCTTTCCTAGACGGTTAAGCAGTTGAGTGTTGAACGGCGCCAGAGCGCAGAAAATTCCCTCAGCATAAAGGCGGACGAATCATCTTAGGCTAGTCCCGTAACGTGGCACGAAGCGCCAATCCGCTTATCGAGAAGATCGATATCATTCTCCAAGCTGTCAATGCGTCGAATTGGTCCCGAAAATTGAGGGCTATTGCTCTTGGAAGCACGTCTTCGAGCTCTGACATGCGCGCCCGGATCTCTGCTGGTCCAGCCAGGCGTCCGGCGCGAAAGGCCGCTCCAAAGTCGTAAAGCAACCCTCGCAGTTGGTTCACCTGGGTCGTCCGAAACTTGACGAGCAACGATCGCATGCGGTACACGCTAAGCGTCGCTTGCTGATCCTCGGTCTTGGCTGCAACCTCGCATGGCGGCAGCGGTCACGCTTTTGTCTGAACCAGCCAAGCGGCGCCATTTAGGATGGTGATTGCACTGAATCGTTAAGGTCGTTCGGCTTTTGCAAAATAAGAACAGTCAAGCAAGGGTCACAATCTTTGGTGCAACATCTTGTCTAGCCATTGTCTTACTGGCGATGGTGATTACTCTCCCAACAAGTAACGACTTTTTTTACCCGATCATCTCTGCCGATCGAAGCACGATCGAATTTTGAGAAGCAGCGTCACATTCCGCGGACGAAAACCTCCAACCGGAAAATTATCGTCGCTGTTCATCGCACACACTCAACGAGCAATTCGGACTACGAGAGAGCATGCAAAACAAGAATCTTGTCGGCGTCCAAGCGTTGCGCGGGCTGGCAGCACTGTTGGTGGTGATGTTTCACTCTGTCATCGCCCTACAGGACTACGGCTGGTCGGTCGGCCGGCTTGCTAGCCTTGGACCGTTCGGACAGGTCGGGGTCGACATCTTTTTCGTGATCTCTGGCTTCGTGATGATGCTGGCAACGTTCAACAAACCCCCTACGTGGAGCACGACGCGAGCATTTTTGAAAGCCCGAATTGCACGCATCGTGCCTCTTTATTGGGGCCTCACGGCAATCATGGCGGCCACGTTATTGTTAGCACCATCGGTTTTCAATAAGCAACACATCACCCCGATGCGTACCGTTACTTCATTTCTGTTCTTGCCGTATACGGAACCTGGCGTCGCCCACACATTCCCGCTCGTCTATGTCGGCTGGACGCTTTCCTATGAATTGTATTTTTACGCGGTATTCTCGCTCCTGCTATTGCTACCGCGGCGCCTTCTGATGTCTGGCGTTGTCGTAGCTTTTGGCGGCATTGTTGCCATATCCTTGCTAGATCCGCATGCCTTTTGGCTCCGATTTCTTACGGATCGCATCCTAATCGAGTTTGTGTTTGGCTGCGCTATAGCGTGGGCTTACGTGCGGCGCGCGCGGTTGTCGCAAGTTAGCGCGATTCTGCTCATCGTCGGTGGCACCACACTTTGCCTCGCAACAGTGTCAACCGGGATCACACTTAGTCAACGGTGGTTTTGGTGGGGCGTTCCGGTTTCCCTCCTCGTAGCGGGCATTGTATTTATCGAATCGGGGCGAGGTTCGCTCAGAATGGGAATCTTGCCCGCAATCGGCAACTCGTCCTATTCGCTGTACCTAAGCCACACCTTCACTTTACCGGTTCTCATACGCGTGATCGTGAAACTTGACCCGTCGCACGCCATTCCGGCGCTCCCCGCGTGCGCAATTCTGGTCACTGGGTCAGCATTGGTGGGTCATGCGATTTATCTGTGTGCCGAGCGACCTATTGATCGCTGGGTGAAGCGCGTACGCAGACGGCCGGGAGATCCGCAGGCATTGACGCCTCCTGGCGCAAAGTCCTACGCAGCAAGCCCCAAAAGCGCAAGCCAATAAGATTAATAGATAAGAGTTCCACGTTCATCAATATTCAAGTAGAGATCGCTCAAATGAAAATTACCGTTGTTGGCACTGGCTACGTTGGCCTGGTTACAGGAGCATGTTTGTCCGAAATTGGTCACGACGTATTTTGCCTAGATCTCGATGCACGAAAAATTGACGTACTCAACAGCGGGGGCGTACCAATTCACGAACCCGGACTGCTTGAGATCATCGAGCGTAATCGAACGGCGAACCGCTTACGATTCTCGACCGACGTGGCGGCAAGCGTTGCTCATGGCGATATTCAGTTTATCGCGGTAGGCACCCCGCCCGATGAAGATGGTTCGGCTGATCTTCAACACGTCTTATCGGCCGCCGCCGCCATTGGACAGTCTATGACCAGCCCTAAGGTGATTGTGGACAAGTCGACAGTTCCAGTCGGTACCGCGGAAACAGTTCATAAAGCCGTGCAAACGGCGCTAGACGCACGCGGCGCACATCACGCATTTTCGGTTGTGTCGAATCCAGAATTTTTGAAGGAAGGAGCCGCAGTGGAAGATTTCATGCGGCCCGATCGCATTGTGGTTGGATGCGACGACGATGGGCCTGGTCGGCATGCCCGCGAAGTGATGAAACGCCTGTACGCCCCCTTTAACCGAAATCATGAGCGCATGCTGTATATGGATGTTCGCTCCGCAGAGTTCACTAAATATGCAGCGAACTCGATGCTCGCAACGCGCATTTCCTTTATGAACGAACTAGCGAATCTAGCGGATGAGGCCGGCGTCGATATTGAAGCAGTACGCCGCGGCATTGGTTCGGACCCTCGCATCGGATACGATTTCCTTTACGCAGGATGTGGCTACGGTGGATCGTGCTTTCCAAAAGACGTCCAGGCGCTAATTCGCACGGCCCGCGAGCATGGACACGACATGCAGATTCTTAAGGCTGTCGAAGCAGTCAATCACGCGCAAAAAAATGTCTTGATCAATAAAATTGTGGCCCGTCTCGGGGAAGAACTGCAAGGACGCACCTTCGCGATATGGGGCCTGGCGTTTAAGCCAAATACCGACGATATGCGTGAGGCCCCAAGCCGATCACTGATCTCATCTCTCCTCGCGCGCGGCGCCACAATAAGGGCCTATGATCCCGTGGCAACACCTGAGGCGAAACGCGTGTTTGCTCAAGATCTCGCCGTAAACCATAGCTACCTTAAGCGTATTGCTTTCTGCACAGATCAAAATGATGCGACGTTAGACGCGGACGCTTTGGTAATTCTTACGGACTGGAAGGCCTTTAAAAGCCCTGACTTCAATCGTCTCAAATCCCAACTGCGGTACCCACTCATATTCGACGGCCGGAACTTGTACGAGCCAGAAACACTCGCGGAGATAGGAATAGAATATAACGCGATAGGCCGAAATTCTCGGATCAAGCGAGATTCGTATACCCCGCCCGATATGTTTCCACCGTCGAATGACAGCAAGGTCTTGCCGTCATTCGATCCTGTTGCATAATCCAAGGGCGCCTATTTTCTCCTTACCGCCCCTTCAGGGACGTCCCTGTCGAGCGGAAGGTCGGCGTCAGCCGCTGAAGCTCGGCACGGGTCCATAAAAACAGCGAAGCAGCTCGGCGGGATTGGAACCAAATGCCAAGTCGCAAGGCTGCGAATGTCGTTGCGGCTTATCGTCTCTCTGCATCGCGTTATTGAGCCAAAACAAAGTGCTCAACCGTGAGTCTGATTCGTGTTTCAGCATCCACAAGTCCGCGACGCATCGTAACTCGCGAATACGCTTCTATAGCATTCGACCGCTAACCTGTGTGGGCGATTGCAATACTTTATGCAAAGCCGCAAGTGTCCGGCGAAATGGATTCGACGATTGACGATGCCGGCGAGACACGCGCTCGCTGCAGTGGCTCAGCGTAAAAACAAAATCCGCCCGTCCGCAGCGCTCGCGACGTGACGGCAGCGGCAAGGGTTAATTGGATTTCTCAAATGAAAATGCGAATTTCAGCGGTGATTCTTTTGTTAAGTATCTGTAAGGCGGGTGCACAAGAGGGTGGGACCAGTGTCGAGTTCCAGATGTCGGACATTTGCGGCTACGCAGCAAATCCCGACACTGAGTCGGACCCGCTGTTCCACCGTAGGGAAAAGGAAGGACTCAAGGGGCATTATCATTCGAGATACGTAGGGCGTAAAAATCGAATCGAGGCGAAGAAACAGGAAACGCGGTACGAGGATATACAGTACGAGGGCATGCAGTACGACATGCCAATCGATACCGCACCAGATCGCATCGGGCAAACCAATCCCAAGCCTAAACTAGCAGCCGTTGCCCAGTTCTCCGCTCGTGCCGTAAAAGGCACTGTGCCGCGTGTTACGTCCGAGCAATCCTATGGCTCGAACACTCAGTTACCACAACTTTCCAGTTCGAGTAGCACGTCAACCCTAGGATTGGGACTGGTCTCGCCCGGAAACTGATCGGTGAGGGTACTCATCAATGGACACAATACTGGCAAACTAAAACGGGGCAGTTAAAAAAACATTCCGAACCTCCCCGCACGGACTATTGCTGCTCGCAAATCCATTCTTGGCCTTCTCTGAGAAGCGCCCAAATGCGAAAGCGATGCGTCGACGGACGATACGTCACATAACACTGGAATTGCGAAATATTTTAAAATCGTCCGTCAGCCAAGATTTGGCCTGGATGCCTTCCGAAATACGCGCTCATATCCGGAAAAAGCCGCGCAGGTCGCAAGAAGAATGGACTGGTACAGACCGAATTTATCTAGTAAAACGGATATTCTGGCTTTCCACGTAGGGCGATGGTTATTTCCCAACTGACTCGTAATCTGCCTTCTCTCGATCTCGATTCCGCTCGTACCTTGCTCTACGGGATGCGACAGCACGTCCCAGAACAAGACTTCAGACTTCGTCCCTTTTAACAAGGCGCCCCAGTCATCAGCTTTCCGCAGTATGGTCAGCTGCTTTTTCAGCACCTCTTCAGCCACTCGTCTGGACATAACATAACAACACGTTCGCCAAACTTGTCTGTAGCAGTTCCTTTCCACTTCATAATGCATTGAGCCGCCATAACTCCGCAGCTTGCCTCTGAGCCATCGCTGCGAGCGCAATCCGTTTTGGCCACCACAGCATAGAAAGAAATCGCCCTTCAATTTTTCCACTAGTCCGGTTATGCGCACAATGTCGTCATCGGTGCCGCAGACGTCATCTTCCAGAAACAGCGCGGCCGACGCAGTCGAGGCCAAAAATCGACGGTACGCCTCAATGTGACTCAATGCGCATCCGACCTCGCCGGGGCTTAAAAGTACGCCCTCAGTGCTATACAAGCCGGTAACGTACGAAAAATAATTTCCTGCATCAAATATACGGCCATCGACAGCGTAAACGACGTCGATCGCTTCGCTAGTCGCCGGAAACCGTTGAGAGATCATCCTTCTGCGGTCTTGATCCCTTTCCAGCGAAACCATAAATATTTTCATATCCAGAGTGATTTAATAGTTAAAAGGCGACTTGCAGTCGCCTGACGCTATCCCCTTCCTCGTAACAAAATCTTCATGCGGACAGATTGACCCGATACCCCACGCTTCAGACTAGGAGATTGGGGATCCCAAGCTGGGTTTTCCTTATATGCGTGGTACGCCCAGCCGAAGGATAATGCGTTCATTACTTCCGTTAGATCGTCTAGGTAGCGATCCCCATCCTCTCCGGCTTGTACGGAAGCACTGAATTCCCCGATAAATATAGGAACCCCCGTTGCGGACGTGAAATCTCGCGCACGTCCGAGCACGTCCGCCATATGTCGCTTATCCCAAAAAACACCTGCAATGATGCCTGGATACCTGACATGAGAGCGAAACTGTGGAAGTACGCCTTGATGGGTTAACTCAAGCGGCGCGTACATATGGGGACTTACGACAATATTTACATCTGGCGGTAGTTTAAGATCTCTCAACGCCTCAAAAAAACTGTTGTAAGCGCCGTCTATGTTTGGGTGCCGTGCTGGCTCTATCATAATTGCGTGAATGGAGTCATATTTTCTAATTGATTTCACCATCCGCCTGACCAGCTGATTCCAATCAATCACGCCGTTTCGATCCGACATCCTTGGCGTCACCGGCTCATTCAAAAGATCATATGCAAGTACGACATCTTTATCGTGACCATAACGTTTTGCGATCTCAATCCACAGATCGTTTAGGCGATCTTGCAACATTCTGTTCGCCCAAAAAGCGTCAGTTTCAGAGGTCGTGTAAGGATTATTAAAACCTGGCGAGGTGTGAGGGTCGATTATGACAGCAAGCCGATATATCTTAGCTGCCGCAATGATTTCATCCAGCTTTTCGAATGACGCTCGATTATTTTCGTAGGGTAGGTTCCGCCGAATAAGCGGAGAATCAGCGAAGGAAACTCTCACCACATTCATACCTAATCCTGCCAAATACCCCAAATCTGCTCGGGAGATATTCGGCGTCACATTAAATCCTCGCGCGGTCGTCCAGTCGAACGCACGTGCGTCGAATGCGCAGAAACCCAGCACGGTAGCGGTAAGTAGGGCGAAAATATGTAGCAACTTTCTCCAGCACAAAGGATTCATAGGAGTCCAAGTCTCTTAATCAATCGTATGATCAATGCTGGAGTTGCCATTTTCGCAAAACCAATCAAAAACTGCTTAGCGCCCACAGCGCGAAATAGAAAAGCGCATGTCAGAAGCCCACACCCGCGAATGCGGTCCGGAAATTTTCCCTTTAATAATTCTGGGACGACTATCAGAGCGAGGAACCCAAAAAAAGCGCCTTTCGATATGTGATTTTTGTGCCGCTCTATCCATGCGCGCGACCCAAAGGTATCAACAAAGTCGGACACCCGAATTTCGTGAGCGTTCTGGTACCAAATGGTCGCCGGTTTTTCAAGCCAAACAAAATGTGCCCCAATCGCTTCCAACCTTAAAACCAGATCCCAATCTTGGTGTTTTTTCAAACCCTCATCGAAGCCACATCGCATAAGCAAGGCTTTCGACATAAGTAGGCTGCTTGTCTGAATATGCCCACCTTGCTTAAACAGATAATCTGCCACCTTTTCACGTTCTCCTACCCCACGATCCATCGTAGCAAACTCTATTTCGCCGCGGCGGACCAAAAGCTTCGAATAACACACCGACGAATATGGTTTTTCGCATTTCATGAGGAGTTCCATTTGAAGCGCCAATTTTTCCGGCGTCCACTCGTCGTCGGAATCCAAGAATGCTATAAATTTTCCTCGCGCGAGAGTCACTCCCTTATTCCGCGAACCGCCGCCGCGCAAGTTCACATCGTTGCGATAATAGCGAACTTGTTGGGATGACAAGCTGTGTATTACGGCCGCGGTATTATCTGTTGAACAATCATCTATCACTATTATTTCAAGGTCGGTCAAGCTTTGCTGCATCACGCTGTCTATTGCGCCCCCGATCGTATGGCCCCGGTTGTATGTCGGAATAACGACACTGACTAGAGGTTGATTCATTTCAATCGCCTCCCTTAGGCGCCACTTCGCACCCATGGAATGCAAATTTCGCGCTTCGCATCCAGCCGAAGCCCGCTGCACCATATACAGCTGTTCCCAACATGGTGATATAAATGGCGAGCGGCAAATCTCGCACACCAATGCCCGCTAAGTAGCGGTGGCCGACCCATATTCCGGCCAACATGAGGGATGTACACACGATCGGGCGAGATATCGCTACGAGCAGTGTCATAAGGTTCCCTCCCAATTCGCGCATCGTCACTTCCATCGCAATTACAAAATTTATAACATTGCTCAGACAATACATCGCTGCGACGTGATTGATATCCCATCTCACGCCTATGAAAAAACCTCCGACCTGTAAAATCGTAGCAATGACACCGAGCCTCATTAACTTATCCGTGTTTCCCAGTGCCATGAAGACTGTTCCGCTCGTGCTAACTATCGACTGGATGAAACCCACTGGGGCGAGCCAAGCTAGAACGGGCACGACCGCCATCCACTTCGCGCCAAAAATAACCTGAACAAACTCTGATCTCAGTATCCACATTCCTCCCATTAGAGGAGCGGTAATCGTTACGACCAATGTGACCGTTTTCAAATATATTTTTCGCGCCTCTACGATGTCATGCTGACGACCACTGAGTATCGGAAACAGAGCTCTAGTCGCAACAAAGGTCATGTTTTGAAGGGGGAAAAGCATCACGCGATACGCTTGAGAATATATACCCAATTGAACGGCCCCCAAAACTTTACCTATAACGATGCTGTCCATATTCCGCGCTAGATAATTAATCAAGCTGAATACGGTTAGATTTCCGCTGTATCCGAGAAGCTGCCGGAACGAGTCACGACTGAAACGACGCTTCGGATACCAACTACGGGCAACCCATAGTTGGATACACGACAAAATCGACGACGTGAGAATCTGGAACGGCAAACAATAAACACCGAAGTGGAAGCTAGCAAGCAATGCTGCGACAAGGAGGCCTGCAAACGATGAAACAATTTCGATTCGAGCAAGCAGCTTGAATCTTGAGTCGCGCTCAAGGAGCGCTTGATGAACAGCAGAACTTGCCGTAATTGGAAACCCGAGCGCGAGAAGCCATAAAACAGGAGGTAGATTGGGTGATGCGAAGACGAGCACCATAATTTTCGCGACAACGCTTATGGCTATGGCCAGTATGACGCCCACCACTACGTTCAGCCAGAATATCGTGGCGATAGCATCGTCTGGCAGCTCCTTGCGCTGGACTACAGCGGCTGAGGTACCCATATCCCGAAGCAGATTCGCAAGGTTCACCACCACCATCGCAATCGCCATAACACCGTAATCAGCAGGTCTTAATAGACGAGCAAGAAATAGCATCCCGAGTAACTGCATAGACACTCGGGAGAACTGCGAGACAGCAACCCACTTTGCATTGTTATTAAAGTTCATGGCTTAGTTTGGAAAGCCAAATTTTTCTATCATGGCTCTGATCTGAATGTCATTCTCGCTCCCTTCCACGTTGGGTTTCCACAACGCAGTCTCTTGCGACCCCAACCAAAACCGCAATGCTCCACTCGAAGGAACCTTTCTCACCTTGGCGCCGTTCATTCGCGCCATCCAATAGAACCAGATGTCGTCGCCCGTCGGGCAGATAGTCATCATCTCCGCTGTGTCCAAGACCCGGATGTCGAAAATTCCAGGCGGATATAAGATCCCGCCAGATCCCGTGGCAAAGTTCAGGGAATGTTTCGTAAGGTTCTCGGAGCACCACCGCCAATTGGAATACGTACGCGGCAGGCCCTGTTGATTCAGTGTAATCTCGTGCATCCTATGACACAGTATTTCAGCAGTGTTTTCCACGTGGTGATGCAGCAGATCACACAACCAGGCGCGCCAATAAACTACGTCGTCATCCGCCGTCACGATGACTTTGTCCTTATAGCAGTCAATCGCTGGGATTAATTTCTTGTACGACCGCAAGTCCTCGCATGTTCGGATCTCCAGTCCCCACGCCCGCAGCGACAAGACGTTGGCTGGAAGCTTCACCAAATCGCCATCCGCGAGCCACAATACAATCGCCAGCGGCTGAACGTTTTGTAGCAATAGTGTCTTGACTGTCAGATGTAGAGTCTTGAAGCGCGCTGGATATGAGGTCAAACACACCACAACTCCCTGCTCAAACCGGCGACGACGATCGATTTTCCTGCGGGAGTACCAACGCAATTCAGTCATCACGCCATCAACCAAAGATCTTAGCATCGTCGAGAGGAACCGAATGCGCGCCATAATAGATGAAGTTTTCATTCTCGCCAATTGGTTCACGTTAGCGATTGGTAAACCGCCACTAATTCCTCATAATGCTTTGCCTTGTTGAACTTAGCTTTTACATTCCGTCGGCCAGCCATACCCATATCTACGGCGCGCTGTTTATTCATCGCTAAGTCGACAACGGCAAGGCTCAATTGGTCAACATTTCCGGGTTCAAATAGGATTGAATCTTCCCCCGGGCTTAGAACCTCTGGTAGACCTCCAATGTCCGCTGCAATAACTGGTTTCCCGTGAGCTAAAGATTCAGCCGCTGACAATCCAAAAGTTTCGTACCAAACCGAAGGTACAATAGTTGCGACGGCGCCCTTGATCAAGTCATTGAGCTGCGCTCGATTAGCAAATCCGAAAAATTTAACATTAGTGATCTGTTGCAATTCGCAATATGACGTGACTGCGGAATATTCGTTCCCAGTGCCTACGACTAGCAGAGTAATGGTTTTTAGTTTTTCGAAGGCTCGGATAAGTGACCAAATTCCTTTAGTCTTTTCAATTCGGCCGAAATACAAAAAATATCTTCCTGTCTCGTAAGTTGGTGAGCAGCTGTCCGCATCAATAAAGTTATAAATTGTGACAACTTTATCTTTTGGCACGCCCATTTCAACAACCTTCTGCCTCTGAAAATTGCTAACCGCGATAAACCGATCAATTTTCGATATTGATCCAAGAAAGTAGCTCGCATAACTTTCGACCATTGATACGGCCGACCTTAGCACCGAGTTTCTATTACATCTATTAAACAGTACATTATAGTAAGCGAACCCAGAACATTTTTCACACACTTGTTCGTTCGATATAAGCTGGTATGTTGGACATACAGTTTTATATTCGTGGATAGTTTGCACCAAGGGGATGCCGGAGTCCTTAATTTCCCCCAAGATAGATGCCGAAAGCTTTCCATAATATATGTGACAGTGGAATATATCTGGGCGAAATGCGCTGATAAATCGACGCACCGCTTTCTTGGCATCATTATTGTAGACATAGCGACAGACATCCTGCAAACGAGGAGATGACAACGAGACATCCCTTCTTGGGAAGAATTCCTCCCACCGCGTGTCTTCATTCTTTGGGTCAGAGCCACAAAACGGAGCAACTTCGTGTCCATATGAACGGAGTAAATTTTGTTCGTCCATAAGCACCTTGTCCGAACCACCCTTAATATGATAATTCTGACCAGCTACGGCGATTTTCATACTGCGCCCCATTCGTCTACTGCATGTTCCCGTCGTGCGAGATGGTGGGTAGTTTCGGCATTTAGCGCTTGGGTGGTTTCGGCATTTAGCGACTTGGTGCCTTCGATCATGTATAGCAGCACGATAAAACAGGAGTTGAAACTAAGTAGCTTTGACTCAAATGTGTTCTCAAGAATAAAGAGAAATATGTAACCGAGAAGTAATGGAAATGCCTTGTTAGCTGGCATATTGCGCACAAACGAAACCAGGACTGCCACCAATGTTACCAGTCCGAAGAGGCCGAGCGAGAACAATGTTTCGATGAATCCATTGTGTGCAGACGCCACCAGGAATCCCACACCAGAAATAAAATCGGACCCGTCTAGGCTGTTTACAATGCTTAGCTGGTCGAGCCCAAAGCCCCATAAAGGGGACGTCGCGACTCGCACGAACATATAGAGCCAAATAAGATTTCGGTTCGAAAAACTAGAATATTTTTCGTCGGAGACATCCACGTTTGAAGTGATTGCCATATAGACTGCGCCCGCACTTAACAAGAGGAGGCCAATCAGAATACACATCCTGTTTGCATAAAGCACATTCCTCGGAAACCTGAATAAACATAATATATTCAGGACAAACACTATGCTCACAATCGCGTACGAAGTAGTCGATTGACTTCCTATAACCAGCGCAAACGACAATATTGTGCTCAACAGCCCGAGTTTGCTTTTATATGTCAAATAATACCAAAATGAAATCAGGAAAGCCAAAGCACCAAACGATCCTAAAGTATTCTTGTGTGTAAAAATACCCTGCCATTTTCCAAGGTGCTCCCCGACACCCAGTCCATAATGCGGAATCAAGAAAATATAGATGAAACTCGAGACCTCGAAGATTAAGACACACTTTATGGCAGCATGAAGAACACCATTCCAGCGGAGGAGCCGGATATGCGTCACGACGAGCAAATATGCTGCTGTTAGCAACAGGGCCGCCCCTAGTGAAGCCTTTGGCACTTCCGCCCAGAAGGAGGAAAACATCGACAGGGACCACAAACATAACAGTGTCCAATGTGGCTTTATCCGAAAGCGCAGCACGATCCATACAAAACCTACCGCAGCCAATGTCGCTGCTCCCCATATGATAGGAAGCGCATTCAAAGGGCCGCTATAGGCGATCGCGTTATCAAGCCCTTGATCTCGCGCGCCGCCGTCTTTTGCGAGCTCGACATAAGCACCGAACGAGATTGTGGCCATAGCGAATGCTACGAAGCCGATCATTTTCTTCAACATTTTCTATGCCACTCGCTATCTCATCTTTTGTTGCCACAATCCACGCAGTGCTTTGAAGATTCGCCCCAAACAAGTGTGGCAAATCGTCGACTTGGATTCCGCGTCGTGGGACTCAGGCTCGGATACATTTTCACCGCGAATCTGCCGTCCCTCATGGAAATGGCAGATTGCTATGACCGTCTGCAGCGCAGACGTTGGCGAGACTTCCGTTGAGCGCGACAGATCTCATCGGGGTTTTATTTCAAAGTCTCACTATTTCTTGGCTCGACGATAGACATAGTAGGCAGCGCTATTCCTTCCATACCCGAGGACTGCTCGTGGAATTCCGTTAAGAATCGCACCCTTAAGCGTCACGCCGCCCTGCCGAAGTCTTCGAGCTGTTTCGACGATTTCCGGCAATGGATGGCGACCGTGTCGCAGAGCAAGCAGCGTAGTTCCCGCAAACTTTCCAACAATCGCGGCATCCGTCACCGCTAGTACTGGAGGGGTATCAATCAAAACCAGATCGTAGAGCGAGGAGACTGTTCTTAGCAATGTCGCGAAACGATCTGTTAAAAGAAGTTCTGCTGGATTGGGCGGCAATGATCCCGTCGCTATCAAGTCCAGATTGCTAAGCACATTTTTTCGTATTGTGCCGTCAAGAGTTTGCGTTCCCAAGATTAGATCCGATACCCCGAATTCCCGCGCCATGCCGAAAAACTCGTGCAGATCGCCTCTGCGCATATCCGCATCGATCAGCAATACTCGTTTGCCGGAGGTCGCGAGCACTGCCGCAAGGTTTAAGCAGATGAAGGACTTGCCGATACCCGGGCTCGGCCCCGTGATCATCACGATATTATTGGCGCCACCCACCATCGCAAACTGTAGTGATGTCCGAAGACTGCGCAAGCTCTCGACAGTCGGATCATCAGGACGTACGTTAGCTAACGAAAAGACCCCTTTTTCGCCTCTCCGCATCGCGCGGTTCAGGTCAGTTTGCTGTTCGCTCATGGGAATCGCAGCATAGATCGGCAGATCAGTAGCACGCTCGACTACGTCGGCGTTCTCCACACCTCTAACGATGGACCTATTGATAAACGCTACAGCCGTCCCCATCATTAACCCGAAAATCAATCCCAAAGCGACGACCAGCGGGCGCTTGGGTTTCACCGGCTTTTCCGGCTCGACCGCACGATCAACGATGCGCACGTTTCCGACCTTACCAGCCTTCAGAATCTTCAATTGCTGCGCGCTGTTCAGTAGTCCCGTGTAAAGGTCAGTATTCACCGTAAGGTCACGCATCAGTCGTAACGCGGATTGTTGGAGATCCGGAAGCGCCGTGATGTGATTGGTAAGCCCGTTCACCGCATCTTGCGCTGCGGCGATTTGGCTGTCGATTGCAACTATGCTCCGATGACCTGGACTGAACCGTTGGAGCATTTCAAGACGTTTTTGCCTCAATTCCATCAGCGTAGAATTTGCGTCGACTGATTGCTGCAACATGAGTTTCGCTTCTTCGCTGAGGCTGATCGTTCCGTTGCGATTTCTAAATCCGTTGTACCGCTCTTCGGACGCCTCTACTTCCTTCTTTAGGATCGGTAGCTGCTGATCCAAGAAAATCAATGTCTTTTCCGCCTCCGCGGAACTGAGTTGCAGATTCTGGTGTACGTACTCGTCCGCAATGGCATTCAAAATGTTTTTCGTTTCTATCGGATCAGTTCCATCCAGTGTCGTTTCCAGAATGCCCGATTGCTTTCCCTGTTCAGTGATTACAAGCTTATCCTGGAGATCTTCAATTCGCTCGAGGTCCGACGAACGACGTATATTGAATTTTGTGCTTGGCCGGGCGACCAGTGAATCCACCTCCAGCATAACGTTGCCATCGTCGACCTTCCCGCGAGCGATCTTACCGACTACCCCGTTCAGTACAACGTTATTGTCTGAATCGAGCAATTGATACTCTTTGTTCGAGCCCGTGACCAAAGAGAATCGCTTTCCCCAATACGTCTTGGGGACGTCAAAGCGACTCACCTCGATTTTTTCCCCTCCCCATGCGTAGCTTTCTAGCCCGAGCAGCGGCGGTTGGAGCGAGCCATCCGGTGCGTTTGAAAGCTCACCGGCCTCCGCGCGTGCCGCAAACCAGTGCCCGAACAAAGGAAAATAGTTCGGCTTCGCGGCGATATATAGGTTCAGTTTCGAAACGGTTTGTCCCACGACTAACCGAGAGTGAAGAATTTCGATCTCAGCCGTTGTCTCCGATTTAGCACCGAGCAGCGGCGCCAAGTCACCCAAAAGCGCTTTTGCGGATGTGTCGGCGTCTTGTACCTGAATCACCATGCTAGCTCGGTAAACCGGACTCGCTATAAACGCATACCCGATACTCAAGAGTGTCATCAATGCCGCGATAACAGCTATCAGCCATCTATTATCGTAGACGACGGCGATGTATTCTCCGAGGTCGACGTCGACGTCGACGCCGTTCTCAATCAGTTGGATGTCTTTCAGATTTGCCATAATTTATACTGTTGAAGCGCTGATAGCACGCAATGCCGGCAACCATTCGGTTAAGCCGATTTCGATGTTGGACAAAGCCGATTCGAACGCGGAATGCTCGCGTCCAAACGGATCAATAATGTCGAACCCGCCGTGATGTCCAATGCGAAATACCTTTCCCTTCGAGAACGGATACCGTCCTTCCACAACATGCTTCTGTGCTTCGGTCATAACGAAGATCACCTCGGCTTTTTTTGCCATGCTCCACGACAGTTGCTTGGCAATGTGATCGTCGATCGAAATACTCCGATTGGATAACAAAGCAACCGCCGCCGGATCGGCTCGCCGCCCAACCACGGCTGCAAGCCCGGCAGTATCAACCTCCAGCTCCGGAAGGCAGCTCGCGAGCACCGCTCGAGCCATAGGACTACGGCACAAATTTCCATCACACAGAACCAGTACGGAAGTTCTCATCGTATAGTCGCGACACCCCGCGATCGAAGCGAATAATTTCATGCTATTTCGTCGCAATTGCAGCGGTAAGCCCAGCGTTGATTGCGGGTATCAGAAGACTCAGTATGCGGTTGAATCGCACGAGGCCGTTCCCATCGATGTAGACAACATCTTTGGGTTGCAAATCGAACTGATTTGCCAACACCATAGATACTGGCGATTTCGCGTCGAGATGAAACACCTGCAAATTCGAGTCCGACGACCCACGAACCACATAGATTTGGTGAGGATCCGAAGTCGACGTGTTTAAACTTCCCGCTTGGGCCAGCGCTTCGCTCAGGGTGATCTTTCCGTTTTGCATTGGTATCGCGATCGTTGGCTTATTCACCTCCCCCATCACAAACACGCCGCTTTCGTCGCGCGACAAAACCCTTAAGAGATCGCCTTGCTGAAGCAGAATGTCGGCAGGATTCTGTCCCTGCTCCAGCATTTTCGCAAAGTCAACGCGATACGAAATGCTCTTGCGTACCAAAACAAGCCTACTTTGGTCCGCGCTTGGGCTAAAACCTCCTGCACGGTTAATCGCCTCATAAAGGTTCATCGGGACGTCGTTCAGGAGCTGCACCCCCGGCGCCCGCACTTCCCCGTCGATGTATATTTGTTTCGAACGGTATGATGCGATCCGTACAGTGACCTGCGGATCACTGAAAGCCTCTGTCAGCGCCTCCGTGAGCTTGTTTTGAACCTCTTCCGTCCTCAGGCCCTCAACATGGAGTTGTCCCGCAAATGGGAATTGCAGATTGCCAGATTGATCCACAACAAAGCCGGCCCCAGGATCCGCTGCACGTTGAGTCACCGTTTGTGGTTGCGCACCTTGCGCGAGAGCTAGCTCGGGATGGTCCCAGACCGTAATTTGCAACACATCGCCGCGCCCGATCGTATAGGGCATTGCAGCACTTCGGGCCCCTTCGAATTGCTCAAGCGGCGCCTTGGCCGCCTTCAACTGAAGCTCTCGCACCAGCGTCAGATTGATATCCGTAATCGGAATTTGAATGATAGTGTCCCGCAAAGTTGCGTCGCCGCTCGTTACGGGTACGACTGCAGGCTGCACCATTCGCATGCCAGGAGCAACACCGCAAGCCGATAACGTTGCGCATACTGACAGAAGCAGCGAGCCAAGACGAAAACAGCGTTGATTTACCTTCACCGAACACCCTCTAAACCGATTGAAATTAGACATCTGACTCGTATAACTCTCGCTAAACTGCACACTAGCGGGTCCTCACGCGATCGTTTTTGGGGTCGCACAATAGGTGCAGAAACCGTCAGGCTAGCTACCGCTTCGGGTGCCGCGTCACAGACGACTGTTAGCCGAATCCGAGCGTGTGGACGCTGCCACCCCAAGTCGCTTGTTAGTGACCAAATGCCTATGAAACAACGCCTCGTACGCGCCTAACACACGCTCCCATTGAAAGCCCGATTCGAACTGTGCAACCGTCGCGGCACGCATCGCACTGACCTCTTCGTCATTGCCGAACAATGCCGACATGTGCTCTTCGCACTTGCTGACGGTGTCAAAAAATCTGGCGTGCGCACCTGCAACCCATCGGTTAAACACGTTGTCGTGCGCGATGACGGCGTTTCCCGCCCCCAACGCTTCCACGAGCGAGGGATTCGTCCCGCCAACCCGATGGCCGTGCAAATAAAATCTGGCGTGCTGCCGTAACGCATTCAAGGTCGAACGCTCATAGATCGGCCCGACAAACAAGACTTCCTCGCTTGCCGCATTGACCACCTTCTGATGATAAGGATTCCCATCTGAATTGAAAGTCCCGAGCACAACAAGCTTCGCGTCCCGGCGTTGTGTTGAAAATGCCTGAACGATCTCAAGTATCGAGTTTTCAGGCTCTGGCCGGGCAATCACGATTCCGTAGTTATCGGAACGAATTCCATAGCGTTCCAGGGTGGTTTCATCACTGCGATCGACACGATCACCGCCATACGGAATCATCGTGATCTTTGCGCGTGTGACTCTAGTCGCCAAATGATCGGCAATCGCCGGGTGGTCCGCGATCAGGTGATTTCCGACCCAGCAGCCAATCCGTTCGTTAGCCCATAGCCAGGCTCGCTCGTGAAGGCGCCATTTCTGCCGATGCCATTCGAGACCATCCATATTGATCAGATTGGTGACACCCATCAGCCGCAGCCAGAGACAAAACACCGCCGTGTTGTAACCCAGGGTGAGCGTGAGATCGGGCTTGCGCTGTGCAGCATCGCGTACGCATTGCCAGTCGAATTCCATCGTTCCCAATGCGCCCTGGTGGCGCGCCGGTATAACAATCCGATGCACGCCCTTCCACATATCCTCATAGCGGATTTCATCACCCTCCAGACCCTGACAATAGACTGTGACGCGCCATCCCCGCTCCACCAGATAAAGAGCCAGGCGCTCCGCAAACGTCTCGAATCCACCGTGGCTCGCGGGAATCCCGCGGGTGCCTAAAATCGCAATCGTTTTGTCCATGGTCACAGGTTTATTGCCGTCGGGTTACGCTGCAGCTCGCTGAAGCGGGTATTGCATCGGTAGCCATCTGCTACAAATTTGAGGAGTGCTTTATGAAGCAAGTCGAAGTGGCCAGCGTTAAAAACGTTCTGATGTCCCAACGCTTAATTCGCCGACATGCACAACCGCAATGCTTCGCGCCAGTCAGGGGCACGCAAACCAAAGCTCGCGGCGATTTTGTCATTCGACATTCGCGAGTTACTGGGCCGTACGGCCGGCGTCGGATACGACACAGCCGGGATCGCCTTCACACGCGTTTTCTTTTCCAGATCCGATAGTTCGAAGATAGCTTCCGTAAAACCGTGCCAGGAGGTCTCTCCAGATGCAGTCAGGTGGTAAACCCCCGAGTGCTGCCGCCACCAGTCGCTTCGATCGCTTCCAATCGCTTGCGCCAAAATATTCGCGCTCAGCGAGGCAATCGTGTTCGACCACGTAGGCGCACCGAACTGATCCGCCACGACGCTCAACTCCTCACGCTCGGCGCCAAGCCGCAGCATCGTCAAGAGGAAGTTCTTCCCCCGCGAGCCGTACACCCAACTCGTGCGAAAAATCAGGTGTTGACAGCAAGCAGCGGCGATTGCCTGCTCGCCCGCGAGCTTGCTACGGCCATAAACGTTCTGTGGATTGACGGAATCGTCTTCCACATATGCCTCACCCTTGGCGCCATCGAACACATAGTCCGTCGAATAGTGAACGAGAGCGGCATTCAACCGCCTCGCCTCATCCGCCAGCAGAGCCGGCACCTCGGCATTAAGGCGCATCGCCGCATCCACGTCGCTTTCGGCTTTGTCGACGGCCGTATAAGCAGCAGCGTTCACGATCATCGTCGGCTTGATCTCACGTACAACGCGACGGACTTCATTTAGATCGGAAAGATCCAGCTTGTTACGATCCAGTGCAACGACATGACCTAGTCCCTGCAAACTGCGCACGAGTTCAAACCCAACCTGTCCCTGTGCGCCGGTCAGAAAAATGGTTTGCGGCACGCGCGTCGTCATTGATGTGCTCACAAATAGCACTCCGCTTCGGACAAGCATTTCCCCGCAGCATCCTTTGCAGCCAACAGCAGTTCGAAGTCGCCCGGCCACTCGATACCAATCTCCGGATCGTTCCAAACAATGCAGCGCTCGTGTTCCCGGTACCAATAGTCAGTAGCCTTATAGAGAAACTGTGCGGCCTCGGAGAGCACGACGAATCCATGCGCAAATCCCGGCGGAACCCACAATTGACGATGATTTCCTTCTGACAGATTTACGCCGACCCACTTGCCAAAATTCACCGAGCTCCTGCGGATATCAACAGCGACGTCGAACACTTCGCCTTGCACCACCCGCACGAGTTTTCCCTGCGCGTGCTCGATCTGATAGTGCAGTCCCCGCAACACGCCACGCGTAGACCGGGAGTGGTTGTCCTGCACAAACTCCACCCCCGACTCGACCTTCTCGGAGAATTCGAGCGCATTGAAGCTTTCATAGAAGAAGCCTCGATCATCACCAAAGATGCTTGGCTGAATGATCCTAACTTCGGGAAGAGCGGTAGTGGTTACTTGGATGGCCATGCGACCTGGTCCGTAGGAAGATTCAGCAGGTATTGGCCGTATTCGTTCTTCGCGAGCGGCGTGGCAAGCCTCAATAGCTGTTCGTCGTCGATCCAGTGGCGACGGTAGGCAATCTCTTCGGGGCAAGCGACCACCAGTCCCTGGCGCTTTTGCAAGGTCGCAATAAACGTTGCGGCCTCGATTAGCGAGTCGTGCGTTCCCGTATCAAGCCACGCGTAGCCGCGACCCATAATCTCGACGTTCAGCTTTTTGTCTTCCAGATAACGCGCGTTGACGTCCGTGATCTCAAGCTCGCCACGGGCCGACGGCTTAATGTCCGCGGCGATATGGCAGACGTTGTTGTCGTAGAAATACAGCCCGGTCACTGCGTAGTTGGAACGTGGCTTGGACGGTTTTTCCTCGATCGACCGCGCACGGAAATCCCGGTCGAATTCGACCACGCCATAGCGCTCCGGATCATGCACGTGGTACGCAAAGACCGTCGCACCATCGGCGCGCGAATCTGCGTTCGCCAGTTGCTTCGCCAGGTCGTGCCCGTAGAACAGGTTGTCGCCGAGGATCAGTGTCGAGGGATCGTCGCCAATAAAACTGCGCCCGATGACAAATGCCTGCGCGAGTCCATCTGGAGACGGCTGCACCGCGTAGCTGATATTCATGCCCCATTGGCTGCCGTCACCGAGCATGGCCTCGAAGCGCGGCGTGTCCTGCGGCGTCGAGATGAGCAACACATCGCGAATGCCCGCTACCATCAAGGTCGATAGCGGGTAATAGATCATCGGCTTGTCGTACACAGGCAGCAGTTGCTTCGATACCACGTGTGTGATTGGATAAAGCCGTGTGCCCGAACCGCCTGCGAGAATAATTCCTTTGCGCGCCATGATTAGTCCGTTATCGTCTGTTCGCGCTGCAGGTAGTTGGTTTTAACCCACTGCCGATAGTCGCCTGAGGCCACATCGTCGGACCACGTCTGATTGTTCAGATACCACCGCACAGTCTTCTTCATTCCAGTCTCAAACGTGTCTGCCGGCTTCCATCCGAGCTCTCGCTCGAGCTTGCGTGCATCAATTGCGTAGCGGCGATCATGGCCCGGGCGGTCCTTCACATACGTGATTTGCTCGCGGTACGAGCCGCTGGCACGGGGTTTGAGGTGATCCAGAAGGTCGCACAGCGTGTACACCACTTCGAGGTTGGTCTTTTCATTCCAGCCACCGACGTTGTAGGTTTTGCCCGGCTTTCCGCGCAGGAGCACTTCGCGAATCGCGCTGCAGTGATCCTCGACGTACAACCAATCGCGTACATTCTTGCCGTCTCCATACACCGGCAGTGTCTTGCCCGCGATGGCGTTGGCGATCATTAGCGGAACCAGCTTTTCGGGAAATTGATACGGACCGTAATTGTTGGAACAGTTCGTCGTCAAAACAGGCAGGCCATAGGTGTGGTGATACGCACGCACCAGATGGTCCGAACCAGCTTTCGTCGCCGAGTAAGGACTATTCGGTGCGTAAGCCGTGGTCTCCGAGAACTGCGGATCGGTCGCCGAGAGCGAGCCATAAACCTCATCGGTTGAAACATGAAAAAAGCGGAACGCGTGCTTCATGTCACCGGGCAACGCGCTCCAGTAGGCACGTGTTGCTTCGAGCAGCGTGAAGGTACCTATGACGTTCGTCTGCACGAAATCCGCCGGACCATGTATCGAGCGATCCACATGGCTTTCCGCAGCAAAGTGCAGAATCGCGCGAGGTCTGTGCTCGGCCAGCAGGGCGTCTATCGCGGCACGATCGCAAATATCCGCGCGCACGAAAATATGGTTCCGGCTGCCTCGCAGCGAATCCAGCGTTGCAAGGTTGCCCGCGTAAGTCAGTTTGTCGACATTCACCACGGTTTCGTCGGAACCCTGCAGCCAGTCGAGTATGAAGTTTCCGCCGATAAACCCGGCACCCCCGGTCACAAGAATCATAAATACCCCTTAGTAATCCTTTTTATATATGGTTCCGATGCATAGCCATTATTTTGTCGCCAAGGATCGGTCGTCTTCCGCCCGCTTACGGGGAATCTGACGAACGGTTCCGTATGCGCATCAATAGGCGGTACTGTGAGCGAATCCCTTCAGCACTGTTGCGGCCACAATGCGCATATCGAATGCGAACGACCAGTGTTGCAGGTAGTAAAGATCGTGCTCAACCCGAGCGACCATTTTCTCGATCTTGTCCGTTTCCCCTCTGAACCCATTGACCTGCGCCCAGCCGGTGATGCCAGGCTTCGCGCGATATCGGTCGAGGTATCCCTCAATCAACGGTCTATATAACTCGTCGTGCTCAAGAGCATGCGGGCGCGGTCCCACCACCGACATCTCACCTCGCAGAACGTTGAAAAACTGCGGTAGTTCGTCAAGACTCGTGCGGCGAAGAAAACGCCCGACAGCAGTGACGCGCGAGTCATTGCGCGTTGCTTGCTGCACTACGCCGTGCGCCTGACCGTGAGGACGCATCGTGCGAAACTTGTAGATGGTGAACACTCGTCCATCAAGTCCCTTTCGCTTCTGCCTGAATAGCACCGGCCCTCGCGAAGAAAGCTTTATGACGATCGCAATGGCAAGCAGAACGGGCGATATGACAAGCAGGACAAACGCAGCGAAAAGCCGATCGAACGTCTCTTTCTCTGTCATTGCATCTCGACTCATTGACGAAGCAGATAGGCTGATTGCCGGTGCGCCAAACAGGTTCAAGATTCCACCGCGATTGACTGAAAGGCCCTGAACGTCGGGGAGGAAGCGAATGTTCACGAGCGTGTCGCGGAACAGCTCGACGCACCGGCGCATCAGCCGTTCTTCCGACAAAGGCAAAGCGAGCCACAACTCCCTTATAGCGGTCTCACGCACATGTGCCGCCAGCGCATCCAACTGGTGGAATACGGGCGCGGAGGATCGTGGCGCCTCGGCAGTCTCACCTGCTTTCCAGTCCAGTCTCGCCGCGATTCGGAACCCTGACGCGGCATTCGCTTCAATGT
>Ga0255336_101037_pt1 | contig 25790 bp, 25 predicted proteins | sample MeOH1_35cm_T3_17_FD_189102 | JGI IMG/M metagenome (GOLD analysis project Ga0255336, IMG submission 189102) | Sandy soil microbial communities from University of British Columbia, Vancouver, Canada - MeOH1_35cm_T3_179 | ecosystem: Engineered > Artificial ecosystem > Sand microcosm > Unclassified ...
CGCAGGCCGAATCGCAGGCCATGCTTGATGAGGTGCCCGCGTCCCGGACTGCTCAGACAGTCGGCCAGCCGACGCGCGCCGCTCGTCGCAACGACGAGCGGACCACCAGCCGGTGGAACGGCGCGATCGCGAGGATGTAGAAGCGGCCGAGTCGATTGTGGCAATGCACGACGGTGGACAGGATCAGATAGCGCGAGCGGCCTTCGCGGGTGTCTCGGCTTTGCTGCAGTAGCGACACGCGGAAGTCGAGATGACGGTCGTTTTCGCCGAGGATGATCTCGTGTGCGCTACGCGTGTAGATCCTGAAGATGTCGACGCGCTCCTTTGCGTTCGCCGGATCGCGAGTGCGCAACTGCGTCGAGGTCTTCAGTCCGAAACGCGCGACGATCGCATCGCGCAATCCCATCAGCTTCGCGACCCACGCTGCCTGATGCCCGAACACGAAGCGCGCGAGCGATTCCGGATCGTCGATGGCATTGTCGGGCAGGCGGACCGCGTATGCGTCGGCGAGGTCCGGTGCCTGGTATAGACGGGCGACGCCCGATTCAGCCGGCAGGGCGACGGATTGCACGGAACAGTGGGCTGTGAGCATGGGTGGTGTGCGGGGCTGGCAAATGGAATCGACGGAATCGAAGAAGGCGCGGCGCCGGTTCATCGCTGGCGGCTCGGCTCGCGCGTGAGCGTTTGCGTTCAAGTCTACGCGCCCTTGAGGGACGGCAGTGCGGGGCTGGCACGCGGGGGCTCCCATGTGCCCAATTCAGATGGAAAAGCATACCTCAAGTTATATGACGTCACATAAATTAAATTGGCATAGTGCGTTGTTTGCAAGGAGAGAATTGGATGTGTCGAGGCTGAAATAAGGGTAAGTGCCTAATTGAATTTAGCTTCCGCATCGATGATAGTACGTTATCGTACAACTATTTTAAGCTCGGCAGAGCATGCCGTCATGACCGAAGCGATTGCAGTATCCAAGTTCGATCGCGCGCGGTGCAGCAAAGGAACCCTATGAAAAAGATTGCTCTGAGTGGAGCAGGCGGCCAGCTAGGCTCAGTAGTACGCGCTGCGTTGGTCGCGCGCGGCACGCCGCTGCGCTCGGCCGCGGGCTCGAAGGCCCTCGTGCCGCTCGTGGAAGGCGAGGACGTGATGCACGGCGACCTGCGCGACCCCGCGGTCGTGGACCGGCTGCTCGAAGGTGTCGACGTTCTGATCCATTTCGCGGGTACGAGCGTGGAGCGTCCGCTGCCCGAGATCATCGAAAACAATCTGCGCGGGCTGGTCGAAGTGTACGAGGGCGCGCGCCGGCAAGGCGTGCGGCGCATCGTGTTCGCCAGTTCGAATCACGCCATCGGCATGTATCCCGTTACCGAGCATCTCAGCCTCGACTGCGAACTGCGCCCGGACGGTTTTTACGGCCTGAGCAAGGTGTGGGGTGAAGCGCTGGCGAGAATGTACTGGGACAAGCACGGCATCGAGAGTGTTTGCGTGCGCATCGGCAGTTGCCTCGAGCGGCCGACCGAGCCCCGCCATCTGAGCACCTGGTTCGGTCATCGCGATCTGCTGCATTTTCTCGACCGTTGTGTTGAGGCGGAGAACATAGGCTTCCTGACCATCTGGGGCGTGTCGGCCAATACGCGCAGCTGGTGGGACAACAGCGGCGCCGAGCGTCTGGGCTATCAGCCGGCACAAAACGCCGAGGTCTACGCCGAAGAAATTCTCGCGCGCCCGAATCCGCTCGACGCGTTGGGCCAGCGCTTCCAGGGTGGCGGCTTTGTGGGCATCGATTATTCGCGCGATGACGCCGGCCCGGACGGCCTGGCCGCTTCCGCCACGCGGCCTGTTTGAGCGGTCCAGAATTACGAGGAGACGCAGTAATGAAGATCAAGGGCATCCGCTGGTGGATGGTCAGCCTGGTCGCGGCCGGGCTCATCATCAATTACCTCGCGCGCAATACGCTGTCGGTAGCCGCGCCGACGTTGATGAAAGACCTCCACATCACCACGGAGCAGTATTCGCACGTGGTCGTGGCCTGGCAGCTCTGCTATGCATTCATGCAGCCGGTCGCCGGCTATGTGCTCGACACCATCGGCACCAAGATCGGCTTTGCGGCGTTCGCCCTGGCATGGTCGCTGGCGTGCGCGGCGGCGGCGTGGTCGACCGGCTGGCGCAGCCTCGCGTTCTTCCGCGGTGTGCTCGGTCTTGCCGAGGCGGCCGGCATTCCGGCCGGCGTCAAGGCGACGAGCGAATGGTTCCCGGCCAAGGAGCGTTCGGTGGCGATCGGCTGGTTCAACATCGGCTCGTCGATCGGCGCGCTGCTGGCGCCGCCGCTGGTGGTCTGGGCGCTGTTGCATGGCGAGTGGCAGTTGGCCTTTGTGATCGTCGGCGTGGCCGGGATTATCTGGAGCGTGCTGTGGATGGTGCTCTACAAACATCCGCGCAAGCAGAAGCTGTTGGGCGACGCCGAGCGCGACTACATTCTCAGCGGCCAGGAAGCAAAGCACAGCGACGCCGGCGCCGCGAAGCGCAGCTGGTTCGCCATGCTCGGCAGCCGCGACTTCTGGGCAATCGGCATTCCGCGCATTCTCTCCGAACCGGCCTGGCAGACTTTCAACGCGTGGATTCCGCTGTACATGATGACCGAGCGTCACATGAATCTGAAGGAAGTCGCGTTGTATGCGTGGATGCCGTTTCTGGCCGCTGACATCGGCTGCGTGCTGGGCGGCTATCTGAGTCCGCTGTTTCACAAGTACGCCAAAGTGTCGCTCTTCACGTCGCGCAAGATGGTGTTCGTGGTCGGCGCGCTGTGCATGATCGGGCCGGCCTGCGTCGGTCTGGTGGCGAGCCCGTATGCGGCGGTGGCGCTGCTGTGCGTCGGCGGGTTTGCGCATCAGACCTTGTCGGGTGCGCTGTATGCAATTACGGCCGATATGTTCGGCAAGAATGAAGTCGCTACTGCGACTGGCATGGGCGGCATGGCGGGCTATCTGGGCGCGGCGGCGTTCACGGCGCTGTTCGGCGTGCTGGTCACGCAGATCGGCTACAGCCCGTTGTTCGTCGTGCTGGCGGTGTTCGACATTATCGCGGCGGCGGTGGTGTGCCTGCTGGCGAAAGGCGCCGACAGGACGCCCGAGCCGCGCTGGACGCAGGCGAGCGCGGTGGCCAAGTGAGTCACGATCGGGCTGGCGAGCGACGCCCAGCAGCCGATCAGGGTTTCGCCACCGCGCACCGCTCGGCGAAAACTATTGGGTAAGGGCTGATAGGGCGTGAGGGCAGGCATGGGCTGTTTTCCTCGAACGACGATGGATCGGCTAGCTCCAACGACCGTCAAAGTTTGTTATAGGTCGTCGTATATCTAGGTTTTCAGATTGGCATTGGCCTTACCGCTGGTGGCGGCCACGTAAACCCGAATTCCTCGCCAGACAAGCGTTTCGGTTGCGCGCACATCTCGATATGTTGTAGGATGACATATATCTTAGGTCTCTATCCAAGGAATGCGAAATGTCTATCACCGGCGAAATGCTGATCGGTCGCAAAGCGGTACGCGGCGAGGAAGAACCATTGCATGCGTTCAATCCTGTCACGGGATCGGACATCGCGGAGCCGGTTTTCGGCAGCGGCTCTGTCGCCCACGTTGGCGAGGCCTGTGAGCTCGCGCGGCAGGCTTTCGATCCGTACCGTCAGTTGCCGCTGACAGTGCGCGCCGAATTTCTCGAGCGCATCGCCGACGGCATCACGGCATTGGGCGATGCGCTGATCGAGCGGGCGCACCAGGAGTCGGGCTTGCCAAAGGCGCGTCTCGAAGGCGAGCGCGGCCGCACGACGGGCCAGCTCAAACTGTTCGCGCAAGTCGTACGCGCCGGACAATGGCTCGCCGCCACGCTCGATTCGCCGCTGCCGGAGCGCAAGCCGTTGCCGCGTTCCGATCTGCGTATGCAGAAGATTCCGCTCGGCCCGGTCGCCGTGTTCGGCGCGAGCAATTTCCCGCTCGCGTTTTCGGTAGCGGGTGGCGACACCGCCGCGGCGCTCGCGGCCGGCTGCCCGGTGGTGGTGAAGGCGCACCGCGCTCACCTGGGCACCTCGGAGATGGTCGGACGGGTGATCCAGCGTGTCGCGCAGGAAATGGACTTGCCTGAAGGCGTGTTCTCGCTGATCGTCGGTGCCGGTAACTCTGTGGGGGAGGCGTTGGTCGCGCATCCGGCGATCAAGGCGGTGGGCTTCACGGGTTCGCGCGCGGGCGGGATCGCGCTGATGCGCGTGGCGGCGGCGCGTGCCGAGCCGATTCCGGTCTACGCGGAAATGAGCAGCATCAATCCGGTGTTCCTTCTGCCGAATGCGCTGGCTCAGCGCGGCGAGAGCATCGCGCGTGGCTTCGTCGATTCGCTGGTGCTCGGCGCCGGTCAGTTCTGTACCAATCCGGGTCTCGCCATTGCAATCGACAGCGACGCGCTCAAGGGCTTCGTTGCAACCGCGTCCGACGCGCTGAGCGGCAAGCCCGCGCAAACCATGCTGACGTCCGGCATCCATGCCGCTTATGAAGAGGGCGAGGGCAAGCTGGCCGCGACGAGAGGCGTGGAGGCCGTGGCGCACGGCGTCGAAGGAACCGGCCCGACGCAGGCTCGCGCGGCGCTGTTCGTGACCGATGCGCCGACGTTCCTCGCCACGCCCGCATTGGAAGACGAAGTGTTCGGCCCGGCGTCGACCATCGTGCGTTGCAGGGACGAGCAGGAAATGCTCACGGTCGCCGAACATTTCGCCGGTCAGTTGACCGCCACGGTGCAGATGGACAGCGCCGATTTGCCGGCGGCGAAGAAGCTGGTGCCGATTCTCGAACGCAAAGCCGGCCGGCTTCTGGTGAACGGCTTCCCGACGGGCGTCGAGGTCTCGCACGCGATGGTGCATGGCGGCCCGTTCCCGGCTACATCCGACAGCCGTGCGACTTCGGTCGGCACGACTTCGATCGAGCGCTTCCTGCGCCCGGTGTGTTATCAGGATTTCCCGGCCGATCTGTTGCCCGAGGCGCTCGCCGACGGCAACCCGCTGAACCTGTGGCGCCGCCGCGATGGCGAGATCACGCGCAGCTGAGTGCCGGGTGATTCGCGATCGGTGATCGTGTGAAATGAAAAATGGCCGGGGTCTATTCGATCCCGGCCATTTCTTTTTGTGTTCACGGCCACCGCGCGATGACTTCGCGGTGACGAATCGACTCAGCTATTCGCTTCAGCCGCTTCGTTCGCACGCCGCAAGCGCTCGCGGCTGTTGGACAGATGCATGCGCATGGCCGCGCGCGCGCCTTCCGCGTCGTGCCGGGTGATCGCTTCGAGAATGCTTTCGTGTTCGAGGTTCACGAGCGACAGATACGCGTCCGGTTCCGCGCGCGCAATGCCTGCGGAGTCGAGCCGGTTACGCGGAATCAGCGCGCTGCCCATTTGCGTGAGGATATCGACGAAATAGCGGTTGCCGGTAGCGCGTGCCACTGAGATATGAAACTGCAGATCGGCGTCGACGCTGTCCAGCCCGTTGTGGCGCGTGGCTTCGATCGCATCGAGCGCGGTGCGCATGCGCGCGAGGTCGTCCGGCTTGGCGCGCTGGGCGGCCAGCCCCGCGCATTCCGTTTCGAGGCTGATGCGCAGTTCCAGGATCGACAGCACGTCGCGCAAGGTGGTGGCCGGCACCATGTCGATGCCCAGTTTTTCGCGCGGCGGTTCCAGCACGAAACTGCCGATACCATGCCGCGTCTCGATGATCTTGCCCGCCTGCAAACGCGAGATGGCTTCACGAATGACGGTCCGGCTCACGCTCAGCGTGACCATGAGCTGGGACTCGGTGGGTAGTTTGTCGCCGGGTTTCAAGGCGTTCGACGCAATCTGCTCGGTGACGTAGCTGACGACGAACTCGGCAAGATTACGAGCGCGTCGTGGCGGTGCCGCGGATGCCAGTGGTGTAGCCATCGAAAACGCCCCTCGAATCAGATAGTTGCAGAGACTTCATGCGTTTGATTATACCGTCGTCTGATGACTGATTATATAGACGCCGAATCATTTTGCGAGCCGGCGTGCGGACTGGCATCGGCGCGCCGTTCAAGGCGTCTTGCGCCGCAATGGCGGCCAGATCGCACCATCGCGTAGAAGTACGATAACCGCCGCGTGACTAGCGCCGGCGCAGTTCCACCCGCTTGATGTCTTTGACGATCACGAGATAGCTGAACACCGTGAGCAGCGCGTTGATACCGACGAATACCAGCGCGCCGTTGAACGACCCGGTTTTCGCGACGAGATAGCCGATCACGATCGGCGTCACGATGCCGGCCACGTTGCCGAACATATTGAAGATCGCGCCGGACAGGCCGAGTGCTTCCTTCGGCGACGTATCGGCGACCACGGCCCAGCCGAGCGCCCCAATGCCTTTGCCGAAGAACGCGAGCGACATGAGGGCGACGACGACCCAATCGGTCGACACATAATTGCAGCCGATGATGCACACCGACAGCAGCATGCCGCCGACAATCGGCACCTTGCGCGCGATCGTGAGCGAATGGCCGCGACGGATCAGCCCGTCGGACAGAATGCCGCCGAGCACGCCGCCGGAGAATCCGCAGATCGCCGGCAGCGAAGCCACGAGGCCCGCTTGCAGAATGGTCATGCCGCGCGCCTGCACGAGGTAGATCGGAAACCAGGTGAGGAAGAAGTAGGTCAGCACATTGATGCAGTACTGCGCGAGATAGACACCGAGCAGCATGCGGTTGCTCAGCAGTTGGCGCACCAGAGACCAGCCGCCGGTATTTTCGATTCTGTCGATGGCTCGGGCTTTCTTCGGCCCGTTGACCACGCCTCCGCCCTGTTCGATGTACTCCAGTTCGGCGCGCGACACACGTGGATGGTCGGCGGGGTTCTTCATCACCTTCAGCCAGGTGAGCGCGAGCAGCAATCCCATCACGCCCATCACGACATACACCATGTGCCAGCCGAACGCGTGAGTGAGCCACGCCATCAACGGCGTAAACACCACGGCGGCGAAGTATTGCGCCGAATTGAAAATGGCCGATGCCGTGCCGCGTTCGTTGGTGGGGAACCAGCTCGCTACCACCTTGGCATTGGCGGGGAAGGCCGGCGATTCGGCCGCGCCCATCGCAAAGCGCAGCGCGAACAGCGCGGTGACGGCGGCGGCCGCGCTGCCCAGCAAGCCGATGGAGCTTTGCAGCAACGTAAATAACGACCAGAAGAAGATGCTCGCCGCGTAGACGCGGCGCGCGCCGAAGCGGTCCAGCAGCCAGCCGGCTGGCAGTTGCGACAGCACGTACGCCCAGCTGAACGCGGAGAAAATGTAGCCCATGCGGATCGCGTCGAGACCGAACTCGGCTCGCATGGCCGAACCGGTGACCGACAGCGTGGCGCGGTCCGCGTAGTTGAAGGTCGTGATCAGAAAGATCAGCAGCAGGATGGCGTAGCGGACTCGGGTGCGCTTCGCGACGTGGGCGGCACTCGCCGCGCGGCTCATTTCCATGGTCATCTCCTGAATTTCTTATGCATGGGAGCGGGCTCCCTGGCGTCGAGGCGCCGTCGCGGCGCAACTAGCAGTCGCGGACCTTGTCGATACATTCGTGCAGCACAAAAACGCCCGGCGACGTTGCCGTGCCGGGCGCTCTTTGCGGTGCCGTTTGCGCGGCCTTCGCTCGCAAGGCCGCCGGGTGTTGTCTGCGTCCGATGCGCCCCAGCCGGATTACTGCGGACCGAGCGTCTTGATGAGCGCGTCCAGCCTGGCCATTTCTTCTTCCGTCAGATCGGTCAGCGGCGCGCGGACCGGACCGGCGCTATGGCCGACCAGCTTCGCGCCTGCCTTGACGATGCTGACCGCGTAGCCCGCGCGGCGGTTGCGGATCGCCAGGTACGGCAGGAAGAATTCGTCGATCAGCTTGCCGACCGTGGCATGGTCGTCCGCGGCGATCGCGCGGTAGAAGTCCATCGCGGTCTTCGGAATGAAGTTGAACACCGCCGACGAATACACCGGCACGCCGAGCGCCTTGTACGCCGCGGCATACACTTCGGCGGTCGGCAGGCCGCCGAGATACGAGAAACGGTCGCCAAGGCGGCGGCGGATCGACACCATGTTCTCGATCTCGCCCACGCCGTCCTTGAAGCCGATCAGGTTCGGGCAGCGCTCTGCCAGCCCTTCGAGCATATCGGCGTTAAGCCTGGAATTCGCGCGGTTGTAAATGATCACGCCCATGTTCGGCACGGACTTGCAGACTTCTTCCGCGTGCGCCGCGATGCCTTCCTGGCAGGCTTCCGTCAGGTAGTGCGGCATCAGCAGAATGCCGTTTGCGCCATGACGCTCGGCTTCCTGTGCGTAGGCGATCGCGACACGCGTCGGGCCACCCGCGCCGGCGAGAATCGGCACCTTGCCTTTGCAGACTTCAGCGGCCGTGCGCACGACGTTCGAATAGTCGCTGTGCGTGAGCGAGAAGAATTCGCCCGTGCCGCCGGCAACGAACAGTGCCGAAGCGCCATAAGGCGCGAGCCATTCCAGGCGCTCGGCATAGGTGTCGGCGCGAAAATCACCTTGTTCGTCGAAGTCGGTAACGGGGAAGGACAGGAGGCCTTCGGAAACGATCTGCTTCAGTTCCTGCGGTGTCGTCATGATGAGTATCCAGTGCGTCGGGATGGTTCGCGAGTGGTTCGATGGGTAGAAACGGAGATTTCTTATACGTCATCGTACAACAACAAATCGGCTAACTCAACGATCATTTAGCGGCATAATGCCCGTCATAGGGTAAATACGGAACGTCCGCGCAATCTTTCATGTTGTAGGATGACGTATGAATAGTCGGCGCACCAGGCGTGCAGCGCCATAAGGATCGATGCAATGGAACAATCTCCGCTCTACATTCGCGTTCACCCCAATGACAATGTCGCGATCGTCGTCAACGACGGCGGCCTGGGCGAGGGCGCCGTATTTCCCGATGGTCTCGCGCTGCGCGAGCGCGTGCCGCAAGGGCACAAGGTCGCGCTGGCCGATCTGGCCGAGGGCGACGAGGTCATCCGCTATAACGTGGTGATCGGTTATGCGCTCAAGCCGTTGCCGAAAGGCAGCTGGATCAACGAACACGTGATCCGCATGCCGAGCCCACCGGGGCTCGAGGATCTGCCGATCGCCACGATCAGGGCGCCGGAGATGCCGCCGCTCGAGGGCTACACGTTCGAGGGCTACCGCAACGCGGACGGCTCGGTCGGCTCGCGCAACATTCTCGCCATCACGACCACGGTGCAATGCGTGGCCGATGTCGTGCAGCATGCGGTCACCCGCATCAAGGCCGAGTTGCTGCTGAAGTACCCCAATGTCGACGACGTGGTGAGCCTCGGCCACACCTATGGTTGCGGTGTCGCGATCGACGCGCCCGACGCGATGGTGCCGATCCGCACCGTGCGCAATATCAGCCTGAATCCGAATTTCGGCGGCGAGGTGATGATGGTCAGCCTCGGCTGCGAGAAGCTGCAGCCGGAGCGCCTGATGCCGCCCGGCACGATTCCGATCGCCGCGGCTGCCAATGTGGCGGAGGTCGCGGACATCGGCGATATCGAGGCTGATCTGAACGGTGACGTCGTGGTGCTGCAGGACGACGCGCATGTCGGCTTCCAGTCGATGATCGAGTCGATCATGAAAATGGCCGATGGTCATCTGCACCGCCTTAACAATCGCCGGCGCGAGACTTGCCCCGCGTCCGATCTGGTGATCGGCGTGCAATGCGGCGGCAGCGACGCGTTCTCCGGACTGACCGCGAATCCCGCAGTGGGCTACGCGACCGACCTGCTGGTGCGTGCCGGCGCCACGGTCATGTTCTCCGAAGTCACCGAAGTGCGCGACGGCGTCGATCAATTGACGGCGCGCGCGGCCAACGCGGACGTCGCCGCGGCGATCATCCGCGAGATGCAGTGGTACGACGATTATCTGAAGCGCGGCGGTGCCGATCGCAGCGCCAACACCACGCCGGGCAACAAGAAAGGCGGCTTGTCGAACATCGTCGAAAAGGCGATGGGGTCGATCATCAAGTCGGGCAATTCGGCCATTTCCGGCGTGTTGTCGCCGGGCGAAAAGGTCAGGCAGAAAGGCCTGATTTACGCGGCGACGCCGGCGAGCGATTTCATCTGCGGTACGTTGCAAGTAGCTGCGGGTATCAACCTGCATGTTTTCACCACCGGCCGCGGCACACCGTATAGCCTCGCCGAAGTGCCGGTCATCAAGGTCGCGACGCGCTCGGATCTCGCGCGCCGCTGGCATGACCTGATGGATATCAACGCCGGCACCATCGCGACCGGCGCGGCGACCATCGAAGACGTGGGCTGGGAACTGTTCCGTCTGATGCTCGACGTCGCCAGCGGCCGCAAACAGACCTGCGCGGAAAAACTCAAGCTCCACAATGCATTGGTGCTGTTCAATCCGGCGCCGGTGACCTGATGGGTCGCCCGATCCGCAGGTTCCGCTTCATCACGCCGATCTGATCGCACTCACACCAACATAGAAACATGACTGACTCGAACCTCGACCGCAGCGCGGCACAAAAACCTTTCCGCCGTCTGCTGCTCACCGGCGCGGCCGGCAACCTCGGCAAGCAGTTGCGCGGCGCGCTCGCCGCGTGGGCCGATATCGTGCGCGTCACGGATATCGCGCCGCTCGGCGACGTGGCGGCGCACGAAGAAGCGTCGACTGTGGATCTCGCGGACCAAGCCGCGGTTCACGCGCTGCTCGAAGGCGTGGATGCGGTGATTCACCTCGGCGGCATTTCTGTCGAAGCGCCGTTCGAAGAGCTGCTCGAAGCGAATATTCGCGGCCTGTACCACCTCTATTCGGCCGCGCAGAAGCAGGGCGCGAAGCGCGTCGTGTATGCGAGTTCGAATCACGCGGTGGGTTTCCATCCCGTGACGGAGGTGGTCGATATCGACGCGCCGCTGCGGCCCGACAGCCTGTACGGCGTGACCAAGTGCTTCGGCGAATCGTTGTCGCGTTACTACTTCGATCGCTTCGGTCTGGAGACGGTGTGCCTGCGCATCGGCTCGTCGTTCGAGCAACCGAAAAATCCGCGCATGCTCGTGACCTATCTGAGCTATCGCGACTTCATCGAACTGGTGCGCTGCTCGCTGTTCACCAATCGCGTGGGTCATGCGATCGTCTACGGCGTGTCGGATAACCGGACCAAGTGGGTGGACAACACCAAAGCCGCGTTCCTTGGCTTTCGTCCGCAGGACAGTTCGGTCGAATTCGAGCATCTATTTCCGGTCACGGCACCCACGGTCGAACTCGACGATCCGACGCAGCGTTTTCAAGGCGGCCCGTTCGTGCTCGCCGGCCCGATGGAGCCGAAGCGATGAGCGCCGCGGCGAATCCGCGAGTGGAGCGCGTGGGCGCGGTGGGGCAGGCGCCGGCTTCGGTCGGCGAAAGTCCGGTGTGGCGCATAGCGGAACAGGCGCTCTACTGGGTGGACATTCCGGCGCAGAAGATCGTGCGCTTGCGGATCGATTCGGGCGAACGCTCCGAATGGATGTTGCCGGAGAAAGTGGCGTGCATCGCGTTCGATCATCGCGGCACGGTGCTGGCCGGTTGCGAGACGGGGCTCTTCGCCGTTACGCTCACTGAGGCCACGGCCAGCGGCGAAGCCGTGCAGGTGACAGGGCGCCAGCTCGCCGCGCCCGACTTCGCATGCGGCGACATGCGTTTCAACGATGGCCGTTGCGACCGGCAAGGGCGCTTCTGGGCCGGCACGATGGTGCAGGACATGGCGGCGGCCAACCCGGCCGGTGCGCTCTATCGATTCGATGCGCGCGGCGTTCTCTCCGCGCCGGTCGTCGACGGGCTCATCACGCAGAATGGTCTCGCGTGGTCGCCGGACGGCACGACCATGTATCTGTCGGACTCGCATCCTTTGCGTCGGCAGATCTGGGCATTCGACTACGACGGCGAGACCGGCGAGCCGCGCAACCGCCGCGTGTTTGCCGATCTGAATCATCATGCGGGCCGTCCCGACGGAGCCGCGGTGGACGCCGACGGCTGCTACTGGATTTGCGCCAACGACGCGGGCCTGTTGCTGCGCTTCACACCGCAAGGCAAGCTGGACCGGCGGATTGCCGTGCCGGCTATCAAGCCGGCGATGTGCGCTTTCGGTGGGCGCGAGCTAGATACGTTGTTCGTGACGTCGATTCGTCCCGCGGCGAACGCGAGTGAGCACGACGGCCATCTGTTCGCCGTGCGCCCCGGTGTCACCGGCTTACCCGAGCCGGAATTCGCGGGCGAGCTGTAAGCGGAGCGTTGGCGAGAAGGGCGCCGGGCATCTCGTCATGCCCGGCGCCCTTTGTTTACTCGTCGTAAATTCATCACTCATCGTACAACAATGTGGTGTAAAGACTACGGTCGTTCCACCATTCTATCTAGCAAAACCGTGCGAGACGGGGATCCCCGTTTGCCTCGACAGCACCGTGCTGGCTGACGTGTGGCTCTGTGCCAGCCTGATTCGGTCATCGATGCCGGGTGCTTCGTGGTGCGGGTAAATACCGTCTGTACAACTCAAACCGCCTTTTATAGACTTCATATGTCGTCGTACAACATATGAGCCCAAACGAATTCCTTTCTATAGATTTCGCGTTACCGGTATGAACACGGCAGCGTGAACGTGCGGGACCAATCGCCCACGACACGCACGCCGAAGCAGTTGAAGCAAAAGTAAAAGAGTCGGATTGTCTGACAGGAGTGCTGAGCATCTCCGCCGGGGACGTTGCACAGACCAGCACGGCAAAGCGTGCGTGACCGCGAACGGTGGCAAGCGTAACGCCGGAGACGCAGCAAAACCATATCGCATCCGCGAGCGGCCTTCCGCAATCGATTGGATGGTCAATTTTTCAAGGAATCTCACGATGAACAAGAAGTTCGCCTCTTCCCGTGTTTCGATGATCGTCGCAGCCTCGATGCTGGCCTTCAGCACCGTGTCGGCGCAAGCGCGAGTGTTCCGCGTGTCGGACGTGCATGGCGACACGTATCCGACCAATATGGCCGTGAAATACATGGGAGAGCAGATCAACAAGGCAACCGGCGGCAAGGATTCCGTGAAGGTCTTTGGCAATAGCGCGCTGGGTTCGGAAAACGACACGATCGATCAGGTGCGCATTGGCGCATTGGACATGGCGCGCGCCAACGGTGCGGCCTTCAACGAAATCGTTCCCGAATCGATGATTCCGTCGCTGCCGTTCCTGTTCCGCGATATCGACCATTTCCGCAAAGTAATGTACGGCCCGGAAGGCCAGAAGATTCTCGACGCCTTCAAGGCGAAGGGCATGATCGCGCTGACGTTCTACGAGAGCGGCGCACGTTCGATCTATACGAAGAAGCCGATTCATTCGCCCGCTGACATGAAGGGCTTGAAGGTCCGCGTGCAGCCGTCCGATCTGATGGTCGACGAAATCAGGGCGATGGGCGGCACGCCCACGCCGATGCCGTTCGCCGAGGTGTACACGGGCCTGAAGACGGGTCTGGTGGATGCCGCTGAAAACAACCTGCCGTCGTACGAAGAAACCAAGCACTTCGAAGTCGCGCCGATCTATTCCGAAACCCAGCATTCGATGACCCCCGAAGTGCTGGTGTTCTCCAAGAAGGTGTGGGACACGCTGACACCGCAGGAACAGGACATCATCAAGAAGGCGGCCGCCGACTCGGTGCCGTACTACGAAAAGCTGTGGACCGCGCGCGAAGCCGACGCGAGCAAGACGGTCACGAAGGGCGGCGCGACCATTGTCGCCTCGTCGCAGATCGATCGCGCTGCGTTCGTCAAGGCCATGCAGCCGGTCTGGGCGAAGTACGAAAAGACCCCGCAAATGAAGCAGCTCGTCGACGAGATTCAGGCCGTCAAATAAGGTTCAGCTGAGTGGAGGTATCGCAGCGGCGGAAGGGGCGGCGAGACGACTCGCGTGCCCGGCCGCTGCGTGCTTACCGAACCGAAGGATCGAACAGGATTGCTGATTATTAAAGACAGGTCGGTCGTATGCAAGGATGGGGTCAATGAGCTTCATGAAGCGCCCAAATGATTTTCTGTTCCGCGCGCTGGTTATCGTAGCGTCGCTAAGTCTCGCCGTGCTCAGCCTGCTGGTGATCTACAGCGTCGTGATGCGCTACGTCTTCAGCGATGCGCCGGATTTCGTCGAGCCCATCGCGCTCCTGCTGGTGATCGTGATCGCCATGTTCGGCGCCGCGCTCAAGGTTCGCGAAGGCGGCCATATCGGACTCGATTCGCTCGTAAAGAAATTGCCGCCGAAGGGCCAACTCGTCGCGACGGCGTTTCAGCACATTTGCCTGATCGTCTTCGCGGCCGCGGTTTTCTTCGGCTGTCTGCAGATGGTCGAGGCGACCGCGGAAGACCGGATTCCCATTATCGGCTTGCCTGAATCTTTGCGTTATTGCATTCCGGTCATTGCCAGCGTCTGCATTGCAATGTTCTCGGTAGAGAACCTTCTGGCGCTTTTCGCACAGAAACAAAAATAGAGCCATCATGGAACTCGCCATCCTCTCCGTCAGTTTTCTCGTTTTTCTCGTTCTCGGCGTTCCTGTTTCCTTCGGGCTAGGGCTCTCGTGTGTCCTGACTTATCTGTACGAGGGCTTGCCCGCGGCCACCGCCATGCAGTCGATGATTTCGGGAATCAACGGCTTTTCATTCCTCGCGGTTCCGTTTTTCATTCTGTCAGGTGAACTGATGCTGCACGGCGGCATCGCGGATCGCATCCTGCGTTTCGCGCAAGCCACGGTCGGGCATTTTCGCGGCGGCCTCGGTATGGCCAACGTGGTCGCATGCACGCTGTTCGGCGGGGTCTCCGGTTCGCCTTCGGCGGATACGTCGGCAATGGGCGGCGTGGTGATCCCGCTGATGAAGCGTGAAGGCTACAGCGCGGCCTACGCGGTCAACGTAACGACACACTCGTCGCTGGCGGGCGCGCTGATGCCGACGTCGACCAACATGATCATCTATGCATTCGCGGCCCAGGGCATTACCGGCACCTTGAATGGACACCCGATGAGCGGAGTGTCGATCGGCGATCTGTTGTTTTCCGGTCTGTTGCCGGTGTTATGGGTGATGGGGTTCGTGCTGCTCGCCGCGTACTGGCAAGCAGTCAAATACGGCTATCCGCGTCGCCCGGACGGTTCGACCGAACTGCAGCGATTCCCAGGCTGGTACGCCGTGGCCCGCACGTTCCTCGGCGCATTGCCCGGCCTGATGGTGATCGCGATCATTCTGGTTTGCGTGGCAAAGGGTATTGCCACCGCGACGGAAGCCGCCGCAATAGCCGTATTTTATTCGCTGGTGCTGACGATCGTCGTGTATCGCTCGATGACGATGAAGAAGCTGTTTCATGCGCTCTCGAAGGCGGCTAAAACTACCGGCGTGGTGCTGCTGCTGATCGGCGTGTCGAACATGTTGCGCTACCAGATGGCTTATCTGGAGATTCCGGATGCGATCGAACACATGCTCGACGGCGCGACCAGCTTGCCCTGGCTGATGCTGCTGTACATCAACCTGATCCAGATTTTCCTCGGTACGTTCGTCGATATGGCGGCGCACATCCTGATCACCACGCCGCTGTTCCTGCCGATGGCGATGCACGCGGGCGTAGGTCCGGTGCAGTTCGGGATCATGATCCTGCTGAACTGCGCACTGGGTCTGGTGCATCCGCCGATCGGATCGGTGCAGTTCATCGGCTGTGCGATCGGCAATGTGTCGATTGGTGAAACTACCAAGGTGGCGTGGCCGTATTACCTGGCGATCTTCAGCGCGATCAACATCGTGACTTACGTGCCGATGTTTTCCACGTGGCTGCCTAGCCTCATCAATGGCCACCCGGTATTTTGAAATCCTTAATTGACGCCTGTATGAAAGTCCCTTTTGGGGAATTTAGTGGCGCTCGAACCATGCAGCAACAAAGAACAACTTTTTAAAGAGGAGCAGAAATGAAAAAGGCATTAGCAACCTCCGCCCTTGGGTTGGTCGCCCTCGGCGCGCACGCTCAGAGCAGCGTGACGTTGTACGGGATCATCGATACCGGTATCGGCTATCAGAGCAGCCAGACGTCGCTTGGTTCGACCTCCGGCGGCCGTTCGGCGGTGAAGATGGTCAACGGCGTCTGGGCCGGCAGCCGCTTCGGCCTGAAGGGCGCCGAGGATCTGGGCGGCGGCACGAAAGCAATCTTCCAGTTGGAAGAAGGCTTTAACAGCGCGACCGGCGCGCAGTCCGTTTCCGGCCTCGCGTTCAACCGCCAGGCTTATGTCGGCGTGGCGAACGCCACCTACGGCACGTTGACGGCAGGCCGCCAATATACGTCGTATTACACGCTGCTGGCGCCGTATAGCCCGACCACGTGGCTCACGGGCGCCTACGGCGCACACCCGGGCGATATCGATTCTCTCGATACTCTGTATCGCGCCAATAACTCGCTGGTGTACACGTCGCCGACCATGTATGGCCTGACGGTGAGCGGTTCGTATTCGCTCGGCGGCGTGCCGGGCAGCTTCAACGCGGGTTCGACGTGGAGCGCGGCATTGCAGTACCTGAACGGTCCGTTCGGCATTGCAGCGGGCTTCCAGCGCATCAACAACTCGACGCCTGGCGGCGGCGCATGGGGCGCGGATTCCACGACATCGAACGCGGGTGCGCAGGCGGGCGTGTCGGGCATCAATAACGGCTATCAACGCGCACAGGCGCAGCAGCGCGTGGCGGTGACCGGCGGTTATGCATTCAACGCGCAGTGGGATGTTTCGTTCTCGTACTCGAACGTGCAATATATTCCGGGCATCAACTCGCCGTTCCGTACTACGGCGATCTTCAACACGGGCGGCGCCGTGCTGCACTTCAAGCCTTTGACGGCGCTGGATCTGGCCGCAGGCTATAGCTATACGCGCGCAACTGAAGCGAACGGCATTTCGAGTTCGGCTCGCTACCAGCAGTTCAACCTTTCGCAGTACTACAGCCTCTCCAAGCGCACGGGTCTGTACGCGCTCGAAGCGTATCAACGCGCGAGCGGCCAGACGCTGGCCACGAACGGCGTGAGCATCATCAACGCGACGGCTGATATCGGTGACGGTCAGAACGGTGCGCCGTCCTCGTCACGCAGTCAGTTTGCCGCGGGCGTGGGCATTATCCACAAGTTCTGATGGTGTAACCTGGTGGCGGCGTGTGACTGCGCCGCCACGCGATGCGTGTTTGAATACGCCTGACTCATGCGTCTGGCTGGAACCGGGGTCGTCGTGGCGCGCCCGGTGTCCGTGCGTTGCGCCGGTTCGGCCGTGGATGCACCGTGCGCCGGGCGGGCGCTTGAGCCATTGCACACTCCACGTCGTGAGGACGAAGGGCGCCGTCATGGCCGGCCAGCCGAAACAGGCGGCCGCCGCCTGCAGCATGACCGACAAAGCCACGCCGCCGAGCATCGCACATGTCCACAATGGCAAGCTCGCCTCGGCGAGCCGAAAGCTTTCGCGCTACGATATGTGCATCGGCGGCGCACCGGCGCACCGGCGTGCCGCTTCACGAGGAGACAGGCAGATGCGCGAATTACGGTGGGCATCGGAAGAGGGCGACGGTATCGAACATCTGGCGTTCGATTCGCATGAGGACGGTTTCGTCGCAGAAAGCGTCGTCGTTGGGCAGCGCTATGGCAAGCCATATGGGCTGCACTACAAGGTGCGCTGCGACGCGCAATGGCGCACGCGCTATGCGTGGCTGAAGATCGTCGGTGGCGGCGAACTGGAATTGCATGGCGATGGCGACGGTCACTGGCGCGATGGTCACGGGCTCGTGCTGAGCGCGATCGAAGGTTGCATCGACATCGATATTGCGGCCACGCCGTTCACCAACACGTTGCCGATCCGCCGTTTGCAACTGGCCGAAGGCGAGCGTCGCCCCATTTCAGTGGCGTATATTTCCACGCCGGATTTACAGGTCACGCGCGCCGGGCAGGCCTATTCGTGCATCGCGTTGCATCGCGAGTATCGCTACGAGGGCATCTTCCGCGACTTCACGGCGGACCTGAAGGTGGACGAAGACGGTCTCGTGATCGACTATCCGACGTTGTTCACACGCCTGCCGCGCGAGCATTGACGGTTGATGCGGCGGAGCCGCCGTGATCAGCCCGGTGCCGCTCCACAAAGCGCTCGATGCTTGCCGCGATCCGTTCGGGTTCGCGCAGCACGACCCAATGGCCGGCATCGATCTCGAAGCGCTCGTACGCGCCGAGCCAGCCTTCCAGTCCGAGCGATAGCGCTGGCCCGACATAGCGGTCACGTAGCGGCACGATGAATTGCACCGGCGCGTGGGCATGACGCGCGCGCGGGTGCAGCAGTTTGTCGATGAAATTGGCGCGGTAGAGATTCAGGCCGTTGATCGCATTGCGCATCTGCACCGGGTCGGGCGCCGGCCGCACGCGTTCGGTCACACGCAGCCACAGCGGCCACAGGCGCGCGCCGCCCGCGCGCCACACCAACTCCGGCAGCCACGGCAAATGAAAGAAGAAGATGTACCAGGACTTGAGCGTTTGCCGCACGCCTCTGCCGAACGGGCGCTTTGTTCTCTGATGTGCGGTTTGAGCGCCGCCGCCGCCGTTGCCGCGCAGGTCGAAAGACGCGTGATCGAGACACGGCCCCGAGATCGACGTGTACGACGCAATGCGGCCTTTGAACGCCGGGTCGGTCACTGCTTCCCAGCATTCAATCGAGCCCCAGTCGTGCCCGACGAGGTGAAACGGCCGTGTGCCGCACGTCGCGTCGGCAACCGCCGCCAGGTCGGCGGCGAGGTGTTCGAGCCGGTAAGCCTGGCGCGTGGCCGGCGCTTCGGACGCGCCCGCGCCGCGCACGTCGTAGGCGATCACGCGATAGTGCGCATCCAGTTGCGCGCGCACCGGTTCCCACACTGCCGCCGAATCGGGGTAACCGTGCACCAGCACGATCGGCGGCGCGTCGCGCGGTCCGCTCACGTAGACCGCGAGCCGCACGCCGCCGGCTTCGACCGAAAGCGTGTCGCGTATCACGCGGCCGCCTGCACGCCGCGCCGCGTGGCCTTGCGGGCGTCCGGCGTGGCCGCGTTGGTGGCATCGACCGCGGCGACCAGTCCGTCGATGCGAGCCAGTTGCGTGCGGTTGTCGTGATCCCACGGATGGAAGCCGGGCCGGAAAAAGCTCAGCCATTCACCGGCGATGCGCGGAAATACGCCGTGGCGCGGGCCGTACAGATACTTCACGACGCGCCACATGCCGCGCAGATTGCCACCGCGTTTGCGGTCGGCGATCATCAGCCGCACGTGGTAGTCGAACACGATCAGCCAGAACGTCACGGTGGTGGCGAGCATGGTGCCCGTGCGCAGCAGATACCGGCCGAGCCCCGGCTTGAGCACGGCGTTCCACACGTCGTATGAAACGGACTTGTGCTCGGTTTCCTCGAGCGCGTGCCAGGTCCACATCTGCGTATAGCCCTCAACCGATCCGCCGATGCGTGTCGCGTCCTGCAGCAGCAGGCCCGCCAGCATCGCCGTGTAGTGTTCGAGGCAGACGGTCACCGCGAGCTGATACGAATGCGGCAGGATCTTGCGGCCGAAGTTGAGAATCACCCAAAGCCGTTTGTCGAGCTTATGCGCGGGCAAGCCTGCCTGCTGCAGCAGATCGTTGTATTCCACATGCTCGCGCGTATGCATGGCTTCCTGGCCGATGAAGCCGAGCACCTGCTTCTTCAGTACAGGGTCGTCGATCTGGTCGCGGTAGTGGCGCACGCTATCCATGAAGAAACGCTCGCCGGCCGGGAACAGTAGCGAAAGCGCATTGAAGAAGTGTGTCACATGCGAGCCTTGCACGTGCCAATCGCAGGCACGTTCCTGCGGCAAGTTGAAACGGAGGTCGCGGCGAACCGGCATCATGGCCTTTCTCCTTGAGATGCTTTATGTGTTGCTGTGCGTTCTGATCGAATGGCGTGCAGGGCGCTGTCTGCTGCTTGATGGCCGGCCCCTCAAGCGCGCCTGCCGTCCACCTGCGCGGCGCGGCGCGCGCGTTTCTCCGCGATGCGTTTCATCCGGCGCGTTTGCATCACCACCAATGCCTGATAGGCCGCCGGCAATGTGCGCGCCAGCCAGTCCGCGGCCCGCGCATCGCGCCCGATCAGCACGCGCCGTTTGTTTTTGCGTACGCCGTCGAGAATCACGCGCGCTGCTTCGTCGGCGGTGGTGATAAAGAACTTCTCGAAGTCGTCCTTGCCTTGCTGTTCGGTTTCCAGCATGAAGCCGACCATATTCGACGAGATACGGCTCGATTGCGCGATGCCCGTGCGGATACCGCCCGGATGCACGCAAGTCGCCGAAACGCCGCACTTCATCAAATCGAGTTCCTGGCGCAGCGCTTCGGTAAGGCCGCGCACCGCGAACTTGGTCGCGTTGTAGCCGCTCATGCCCGGCTGCGAGAACAACCCGAACACGCTCGACGTATTGACGATATGCCCCGCGCCGGAAGCCTTGAGATACGGCAGAAACGCCTTCGTACCGTGCACCACGCCCCAGAAGTTGATGCCGACGATCCATTCCAGATCGGCGTAATCCATGCCTTCGATAGTGCTCGACAGCGCGACACCCGCGTTGTTGAACACCAGATTGACGCGCTGGTGCTGCGCGGCTGTTTCGGCGGCCCAGTCGAACATGGCGGCGCGGTCCGCGACATCGAGCACGCGCGTGGTGATGCGCAGCGGCGCGCCGACGATCTGCGGTGCCGCGGCCTGTGCAAGCTGCGCGGTTTCAGCGAGGCTCGCGGCATTGCGGTCGGCGAGCGCGAGGTGGCAGCCTTCGCGCGCCAGCTGAATCGCGAGCGAACGGCCCATGCCCGAGCCTGCGCCGGTGATCGCGGCCACTCTGTCGGTAAAGTTCTTCATTGGCTTGTCTCTCATCCCATGCAAGATTGATGCTGTCCTCTCTGAACCGTGCCTTGTCGTTATGGTTATGTCCTCTCAGGTCGCTTCGGCCGACGCCGTTGCGCTGCCGTGAGCATGCACAAGTTGCGGCGAGGCCACCGGCGCGCTTGCCGGCTGCGGTGCGGGCGAATACGCGAGGTAATCGCCCATGCTGAACGTACTGGTGGCCTGGCGGAATTTGTAGGCGAATCCCGGCCACAGCGTGGTGTTCCTGCCGGTTTTCGGATCGAGATACCAGCTCTTGCAGCCGCCCGTCGACCAGATCGCGCGGCCGAGTTTCTGCTGGATCTGCTCGTTGTAGGCACGCTCGACTTGCGGCCGCACTTCGATCGCATCGGCGCGTTCCGCATTCATCGTCTTGAGTGCGCGCAGAATGTATTCGACCTGCGACTCGATCATGAACACCATCGAGTTATGGCCGAGACCGGTGTTCGGTCCGACGATCATGAAGAAGTTCGGATAACCAGGCAATGCCGTACCGAGATACGCATGCGCGCCGTCGCGCCACGTATCGACGATATCGACGCCGCCGCGCCCGCGCACCACGCCGCGCGGAAACGGGTCGGCCACCTGAAAGCCGGTGCCGAAGATCAGGCAGTCGGCCTGGTGGCGTGCGCCGTCGGCGGTGACGACCGCGTCTTCCTCGATACGGGCAATGCCGGTGGTCGTCACCGAAACATTCGGGCGCGACAGGGCGGGGAAGTAGTCGTTCGAAATCAGAATGCGCTTGCAGCCCATCGTATAGTTGGGCGTGAGCTTGGCGCGCAATTGTGGATCGCGCACCTGGCGGCGCAGATGCTTCTCGGCGACTTTCTGTGCCGTCTTCATCAGCGAAGGATGAATCGCAAAGCCGAATGCGCGCGATTCGAGCATGCAGTAGAGCGCCGAGCGCATGATCTTCTGCGTGACCGGCACGTGCGTGAACAGCCATTGTTCGAGCGGCTTCACGCGGCGGTCGGCCTTGGGCATGATCCAAGGCGGCGTGCGCTGGAACAGATCGAGATGCGCGACGCGCGGCGCGATCTGCGGGACGAACTGGATCGCGCTCGCGCCGGTGCCGATCACGGCGACGCGTTTGCCTGCCAGCGAATAACTGTGATCCCAGTGCTGCGAATGGAACGTTTTGCCCCTGAAGTTTTCGATGCCGGGAATGGTCGGCATGGCCGCGCGCGACAGGCCGCCCATGCCCGAGATCAGCACGCGCGCCGACCATTGCTGGCCGTTCGCGAAGCTCAGTTGCCAGCGGTGGCGCGTCTCGTCGTAGATCGCGCTCGCGAGTTCATGGCCGAAACGCAGATGCCGCTGGACGCCGAAGCGCTGCGTGCAGTCTTCCAGGTAAGCGCGGATTTCCGGCTGGCGCGCGAACATACGGCTCCAGCGCGGATTCGGGGCGAAGGAGAAGGAATAGACGTGCGATTGGACGTCGCACGCGCAACCGGGGTAGTGGTTGTCGCGCCACGTGCCGCCGACGGAATCGGCCTTTTCGGCGACGATGAAATCGCAGATGCCGGCCTGGCGCAGGCGGATCGCCATACCGAGGCCGGCAAAGCCGGACCCGATGATGGCGATGTCGGTCTCGACGGGCGCGGACGCGCCGGGCGCCGCGCTGTCGTGGGGCATGCGTGCGTTCATCCGATCCGTCTCCTTTATTTACTCTATTAACTGTTACATTGTTTGATGTAACAATATAGGCTGGTAACGGATGACGCAAGGAGGCGGTTAGACGCGCCCCTCTAGGCCCGGATGCACGCGGCGATTCACTTGGCGGCCAGCGCCGCCGCGACTTCCCGGTTCTGCCAGACGCTGTCTTTCACGGTGATTTTCTGCGGGATCAGATTGGCGCCGTAGAACGCGTCCGCGACGATTTGCTGCGAGCGCACGATTTCGTCCGTACTCGCCGCGCGAGCGGTGCGTAACGACTGCATAAGTACGAACGCGGGCCGGGACCGCACGCAGAGTTACTTTTTCGTTTTGTCTTTCTTCTTCGAGGCGGTCGTGCTTTCGGCGGGATGCCCGAGTTTCTTTGCCATGATGGCTGCGACGCGGTCGCCGAGATAATCGCCGGACGCTTCTTCGAGAGCGCGGTTCATTTCGCTTTCCACCAGCACCATTGCCAGTGGCCGTACGCGCCAGATGGCGTCGACCAGAGCGGGCACATCGGCGGGCGGCGGCAGTGCGTCGGCGTCGTAGCGGTCCAGTTGGCGCACCACCAGATCGACCAGTGCTTTGGCAACCGCGTTGAAATGCGGCCTCGCGATGCCCACGGCGTCGAGCAGGTCGGCAAGCGGAATGCCTTCCTTCGCCATTGTGGCGCCGGCGGCCAGCGCGGTCGGGCTGCCTGATACGAAGGAAAGACCGTGACGTTCCAGCAGGCCGAGATCGACCGCTTTGCCGAGCGCGCTCGGCGAGGCTTTGTCGCCGAACATTTGCAGCAGTTCGATCAGCGAGTATTTTTTCGGCCGCTCGCGCGACCAGCGGCCGCCGATCGCCGTTTCCAGACCGAGGATGGAGCGCAGATCGTGGCCTTCGTCGACGGCCATGATCAGATCCTGGATGTTGGCGAGCGTATAGCCGCGAGCGAGCAGATGGTTGATCAGCTTCAGACGCGATACGTGCGTGTCGTCGTACACGCCGACGCGGCCGCGCTTTTCCGGCGGTGCGAGCAGTCCCCGGTCCTGGTAGGCGCGCACGTTGCGCACGGTGGTGTCGGTGACGCGCGCGAGTTCGTCGACGGTGTATTCGTTGCGCGGCGTGATGCTGGCCGGGTCGCCGGAGTCGGCGGGCAGCGGTGGGACAGGAGGCGGCGTGTTGGGCATGCCGGGATTTTACCGCGACGGCGCGCGCGCCTGCCAGCGCGCTCGCCGCATGCAGGCGGATGTTCGGAATTCTCGCGGGGATTCGCTTGTGTTTCCGGTTCCGCCTTTGGGCTATCCGGCAGAGTTAGCGTTTCTATGGGTGCCGAATATTTGGCCGTGGCAGACGTGGTGGTTCGGGCGCTTGAGGTGCTTCAGGCACTTCAGGCACGTCCGGGCGCAACGTCGTCCGGCGGGGTCGAGTCACCTTTGCCGAGCGTGCGCTGCATCAACGTCGTATCGAGCCAGCGGCCGTGTTTGAAGCCTACGGCCTTCAACGTGCCCGTCAATTCAAAACCCAACTGCGTATGCAGCGACAGCGAGCCGCCGCTGCCGCCGTCCGCGATCACGGCGACCATCTGGCGCCACGGTCCGGTTTCGCAGCGCTCGATCAGCGCCTGAAGCAATACGCGCCCCAGGCCTCGCCCGCGATAGGCATCGTTCACATAGATCGAATCTTCGATGGTGTTGCGATACGCGGCGCGCGGCCGGTAAGGCGTCGCGTAGCAATAGCCGGCGACTTCGCCATCGATCTGCGCCACCATGTACGGCAACCCGTAGCTGCGCACCGACGCGAGCCGCGTGCGCAGGTCGTCGACGGAAGGCGGAATTTCCTCGAACGACGCGACGCCGGTCAGTACATGGTGCGCGTAGATTGCCTGAATCGCGGGAAGATCGGCTTCGGTGGCGTCGCGGATCAGCGGGGCGGCGGCATTCGCCGAGTCCGGGGCGGAGGGCGCGGGGCGGGTGGTGCTCATACGTGTTCCTGTCGTGGCGATAAGTCTGCGGATACGTTTTACTATGCCCGCCGTGCGCGCGAATTTGAAGCGAGTCAAAAATCGCTGCGACGTATGGCCGATATCAGCGCACGTACAGGCCGATCGCATCGCGCGCGCACGCACGCTCAACGTTGCGACACTCAGTTATGCGAGTACGTGTCCGGCTGTGTCACATGTGCGCGATGATGCCGGCGATGCTTCGCCTTATGTTTCGAGCTGGTTTTCGACGGCGGTGCGTGCTGTTCGGCAGGCGGCTCAGCGGCCGGCTCCTGAGCCTGCGCGTGCGGCGCGGGCGCGGGCCGCGTATTACCGGACGGCAGCGCGCTCTGGCCTTCTCCGAAACGGAACGTTTGCGACGTCTGGGCGTACGCGCCGACTGCCACGGTCAAGGCGGCGACCGCGAGGCAAATTGAAAACTTCATGGATCCTCCTTCTGAACGAACCGGTGAGGATACCTGTTTCCTGTCAGCGGATCGATCACATCAGCCGGAGCGGCCCGCTTGCATTGTTGTCGATAAGCGGCAATGCGCGCGAACCGGGCAACTCGTAGTGCCACCATTCGCTTTTGATGTGCGTGAAGCCCGCGCCATGCATCACGCCGAGCAACAGCATGCGATTGCGCTGCACATCTGCTTGCAGACCGGGGTGAAAGTGCTCCGATTCGATCGTCATGGCGTCGAAGCCGGTGCCCATGTCGAGTTCCTCGCCTTGCGCGTCGAGCAGTGTCAGGTCGAGCGCTGTTCCACGGCTATGATTCGAGCCGCGTTTCAGATCCGCCACGTAAGTCGGGTCGGGCAGAAAATCCCACAACACCTGCTGCGCTTGCGGCGGCCGGTACGCGTCGAAAATGCGCAGCGTCGTGCCGATCTGACGTGCCAGTTCCACTGCGCGGCGCAACGCCGCCTCCGCCGGTTCGAGCAGGAGGCAATGCGCGGCCCGGTAGATTGGTTTGCCGGTGAGATTGCGCGCCGTGGCGTAGACGAGGTCGATGTCCACGCCGTGCGTGGCGTGTGTGATTTCGATGAGTCGATGGTCGGTCATGTGACGAAGAGGGAACGAAGGGAGAGGAGCGCGTCAGAGGTCGTCGAACTGATCGAATTCGCTTTGAAGTTCACGGTTGCGCGCCGCGCGTTCATCGAGATTCGGCCCGAGCTTTTCGACGATCGCCGAAATCAGCAGATTGAAGAGACAGGTAAGCGGCGCGAGC
>Ga0255336_101038_pt1 | contig 25788 bp, 21 predicted proteins | sample MeOH1_35cm_T3_17_FD_189102 | JGI IMG/M metagenome (GOLD analysis project Ga0255336, IMG submission 189102) | Sandy soil microbial communities from University of British Columbia, Vancouver, Canada - MeOH1_35cm_T3_179 | ecosystem: Engineered > Artificial ecosystem > Sand microcosm > Unclassified ...
GCCAGGCTATACCGCTGCTCCTTTGACATGACACATCCCTCGCTTTGCGTTATCATGTCTCCAGATTACTACCTGTTCCGTCCATTAATCCGGCTTTTCCCTACCTGCTTCAAAGGGATAATCAGGTTTTTTATCTTCAAATTTCTCCCGCTTTTGCACATAATCTATGACATCAGTATCAAATCTATTTGCAATTGCAGTCGTACGAACCATATTAATGTCACCCTGAACTTTTTTCTGAATAAACCAAGATTCATATCCGATCAATTGATGTAATGCTTTTCCATCAAACCGATCCAGTTTAACTTCAATCACGTCGTACGACATTGTCTGCAGAGAATTTTCCGGATTACCAAACATGAGTAGGATATCCATCTCCGTACCCAAATTGGTTGGGACATAGCTTAAATAGTCTGAATAATCTCCAAAAACATCCTGATGCTTGCCGTGCACAAAATCGTGCAGCAGTAACGCCATAAGGGAGGCTTCATAGCGGGGCGCTCCAGTGTCAGCCTTATGAATGTATTCAAAGAGATTTGCCGATTTGACGGGATAGGGTTCCATGATGATGTTTTTCTTGAGTGTAAACGGATTGATTTTCAGGTATTCCTGCAGCAGTATCTGAAACTCGGTGTTTGAAATTGAAAACATGGCGTTGCTACCGCTGGCACGGTTGAGTGCAAAAGTCCATATCTTTCCCATGTTCTGAAGGTCGTATATATCATGGAGGCGTAGCGGATTATCAAAGCTGAATTCGGTACTGCTTAATCGAAAGCGAAACGGGTAAATTTTGTCCTCCCAAACCGGCGTCTCGTCGTAGAAAGGTTCGCCGGAAGCTTTCCAGATACCGCGCAGCTCTTTTGACCCGGCAACATAGAACAGGATATAGTCTCCATCCTTTATAATGGCCGCTCTCGAAAGCAGAGCATCGTTGACCGCTTTTTCGTTTTTGGAATCTGCCCTTCCTTCCGGTAACCCCACCAAGCCCCTTTGGATGCAGACACTATAGTTGCTTTCTCCAAGTACGAAGATATGAGCAGGCATACATGTGCCTCCTTCCATGTAATGAACGCGTTATTCATCCGCTGAAATATACCGATCCATAATAAAACTGTTAAGTTTCTCTTTGCATGCCCTCCAGTCAGGCAGATACTGATCCATCAGGGCAACAAAGCGCTTATTGTGTGACCTCTCTTTCAGATGGACAAGTTCATGAATCACGACATATTCGAGGCATTCGGGAGGTTTTTTTGCAAGCTGCAAATTAAGCCACACCCGTTTTGCATCCACATTACAGGTGCCTCATTTAGTGAGCATATCTTTGATTTTAACCTCGTTGGCATGAACGCGAAGTACATTTTCCCATTTTTCAAACAATGCAGGGAGTTTACTACGTAGCTGTTTCCTGTACCACTCATTCAATGTTTTTGCACGTTGCTCTGCGGTGCTGTCAGGATGTATGGCCAATATCATTTTCCCGCCTTGAAATTCTACCTTGCTGTTTCCCCTGGTATAGCGTATCTCCATCCGGTATCGTTTGCCCCAAAAGTAATGGCTTTCTCCAGACACATATTCCTGCTCAGATTGGCGCGGTTGTTTTGATATTTTTAAGATTGACTCCGTATCCAATCGATTTTTGAAATGGCAAACAGCCGGATTGCTTCATCCCCGACCGAAGTGGGTGCAGTAATTCTGACCGTACCATCGGGCGGCAGTACGGACAAATGCATATTCTTTATGTCCTTTTTGATAACCTTAATTTCGATCCCTAGATGTTCATATTTATCGATACTCCATCTGTTTTTTTACAATTTCAAAGATTACCTTAACTTGGCTGTCATCCTGCAACAAAGAATGAATACCGCGCAAAAGTACCTTTTGTTTGGCTTTATCTCCAAACCATTTATCCGGTTTGATAGTTTAAGTCTGGCTTTATTGATGGCGCTGTCATAGTGGTTACGTGCAAAACGGTCAAGCTGATAAACGAGTACGGCATCAAAGAAATGCTTATCGCCATCGGCAATCATAAGTTAAAACTCAGCGAGGAATGGGATACAGAGTAGCAAATGCAATGTGGGTACTCATTCCGAAGAAGGCTGAAATTCCGAAAGTCATCCGTTAGCACACGATCTTTGTGTTGTGCACTACAGCTGGCACGGTCGGTGGGTTAAATAAGGGCACCACATATTTACACTCGTTTTGCCCGCCAGGAAAGCGGACAGATTTTACAAACAGGAGCAAGCAAAAACTGACCAGTTTCAGAAATGGCAGTAGGTATATTAAGCCCTCACAGGAATACCTATGAGTTGGGGTCCAGCGTTCAAAAAATCCGAAAAGAACATTAATTTTCTGGCTTGAGATTTATAACCTGAAAGATGATCTGTACGCAATACAGCAATTAAGCCATTCTTATTCTCTTCATCAAAGCAAAGATGCAATAAAGCTACGGCTGCCTTTTTGTCATTGCTTTGTAGATTGGGTAAGGCAAGAATGCTCTCAAGAGTTTTTCCTGCGGTCATCTTGTTCATAACAAACTGTCCAATTACGCTATTGACACTATCGCTCAGTGGATATTTTTTTATGAAAGCAGGAGTAAACGGTTGCCGTTGCTCTCTAGGCATTGCTCGTGTTTTCAAATAGTAAGGTTTAATTTCTGCAAAAACCGAATCTTTTTCTTTGGATAAATCTATTGTGGCACCATCCTTTATTGCAGTCACAATTTTAATTACTGTATCAATCCTACGCTTCAAATATCCATTCCCGATGTCCTTTGTCCGTTTAATAAAGGCTATTAATTGATCTTGTTCATCGCAAGCTCTTATAAAAAACATACAGGGTCTTGGACAACCTTGTGTCGAATATGCAGAAATGATGAATGGCCAGGTCTGTTGAGCTGTCAATCGTTTCACCTGATCATTTAAAATTTTAGCTGGAAAGAGACCAAGTGCATAAATATCAAGGAGAAAGTCATCAATGGGCAAATCGATTCTATTTTGGTTCAGCCGAGTATTTGCAGTCAAAGCATCATTATTAAACTGGTCTGGGATGGAAGTAATAACTCTTTTTATATTTTGAATTGCTATTGGTAATGCATCAGGGTTTTCCGGCTCAATTCGGACAGGTAAACCATCTTTGCCACCCCTATTCTTTAGCAGATATATACTATGGGCTTCAGATAATGACCTTACAAGATAATCTATATCGTCTTTTTTCGGGGGTACTACACTGGCCCTTTCAAATGTTTCAACCCAATCTGGTGAAATATCTGGAATGTACGGAAGAACAAGATACATATTTCTGAGATTGTTGATTTTTTCTTTATTATTTTTTGCTGTATCTATGCGTCCGGCAAGATCTTCTATAATTGCTTCTCGATCTCGAATTGTCGCTTCTGGCGCTGGGATGTTCTTCAGGTAAGCTCTGAGCTTCTTACTTCCGCGAAACAAAGTAAAAAGTCGATATGTATCTGTTGCAGCAGCAATTGCAATATCACGTGAACAACCAAGTCCCGCATGAAGCCCTTTAGCTCGTAAATCTTGTAGCAGCTTAAATTTGTCTACTAACGCCAGCATTTCTTTTTGTGTCGATGCATCTATGCCTTCTTGATAATTCCAAATGTACCCAAACTCAGGATCAAGGTCTCGTATCCCTTTATGAAAATCGTTTAATATATCAGTTCCAAAGCGATAAATTCCAGCTTCTATATCATTGTCCTTATACATTGCTGCCGGGCCTTTGGCTTGAACGATACAAGCCTTAATTACTAACTCAACCGAAGAGCCTAATAGCCCCATAACTGGAGCATATTTAGTGCTTAGATTTCTTTGAATACGAGCAGCTGGAAGCGTAATGCCATATAGAGCAAGAAGATAGGATTCAATACTACCATCAATTAAGGAAATAGCACTATTTTTCATAAATTTTGGCATAAATACGACCTCCTATAGAAAATTACCATCTAAGAATGGTCATAGAAACATTATCCGGCCACGAACCGTGCGTACATTCGTAAAGGTGAAGCGACAGGCTTGTGCTTGGTAACCATTTGGCCGCGTCACTTTCATCAAAGGCATTCTGATTTTTATTTTCAGTTATTGCTTCGTGGGCATGTGTTCCTGCCGGGATAGATTTCAGGAAGGGCAGCTTACGGCGGGCGGCGGCTGAGGCACGTATTTCCGTAATTTCATAGCCCTTGCTGCGGATCACAATATACGGTTCTCGTGTGAATTCCAGCAGGCGGTTGCAGCAAGCGTGTTTTGAAACGCGGAACTGCCGGGCAAGATTGGCGATCAGTGTGTAATCCAACGCGGAACCAGCCATCGCAAGGCGGAACTGATCTTCCGGCATGAGCAGCGAGGAAGCGAAACAATTGGCCTCAGCTTCTTTCGGGCGGACACCGTTCTGTACATCTTCTTGCGTACAACGGAAGCCCTGCCGTCCGTCCAAATAATAGGTTGGAGTATGCTGCAAAAAGTGATGCCCCAATTCATGGGCAAACGTAAAATTGATGCGCCCGGCATTTTGAATATAGGTGTTGATTAGGATGGCGCGCTTCTCCTCGCGAAACAGCAATAGACCGCTGAGATCAGGATCGTCCGGCAGGCTCTGTTTGCCAACGCGGATATTCTGCGATTTTGCAATCTCGTCAAGATGCGTTGCCGGTGAGTCAGCAATGCCCATACTTTCCAATACTTGTATGGATTTGGCTGCGGGGTCACAGGCGGCCGACATCATTCATCCTCCCCAAACAAATCCTCAATAGCCTGCTTCGCCTTGGCAGATAGATGTTCGGCATCACCGCGTGCAGCCATTACAACCGGCTCCGGATTTGCTTCATCTGTTATGGGGAACGGCACTACATTGCCGTGGTCAATCGGTTGCACATCAACATGTTTCAGCTCGTCGCACAGTGCCATAAGCTCATCTACTTTGGCAACAATGCGCTGCTGCTCAGCAATGGGCGGAAGCGGGAAACACATATTACAAAGTTCAGAAATGGTTATGCCTTTTACAGTCATTCCACCACCTAAAATAACTAGAGTTTTGTACCAGTCAATAAAATAGTTGGTCAACACTTTATCTTCAGACAGTGTTAGTGCTCGCAAGTCTTGATTGATTGCTACAGGTATCTGTGTAACAGCAATTTTACCAAGCCCCATGCGCATACAAACAATAATCGCTCCAGGTTGGATTAAATTGCTTGTACTATTTTGTAATCCTAACTTTGTAATATGGTCTTGTGTTTCTGTTAATACGCTACAATTTAAGTCCTTAACGCTTGCCCACGGAATATTGCCATCCCAATATTCCGGATGTTGCTTAGAAGGAGTTCCACCTCCAACATTATCCCAAATTATATTTCCAAGTCTGCACCAAACCCATCCCTCCGGTAAATCATACGGGATTTCATCTTCTATAATTGGTGATAGTGACTTTTGCTTTTTCAGCTTGCCCGCCTTGACGAGTTCGGCTTTTTCACTTTGTATCCGTTTCAGCAGTTCGGATGCAGGCTCGTCATTTTTGTCCTGCGGCACCAGTTTACCCCGCACCGCCGATTGCAGGATGGATTTTGGCAAATCTTCGGACAAATGCTTTTCCAACGCGTCCTGCTCGTTTTCAACAGCCTCCAGTTTACCGCACAGGGCCATCAGTCCATCCACTTTAGCAACAATACGCTGCTGCTCAGCAAGAGGAGGTAATGGGATTAGTATTTCATTTAATGCCTTTCCTGTCAGGTGTTGAATACCCGTCCCTGTGTAATACTCAGAAAGTCTTTCAGTAATAAATAGAAAGTAAAGATATAATAGAAAATAATAATTAGTTTTGGGTGTGAAAAAGCGTACTCTATGTAGAGCCTTCTGTATAAACATTCTCTTATCAGATTTCCAGATAGCCGCTGTACCCGGGTAACCACCTTCGCAAATTACAACGTCACCATCTATGATAGAATATCGTTCAAATTCATTTTCTTCAAAACGCATTTGCAATACATCCGATAAGTCAAAACGAAACCATTGAACGTTAAGATTACGAAGATAAGGATAGTAGTTTCCCTTGTTTTTCGCTATATCAAGCATTTTCCCAAGGCATGAATCAGCAATTTGGTCAAGCCTACACCAGATCCAGCCTTCCGGCAGATCATAGAGAATTTCATCTTCTGTGATCGGCGGTAAGGGCTTTTCTTTTTTCAATTTGCCTGCTTTGATGAGCGTAGCTTTTTCAACCTGTATCTGCTTTAATAGTTCGGATGCAGGCTCGTCATTTTTATCCTGCGGCACCAGTTTACCCTGCACCGCCGCCTGCAGAACGGATTTGCGTAGATCAGCTGCTTTCATATACTCTCCTCCTGACCCAAAGCAGTAGAAATACGCGCCAGCACATCTTCCATGCGAGCGGAAAGTACGGCTTTTTCATTCAGATACTGCAAAATAAATTGATCCGGAGGCAAAATCTCCTCCGTGTCGTGTGGGAAACCGCAGAAGTCCAGATTATAATCTGCGGCAATAATGTCCTCTACGGGGACAAACTGAGAAACGTCGCCTTCCTTTTTGTATTTCCACCAGTCCCGCACCGGCTGGAAGTGCTCCGGCAGCATGGGTCGGGTTTTGGAAAAGTGCTTATAGCCCTGCGGCATTTCCAGGCGATAATACCAGACGCCTTTCGTGGGTGTGCCTTTCTGGAAGAACAGCAGGTTTGTGTTAATATTGGTATAAGGGGCAAACACATCTTTAGGCAGACGAACAACAGTATGGAGGTTGCAGCCTTCCAGCAACTTCTTTTTGATAGCGGATTTCACGCCGGTGCCAAACAGGAATCCGTCGGGCAGAACCATACCGCAGCGCCCGCCGTCCTTCAGCAACGCCATCATGTGAACCAGAAACAGGTCGGCAGTCTCCGTGTCACGCAGCTCGGCGGGGACAGACTGGGAAATTGCCTTTTCCTCCGCGCCGCCGAAGGGCGGATTCGTCACGATGATGTCCACTTTATCTTTAGCGGTATAGTCCGTCGTTGAGGTGCGCAATGTGTTGTCGTGGCGAATGTCTGGCACGTCGATACCGTGAGCAATCAGATTTGTTACACACAACAAATACGGAAACGGCTTCTTCTCGATTCCACGGATCGTCTGCTGCAGCTTCCGGTATTCTTCTGTCGTATTGATTGTGAAATTGTCAATGACACTGGTCAGGAATCCGCCTGTGCCACACGCGGGGTCCAGTACGGTTTCCCCCAGCTTTGGGGCAACCATATCGACAATGAAGTGCGTTACCGGGCGGGGTGTATAAAATTCCCCGGCTTTGCCTGCGCTTTGCAAGTCTTTGAGCATCGTCTCATATAGCCCGTTAAAAAGATGGCCGGAGGGCATGGAATAAAAGTCAATCTCTTCATTGATTTTATTGACGACCTGCCGGAGCAAAGTGCCGGACTTCATGAAGTTGTTGACGCCCTCCATAATGCTGCGGATCAGCCACCTGCGGTGCTTGGAGTCATCGCTGGTATCCAGCTCACGTAGATCTGTGAACATGGCGTTAATATGGGCAAGCAGCGCGTTGCCGGTGATGCCTTCCGCATCATCCGCCCAATTGCTCCAGCGATACTGAGAAGGAATGACAGGATAGTAATCGTCCTCGGTCGTTTCCCACCACTGTTCCTTAAAGTCAAAAGCCTTGAGAAACAGCATCCAGGTGATCTGCTCAATATACTGCGCGTCTCCATTAATACCTGCGTCGATGCGCATAATATCCTTGAGTGCTTTTGTCATTCCTGAAACGGCCATGGTGTTTTCCTCCTGTTACGCGGCGTATAATTCTTTTTCCAGCTCTTGTAATGCCTGCTCAAAATCCTTTTTGCCTTTGAAAATGCGGTTCACGATGTACATGGGGTTGCCGAACTGATTGATAGGGTTGACCTTCAGCACGTCCATGCTTTCCAGATCGGTGACGCCGGCATCGGCGTATTTTTCCAGAAGTGCGTTTAGGACGGCCTGTGCCTGCTCGCCGTATTTTGCAAAATAATTACGCTTTTTAACGTTGTTAGCGCGTTCCCTGCGCGTTAGCGGCGGCTGATCGTATGCAATGTGGCAAACGAGGTCGAAGGGGTCAAACTCCTGCCCGATCTGCTCCTGCAACTCTTCCAACAGCACGCCGCGCTTGGCAAACTCGTCCAGAATTGCCTGCTTGCGCTCTGCGCTGTTCCAAGCTGAAAGGAAATCATCCAGCGTGGCATACTGGTCGAGAACATTGCGGCGGGTATAGTCTGTTAGCGACTCGGTGATCAGCTTACCGTCCTTGTCGATATACTGGACACGCTGCTTCAAGACGGTCACTTCCACATCGTCCACGTAGTATTTCATGCGGCGTCCGTACCCGGGATCATCATCGCTGCCTGTGCCGCTCGGATCATCGTCAGGCTGGTCGCCGTCCTGCGGTTGGTCCGGCTGAGGGTCATTCGGCGAATCGGGTATCTGGCCGTCTTCTGAGGGGGTAAAAGCGTCATCCTGTTCCACAGGACCGTCGAAATCCGGGTCAGCAAAGTGACGGGTCACATCGCGGAAATCAAAAATAGTAAAGAACATTTTGCCGAGGTCTTCCCGCACGCGGGTACCACGGCCAATGATCTGCTTAAACTCAGTTGGACTATTAATCTCCGCATCCAGAACAATAAACTTGACCATCTGTATATCCACGCCGGTAGTCAGCAATTTTGATGTCGTGACAAGTACCGGATAGCGGCTGGATACATCCCGGAATGCGTCAATTTGTTTTTTGCCAATGTCATCGTCACCGGTGATACGCGTTACATAGCGTTCATCCTCTCTGACGAGGTCTTTATTTTCATTTACAAGCGCCTGGCGCATACGGTCGGCATGCTCGGTATCCACACAGAAAAAGATAGCCTTGTCGTAGCGCAGTTCATGCTTCTTCAGATAGTTGGATACGACCTTCGCAACAATACGGGTGCGCTGTTCCAACACCAGTTCCCGGTCGTAATCGCTGGCGTTGTATTCCCGGTCGATAATTTCGTTGCCGAATTTATCAGTTTGCCCTTTGTAAGGACGGAAGCCTTCGGCATCCTTGTCCAGAATGATACGAATGACACGATACGGGGCAAGAAAGCCATCTTCAATGCCCTGCTTGAGCGAATAAGTGTAAATCGGCTCACCGAAATAGTCAATATTGGAAATATCCTTTGTTTCTTTGGGCGTAGCTGTCAGACCAATCTGCGTGGCAGCAGAAAAATACTCCAGTACCGCACGCCATGCGCTGTCCTCCTTCGCGCTGCCGCGATGACACTCGTCCACGATAATCAGATCAAAGAAACCGGGGCTAAACTGTTTGAAAATATCTTTATTACCTTCCCCAGTAAGGCCCTGATAAAGCGCCAGATAAATCTCGTAGGATTTGTCCACTTTGCGGTTACGCACGATAGTCATTTTGTCCTTGAACGGAGAGAAGTCATTCACATAGGTCTGATCGATCAGAGCATTGCGGTCAGCAAGATAAAGAATGCGTTTTTTTACGCCAGCCTTCCATAGCCTCCAAATAATCTGAAATGCAGTGAACGTCTTGCCGGTTCCGGTTGCCATGACCAGAAGAATGCGGTTTTGCCCACGTGCGATTGCCTCAACGGTCAGGTTGATCGCATTGCGCTGATAATAGCGAGGCGTCCGGTCTTCACGCTGTGTATAGTAAGGTTCTTCGATGACAGCTTCCTGCTGGTCAGTCAGGCCAACGCCAGTTTTGTACATTGTCCAGAGCTGCTCTGCTGTTGGGAATTTATCCAAAGGAACGAACTGCTCCGCGTCACCGGGCGCAGTCATCCGGTTATGGAACGTGAAGCCGTCCCCATTGGAAGTAAAGACAAACGGAACAAGTAACCGCTCTGCATAATCCAACGCTTGCTGCATACCATCCGATACGGCATGATTATTATCTTTTGCTTCCACAACGGTCAAGGGAATATGTGGCTTATAAAAAAGTAAGTAGTCCGCAAACTTTGCTTTATCGCGCCTCCACTTGCCGCCACGGGCAATGATGCGTCCTTTTGTAATAGCATATTCCTCACGTATTTGTCCGTTTGTCCATCCAGAAGATTTGATTGCAGGGGTGATATATTGTGTCCTGATTTCCTGTTCAGACAATTGCTTCTTATTCACGCCATCGTTCACCACCAATCACACAGTGCCTTTGATGTCAGGACTTTTTTTGCCTGCTGTTGGTTTTACTGAGTCTTGTGGAATCAGCCACATTCGACCCATTTGAACCACACCGCCGATTCGGCCTGACTTACACAGAATTTGCACTTGACGCTGGGTTATTTTCCATTTTTGAGCAGCTTCCTGCGCGGTCATGTAACCGTTAATCATTGGTATGGCCTCCGACAAAATAATACAAATTCATTATATTCGCTCAAGCGAAATTGGTCAATTGCTAATTTGCCGGATACATCTAAAAAGCAGCCAGAAATTAGGGTTTTGATAGCCAGACCTATCAGCAGCAGATATCGTATGGTTGGGTTAGTGCCTTGGCAGGCAATGGAAAAGTATATACTTCATTTTTCGATTTATGCCTCACAGCAAATCGCTAAAGTGCTTGCTGGTAATCCCCCAGACCCCATACAAAAGCAACGAAAATACCGTCCGCTTTTGCCATAATCGCTCACGCTCCTTATGCTTTTCTTTATCGGTTGCCCGAAGAATTCTTGACTGCTCTCCCATCGCAGATATCCAAGATATTCAAACAAATATTTGAGCTTCTTTTCCGGTGTATTCACAAACTGTTTAGTAATACGGAAATTCTCGGGTCCTGATAAGGTACGGAATTTATTCCTTTCTCTGAAAGCTCAAACACCTCCGCATCAGGGAAAGCCATGAGGGTCGGTGAATGGGTAGAAATAATGAATTGAGAGTTGCATTGTACAAGATCATCAATACAGCAATTAGCTGTAACAGGCGAGAGGGCGACAGGGCTGCCTCCGGTTCATCAAGAATGTAATCTAAACCTGTTTTCCACCCGTGCCATAAAGCTCTCTCCATGGGATTGCGCATGCAATGAAACGCTACCGTAACTGGAGATTACACCAACCTCGTCAATGCTGGTTGCTACGTTATAAAAAACGATCAAGTAGCGATACAGTTCCGAATGAGAATCCTCCGTGGAAAAATTGAAGTTTATCGTTCCGCCTTCGGGATTAAAGCCCATCGATACCGCAATGGCTTCAATAAGTGTTGACTTGCCAATGCCATTCTCTCCAACAAAAAAGTTACATGCCTGCTGATCGGCAATTCTTCCATGTCCTGAAGGTGTCTGACCACCGGCAAATCGTATAGGTAACTGTCCGAGGGAATATCTTTAATGTTGGCGGAGATAGCGGGATCGAACCGCTGACCTCTTGAACCCCTTTCAAGCGTTCTCCCAGCTGAGCTATACAACCTATATTTTCCCGTTTATACTTGTTTGTAAATCTTATAAACGCCGTAATTATTGAAATAGGTACTGTGTTAAGTATCATCCGAATACTGCTTATCCCACATTTCCTGACGCACTTCACCGACCATAGCCACAATGTCCTGTTCGGATTTCAGGCCCAGCTTTTCTGCTTCCCCTTCAAACGCCTTTTGTATATTCGAAAAAGCCACTTTAGCTGCATTGGCAAAGATAATGTTGTCCCCATCCTCAATAAAGATTACTTTGTCTCCATCCTTTAGGCCGAGTTTCTCGCGGATAGTAATTGGGATCGTAATTTGCCCTCCATTTGTTATTTTTGCAATCTCCATATTGGTGCTCCTTCATACTGCAAATTCACTCTCTAACATATAGTTCAAATTATTATTGCCGTATCATTAACGCAGCACTTCAATCGCGTACAGCGGCAAGTTCAGCAGCCGATCCTCGAGCTTATAATCCGCCATGGAGGTGCGGACCGACAGTTTGGGCCCAAACTTCTCCTGATACATTTTCAGGCTTTTCGCCTTCAAATTCGTTTCGGCCTTCACTTCAATGGGAATGACCGCGTTGCCGTCGTCCACGACAAAATCGATCTCCGCGCTACCCCGGTCGTTCGTCCAATAATAGGTTTCCAGTCCCTTGAGGGTTTTAAGCTGCTGCAATACATATTGCTCGGTCAGCGCGCCCTTGAATTCCTTGAAAAGCTCGTTGCCATCCAAAAGCGTGCTTTGGTTCAGACGCACCATACAGGAAAGCAGGCCGACGTCAACGAGAAATAGCTTAAAGGATTTCAGGTCCTCGTAGGCTTTCAGCGGCAGGCTGGGCGCATTCACCCGATGCACCTTATGCACCAGACCGCAGTCGGTCAGCCAAAGCAGGGCCTGCTCGTATTCCTTGGCCCGCGCGCCCTCCTTGATAAGCCCGTAGATGAATTTCTTGTTCTCCTTGGTGAGTTGGGCGGGAATGCTGTTCCAAAGCATCCGGATCCGCGGCACGACGTCATGGGGCGCGTGCTTGGAAAAATCCTGCTCATAGGCATCGAGAATGCGCTGCTGTATTTCCCGCGCTTCGCCAAAATCCTTGTTTTCGGAAAAGCTGTGTACGACCTCCGGCATACCGCCCACATAGTAATAGTATTTGAGCATGTCAATATAGGTTTGCTTGAAGGTGGCCGCCATAGCGAAGTCGCCCTTTTGCAGCAACTCCACATATTGACCGTTGCCCATGGCTTTTAGAAACTCCGCGAAGCTCAAAGGGTATAAGTCTAAAAATTCCACCTTCCCCACAGGGAACGACGTGCCATGATGTAGCGCGACGCCCAGGAGCGAACCGGCGCACACGATTTGATACTGCGGCGCGTTCTCGTTGAAATATTTCAGCGAAGTCAGGGCTTTGGGCACTTCCTGCACTTCATCGAAGATCAGCAGGGTATTCGCGGGGTCGATCTTCTGGCCGGAATAGAGCTCCAGCCCGGTCACGATCCGTTCCACATCCAAATCAGCCGAAAATAAATCCTTCATACGCTGGTTGTTGTCGAAGCTGATGTAGACGGTCTTTTCAAAGGCGACCCTGCCGAATTCCTTCATCAGCCAGGTCTTGCCGACCTGCCTTGCGCCGCGGATAATGAGCGGCTTTTTGTTCCGCTTCGCTTTCCACTTATGCAGTTCCTCGATCGCTGTCCTATACATGGGATACCACCTCACATAATAAAGTATATCCCATCTTATCAAAAAATACAACGATATTATAGATATTAACAACATTTTTTGCAATGAATATTTGTGGCGCTGCTATTTTCGGCAACATGTAGCATCCAACAATGTCCTAAACCAATCCTACATCTGCAAATAAAGTTCTGTGTTTTATCACGTTCCAGGTGGATCACAGGTCATTAAATCGATCGACATTCAGTGTCAAAAGGATATCTATAATGACAAGCAACTTATGCTGTGCTAAAATAGACTTAATAGTAGCAGTATTTTACTTTTTATAACAAAATACTTAAGTTTAGTTATACAACTGTAATCGGGGGTGAATCTATGCGCCTATTTGATATAGTTCCGAACGAGCTGTTTTCCATACTTGCCTCTCCGAATCGGCTCATATATTCCGATGCCTTGGCCGTACTGTACGACGCGTTTCGGGAGAATCTGAAAATACAAAAGAGCACCTTTTTCACCATGATTCGGAGCAGGCTGGAGGATGAGCTTGCGCGATCCGAATTCATCGAAGATGGGATTTCCGAAGAGGAGGCACAGGACCTCTCTGGAAGGGCGCGCTTTTTGATCCGCAAGCTGAAGGAACGCGGATGGATCGAGCTTGAGCGTGGCGACGACTTTGAAGAATATGTAATTCTGCCGGATTACAGCATCAAAATTCTCGAATTGTTTTCCGAGCTGACCTTGGAAAATCAATCAAGCGGCTTTTCCTTTGTCTATGAAACATATTCCACCCTCCGGATGGCCAATGAAGACCCAGGCGGGGGAGCTTACGAAAAAATGATGGCGCTCTATGGAGCGTATGACAAGACTCTTGCGCTTATCAAAATGCTCAAAACCGTATACCACAATATTAACCGCTACTTTCAGCAGCAGATTGACATGCGCGACGTCAATCAGGTGCTTGCCATGCATTTCGATGATTTTTTACAGCATATCGTCGAAACGTATATCCGCCCGCTTAAAATCAAGGACTCTGTTCCAAAGTATAAGGTGCCTATCCAGCAGGTTTTGGATTCCTGGTTGGAAGATGACGGACTTCTCAACGCCATGGCTAACGCGGCTTTACAGGAGAAACGACTCGACTCCCTTGAAAAATGCCGTTCGGACATCGTCTACAAACTGTTTTTTGTCAAGGAAAACTACGAGAATTTTGAAAGTGAGTATCTGGGTGAAATAGACCTGAAAGTACGCAGATATACCCGCGCGACGACGCAGAAAATCGAGAGCCTTTCCAATAACGATCAGACAGTCCGGGGCAATTTGGTTTACCTTCTCAACGCGCTTTCCGATACCTCGAAAGCCGCCGAGCTGACGGATAGAATCCAGCTCGTTTTTCAAATTTTCGAACAATCCGGGATTGGTGAAGGGAGCCTTTATTCACAGCGCCGTCCTGGAAAGAGGGAAAAGCTCGATCCCGTACTGATCAGCGAGGAATCTGCCGATTTCAGCCGAAAAGCCCTGGACGAGTTCGGAGCCGCTATAAACAGCCCTTATAATAAGAAAAATGTCCGCGCTTATATGGAAAAGCTGCTGGAAAACGCCGATATAGCCTATACAAAGGATATGCATGTTGAAAATGACATGGCCTATATTTTATCAGGACTGGCTGTGATTGCCGCCAGCGACAGAGACAGCTTTTACCGCGTTGAATCGACTGACAATACCGTGGCTTCAGACAAATACGAACTGCCGTCTGTCAGATTCATAAGAAAGAAGGTGCGGTAATTGGGTCTATCAGGCTTGAGTGACTTTACGGATAAAGAAAAAGAAATGTTTACGTCTGTCTGCAATCACCTTCTCGGACGAACCTTCCTGCTCAGAACGATTTATCAGCCGGACGGAAGCGCCATAAATAATCCGGAATACAATTTTCTCGCGCTCCATTCCGAAATTGTTAAAAGCTACCTCTCCCTCCTGGGCTGGGAGCTGCATCAGGATCTCTATAACGGCTACTTCTATGTTTTAAACAACCTCGACGCCAACAGACTAATCCTTTCCAGCAAGCCGACCGCAATTCTGCTGGCCCTGCGTCTCATTTATGATGAAAACAGCGAACGGGTTGGTCTGTTTCAGGATGTGCTCTGCGAGGTGAGGGAGGTGCTTGAGAAGCTTGTGACAGATTTTGGCGTATTCCGGCAGAAACCCAACATGGATGAGTTCAGGCGCGCTATGAAGGTGCTTGAAGATCATAATATCATCAAAGGATTGGAAGGAAAATACTCTGACGCGGACTGCCGATTCACCATACTGCCTACTATTTTGACGGTTGTTTCCGTGGAGAAGCTGAATACACTGGTTGCCAACCTGCGTAAGGAGGATGAAAGTGATGAAGAAGCTGACGAAGACGCTGCTCATTAACTGGCTGTATTATGAAAAAGAACTGGTCAGCTTCGACACGATAAATTTTTTGACCGGCAAGACCGCCTCGGGTAAAACAACTTTCATCGACGCGCTTCAGATTGTATTGCTTGGCGAACTGAGCGGCCGGAATTTCAATAAAGCGGCTAACGAGAGCTCGGAACGCACGTTGCGCGGGTATCTGCGCGCGGATATGGACAATAATAATCCATATTCCAGAAAAGCGCGCGCCTTTGAAACTTATATAGCCTGCGAATTCAGCGACGACTTTGTTGGGAGATCATTCACCATCGGAATTGTGTTTGACTGCTATAACGATGGCAGCGAGCGCCACCAGTTCTTTTCTTACGACGGGCCGATACCGGAAAATTGCTTTATTGAAAACCGAAAGCCGATGGACATTTCAGAACTCCGTGCATACATAAAGGCCAACTACAAAACCCGCGGCGAGATGTATGATAGCAATAAAAAATACAAAAGCGCCATCTCCGCAAAGTGGAACATCCATACGGATCAAATATTCGGCATGCTGAAAAAGGCAGTTTCCTTTCGGCCGATCGTCGACATCCAGAACTTTATCACGGAAAATGTCTGCGACCTTCCCGACAGGCCGGATATCGCCGCAATGCAGCAGAATATTCAGGATTACAAGCATCAGGAGCGGCTCGCTCGGCGGCAGGAGGAGAAGCAGGCTGCCCTGAAAAATATTCAGGAGCTTCATATCAGTTGCGAGCGTACGCTGAGCAGGATGCGGCTGCATCAATATCTTTTCATCCGGGCGGGGAAACAGATAGAAGAAAGCGCCGTTCTAAAGCTCGAAAATGAACGGCGGGACAAAACGGAGCTGTCGGTCGAACTGACGGCGCGCTATGAAACGCTTGAAAGTGAAATAAACGGTCTGAACAAACGTCTGGAGCAGCTCATCAGCGATAGGGCGAACAGCGATGTTTTCAGGGAGCGGGAGCGCCTTGATCAGCAAAAGGTCCTCTTGGAATCCGAACGCGGCAGGCTTTTGGACGAACTGAAGAACGCCGCACAGGACATCAGGCTGGAGGCGTTCCAGTGGCTTGGCTTTTGCGGTAAGCTATCCGGCGGCGAAACCATAGCTGATCATGTTTTTGATATTTCCAATTTGACCACTTGTTTGGATGGATTGCAAACGCAGCTTAAAAAGGTGGAGCAATTTTCTCCCGAGGACTTTGGCCGTATAGAACTATCCGTGTTTGAAGTTGTACAGCAGACAATGAGAGCTTTTAAAAATCAGCTTGACGAGAGCTACTATCATGCTGATAAGCTGCTTTCCGAAAAAAAGCAGGAATACGACTCCAATTCCGCCGCTGTTGCAAAGCTGCAAAAGGGCGTCAAGGATTATGACAAAAGGCTTTTACGGCTGCAACAAACAATAGAGGAAGAATTGGTTAAAAAATTCGGCCAGGAAGCGCATGTTCATATCCTTGCCGATTTGCTTGAGATTTCAGATGAAACGTGGCAGGGAGCCATTGAGGGTTACCTTAATACACAGAAGTTTTATCTATTGGTCGAACCGACTTATTATCAGTCGGCTCTTCATGTTCTCAACGATGCTAAGCGCAGGGAGGACCTGCACGGCTATGGCCTCGTGGATATCGGAAAGCTCCGTGAAAATGAAAAACTCAGGCGGGATCCAGAGAGCCTCGCCGCTGTTGTGGAGACGAAAAATTCTCTTGCGCGCTCCTATATTGATTATCTGCTGGGACGGGTTGTCCGCTGCATGGAAGTCTCGGAACTGCGCAAATATAGAACGGCTATTACTCCGGAAGGGATGCTGTATCAGGGATATGTGGCCCGTCCTCTTTCACGTGCACTGATGAACGATGCCTATATTGGAAAACTTGCCATTAAAAAGCGTCTTGAGCGCCTTGAGCTTGCGCAGCAAACCCTGTCCGAAACAATTAAAATGATTCAAGCAACGCGTGATTTATTGAGCAAACAGAAAGGAAAAGAGCCGCTGATCACTGAACGTTATGTTCAGACCGTGATCAGAGACTCCATTGATAAGTTCAGCCGCACGGAAGAACTTTCTGTCCAGCTGACGGATCTGAATAAAGCGTACGACGCTTTGGATCTGACCTGGCTTGTCAGAATCAGTGACGTCATTGAAAGTGTCAGAAAAGATCTGAACTCCAAGCTTGGAGAAAAAGAACAGTGCTCGAATCAGCGGGAATTGTGTAAAAAACGATTACACGAACTGGAATACGAGGATCTTCCAGATCACTATCAAGCCCTACAGAAGAAAGAGGATGAGCTGAAGGACTTGTTCAGTTCGGAATATACTGAAAAAACCGGAGAACCCCGCTATCAGGAAGAATTGCAAAGGCTGAAAACGGCTAATTCCATCTTTAATAACTTTGGGCACAGCCGGCAGGAGCAAAGTAAAAAAGAATACGATGACAGCAGGCGAAAGCTTGTCTATGCCAGAAGAGATTACGTCAATGCATATCCGCCCTGCCGCTTTATCCCGGACGCGATGGACAATGATGAATTCTCCGCAGAACTACAGAGGCTTTCCGAAAGCGAGCTTCCAAAATACAAAGAAAAAATACAAAAAGCAAGAGAAAGCGCGTTTGAACAATTTCAAAACGATTTTTTGGCCAAGCTGAAAACCAATATTGATTCCGTGCAGGCACAGGTGAGGGATTTAAACCGCGCTCTTCAGAAAGCGCAGTTTGGAACGGACAGCTATAGATTCATCGTAACCCGGCATCCGGATTATGCCGAATATTACGATATGATTATGGATCCTGACCTCATGGAGGAAAGCGGCGGGTTATTTTCGTTATCCTTCCTGAACAGATACGGAGCATTGATTGAAACCCTTTTCAGCCGAATCGTTTCTTCCGACGATTCGCAGCTCAATGAGCGCAAGCAGAGCGAACTGCAGGCAAATATTCAGCGATATACCGACTACCGGACTTATCTGCATTTTGATCTTGAGACGACGGATCAAAACGGCAATGTCCAGTTGCTCAGCAAAACACTGAATACAAAGTCCGGCGGGGAAACGCAGACGCCTTTTTACATAGCCATCCTCGCCTCATTCGCGCAGATCTACCGCGTCAATGATACCAGCAGCTTCGGCAACACCATGCGGCTGGTCATCTTCGACGAGGCCTTTAATAAGATGGACAGTGAACGTATCACCGAAAGTATTCGGCTGCTTCGAAAAATGAAGCTGCAGGCTGTCATTTGCACTCCTCCTGACAAGCTTCCGGACATCATGCCCGAGGTGGATCGCACTCTGCTGGTTTTAAAAGACGGATACAGAATGCAAATATTACCCTGGTCAAAGGATTTGGAGGTCATGCTGGATGAATGAGGAAAAGATAGTCCTGAACCGGTTGCTGGATAAATATGAGCAGAGCGCGCATTTCAGCAAATCGGGCCGCTCCAATCGGCGCGTGCTCATTAAAACCGCAGGAAACGGTCTGCCAGAATATGATTATCAAAATGTACATATAAGAGACGCCTTCAACGCCGCAATTCGTGATTTGACAGGGAAAGAGGTTGTTTTTGCCGAGTGGTTGCCGGGGCGAAAGCAATTGGTTGTCAAAGAGATCTGGCTGAACCTTGAGCAGCTCGAAGAGGCTTATATCCTGGCAGAACGTCAACCGTTGCAGAATCAGATTGATGAGTATTGCAGCCTTCTGAAAACGACGGCCGAGCGTATAAATACGAACTGGATCAAAAGTTTCCTAACCACGCAGAGGGAAAAACTCGGTTCTGCTAACCGTTTATCCGGTCTATATAAGAAAGGCTACTCGCATTTTGCAGACGTATTGAATGCTTTGGAACATTTAGACCTGCTTAATGACAGTGGAATGACCATGCGTGCATTCAGCATTGCCTGTTACCGCGATTCCAAACATTTTGAAAAGAATATTCGGGACGACTTTCTTGCCATTGCTCGTGAATATTGTCCGCCCCTGGCCGAGCTGCTTGCCGATCACGATCTGAGCGTTCGGGAACAGCTCGCCTATCTTGGGATATATGCCCGCCCAGAGATATACGAATTTGCCGGGCCGCTCAGCATGGAGACCGAAGACGGTATTTGCGACTGCTCCCCGCTTGCAAGGTTCGGCTGTGCCGTAACAAGCGCGGCGGTCTTTGGCATCCGGAAGCTGCATATGGAAAATGTGCGTAGAATGATGTTCATTGAAAACAAGACCAACTACGACGAATACATAGAAAAAGCCCGCCGGAATGACGAGCTGGTCGTGTTCCACGGCGGCTTTCTTAGTCCTCAAAAGAAGAAATTCATTTTACAGATCGTATCCTCGAGCCCGCCGCACACTGAGTACCTGTTTTGGGCCGATATCGATATGGGCGGCTTTAAAATGTTTGCACAGCTTAAAAGTCTGGCTCCGGAACTTGTACCTTGGAAAATGGGGCCGGAAGAGGTAGAGCAATATGCCGCTCTTGGCCTTAAGCGAAACAGCCGATACATGAAAGAGTTGGAAGGTTTTCTTTCCTCACCGGACGGTACTTTGTTTGCAGAGGCCATAAAAGCGCTTCTGCTTTATGACGTTACGATTGAACAGGAAGTCATGCTGAATGATTTATGACCTACATGCAAACGCGCACATTGAGTCCGACAGGTATTTGGCCGCTTGGATATAATCCAAATAAGTACCAGTCCTTATCATATTCCACTCTCGTTGAAATCCATTCATTGTCCCGCAGTATGTCAAGGCGGTCTCCGCAATGAAATCCGCCAAGTAAACTTCCATTATCAAGCAACACATCCAGCCGGTTGCTATCATTATCGTATATCAGCTTGCCGTATTCCATAATTTCCCCCTCCTACGAATTGATATATTTATAGTCAGAATCTTTGCCCTTTATTCCCAAACTGCTTTATAAAAATCCTGTGTCATTATGGGAAAGCGCCACGACACAGGATTTTTATAAATAAAGGACAGACCACCTTGGTAACGAGAAAATATAACATGAAGAGATAAGCCATATGCATACTTATAGCTTCAATTTTTTTTGATAGTTTCCGCGCTGTTCAGCTTTGCAGCAAAATCCAGGTGAGAATATAAATCCGCTGTTGTAGCGATTGTGCTGTGGCCGAGCCACTGCTGCACCTCGATGAGAGGCACGCGCTGACTGATCAGCAGGTTTGCGCAGCTATGGCGGAGGTCATGGAACCGGATCGGCCGCAGGTTATGCCGCTTGAGCAGGCTGGCAAACTCCTTCGACACATAGTTTGGCTTTATAACGTCCCCTGTCTCGTCGATGCAGATGTAGTCGCTCTCCTTGGGATTGCGGACTTCCTTGACTTTCAGGAGCAGCTCTTTGATCTGATGTATCAACGGCATCGTGCGGAAACTTGCCATCCGCTTCAACTTGTCCTGTGGCAGCACGGTATATCTCCCGTCTATAAAAGCCTGATTCAACGAATGGTTAATGACGATCGTTTCGCGCTCAAAATCAACGGCACCCCAGCGAAGTCCCAATACCTCGCTACGGCGAAGTCCATAAAACAATGCCAGCGTGACGACCAGTTCCAGCTTTTCGCCCTTCACAACCTCAAGCAGTCGGTTGGCTTCTTCGACAGAGTACGGATTGGAGATGAAGTCTTCGGCTTTCGGCCGCTGGACCTGGTCGGCGGGATTTCTGGGTATCAAGTCCTTTTGGTACGCCGCCTGCAACGCCTTGCGGATATTCGCGTGATGCCGGAGGATGGTGTTGTTGGAAACGCCCCGGTCATGCAGATACTCATAATATTCCTGGATATGAGCCGGATGCAAATTACTGAGCAGGATCCCGCGCTCCCGGAAGTACGGGCATATGCTGTTTTCTACAATGTTCTTATAACTGCTGTATGTTGTAGGTGAAACGTTGCCTTGCATGTTGGACACCCAGCTTGCCATGTACTCGTCAAAGTAGATGCCTCGGGAGTTGCGCCGGATATCCTCAAGGCCGGTGTGTTTGATTCGCAGTTCCGTAAGGATTTCTTCCGCCCGTTTTTTGTTTCCTTTCTCAGACAAGTGGGTGGCAAACCATTTCGGCTTTTGCTTTCCGGCTTCGTCGCGGAGATTCAGCACCGCGTACCAATAACCATTTTTGATTTGAAGATGTCCTGATATCATAATAATTCTCCTTTTCGTTTTGTTTTCAATGAGACTGTCGTATATAATAAAAATGCACGCATTGGCGCATTATTTTTGCCACATAAAACCGAATTGGCAACTACAACGGACTCAAAATCCGTTGTGGTTGCCAATATCAATACATAAATATGGACGGGCGAATCCCTGCTTTTATAGATTGATCAGGACTATCACATCGTAAATCCTTCCTCCCTTCGGCACCGGCTTGTCCGCCTCATCCACACAAAAAACAAGGCGCTTCCGATCCGCCGTTTTACCGGCGAATTGGAAGCGCCATTTTGATACCTCACAAGGCACGGAAGAACTCGCGCACTGGGAGATGATCGGCACTATGATCCACCAGTGCATGCGCGGCGCCAGCCTGTCGGATTTGAACGCGGCCGGCCTTGGCGGGTACTACACGCTGCACAACCACGGCGTATTCCCCGCGGACCCCAACGGCGTGCCCTTTACCGCCACCTATGTGGCGTGTACGGGCGACCCCATCGCCGATCTTCATGAAGATCTGGCGGCCGAACAGAAAGCGAGGGCGACCTACGAGCACCTGATGCGCATGACCGACAACCCCGAGGTCCTCGACCCGCTGCGCTTCCTCCGCCAGCGCGAGATCAACCACTTCCAGCGTTTCGGCGAGTGCCTGATGATCGTGCAGGAAATGGCCTGCAACAAGCGGCCCGCGCGCGAGGGCAAGTGCGGGTAAGAAAATCAATGATAACGTTGCGCCCTGTGAACGCAGGTTCACAGGGCGCAATGCATCTTTCCAATACGGGAACGCTACCCTAAGCGGGCCAAGAACGCATTCAGTTTGAGCGCCGTCCTCATGCCGTATTCGCGTACGGGCAGCACATAACCGCGGCCATCGATCTCAAAGCGGTCGCTAGGCCAGTAGAGGCCGTTGTTTTTGTTAACGTCCAGGCAAAACACATATCTCTTACCCGTGGTGAACACTTCTCCGCGGCGGATCATTACCTTGACGCTCGGGGAGAGCTCGCCCTTTTCTACAGATTCCACACGCACAGTATATATGCCCCAAGGCCAGTCCTGCCATATGAGATCCTCGTCTGAAACGGCTTCGATCGTGCCCACACAAATCGCCTCACAGTCCCTTAGACCGGATAACGGCAGAGGCCCATCCTTATCCAGCTTTGCCACGGAAACAAGGGCCATGCCGTTATACTCCACCGTGTCATGGCTGTCAAAATATCCGCCGAAGCCGCCTGCGACCTCGTAGCCCCCCTCCCGTGTCAGGAAGCGATGCACAGTCTCGTCGGCTCCGCAATAGAGTGCAACGGCGTTCGCCTTGGCGTTTGCGTACCAGGTAGCAGGCAGACGCGTATCCGCATAGATCACTTTCCCGCCGTACACAAGCGCGCTTCCATCGACCATATGCAGGGATTGCACAAAATCCCTTACGGTTTTGAAACGATAGACCGTAAGCGTTTCTCCCCTGGAATTGAGTACGGCGCGCGTCATCGTGCAGGGCGGCGCGGACCGGAATACGAAAGGAGTATCCTCCGTTTCCATGCCGCGCAGCTTGGGGAAGGCGGCGCGCAGCCACCGTTGCGTGGGGGTGTCGGAGGGAGGAGGCAGAATGGGAAGCGTATCGGGATACCCCTCCCGGATGATAATCTTATCTCCGAATTTGGGCGTAAAGTATGCCGCCGCCGCGGCTCGTCCGCCAACGGTGACCTGCACGATCACGGCGTTTTCCCGCTCATGTTGGCTGACGCCCCACCAATTGAGTTCAAACTCTCCGTTGGTGTCGATCTGGTCCGCCACGGCTTTCAACTCGTTATAAGAATACCGCGCGCTGATGAATACCAGCACGTTTGGATCGGGTACCAGCGCGCGTATCTCATTTTTTCGCGCTTCGGGAACGCCGTATACCATGACAACGGCGGCCCTGTTATCCGGGGTGATGTACAGACCGGCGACGTCGTTCGGATATTTCAGGCCTGGCCCGGAAGCCGTCCCCCACGCTTTTGCGAGCGCCTCCAAAGCGTCGCTCGCGGCACCCTGCGTCGTATACTGCCCTGCCGCAAATGCCGTTATAGGGACGGAGGAAAAAAGCAGCAGGCAGAGCGCCGTACAAAGGATACGTTTGCGCATATGAGCACCCCCTTCCATCAGTCGCTTATATGACGAATGGAAGGGGGAAATTGTTGCCATCAAATTTGCATGTACGCTTCCGGCTTTCTTTCGCCCTCAGCCCTTTTGAAGCTTTTCGAATGCGGACAGGAACACATCCGGATGCTCAAAGTGGATGTCGTGCCCGGACTTTATGCCGATTCTCTCGCAATCGGGAATCAGATTCTCAACCTTATCCGCATCGTCATCCGTATTGGCCGCGTATAAAACGCCGTCCTTGCCGTACTGCGTATTTGCTTTCAGGTAAATGACGGGGCATCGGATATTCTTAAGCATGCTCTCCTGATCCACACCAGCCATCCAGGAGCCGTCGTAGAAGGCGTCCCCGAATTGCGGATCATACTGGTCCATATAAAGCAGCGTGCGCAGCCACGCGTGCGGAACCCAGGAAAGCTGGATGGGCCGGCCGGGATTCGCATGCCTATATTGCGCCGCCGACTGAACGACCTTCTCCTTCAGCCCGCCAAAGAGGGAAAGAAGGTAGCCGTGTTTCAGGTAATACAGGGTGAAATCCGTTTCGTCGCGCTGGCTTAGAAAATCGTGCGTGACGATGTACGCGTCGTACCAGGCGAAAGCCCCTTTGCCCTCCTGTATCTCCTCCGGCGTGACGCTGAAAAGAGGGGGATCCTCCAGCACAAGGCCGTCGACGCGGCCGAGCGCGTTCGCCGCGATCCAGGCCGCCAGAACGCCGCCGGAGGAATGGCCGGACAGGTAACAGTCCGCCTTGACGACATTGTTCATAAACCAGACGAGGGCTTCCCCGTTCGCCCGGCAGGAATATAAATCCGCCCGGCGGCTCGAGCCGCCGTGGCCGTAGCAGTCCACTGCAAAAACGTGAAAGGATTTCGACAGCTCCGGCAATACCGTGTCATAATCCTCCCACGCCACGGTCTGCCCGTGAATCAGAAGCAACGCGGGGCCGTTATCGGGCCCCTCCCCATAAGCGATCACGGAGCCGTCGGGGAGCGCCGCCCGTTTTTCCGCAAAGCCCGCCCGGCCGGCCTTCGCCATCAGGGATTCGTCATAATGCACGTTGGAATAAAAGTATCTGCCCGCCAAAACGGCCAGGCAGACCAGAATGGCCAGGACAATCCACAAAGCGATGTGCATCTTCTTCACCCTTTTCACGTTCTCATTCATCTTCCGTTTTTCCCCCGTTTGGGGCCGGGCGGGGAATCGCGCTGACGAGCGGTTCGATGCTCCGTAAAAAGAGCTCCGCTTTTAGCATGGCGATTCCCCCGAGGGACTCGTCGCCCAGGATCATCAGGCTGTCGCCGGGGTTGAACCCAAATATCTCCCGCGCCTTTTTGGGGATCACGATCTGGCCCCGCTCGCCCACCGTGGCCGTTCCGAAAATATGCTTGCCCTTGGGCGGAATGATCGGCGCAACGGACCCTTCCCCGCCGCTGACCAGATTATCCAGCGTCACGTCATACAGCTCGGCAAGCGCCATACAGTTGCCGATATCGGGCAGGCTCTCGCCGTTTTCCCATTTGGCGACCGCCTGGCGCGACACGCCGATCTTTTCGGCCACTTCCTCCTGCGTATATTTGTTGAGCTTCCGGAGGGTCTGTAAATTCGTACTAATCATACTTTTCACACCTCGGATATATTTTAGCGGATGCAAAACGGCTTATCCAGCAACCCATCGCGACATATTGGCTTCAATTATGTTAGCGCCGGTTGCGTAAAAGCATGGAAAAGCGGCCGCCGGAAAACCGGCGGCCAAGGCTGCGGCCCATTGATACAGACTGTAAAAACCCAAGGTATCGCCGCCTGCGGCGGCGACGAGGACTTATTTTATTTAAAAGTGGGGGCTCCGCCCCCACTCAGACTATCGACAAAGTCTCTGAGCAGTTTTTACTATGCAAGAACGCAAACAGGAGTTGCATAGCGGGACGCTCCGTCGTCCCGCTGAAGCCCAAAAACTTAGGAAACACAATAAAATCCGTCCAAGCTGAC
>Ga0255336_101039_pt1 | contig 25785 bp, 27 predicted proteins | sample MeOH1_35cm_T3_17_FD_189102 | JGI IMG/M metagenome (GOLD analysis project Ga0255336, IMG submission 189102) | Sandy soil microbial communities from University of British Columbia, Vancouver, Canada - MeOH1_35cm_T3_179 | ecosystem: Engineered > Artificial ecosystem > Sand microcosm > Unclassified ...
CCGAATAGGACTGGCCCTGCCTCCAAACCATCGCCACCCCACATCTTGTGACATGGCACACAGAATCACACATCGGCTCGCAGGGGAATCGCCTTCAGCGATTCCAGATAATCTGGCAATGCTCTAGCTCGACGAGCTAGCGGCGATTGTTTGGGAGACGCTGGCCGAGCCGTGCTAGACGCACTGCTGACTTGTACTTGACCGACCGGGAGGCAAGGTGCGCCCGAGCGGTCGCTTTTCGCGGCCGTATGGCCGTGGACCAAGTACATGGATAAAGCAACTGTTGCTGACGGCAGCTTCCGCCATGTGCCGCGCCGAAACTGCCGGACCGCTTCCCACCCAAAGCACCCTCTGCTACCTGGGCCTTCACCCCAAGCCGGCCATGATGATATCGAGCCCGGCCTCGAAATCCCGGTCGGCATCGGTCAGCGCGGCGGCGTAGGCGGCTTCCCGTACCTTCGGGTAGCGGTCTTCCGGCAGGGATGCCACCCGTACGACATTCGGGTCGGCGGCTCCGTGTGGCGCCGCCAGCCGGATCTGGGCCAGGCCCATGACGAAGCCCAAGAGCGTGCGGAAGGCGGCGAAGAGTGCCGCCCCCGAGCGCCCGCCGCGCGCGAGCGCCTGCAGCAGCGCTTCGGCGATGTCGAGGGTGGCCGCCTGGCTGGTGCGGCGCGTCAGGATCAACGGGATCGCGTTGGGATGCGCGCCGACCGCGCGCCACGTCGCCACCAGGATCGCCCGCACCTCGAGGCGCCAATCATCATTGGCCGGGGGCAGCCGCGTCTCCGCCATGACCGCCTCGACCAGCAGGGCGTCGAGTTCGTCTCGATCCCGGAAGTAATTATAGAACGTCATCGGCCCGGTGCCGAGCGCGCCGGCGAGTGCCCGCATGGACAAGGCATCCAGTCCCTTTTCGTCGACGATCCGCAACGCCGCCTGCTGAAGCTGCGCGCGGGTGAATTTCGGTCGCGCCGGCATGGAGTCTCCTTGACTACGTACAGTGTACGTGATCTGTATCGCGTACACTGTACTTGTATCGGAGGAAAAAGTGGAGACGGAAAGCAAGGTGGTCCTGGTGACGGGCGCGTCCTCCGGCCTCGGCCAGGCCACGGCCGCGTTCCTGGCCGGGCGCGGCCATCGCGTCTACGGCACCAGCCGCAAGCCGTCCCCTGTCGACACCGGCTGGCCGATGCTGACGCTCGATGTCTGCTCGGATGCCTCGGTCGCCGCCTGTGTCGCCGAGATCGAGCGGCGCGAGGGCCGGATCGACGCGCTCGTCAACAATGCCGGCCATGCCTTCGTCGGTGCGATCGAGGAGACGAGCCTCGACGAGGCCAAGGCGCAGTTCGAGACCAATTTCTTCGGCGCGCTCCGGATGATGCGCGCGGTGCTGCCGCTGATGCGCGCGCGGGATCGGGGCCGCATCGTCAATGTGAGCTCGCTCGCCGGGGCGGTGCCGTTTCCCTTCCTCGGCCTCTATGGCGCCAGCAAGCATGCGCTCGAGGCGGTCTCCGAATCGCTCGATTACGAGCTCGCCGGCACCGGCATCCGCGTGACCATCCTCGAGCCCGACGGCATGCGCACCGCGATCGGCTTCCACCATCCGAAGGCGGAGCACCCCGTACTCGCCGAACCGCGCCGCCGTCTCCTCGCCCTGCTCGAAGCCGGTACGAGCACCGGCGGCCAGGATCCGCTCGTCCTGGCGCGCGAAGTCGCCCGCGCGATCGAAGATGAGGTGCCGCCGCTGCGCATCGTCATCGGCGAGATGGCGAACCAGATCATCGCGGCACGCCGGTCCATGCCGGAGGCGAGCTTTCGCCGAATGATCTCTGAAAGCGTACGTTAGCGCAGTGAAGGTAACGACGCTCTCAGCGACGGCCGCCGCCGACGCTGAGAATTTCTCCCGTCATCCAGCCGGACCGTGCCGAGGCCAGGAACAATGCCACCGGGCTGATATCCGACGGGAGGCCGGGCCGTTTCGCGAGGGGTGTCGCGGCGAGCAGCTTGGCTTCGGCCTCCGTCCCCCGGATACCGAACGCGCGCGCGCCTTCGGTGTCGATATAGCCGGGCATGATCGCGTTGACCCGGATCTTGCGGTCGGCGAGCTCCAGCGCCAGCGCCATGGTGATGGCGTTCACCGCCGCCTTCGTCGCCGTATAGACGACACGCCCCGGCGCATCGGCCCGCGCCGCCAACGAGCTGATATTGATGATGCTGCCGCCATCGGCGGCGAAATGTGCCGCGGCATGTTTGGCCGCCATCAGGACGCCCAACACATTCACGTCGAAATGCTCGTGGAAATGGGCCTCGGTGATCGCGGACAGCGGCTTGTAGTCGAACACGCCGGCACTGTTGACCAGGATCTCGATCGGCCCGAACGCCGCCACGGTCCGGGCCACCATGGCTTCGATATCGGCCGTCTGCGCCAGATCGCACTGCACGGTGACGGCGCGCCCGCCGGCCGCCTCGATCTCGGCGGCGACGCGCTCGGCCGCGTCCCGGTCTCGCGCATAGCCGACCGCGACGTGGGCGCCAGCCTCGCCGAAGGCCTTGGCGATGCCGGCGCCGATGCCCTTCGATCCGCCCGTCACCAAGGCGACCTTGCCGGCGAATTCCATATCCATGGTCTCGTTTCCATCTTCGTTGTGATGGACGGAGGCTAACGGGTCTGCCTGTCAGTTTCTGTCAGGAGCGTCGCCATAGGCTATTTCAGCATTGGGTAGGAAGACTCACCAAACTCGTTAAGAACCAACATGTAGCGGGGGAATCAACGAATGAGGCCGATGTGGGACGCCGTAAGTTCCGCACGTAGCCACTAAATCCAGACCTTCCGGCGGTTCAAGCCCAATGCCGCCTCGCAAGTGACTTTTTATGGGAAATACCGTCTAAATGCGCCATTCGGGCACAAATGGGACCAGAGGAATTTCTGAGGCATGTAGCAAACTAACCGTTGTTAGTCGGAATCTTGTTACGCCTAACGAGAGAAATTAGGAATCAAGTTTCGCAGGGGTGGCGTAATTAGATTCCAAATTTCGTAAAGATCTGGATATAAGATTCTAATGAGTAGATTGCTCTCCAAGCACCTTGGATTGGGGCAGACCTATGAAAGCTACGGGCCACGAGCCGCCCAAAAGTCCCGAAGAGTGGATTGAGGTTGCGACTCGTGAGCTGACGAATCTGAGAGGGTCGTATCTCGCCAGCCTCAGTAACGATGCCAAGGTTGACCATGCTGTCCGCGCGATCGAAGCCATTCTCAAGGCGATCATCTGGAAGCATGAAAATTTCCAGGAATGGCCGAAGGTTGGCCATAAAACGTTCGGATTCCTGTTCAAGCACAATCTTCAAGCCATGCTCGATCATTGCGGCTTGCGCACGCGATTGCGTGCGAGTGGGGATCACTGGGCGTCGTGGGCCACACTGGTCAACGCCGTCGAACGGCAGGCTCGCTATTCCCCCACGCCATCGATACCGTCTGATGAAGAAGCGAACCAAGTCGCGAAAGCCGTCCGCCATCCTGATTCGGGAATCGTTCCATGGCTACTGAAACGTTATCACGAGATGATATAGCTTTTGGCCGCGCCGTTCTTCTCGCAACCGACGCGTTTGGGTTGGCTGCGGAAGGAGCGTTGTGGCTGTATGACGCCGCTTCAAACGAGTGGCGATATTTTCTGGTCACGTCGCTCTTTGAGCAAATTGGGCCGCTTGAGATGTATCGAAGGCTGGACGAGGGATTTCGAAAAACTCTGTCCGAGAACGAGATGACAGACTTCTCGTTTTATATCGCCGGCCCCAACGAGAAAATCATACGGGACATCCGACAAAGCGTCAGAACGACAACCCATGCCTCTGAGCCGATTTTATCGAACGTCAAAATTGACGGGAAATCCGTAGAAGCATGGATATATCGTATAGCGATCGGCCACGAAAAACCCCAGGTGAAGGCGGCACAGCGCAGATTCAAGAAAAGAATCAAAGAGCTGCAAGCCGCATAGACGGTCCAATTGCTGCTTGATCTCCCAAAACGGGATTTCCCCCTGCGGATCGGCCGGGCTCACCACCTCCTGGCCATGTACTGGCGAAGGGCGCTATAAACCCGCTTGCGCGCTGCCTTAGCGACACGCTCGTCATTCGTGCTCATGTATCGATCAATCAATAGGAGTTTCGCGATCTCGTTGACCGAGACGGGGACGCCCGCGCTTCGCATGATGTCCAGGACTGAGTGGACGATATCGCCGCCCAGCCGAACCGGATCAATTGCTTTCGGCCACTTGGCTGGGATCGAAACCACGTCCATCTCGGGATCGAAAATCCGGATCGCGCGGTCGATAGCGTCAAGATCGCTGATCAGGTTCGAAAGGGTGCATTTGGCTTGATCGATTTGCCCGGCCAGCTCGGCGCGCTTCTTGGCGCGAGTGGCAAACGTGTCGCTCAGCACGGTTTTGAGAAGGGCGGCGAATGCCCATTGCCAATATCCTTGATGCTATTGAGCGCGCTGTGTTCCACCGGTATCCGATGCGACCCGGATTCGGAGGGGCGGCCGGCGGGAATATCCCGCCAGCCTGTTAGGGTTGAAGATTAGTAGCTGGGGTACGAGCGCTGGTGCGCCCGGACGTGCTCAACGCATCCATTCCGGATGCGCTCATAAGCGCGAACCGAGACCAAGGCTGGCCTCCTTTCTGTCAAGGGTGGGATTCCCTTGTCGGAAGGCGGCAGAAATGCTATATACGTCGAGTCGCGAAACCCGAAGTAGGCAGCACCTCTGCCGCTTCCGCTGATCCCTGGGAACAACTCGGATCAGTCACCCAGACACACGGCCCCTTGGCGTTGGCGCGCTTTTGGGGCCGTTGGTGTATCTGGGCCACAGTTTTACAATGAGGCTGTTGTGCGTGATGGTCAATGAGAATCTTTGACCAAAAGCCATAAACCTGACATTCATGCCGACAAAATGTCTTATGGGCATAAAATGTGTCATTGAAACACCCCGATATGCCGTTTATCGTTGATGTCAGTGATTTGATGGGGGGATGAGCCATGGGCAGCGCCTATGAAAACGCTTTGGCAGATAAGGAAGAGCTTCAGCGCCAACGATCCCAGATAGATGAACGACTATCCGAGATCGAGACCTTTTTGCGACTCCATGCAAAGTACGAAAAGAAGCCGGAAAGGACTTCATATAGTGGGTCGGAGCAATCCGTTGGACCAGATACCGGAAAGCCGTCGGCCGAAGCGCTGTCGGCAGATTCAATCGATAGAGAGAAATCCCACAAAGGCGTCACTCAGAAGGAGTTCAATAACCATCTCCTGGATATCCTAGTGAGCGCCGATCGCCCCCTTCCTTCCATCGAAATTCGGAAAATTTATCAGGAGAAAGGAATCCAGATCGGAGGGACGCTGCCGGAGAAAAACTTTAGCTCAAAAATGTGGCAAGCGACCAAAGATGGTGGATTCGTTCGTATCCAGCCGGGCGACCTTATTTGGATAAGAGGCCATTCCTACCCAAGCGTGGGCTATATCGTGGAGCCCGACAATCAGAAACAGACTGGCCTGGACTTGAATGACGCCGGCCTTCAGGAGCGCGTTCCCCCCGAGGAATAGAACATAAGGTGGCGTTATGCCCTAAAGACAGCCGCCACCAGTGGCAAACGAGCCTGGCAGATAGCGCCGGGATTCCGCGTCTCTCGGATCAAAACTTCCCATATCCTTGGTCCTGGGAGATCACGCCGAGTTGGCCGACGCTCTGCCGTCATTTGCGCCCGAATGGCGTGTAAATGCGCTTGATCACAATACTCTGCGAGTCAGCGGCGCCTCATATAGGAATCGAGTCGATCTAACTCAATGGTTGAGTCATAATGCAGAACCTATAAGCCCCATGCTTAATTACGCATGGTTGAAAGAATTCGAAAATGAAACTTCTTATTGCTGTAGCATCTTTCATATTGTCTCTGGCTATCTGGTTGGGAGATCGAAGGAAGCGTAAAGTTTATACAAAGCAGATAGCCCAAAAAAAACCACAAAGATTACCTAGAAGTCTTTACACAAGGTACATTCGCCCGACTTCGATAAGGGTAATATCAATTCTCCTGTTCGTCTTTGCCGTTGATCAGGGGATTTTGGCACTTTTCGGTCCATTATGGCCAATGTACCCAAAAATAGAGTTGGGTTTGCCCGCGAGCTATAACCCATTCCGCTTCAAATTCACCATGACAAATGAAGCAGGGTATTCGATCTAGAAAAACTCGAAATTGACTGTGGGGAGGACACAATCCTCATGAAAACTGGTTGGCGAATTGAGGGATTTTATACGCCAATAATAACCGACTCGACACTCGGTGCCCATCGTCAGGGGCAATTTTCTTGTTCCTTTGACAGAGCTTTCCCCGGTCCTCCGGGGAATACGTTGTACGCGAAGGTTTATTTCATGGTAAAATATACCTCTCGTTTTCCTCCTTTTGACATTTATACGACCGTTTATGGACCTTATACATGGGATTCGTCGATTTCGCCTCCGCGATGGATAGAGGGTGATCAGCTAGATTGAATATATTCCGACCGATATTTATTTCTCATATCTAGGTACAGCCGGATTTATCCCGGATGAGCCTGCTACCTATTGTCGTGCTATTTCGCCCCTTCCGGCGTCTTGCGGAAGCTGATGGCGAGCCGGTTGAACAAATTCATCAGGCCGATCGCGATGGTAAGGTCGGCGAGATCCTTCTCGCCGAAGATCGCGGCGGCGGCCTGGTAGTCGGCATCCGGCACCTGGGTCTCTGCGACCTTGGTCACCGTCTCGGCCCAGGCGAGGGCGGCGCGCTCCTTGGCATCGAAGAGATGCCCGCCTTCTCGCCAGGCCGGCACCAGCACCAGCTTGTCGATGGCGAGGCCGCCTTTCAGCAGGTCGCGCGAATGCATGTCGATGCAATAGGCGCAGCCATTGATCTGCGACACGCGCAGATAGACGAGATTGACCAGCTCGGCCGGCAGTGCCGATTGCATGACATAGCCATAGACGGCGCCGAGCGCCTTCACGCCGGCGGGGGCAACGGCGGTGTAATCGAGACGTTCGCTCATGATGGCCTCCTTCGGTGAATGTTCCTGAAAGATGCGCCTGTGACAGGTCAGGAAAAAGCACCAAGAAGCGCCAGAATGAATGTACCATCGCACGGATGGAAACGCCGCTCGATCTCAGCCTCGACCGCGCCGCCAAGCTGCCGCTGGCGGAGCAGATCCGCATCGGTATTGATCGGGCGATCCGCGAGGGGCGGCTGGCGCCGGGCGCCCGCCTGCCGTCCTGGCGCGATCTCGCCGCCCAGCTCGGTGTCGCGCGCGGCACGGTCAGGATCGCCTATGAAAGGCTGATCGACACCCAGCTCATCGTCGCTTCCGGCCCGGCCGGCACGCATGTCGCCGACCAGCCCCCGGGTGCGGCGCCGATCGACGCGGCACCGGAGCGGATTCCGCTCGCCGGCATGTTCCATGATTTCTCGGCCCCGCCCGTGCTGTTCCAGATGGGCGTGCCGGCGCAGGATGCGTTTCCCTTCAAGCATTGGTCGCGGATCATGGCGCGCGCGGCGCGTGCCGGCGCCGCCATGCCGGTGAGCTACCCCGACCCGCGCGGCGAGCCCGAATTGCGGCGCGAGATCGCGGCATATCTAGCCCTCGCCCGCGGCATCTCCTGCACGCCGGCGCAGATCCTGGTGACCGGCGGCTATGCCGGGGCACTCGGCCTGGTCCTGCGCACGCTCGGCCTCGACGGCGCCAAGGGCTGGATGGAGGAGCCCGGCTATCCGATCGCCCGCACGGCGCTCGAGCTGGCGCGCGTGACGCCGGTGCCCGTCCGCGTCGATGCCGAGGGCCTGGTCGTGGCCGAGGGGATCGAGGCAGCCGCCGACGCCGCCTTCGCCATCGTGACACCGGGACAGCAGGCGCCGCTCGGCGTCACGCTCTCGCTCGCCCGCCGGCTGGCGCTGCTCGACTGGGCCGGCCGCACCGGCGCCTGGATCATCGAGGATGATTATCTGAGCGAGCTGCAATTGAAGGGCCGTGCCGCGGCCGCCCTCGCCTCGCTCGATCGGGCCGGTCGGGTCATCCATATCGGCACCTTCAGCAAGACGCTGAGCCCGGCCCTGCGCCTGGGCTTCGTCATGGTGCCGCCCGGCCTCGCCGCGCGCTTCGGCGATGTCGCCGCCTGCCTGGCGCCGGCACCCAACGCCGCGGTGCAGCGCGCCGTCGCCGAATTCATGCGCGAGGGCCATTATCTGCGCCATCTGCGCCGGATGAAGCGGCTCTACGCCCGGCGGCGCGATGCGTTGAAGGCCCGGCTCGGCGGCGCCCCGATCGAGGCCATGGCCGGCCTCGCCATCCTGCGCCACCTGCCCGACGGCACGCGCGACGCGGCGATCGCGGCCGAGGCGCTCGCCTTCGGCCTGGCGCCGGTGCCGCTCTCGCCCTGGTATGCAGCACCCGGATCGCGCCGCGCCGGGCTGTTGCTCGGTGTCACCAACCTCCGCGACCGGCCTCTCGCCGACGCCTGCGCCCGGCTCGAGGATCTCATCCGCCGCGTCGGGTAGACATCACGCCATCAGCCGGAGAGATGCGCTCGTTGGGCTCATTTCTCCAGGGTGGTGAGATCGGTATCGGCGGTATCGACGACGAAGATGGCGAGCAGCTTGGCCGGCTCGGTCGTGCTGGCATTCTCGCTGACCTGGTGATGGGCGCCCGGCTGCTCGGTCCAGCTTTCGCCGGCATGGAACACCTTGACCCCGCCGCCATCGACCTCGCTGCGGATGGCGCCCGACAGCACATAGCCGGTGACGAAGGCCGAATGGGCATGGTGGTGCGCCGGCGTCTTGCCGCCCGGCGCATAATCGACGACGATCGCGATCAGGCTCTTGCCGGGGATATTCGGGATCGCCTCGCGGAAGGCGGGGGCGACGGTCTCGCGCGGCGGCGTATCGGCCGGGGCGATGCCTGGAGCGGCCAAGAGGGCCAGGGTCGCGGCGGCGCGTGCCAGCTTTTGGAACGCCATTTCAATTCTCCCATCGAGTTCACCATCTGAAGATGCGACTCGATGGGCCCCGCAACCAGCACCAAGACCGGCCGGAATCTTTGTACCGTGAGGGCCGGAGAAAGCCCCGGCTCCAGTTCAACTCTCGCCGATGGAAAAGAAGCGGGCGGGGTGGCGGCCGAGCGTGGCCGCCTCGTAGCCGTGGAGCTTCGGGCTCACCAGCGTCTGGGTCACCAAGTGAGAGAGGGGGATGATCGGCTGGTCGGCCAGCATGAGCGCTTCCGACGCTTCGAGCAGCTTCATACGGGCCGCCGGGTCCTTTGCCGTGCGCGCCTGGTCGAGCAGCGCGTCATAGCCGGGGTTGGCATAGCCGCTCGGATTGAGCTCGCCGGCGGTGGAGGAGAGCAGGTCGAGAAAAGTTGCCGGGTCGGGATAATCGGCGGTCCATTGGTTGAAGGCGATTTCGAAGTCGTGATGAGAGAGCCGCGCGAGGGCCACGCGCACCTCGTCTGTTTCCACCTCGGTCTCGATGCCGAGGGCTTCGTGCCACATCTCGGTAATGGCGCCTGTGTAGCGCTTGTATGAATCGAGATCGACCGACAGCAGGTGGAGCTTGAGCGGGCGCGGGGCGCCGGCGTCCGCCAGGAGCTGCTTGGCCCGCGCAATGCGCTCGGGCATCGACAGCCCGGCCCAGTCGGGCCGAGGCGTCGCATAGCCGGGCATGTTGGGGGGCAGGAACGTGTAGGCAGGCAACTGGCCGAGACGGACAATCTTGTTCTCGAGGACATCACGGTCGATCACCAGGGCGAGCGCCTGACGGATCCTCGCGTCGGCGCCCAGCGGTCCCTTCATGTTGACGGCCAGATAGCCGGTCCCCAGCACCGGCGCGCTCAGCATCTCCGCAGGGTGCTCTTTCGTCAGCCGCGGGAGATCCTTTCCCGGAACCGCGGCGACATCGAGCTCGCCCACCTCGTACTGCTTCAGGGCGGCACCGGGATCGGCGGCGAGGATACGATCGACCTCGTCGATCTTGACGGAAGCCGCGTCATGGAAGCGGGGATTGCGGGTGAAGTCGATCTCGCCCAGCGGCACCCACTTCTTGAGGAGGAAGGGGCCATTATCGACCATATGCTCGGCCGCCGTCCATTTGTCGCCCCATTGCTCGATCGCCTGGCGCGGCACCGGCATGGCCACCTGGGTGGCCAGCAGCGCCGGCAGCCAAGGCGTCGGATGCAGGAGCTTGAGGCGCAGCGTGTGCGGGTCGGGCGCCTCGACGCCGAGCTTCGTCATGTCCTTCTCGCGGCCGGCACTGATGGCATCGGCGCCGACAATGGGACTGAGCACGGAGGTGTAGGGGCCTGCCGTCGCCGGATCGAGCGCGCGCCGAAAGCTGTAGACGAAATCGTCTGCCGTTACCGGCATTCCATCCGACCAGAGGGCGTCACGCAAATGGAAGGTCCAGGTCAGTCCATCGGGACTCGTGTCCCAGCCGGTTGCCATGCCCGGCACGACCGAGTTGGTCGCCGACCAGGTCGTCAGGCCTTCGAACAGGTCGAGCACAAAGCTGTTTCCGAGCGTCTTGTGCGGGTCCAGCGAATCCGGATCGAACGTAATCGGGATCCGCACGACTTTCGGCGCGCCGGCGGGCGGCTCCGCCGCGACGGCGAGATGGAAGGGGGCGCTCGCCAGAAAGGTTGCGAAGCCGACGGCGATCGCGAAGCGCACGAACATATCTCTTCTCGTACTGAAGCGGACCGGAAGGTCAGGGGGCACTGAAACGGGCAGCCCATAAAAATTGAGCTGAAGGGGAAACGAATGAAAGACGAGTCGATGTGAAACAAGGAGCTGCGCGTTACAATGGTAATAAACCTGATCGCAAACGCGTGATCAGGGGCCTCTACGAGCCGGCCCAGGCGGACAGGGTTCGCTCGACGCGATCGCGGCGCGCCGTAGACGCAATATGGGAGCTGGGACATGAGCGGATCTCGAGAAGCGAGCCGGCAATCCTCCGGCCCGGTCGGCGGCTTTCCGGCGGTTCCGACCACGAAAATCCTCGCCATCGGGCGTCTCCACGCCCCGCTGACGCCCGAGCAGCGACAGGCGATCCTGCCGCGGGAAGTGACGGATTCGGTCCGCATGTTCCTGGCCGGCAAGATCGACCAATGGTGGTCGCGCCAAGACGGCAAAGGCCCCGTCTTCCTCATGAACGTCACCTCGCTCGAAGAGGCGCGCGCCCTGCTGGCGACGCTGCCCTTGGACGAGGAGAAGCTGCTGGAGTTCGATCTCATCGAGCTCGGGCCGTTCCGGCCGCTGCATCTGCTGTTAGACCGATGACTTCAGGTCGGGTCCTGGATGATCTCGACGCCGATCCCGGTGAAGCGCGCACCCGCCGCCTCCAGCGCCTGCTGGATCGCCGCCAGTACGTCGTGATCGGCAACCAGGTCGGCCTCGATCTCCGTGATGTCGTTCGGCCGGACGCCGGCGCGCCGCGCCAGCTCGCTGACCTGGAGCCGTAGTGCCGCGCGGGCCATCCGGATTTGTGCGCCTGTGATGATCATGGGATCGGTCTTCCTGGTCGCGATCGAGCGCGAGGTAAACGCGGCCGAGGCAAGACCGTTGCGTAGCCTTATCCCGGTGAGAACCAGCTGGCGATCTCGGCCGCATCCTCGGGCGTCAGCGCCGCCTTCATGGCCTCGCCGGCATGGCCCAGATGCGGTGCCGCGCGCGATGGCCCGATCACCGGTGCCGTGCAATCCGGATGGGCGAGAATCCAGGCGAGCGCCAGGGCGGCGGTGCTGATGCCGCGCCGGGCGGCTTCGGCACCGAGCCGGTCGAGCGCGTCGAAGACCGCATCGGACAAAAGCTTGTCCACGCCTTCGGGACGAAGCGCCATCCGCGTGCCCTCCGGAAAGGGCTCGTCGCGCTTATATTTCCCGCTCAGCACGCCGCCGGCCAGGGGCGAGAAGGGGGTGAAGCCGAGGCCTCTCTCGGCGCAAAGGGCGCGCACCTCGCGATACCCCGCCGGGTCCAGCAGGCTGAAGCTGTTCTGCACCCATTCGAAGGCGGGCAGGCCCAACCGATCCGACGCGGCGAGCGCCGCGCGCAACTGATCGGCATCGACATTGCAGCAGCCGATATGCCGTACCCGCCCGGATTCGACCGCGGCGGCGAAGCCTTCGAGCGTCGCTTCGATCGGGGTCTCCGGATCGGGGCCGTGCGAGAGATAGAAGGTGACGGACTCCACCCCCAGCCGCTCCAGGCTCCGCGCCAGCTTCGCCTCGATATAGGCGCGGTCGAACGGCCGGCCGGCGTCGCCGTCGGCAAAAGGCGGCGCCACCTTGGTCGCGATATGGAGATCGGCGCGGACCGCCGCCGGCTGGCGGCGCAGCCATTCCCCGGTCATCCGTTCCGACTCGCCGTCGGCATAGCGTTCCGCCGTGTCGAGGACGTTGATCCCGAGCGCCAGACTCTCGTCGAGCGTCGCGAACGACCCCGCCCGGTCGAGCCCGCGCCCGACGAGCGCCTTGGCCCCGCCGATGCCGCCGAAGGTGCCGCAGCCGAGTATGATGCGGGAGATCTCCACGCCGGTGGTGCCGAGGATGCGTCGGTTCATGGGGGCTCCCATTGAGCGTTGTTACCGAGGATTCCTCTATCGGCTCGCTGCGACGAGGCCTAGTCACAATCCGGTAATTTGCTTCCGGGATCCGTGGCTTTATTGGCGCTTGGGCCGCGCTCGCTGGCGCCGTAAGGCGGCATCGACAGTTTCGGCACCGCGATTCATTGCATCGGTAACCCGATTGTGCCGGCTTTGAAGGAAGATTGTAACCCAATTATATGACAATAATCATATAAAAACGCGTCGCCGAAGCCTCCCCGAAGCGGATCGCCAAGGAGAAAGGCGGGCGGCGGCAGGATAGTTTGCACTCGGCACATGCAGACGGACGGATCGTCTCGCGGACGGGATCTTACTCGCCTGAATTGCCGGGTTGGATTGATCGCAGCCGTTCCCGATTTCGCCGGATCTGCTTCAGGGAGGCCATAATGACCGAAACGCGCAAGCAACGACGACGATGGAGCTGGTGGTACCTGCTCCTTCTGGTCCCATTGATCGCCGTCCTCTGGCCGCCCTTTTACAATAGAGCGGAACCCGCCTGGATCGGGATGCCGTTCTTTTATTGGTATCAGCTCCTTTGGGTCGTCGCTGGCGCGGCGCTCACCGCAATTGTCTACCGCGCAACCGAGAAGTAGCGGCCCAAAGTCACGCATTACAATGAAAATCAATGGAAGCGACGATGCCGGATGTTGACTGGAATGCTCTTATCGTTTTCACCGCTTTATTTGGTCTTGTCGCCTGGATGGGGTTTGCCGCGTCTCGGTGGCGTTCGGGCGATCTGAATCTGCTGCATGAATGGGGGCTTGGCGGCCGGCGCTTCGGCACCGCCATGACCTGGTTTCTCATCGGGGGCGATCTCTTCAGCGCCTACACCTTCATTGCCGTTCCGGCGCTTGCCTTCGGCGCCGGCGCGGTCGCCTTCTTCGCGGTTCCGTTCACGCTCGTCGGTTTTGTTTTCATGTTCGTGGTTTGCCCACGCATCTGGCACGTTTGCCATAAGCACAATTACATCACGGCAGGCGATTTCGTGCGCGGCCGCTTCGGCAATCGCTGGCTCGCGCTCGCGGTAGCGGCGACCGGTATCGTGGCGACGATGCCCTACCTCGCCCTCCAGCTCGTCGGTCTGCAAGTGATCGTCGGCGCGCTCGGCATTTCGGGATCGGGGCTGGCGGCGGACCTGCCGCTGGTCATAGCCTTCCTGATCATGGCCGCCTTCACCTATTCGAGCGGCCTGCGGGCGCCGGCCTCGATCGCGATCGTCAAGGACATCCTCATCTACATCACCGGCTTCGCGATCATGATCGCCGTTCCGATCAAGCTCGGCGGCTTTGCCAAGATCTTCGCGGCCGTGCCGCCGTCGAAGCTGCTGCTGGCTGTTCCCGGTCCCGCAGGCACCGGTGCCTACAGCGCCTATTCGACGTTGATATTGGGGTCGGCGCTGGCGATCATCGTCTATCCGCATTGCATGACGGGCGTGCTGAGCGCGAGCAGCGGCCGTGCCGTCCGGCGGAATGCCGCCCTGCTGCCCGCCTATGCCTTGCTGCTCGGCCTGCTCGTGCTCAGCGGCTTCTTCGCGATCGCGGCCGGCGTCGCCGGCCTTCCCGAATTCGCCCAAGGTTTCAAGACGTTCGGCAACAATTTCGCGGTGCCGGCGCTTATCCTCCACAGTTTCCCGTCCTGGTTCGTCGGCATCGCTTTCGCCGCGATCGGCATCGGCGCCCTGGTGCCGGCCGCGATCATGTCGATCGCCGCCGCCAATCTCTACACACGGAATATTCACCGCGCGTTCTTCAACAAGAACCCGACCGACCGGGAAGAAGCACGGATGGCGAAGCGCATCTCGCTCATCGTCAAGTTCGGCGCCCTGGGGTTCGTCATCCTCCTGCCGACCCCGTATATGGTCGATTTGCAGCTCCTCGGCGGGGTCTGGATCATTCAGACGCTGCCCGCTGTGGTCATGGGCGCCTATACGCGATGGTTCAACGGCTGGGCGCTGCTCGTCGGCTGGGCCGCGGGCATCGCCGCCGGCACGGCGATGGCGGTCGAAGGGAAGCTGACGCCGACCTATCCGCTGCAATTCGCGGGCTACGTGTTCCCGGGCTACACGGCCCTCTACAGCGTGATTCTCAATGTCGTGCTCGCGATCGGCCTGACCGCGGCTTTGAACGCATTGAGCGCGCGGCGCGCGTCTTTCGACGAGACCGTTCCGTCCGATTACTACGCCTGACAAGGCGATTCCCGACGCCGATGGCGGCGCTATAGGAGATGATGAAGATGCGAGAGATGGGACGCCACGAATTCGTGCCGATGGATCGGGTCGTTTACGGCAAGCGGGCCGATGTGGCGTTGCGTGAGGAGGCGGAGCGGCTGAACGCGCGCCGCGTCTATCTGATCGCAAGCCGCAGCCTGAATACCAAGACCGACGAGATCGACAGGGTAAGGTCGGCCCTGGCCGAGCGCTACGCCGGCACGTTCGACGGCGTGGCCGAGCACACGACGCGGGAACAGGTCGTCCGGGCGGCGCGATTGGCGAAGGACGTGGATGCGGATCTGATCGTCGCGATCGGCGGCGGTTCGGTCGTGGACGCGGCGAAGATCGTGCCGATGTGCATGGAGCACGAGATCTTCGAGGAAGGCGGCCTCGACGGGTACGAGACCGTCTCGACCCCGCAAGGCCCGAATTTCGGGCCGTTCCGGGCGCCGAAGGCGCGGATGATCGCGATTCCCAGCACGCTCTCGGGCGGCGAGTACAATGCCGGGACGCTGGTCACCGACACGCGGCGCAAATTGAAGCAGATCTTCATGCATCCGCTGATGATGCCGATCTCGGTCATCCTCGACCCCGAACTGACGCGTCATACGCCGATGACCCTGTGGCTCGGCTCCGGAACCCGGGCAATGGACCATGGGATCGAGGCCGTCTGCGCCGCAACCGGCAGTCCGCTGACGGACGCCGCCTGCCTCCGCGGAATTCGCCTGCTCCGGGACGGGCTGCTCGCGATCAAGGACGACCCGGAGAGCCTGGAGGCGAGACGCCTGTGCCAATTCGGCTCCTGGCTGTCCGCTTACGGGCTTTCCTCGCGGGTTCGAATGGGCGCCAGCCACGCGATCGGGCATGTTCTCGGCGGTACCTGCGGCGTCCCGCACTATTTCTGCAGCGTGATCATGTTGGCCAGCGTTCTCAGATACAACGCCCCAGCCACGGCGGCGGCCCAGAAGCTCATCGCCGAGGCTCTGCGGGCGCCGGACCTGGAAGCGGGCGCTGCCTTCGAAGGCCTGGTCGCCCAGCTCGGGCTCACGCGCCGCCTCGCGCACGTCCAAGTGTATCCCGACCAGTTCGAGCTCATCGCGAAGAACGCGATGCTCAGCATGTTCACCGGAACCAACCCGCGGCCGATCCGATCGCCGGAGGATATCGTCGAAATCCTCAAAATGGCGGCATGAGAGGGAGAAGCGGCAAACATTACCGTTGTAACGGTTTTGACTCCGCATGACATGGAGCGGTAGCGATCTCGTACGAGGTTGGGCGCCGTTCCATAATACCCCATACGACCAAGAGGCCGACTTTGAGCGATTACGCACGCGAGGCTGGTGCAGCATCTTCCGTATCGATGGAGAGCCTGTTTCTGTCGAAGGAGCAGCTTCTCGCCCGGCGCAACGTAAAATGGAGCCGGCACGGCGCCGATGTGATCCCGTCTTTCATTGCCGAGATGGATTTCCGCGTCGCCGAGCCGATTCAGCGGGCGATCGAACGGATCGTCAGCGAGCAGGATTACGGCTATCCGAGCCGCAAGGGCTTCGAACGCGGCGACCGGGCCGTGCCGGCCGCCTTCGCGGCGCGCATGAGCCGGCTGTATGGCTGGGAAATTTCCGCGGACGACGCGACACCGCTCGCCGATCTCATTCAGGCGACTTTCGCCCTCGTCCAGGCCTTTTCCGACGAGGGCGACAATGTGCTCCTCCATGTGCCGGCCTACGCGCCGTTCTTCGCGGCGGTGCGCACGACGCGGCGGCGCGTGGTCGAGCTGCGGCTGCGCGACGACGGCACCGGCTATCGCGCCGACATGGACGAACTGGCGGCGTCCGCCAAATCGGCTCGCCTGCTCATGCTCTGCAACCCGCAGAACCCGACCGGCCGGGTCTTTACCCGCGACGAGCTGGAAGCCATGGGACGGATCGCGGTCGAGAACGACCTGATCATCATCGCCGACGAGGTTCATTCGGACCTCGTCTATCCGGGCCGCCGGCATATCCCGATGGCGTCGCTCGGCCCCGAGATCGCGGCGCGGACGGTCACGATCAGCTCGGCGACGAAAGCGTTCAACATCCCCGGCCTGCGCTGCGCCGTGATGCATTTCGGGACACCGGCGCTGAGAGAGCGGTTCGAGGCGCGGATCGCGCGCGGGACTTTGGGACAGGCGAACGCATTCGGCATCGATGCCACGGTGGCGGCCTGGACCGAGGGGCAGTCTTGGCTCGACGCGGTGCTGGCCCATCTCGAACGTGCCCGCGACATGGCGATGGCGAGGCTCGGCGCCGATATGCCGGCGATCCGATGCCATGCGCCCGAAGCGAGCTATCTGGCCTGGCTGGATTGCTCGGCGCTCGATCTCGGCACCCCCGCCGCTGCCTTCTTCCTGGACAAGGCAAGGGTCGCCCTCGGTGCCGGCGAGGATTTCATGGCGGATGGGGCGCCGTTCGTCCGGCTGAACTTCGCCACCTCGGACGAGATCCTGAACGAAATGCTGGACAGGATGGCCATGGCCGTGCGCCGGCGCGCGGCCTGAGCGCCTACCGCCGAGCCGCGAAGAACCGTTTCAGCATCGCCTCCGCCCTTCTCTCCTGCAGCCCGCCATACACCTCCGGCCGGTGATGGCAGCTCGCCTGCGCGAAGATCCGCGCCCCGTGATCGACGCCGCCGCTCTTCGGGTCGTAGGCGCCGTAATAGAGCCGGCGCAGCCGGGCGAAGGAGATGGCGGCGGCGCACATCGGGCAGGGTTCGAGCGTGACATAGAGGTCGAGCCCGGGCAGGCGCGGGCTGCCGAGCGCGGCGCAGGCGGCGCGGATCGCCAGGATCTCGGCATGCGCGGTCGGATCGTGCAGTTCCTCGGTGCGGTTGCGCGCGCGGGCGAGCACCTGGCCGGTCGCGGGATCGACCAGCACGGCGCCCACCGGCACCTCGCCCGCGCCGGCGGCTTCCTCGGCCGCGTCGAACGCCAGGTCCATGAAGCCGGTCATAAGCGGCCATGTCGGTTGGAGCGCTGGCCATACCGGTTTCCGGAAGTACAAACTCCCGGAAACCGGTATAAGCTCGCCGCCACGCTTGAAGGATCGTCGATGCCCCGTCCCGTCACCATTGGCCTTACCCTCGATTCGGAGCCGCCGGGCGGCTATTCCAAATTTCCCTGGTATGCGATCCGCGAGAATTACTGCGGCGCCGTCGTGCGCGCCGGCGGCCTGCCGATCCTGCTGCCGCACGAGCCCGACGAAGTCGAGAAGTATCTGGCGCTCGTCGACGGTCTCATCGTGACCGGCGGCGCCTTCGATGTCGATCCCGCGCTCTTCGGCGCGTCCGCCCGGCATGCGAGCGTCACCACCAAGGACCGCCGCACCGCGTTCGAGCTGGCGGCGACGCGCGGCGCGCTTGCCGCCGACAAGCCGATCCTCGGCATCTGCGGCGGCCAGCAGCTTTTGAACGTGGCGCTCGGCGGCACGCTCATCCAGCATATCCCCGACGAGATCGAAGCCCCGCTCGCCCATGAGCAGCCCAATCCGCGCGACGAGCCCGGCCATACCGTTCGCATCAAGCCGGGCACGCTCCTCCACCGCATCGCCGGCCTCGACGAGATCGCGGTCAATTCCGCCCATCACCAGGCGGTGAAGGATGTCGCGGGCGATGTCGTCATCGACGCGGTGGCGCCGGACGGCGTGATCGAGGGCATCGAGGCGCCCGGCCGGCGCTTCTGCCTCGGCGTGCAATGGCATCCGGAATTCGAGATCGGGCCGGCCGATGCCCGCTTGTTCCGCGCCTTCGTCGACGCGGCGGGGGCGCGCTAGATGGCCGACCGCATCGCCAAGGTGCTGGCCCGCGCAGGATTGTGCTCGCGCCGCGACGCCGAGCGCTGGATCGCCGAGGGCCGGGTCAAGCTCGACGGCACCGTGCTGACCAGCCCGGCCGTGACCGTCGATGAGAACTCGATCATCCTGGTCGACGGCAAGCCGATCGCCGAGCCCGAGCCGACGCGGCTCTGGCGCTATCACAAGCCCGCCGGCCTCGTCACCAGCCACAAGGACGAGAAGGGCCGGGAGACCATGTTCGACAAGCTCCCGCCCGAGCTCGGCCGTGTCATCTCCGTCGGCCGGCTCGACCTCAATTCCGAAGGGCTGATCCTACTCACCAACGATGGCGGCTTGGCCCGCCGGCTGGAGCTGCCCTCGACCGGCTGGATCCGCCGCTACAAGGTGCGCATCCACGGCACGGTGACGCCGGAGCAGCTGCTGGCGCTCGAACGCGGTGTCACCATCGATCAGGTGCGCTACGGCCCGATCAAGGCCGAGTTCGAGCGGCAGCAGGGCGCCAATGCCTGGTGCATGATGGCGCTGACCGAGGGCAAGAACCGCGAGGTCCGGCGCGTGTTCGAGTATCTCGGCTGCACGGTCAACCGCCTGATCCGGCTCAGCTACGGCCCGTTCCAGCTCGGCGCCCTGCCGCGCGGCCAGGTCGAGGAGGTGCCGCGCCGGGTCGTGCGCGACCAGCTCGGCCTCGGCCCCGCGGGCGACAAGGGCCGGGCCGACAAGAGCGCCGACGACAAGCCGGCGGTTGCCGACAAGGCGCCGGCGAGCAAAGGCAAGAGCGGGGGCGCCAAGGGCGGCCATGCGGATCGTCGCGGGTAGGCTGCGCGGCCGGCGCATCGAGGCGCCGGAAGGCAGCCTCGTCCGCCCGACCAGCGACCGCGCGCGCCAGGCGCTGTTCAACATCCTGGAGCATGGCAAGTTCGCGGCCCAGGGCTCGCCGCTCGCGGGGGCGATCGTGCTCGACGCCTTCGCCGGTACCGGCGCGCTCGGGCTCGAGGCCTTGTCGCGCGGCGCCGAGCATGCCGTGTTCATGGAGCATGCGTCCGCCGTGCAGAAGCTGCTGCGCGCCAATATCGCTTCCTGCGGCGAGGGCGCCAACGCCACGGTGCTCGGCGCCGACGCCACGGCGCCGCCGCGCGCGAGCCGCATCGCCTCGCTCGCCTTCCTCGATCCACCCTACGGCAAGGGCCTGGCGGCGCCCGCGCTGTCGGCGCTCCGGCGCGAGGGCTGGCTCGCGCCCGAAGCGCTCGTCGTCGTCGAGGTCGCCGGGCGCGAGGAATTCGCGCTCCCCGACGGCTTCACGGTCGCGGATGAGCGCCGCTACGGTGCGGCCCGGCTGATTTTCCTGAACTCGGTCTAGACGGCGGCCTATCCGGCCTCAGAAATCGAAGATCTGCGACCAATGATCCGAGAATAGCGGCTCGATGCCCTGACTTTGATGGGTGAGCGCGATATTCCCGGTAACGGCGTAATCCAGCATGCCGCCGTTCTTATGCGTCGGCGCCAGGCCGCCGACCGTGGTTCTGCCGCCGCCGCCGATTTGGGCCGGCGGACAATTATAGTCGCCGGCGCAGACCCATCTTTTTGTTCTCTGCGCGAGTGGCATGTCGTCCAGCATGCTGACGGTGACGCCGGACGCCGAGTTCGGATTTCCCGACGGCGCATGAACCGTGTAGACCCAGATATCGCCCGGGATCTTTATGCCCAGGAGCGGCCGCAGATTGTTGGGCCCCGGGATCGCCCACATGTCCAACACCGCCGGCTCGCTCAGGATCGCCATGCTGCATCGGTTGTTCTGGCCGGTATCGTTATCATAGTTGATCGTGGTATAAATCATACCGGATGATGCCCCGGTCTTGAAATCTCCGGTATTCAGGGCGATGTTATTGATCGTTTTCGGATTTTTTGCATAATCCTTTGGCAGTGTCCCCGTCTCCTGTAGGCAAGCAATATTTATATTGTGCTTTTTCATATAATCGGCAATTTGATAATACTTGTCTTTATTTCCCCCTTGCATGTTCCAGGTCATTAAGCGCACTTTCGCTCTCCGCATATCCGTTGAGGCCGGCTCCCCTGTACAGGGAGCGAAATTTCAGGAGGATTGCGGGAACGGCTCTTCCAGTTACGGCTGAAACCGGCGGCGCGTGCGAGCCGGTGCCGGAACGGGCGCTTTCGAGCCTCGCGCCCGATAAAAGTTAAATTCCGGTTAATCCCGCCGATCTCGTATGAACGGATGATTTCGGCGGCGGCCAGCCATGCTCTTTTGCGCGCACGGCGGGTTCGGTGGTTTCACACCGGTTCCGCCACAGCCGACGGCGCTCCTCGTTCCCGATCCCACGGAGATGGCGTCCTTCGGCGATGTCACGCTGATGAGAAGGTGGCCTCATGCAGGATCCAGAGGAACGCAAGCTCGAAACCGAGGTATTACGGCGAGTAAGGACCCCATCCGCCTCCCGTCCCTCCGTCAGACTTGTCACGCCTCTCCACCTCCTGGCGAGTTTCCTGAAGGATTCCTTCACGCTCCCCAGAATCAGCAGCTGACGCGACAGTGCGGCGGCGGGCCGAAACGGTCCCGCCGCCGTCCTGTCCATTTCGCTCCGATCAAGCCCGCGGTCGAGATCCGCACAGGGCAGCCTTGCTCGCGCGCCGGGGCCACTTATGGTATGGCAAGGCCCGGCTGCGGCGACGCGGCGATTGGATATCCTATGGCCGACGCGAAAAACATCTTCTCCTACCGGAAATTCTGGGCGCATCGCTTCGGCCCGGCGCCGTTCCTGCCGATGTCGCGCGCGGAGATGGAGGCGCTCGGCTGGGATAGCTGCGACATCATCCTCGTCACCGGCGACGCCTATGTCGATCATCCGAGCTTCGGCATGGCGATCATCGGCCGGCTCTTGGAGGCGCAGGGCTTCCGCGTCGGCATCATCGCCCAGCCCGATTGGCAGGATGCCGCCGCCTTCAAATCGCTCGGCCGGCCGAACCTTTTCTTCGGCGTCACCGCCGGCAACATGGATTCGATGGTCAACCGCTACACGGCCGACCGCCGCCTGCGCCACAATGACAGCTACACGCCGAACGACGAGGGCGGCAAGCGGCCCGACCGCTCGGTCATCGTCTATTCCCAGCGCTGCCGCGAGGCCTATCGCGACTGCGCCATCGTCCTCGGCGGCATCGAGGCCTCGCTCCGCCGCATCGCGCATTACGATTACTGGTCGGACAAGGTGCGCCGCTCGGTCCTGGCCGACGCCAAGGCCGACATGCTGGTCTACGGCAATGCCGAGCGCGCCATCGTCGAGATCGCCCACCGCGCCGCCAAGGGCGAGCGCCCGGCCGAGATGACCGACATCCGCGGCACCGGCCTCTTGCGCGAGCGCGTGCCCGAGGGCTGGACGGTCATCCGCTCCGACGTGATCGACGAGCCCACCGCGATCGAGCCGTCCTCGCCGGTCGAGGCGGCGGCGGCCCGCGGCCTGGCGCCGATCGAGCTGCTTCCCAATCGCCAGCGCGATCCCGGCCAATGCGCCACCGGCGAGGAGCGCCGCCCCGAGCCCGCCCTTCCCGAACCCCCGACCCAGCCAGAGGCCCCCGCCCTCCGCCGCGCCCGCGCGCTCGCCCAAGGCCCCACCGCCGTGCGCCTGCCCTCCTACGAGCAGGTGAGCCAGGACCGCGTGCTCTACGCACACGCCTCGCGTGTGCTGCATCTCGAAAGCAACCCCGGCAACGCCCGGCCGCTGGTCCAGCGCCATGGCGACCGCGAGCTGTGGCTGACCGCGCCCCCGATCCCGCTCTCGATGGAGGAGATGGACGGGCTCTACGACCTGCCCTATGCCCGCGCCCCGCACCCCGCCTATGGCGAGGCCAAGATCGCGGCCTGGGACATGATCCGCTTCTCCGTCAACATCATGCGCGGCTGCTTCGGCGGCTGTTCCTTCTGCTCGATCACCGAGCATGAGGGGCGCATCATCCAGAGCCGCTCCGAAGGCTCGATCCTGCGCGAGATCGAGGAGATCCGCGACAAGGTCAAGGGCTTCACCGGCATCATTTCCGACATGGGCGGCCCGACCGCCAACATGTACCGCATGGCCTGCAAGGACAAGGCGATCGAGCAGGTCTGCCGCCGCCCCTCCTGCGTCTATCCCGACATCTGCAAGAACCTCGATACCGACCACGACCCGCTGATCCAGCTCTACCGCAAGGCGCGCGCCATTCCCGGCGTGAAGAAGATCCACATCGCCTCGGGCCTGCGCTACGACCTCGCGGTCAGAAGCCCCGCCTACGTCAAGGAGCTGGTGCAGCACCATGTCGGCGGCTACCTCAAGATCGCGCCCGAGCATACGGAGGCCGGGCCGCTCTCCAAGATGATGAAGCCCGGCATGGGCGCCTATGACAGCTTCAAGGCGATGTTCGACCGCGCCGCCAAGGAGGCGGGCAAGGAGCTCTACCTCATCCCCTATTTCATCGCGGCCCATCCGGGTACGACGGACGAGGACATGATGAATTTGGCGCTCTGGCTGAAGCGCCACAAATTCCGCGCCGATCAGGTGCAGACCTTCCTGCCCTCGCCCATGTCGGTCTCGGCCGCCATGTACCATACGGAGCGCAACACGCTGAAGCCGGTCCGGCGCGTGGCGACGGAGACGGTGTTCACCGCCAGGGGCCTGAAGCAGCGCCGCCTGCACAAGGCGTTCCTCAGATACCACGACGCCGAGAACTGGCCCCTGCTGCGGGACGCGCTCAAAAGCATGGGCCGCGCCGACCTCATCGGCCCGGGCAAGCACCATCTGGTGCCGAACTGGCAGCCGGCCGGCACGGGGCTGGGCGGCGGCGAGGGCGCGAGGACCGGGCGGAAGCACGGGACGCAGCGGTTCGTGACGCAGCAGACGACGGAGACGCGACGGCCGGGGTTGGCGCGGGGGAAGAGAAGGTAGCGCGTACCCTTCTCGATTTGAGCTTGGAGACAGTCATGAACGACTGGAACTCGCTAGACGAAATTCTGGACGCATTTTCTTTGAAGAAGCCGAGTTCGTTCCAGATCGCGCGAACACAACTCTCAAAACTACTTGTCGAATATCACCCAGATCGAAGTTCCGGTAGCTTTGGGAGTGAGGAAAGCAAGAATTATTATCATTTGATCCAAGGTGCGATCGAATATATAAAATCTTGCGAAGTCAGGAAATCAAATTCACTTCCGTCCGTCGTAGAGGCAACGGCACAGCTTCCGACAATCGATGAAAAAATAAAATCCGCAGATTTGTCGATTCAAATACGTAAAATAGCAGATCTTAAAGCAAGGAAAACGCGAACAACATCAGCGCTCGTTGCAGTTTCTATCGCCGCTATACTTAGTTTTTCGAAGAGCATAATAGCGCACCCTCTGATCGGGAGATTCATTGGGTATATGGACGCCAAAGTTCCTATGTTTATTCCAATGTTAGGAGCGGCTTTTTTGGTCATCATGATTGGCGCTGCATGCGTATTCGTCCGGGCATGGACGAGAGAGCAAAAGGCGACTACTTTGACCGAGCATCTCATCACCGATAGTGGGATAGTTAATTTATTTGAGAGTTATCATATAAGATTAAATATTACTAGCGATGGGAAATTTCTTTCTACCGATATGATTAATGCAATCAGATCCGAGTACGAATTGGTAGAGCGTTGGTATGTAAAGATGTTTCCGGCATTGGTGAGAAAGAAAATCCCTAATCGCTGGAGATATTATTCGGTTCAAAGTATCTTCTCTGAAGATCACATTTTGGCTCAACAGGCTGTAGACATCATTTTAGCGAAATTAGAAGGTCGTGGCGTAATCACCCCCGTAAAGGGCGGATCAATTGTTCCAGCCTATGAATTAAGCGATGCTGCCCGGGCGCAGCTCCGATAGCCGCTCAATAAGGGCATACTATAATCGCCGCCTCGGCATAGGCGGCGCCGGCCATCGCCCCATCTGCCCGTTCCAATACGCCCAGGACCGCCCATCGATGATCCCCGGCGGCGCCTTTTCCAGCGCCTCAATGAAATCCTCGTCCGAGACATACCGCCGGATCGCCTTCATATCCTCATGCGTCGCATGCGCCATGGCATAGGCCATGAAGCGGATCGGATCCTGGAGCGCTTTCGTCGGTGGTTCGAACCAGACGATCCGGCGCGCGATCTCGGCGATTTCCGGTGTCGGCGGAATGGGCTTCATCGCGGCGGCTCAGCGTGGGGCAGCGCCGGCAGGGAGTCGAGGTCGACCTTGCGCGCCGCTTCGGCCAATCGCTGCTGTACCGCGCCCGGCAGCCCGGGCAGATCGCCATCCGCGAAGAAAGAGAGCGCCTTCAGCGTGATCTGCGGATTGAATTGCCGGCCATAGATGGCGCTCGCGGCCGCCAGCGCCAGCGGCAGGTCGATCCGGCCATCCGCCAGGATCGCGTCGATGTCGAGATAATCCTTGGCCTCGGCCCGCTGCTGCACCACGGCGGCTTTCATCCCGGCGAGGTCGAGAAGCGACGCCACCTTGAGGCCGGTGCCCGGCGCTATCTGCGGCGGCATCTGCGGTCGGATGGAGGGTAGGCCGAAGAACGACACCTTGACCGGCCCGCCCCGGTCGAGCGTCGCGCTCAGCGTGCTGGGTGCCTGTTGCGTGATCACCGCATCGGCCATGAACGGGATCGTCCTGGTCAGCGCTGCGGGCTCGAAATCCTCGCCGCCGAAAAAGTCGAAATCGACCGACTGCCGGTGCCCCAGATGAAGCGCCACCGCCGTGCCGCCATAGAGCACGAATTGCGGCAGAATCTGGCCGAGCTCGTCCCAGAGGCGCCGCTGTGCCGCGGGCAGGATATCCAAGCGAGGATCGAAGGTGTCCACCATGCTCAGCTTCGTCAATGATCTTAGGATATTACCATATCGGTAACGCCGCGCGTTGCCATATCGGCAACGGCATGGGCACGGCGACGAAGCTTGTCCTCGCTTTCCTAAGCCTGACTTATCTACCGTGGACGAAGTCAAGCGGTGTGGCTCATCGCGCCGCTCGCCTCAAGGCTGCCGCTTCGCGTCCCCGCGCGTGGCGCGGCCTTGGCCTTGACCCGATCGGCGCGCTGATCCTTGGGCT
>Ga0255336_101040_pt1 | contig 25773 bp, 25 predicted proteins | sample MeOH1_35cm_T3_17_FD_189102 | JGI IMG/M metagenome (GOLD analysis project Ga0255336, IMG submission 189102) | Sandy soil microbial communities from University of British Columbia, Vancouver, Canada - MeOH1_35cm_T3_179 | ecosystem: Engineered > Artificial ecosystem > Sand microcosm > Unclassified ...
GCGTGAAGGCGCCGAAGAAGGGCGCGGCGTCCGCTGCCACCCGCAAGAAAGCCGAGAAGGACACTCAGGGCGGCCAGCACAAGACCCAGCGCAGCGCGAGCACGGAATCGAAGTCGAAGCGCTCCGTCATGTCCATGCGTGTGCTCAAACGCGAAGGCACCAAGGCCGCTTCGCACACGTCGCTCTCGAAACAGGCGCATGCAAGTGCAAGCCGGCGTTCTGCGGCTGACCGCTCGGCTTCTGCCAAGAAGGGCTGGCAGACGCGCAGGAAGGCGGCATCGAAGGCGGGCGCGGTGCGGCACGCGCGCTAGATCGCGGTGCGTTTGTTTGCAGCTTCAAAGAAAGAAGGCCGTTCCGGACGACTCCAGAATGGCCTTCTTGCTAATACGGCAATCGCCTTACGCCGCTTTCGAAACCCCGTTATTTAACCGTCTCGAGCACCTTGCGGACCGTGCTGAAAATCTGCTCGATCTGGTCGTCTTCAATGATCAGCGGCGGCGAGAACGCAAGAATATCGCTTGTATAGCGCACCAGAACGCCCGCCTCGAAGCACTTCACGAACGCTTCGTACGCCCGCGCGCCCGGTGCGCCATCGCGCGATTCCAGCTCGATGCCGGCCACCATGCCGAGATTGCGCACGTCCTTCACGTGAGGCGCGTCGCGCAACGCGTGTGCAGCAGCTTCGAACTTCGATGCCTTCGATGCCGCCCGTTCAAACAGTTGCTCGCGTGCATAGAGGTCGAGCGTGGCGATGGCGGCAGCGGCCGCCATCGGATGCGCCGAATACGTGTAGCCGTGGAATAACTCGATACCGTTCGCCGCTCCCGCATTGACGATCGTGTCATGCACGTTGCGATGCGCGGCCACCGCGCCCATCGGAATGGCGGCGTTGTTGATGGCCTTTGCCAGCGTCATGAGGTCCGGTGTCACGCCGAAATATTCGGCCGCCGTCGCTTTGCCCAGCCGCCCGAAGCCTGTAATGACTTCATCGAAGATCAGCAGGATGCCGTGCTTCGTGCAGATCTCGCGCAGCTTTTGCAGATAACCCTGCGGCGGCACGAGCACGCCTGTAGACCCTGCCAGCGGCTCCACGATCACAGCAGCGATCGTTGACGGATCGTGCAGCGCGACGATGCGTTCGAGTTCATCGGCGAGATGCGCGCCCCATGTCGGCTGGCCTTTTGTAAACGCGTTGTGTTCAGGTGCGTGCGTGTGCGGCAGATGATCGACGCTTGGCAGCAACGCGCCCGAGAACGTCTTGCGGTTCGGCGCAATGCCGCCGACTGAAATGCCGCCAAAACCCACGCCGTGGTACCCGCGTTCGCGCCCGATCAACCGCGTACGCTGGCCTTCGCCGCGTGCCCGGTGGTAGGCGAGGGCGATTTTCAGCGCGGTATCGACGGATTCGGAACCCGAGTTGGTGAAGAAGATGCGATCGAGCCCGTCGGGCATGATCGCGGCCACCTTCGACGCCGCTTCGAACGCCAGCGGGTGGCCCATCTGGAAGGTCGGCGCGAAGTCGAGCGTGGCGGCTTGTTGCTGGATCGCGGCGACGATTTCATCGCGGCAATGGCCTGCGTTCACACACCAGAGGCCAGCGCAGGCGTCCAGAATCTCGCGGCCATCGGTCGCGCGGTAATACATGCCCTTGGCGCCCTCGATCAGGCGCGGCGCAGCTTTGAACTGCCGGTTGGCGGTGAAGGGCATCCAGAACGACGAGAGGTCGTCGATGACGGGGCGCGAAGTCATGGGGAAATCTCCTGTTAGAACACGCAATGTAGTCCTCGATAAAAACCCGCGGCATAGACAGTTGTCCTGTCACGCGGAGAACCGTGCTGGCAAAATGGTGCAAACTGTATTGGTCTTATGCTTGGCCAACTAACCCGATGATCCTCCTTCCGGCGACTCATGATCGAACTTCAATTGGACCGTGACCGCGCGCAAGCCACGCTCGTCGAACAACTCGTGCGGGCGTTTTCGGGCGCCATCGAGCAGCAGGCGCTGCGTGCGGGCGCGCTGCTGCCCTCGGTGCGCCAGCTCGCGCAGGCCGAGCGGCTCAGCACTTTCACGGTAACGGAAGCATATGGACGTCTTGTGTCGATGGGGCTCGTGGTCGCGCGGCGCGGCTCGGGGTATCGCGTGGCGGCGCGAGCCCAGGTAGCCCACAAGCGCGCCGTGGCGTGGCAACCGCCGAGCCTCACCGCCACCTGGCTCCTGTCCGACGTATTCGCCGATCAGTCCGTGCCGATCAAGGCCGGATGCGGCTGGCTGCCCAACGAATGGGTCAACGAAAGCGGTTTGCATCATGCGTTGCGCGGGATCAGCCGCGTGCCGGCTGCACGCATGGCCGACTACGGGCACCCGTACGGTTTTGCGCCGTTGCGCGAGCGGATTGCCGAGCAACTGGATCGCCACGGACTGCCCGCCGATCCCGCCACGAACGTGTTGCTGACCGCCGGGGCCACACAGGCGCTCGACCTGATCGTGCGCACGCTGCTGCGTCCCGGCGATACGGTCATTGTCGAAGATCCGGGTTATTGCAACTTGCTGCAGATTCTTCAACTCGGCGGCCTGATCGTGCTGGGCGTGCCGCGCACGCCGGCGGGGATCGACAACGACGTGCTCGAGCGGCTGGTCATCGAGCACAAGCCCAAGGCCATCTTCCTTAACACGACGCTGCAAAATCCGACCGGTGCGACCTTCGGCATGGCGGCGGCGTTTCGCCTGCTGCAGATTGCCGACCGCCACGGCCTGTGGGTCGTGGAAGACGATGTGAGCCGCGAACTCGCGCCCGCCGGCGCGCCGCTGCTGGCCGCGATGGAAGGGCTGAACCGCGTGCTGTATGTCAGCGGCTTTTCGAAGACGATCACGCCGGGGTTGCGCAGCGGGTATGTGGTCGCCGAGCGCGACGTGCTGCGCGAACTGGCGCGTACGAAGATGGCGGTGGGGCTGACCTCATCGGGGGCGACGGAGCGCATTGTTGAAAAGGTGCTGACCGAAGGGCGGTATGCGCGCCACGTGGAAGCCGTGACCGAGAAGCTCAGGGACGCCCACGTGCGAGTGGAAGACCGCATGAATGCACTCGGGCTGGAGGTGTTTCATCGGCCGCGCGCGGGGTTGTTTCTATGGGCGCGGCTACCGGTCGAGCCGGAGCAGGCGAACGAACTCGCGACGCAGGCGCTGGAAGACGGCATCTGGCTTGCGCCCGGTTCGTATTTCCGCCCCGGGGACGCAGCGAGCGACTGGTTTCGCTTCAACGTGCCGTATTCCACCGACGACGCGTTGTGGAGGTTTGTCGAAAAGTGGATGGGACGCTAGCGAAGGATTTTAGGAGCACAAGCGAGTCGACCGGTTTGCACCGCCGCACCGCAGTACGAAGTAAGCCAAAAGCATGAAAAAAGCGCGAGCATGCTCGCGCTTTTTTCATCCGATCCAGCGGTGCCCGCGGGTCGTCTCAATCCCCGGACACGTGCTTCATCGCCGGAATACGCCGAGCAGCAACGTTGCCAGGAAGATCACGATAAAGATGAAGAACAGGATCTTCGCGATTTCGGTTGCACCACTCGCGATACCGCCGAAGCCAAAAAACGCCGCGATGATCGCGATGATGAAAAAGATGACAGCGTATCGAAGCATGAAGCCCTCCACAGGGGTCGATTATCGGTTTGGTTTGCGTGCTGGCTTGACGCCCCGCCGCCTTGTCTGCCTGAACGGTGCCGCTATGCAAAACGTGTTCTACGGCGACCGAACTTAGAGCAACCGTCGTGCCCAAGGCGCTCGATATCCGTAAATAGGGCTCAAAACATCCACCTGCAAAAAAGCCGCACTGCGTTGCGCGAGTGCGGCCTTGAATGACGCGCCCGGAGGCGCGGGAAAAAGGGAGAAAAATGTTATCGGCGGGGCTTGCCGGTGTCGGGTTCGTCGTCGAGGTCGTCTTCGTCGGCGTGATTTAGCGCGTCCGGCAGGTTGTTCTCGAGTTCATCGCGTTCGATTTGATCCGCGAGATCAAGGGACTTGCGTGTTGCGGGACCGGACGGCCGGTTTGCTCCAGACATGGCGTACTCCTTGGGAGATTTCAAAGCCGCGCCAACATGGCGCGAGTTGATCGGGCAGCAAGCTTCATACATGCCTGTCGATCCCCCGGATAACGGAGTGTGCGCATTTCTTGCCGCTTTTTAAGGCCAAAGTTGCAATCAGGCTGCATATTTTGCGCGACGGCAGGCAACAACCAGTATGCGCCGCTCACAAAAAAATAGGCTGGATCTGAACGCACGGATTGTTAAATCACGCCGCCGGCAATGCAACGCTCGCGCCACTGATTACGCAATTACGCAGGTACGTGCATCACGCGATTGCGCGCTCCACGATCGGATACAAAGACAGCACCAGCAGCGTGGCCATTGTCCAGTTGAAAACACGCAGCCAGCGCGGTTGCGTGAGCAACCGGCGCATCGATGTGCCGAACGCGGCCCAGATCGTGATGCACGGCAATCCGATCACGATGAACACCATCGCCATCAAGACGGCGTTCAGCGAAAAACTCGAGTGTAGATGGATGGTGGTCGCGGCCGTGAGCACCATCATCCATGCCTTCGGATTGATCCACTGAAACGCGGCAGCTTCAACGAAACGCATGGGCCGGCGCTCGCCGTCGCGAACCTGCATGGTCGACGAGGTCGCGATCTTCCACGCGAGATGCAGCAGGTAGGCAACGCTTGCGGTTTCAAGCACCGTGTAAGCCCAGGTGAAACGCGCAAACGCCTGCGCCACGCCGAGACCGACGAGCACCATCAGGATCGCCACGCCCACGCTGATGCCGAGTATGTGCGGCACCGTGCGGCGCAAACCGAAGTTCACACCCGACGCGAGCAGCATGGTGTTGTTCGGACCGGGCGTGATCGTGGTGACGAGTGCGAACAGCACCGCGGCCGGGAGTGCGGTCAGTAAGGCGGCAGTGTCGAGATGCATGGTGTTTCCCAAGAGCCAAGAACAAGAACGGACCGATAGATTCGGTAGCGTCAGTGTATGAGATGCGATCTGTACAGTACCGGTACAGATAAGTGGATCATTTCCTGTACGGTGGAGGCGGGGTTTTGCGCAGCACTTAGTTGGCTACGCGTAAGACGACAGGATTGTTGAGATTTGCGCCGTTACTAATGAGATTTGTGATATTACCGATGAGATCAGATGAGGCAAAAAGATCTATCAGATAATTTATTTCCGATGCCTGGTGAGTGATAGCGTCCCGAAATCGCTAAACCCCAGCGTTACGAAGGATCCGGATATGTCGCGGGATCAGCTATTGAACGAGCGCGCATCAGAACGAAAGGAAGAGGCTCCACCTGACGCGCTTACGAGGGCAGATTGGCAATACAAATCCGATGCTGCATTTCAGCTGGGTCGCAAGCTTTTCACGACGCGAAGGGAAAGTTTCTGCGCCGAATTCGCTCAACATGTACGAGGCAATGTTCGGTGCCTTTCGTCGATACCTTGTCGAACGCGAGGAGAGCGTTTTGACAATCGGTCCGAATGGGATCAAAGACTTTCTGAACAATCGTGAAGGTTGTGATTGCAAAGCACCGATCACAGGCAGCTCAAAAATCCGGCGAACAGAAATGGTTGCACGAGCACTGCAGCCCGGCACCAAGTGGCGCTATGCGTCACTTCTCGACAAGCTCATGGATCATTTGGTCGGCCGTGGTTATCGTCAAACAAATCCCGTAAATATGTATGTCCGGACTCTAAAGGGGCACGGCGCCCAACCCGCAATCGTATTTCTGAGCGAGCCTGTTGAGAAATTGTTGCAGGAGTATTTGCTGCATCGATGCGACACGTTGACGTGGGCGGATCGAGGTCGACGGGCGATGCTGCTTTTTATGCTAGGGACGGGTGTTAACAGTGCTCAGGCGACTGCTGCGTGCGTCGATGATTTCGACGTCAACGACCGACCGATCTTGTTTCAAATCTACAAGACTACCGCGGCGGAGGATTCCCGCTTCCTGCAATATCAAGTGCCGCTTTCAATGTTTTGTTCTGAGCAAATATGTGCGTGGTTGGATGAAAGACGTGCCTACCTTGACTCACCAGATTGCCTTGACCATGTGGGTTCGCGTCTAGCGTTTCCACGGGCTGAGAGTGGAGGCCGACTCTCAGGAGTGGGACTGTATTTCCATGTAAATGATTGTTTGCGGGAAATTGGTTTCGACGGCAGAGATATGGGCCCTCGAGTACTTCGTTATACGTTCATGCGGCGCCAACTACTGAATGGTCTCCCGGACGAGGCGCTCATGTCTATGTGCGGACTGAAGACTGACAAGACGTTGCGACGTATCGAGAGGCTAACATTCGATTCCTAAATCTCCCGGGTGTCGTTCTCGATGAGAGCGTATCGGCATTGAAGGCCCCCGAGAATCGATGAGAAGGTAATCCTAAACTGGCCAAGATGGCAGACACAGAGGCGTCCGAGTACTGCGCGCAGACCGGACGTCTTCGCATCCTTAAAGGCGGTGCTCCTCTGCGCGGATGGTTTCCGCCAAACTCGTGGATTGCCATTGCGTCGGTCGCTGGCGCGCGCAACTGGGAAACGAGACCCGATTCGAATGAGAATCGCGTTGCTGGAGAGCCAGATGTCGCTGCTGCATATCGGGTAGTCGTCGCGGGTGTCTTCGTATCGCAACCAGAGTTGGTGCTACCGTTGCCAACAGAGAAGACAGCCGACGGTAGGCAATTCGCGAGTGAGCGCATGGTAGTCTCCCGAAGGCGTGAATGCTCGCTCGCTGCCATCAACCATTTCTTTGCAATCCCATCGCAGCGACGACGTCGTCTACCACGACGGTGAATGGAAAACGCCCCTCGGATTTTCGTCGCGAGGGGCGTTGTCACTTCAGAACACTTTCGCTTACAGCGCGGCGTCCTTCAGCTTCTTCAACGGGCGCACCTTGAGGCGCACCGAAGCTGGCTTTGCCGCGAACCACTTGTCTTCACCCGAGAACGGGTCCTTGCCGAAGCGCTTCTTCTTCGCCGGCACGTCCTGTGCAACAACTTTCAGCAGACCTGGAAGCGTGAACTCCTTCGCGCCCTTCTTTTGAATCGATGCGAGCACGGTTTCTTCCAGCGCCGCCATCAACGCCTTCGCCGCCTTGAGTTCCACGCCTGAGCGCTCGGCCAGGTGAATGGTCAGCGATGCCTTCGTAAACAAATCCTTGATAGGTTTCAAGGGAGCGGCCACAACAGACTTCTTCACTGCAGGCGCTGCTGCTTTCTTCGCGGCCGGTGCAGCAGCTTTCTTGCTCGCAGGCGCGGCTTTCTTCGTGACGGGAGCCGCAGCTTTCTTGGTAGTAGTTGTTGCCATGAATTCCTCGCTTCTAGTCAAAGGTTGCCCAAGACCTTTGCCTTTGCGCCGTCACCGACTAACGCAAAGGTACAAATCCTCGGGTTGGGCGCCAGCGTACCTACACCGACATGAAGACGCAACGTCTGAGACCATGAATTAAGGGGCTTTTGACATGAAAGTCACGAAAATGCCGACCTGTACCTCACTTCGTGCCGACGGCTCGAATAAACCCTTACAAAATATGGCTCGGAGTGCGCTTAAAGACGGACGAATCAAATCACAGAGATTCTCTCGGACGGTCACTGTTTTACGAAAAACAATGCCCCATCTCGTATGGAGCTGGCGTTATCGGGCGTACACAGCCAGTGGCACACAGACTCTGGTGCGCGACAATTGGGAAGTCCGCTCGTGGCCATCGTAGTTGACGCTATCCAGATCGAGCAGGAACGTCTGGACAGCCGGTGTTTTGTGGCTGCTGACGTTGTCACAGATCACGTGAATCTCTTGCGTGGTGCGGTGGGCCGATACGACCTCAGTGAGAAAGGCGACGAACTGGGCACTGGTGTGGCGCAATGCAGTCTTGCCCAGCACTTCGCCGGTGGCCGTGTTCAGCGCGGCGAACAAACTCAGGGTGCCATTGCGCTTGTATTCGAAGCCATGACTCTCGGCACGCCCGGGCGACAGCGGCAACATCCGGTCCTTGCGGTCCAGCGCCTGAATCGCGGTCTTCTCGTCCACGCAGAACACCACCGCATGCGTCGGCGGGTTCAGGTACAGCCCGGTGACGTCGGCCGCCTTCGTTTCAAAGTCGGGATCGTTGGACACCATGTGGGTGTCGAATCGATGAGGACGGATATCGTGCTTGCGCCAGATGCGTTGCACCGTCATCAACGGCACGCCCAACTGCGCGGCGAGCTTGGCGACTGCTCCAGTGGGTCGAACCGTCCTGCGGCTTACGTCTGAGCGTGTAATCAAGCACCCGGGCTTCCAGGCGTGCCAGATCCCGGCGCGGCGCACGGCCCGGATGTCGCCCAGACAGTCCCGCCAGACGCTCGCTCATGAAGCGGGTCTTCCAGGTCGTGATGAAACGCGAGTCGCATCGCAACTCATTCATGATCGCCTCGCGCGAGGCCCCGTGGTCGAGCAGCAGGATCAGCCGCGCACGTCGCACTTGACCTACGGCCATCGTGCGACTGCGTTGCATCGCCATCAATTCCTCGCGCTCGGCTTCGCTCAGATTCATCTTGTCCATGCACCGTTAGATCAGTGCAATTTCAATGGTTCAACTGACTAGTAGCACTCGACCGTACATTGATGTGCCTCCTTGCCGAAGTTCCAACAGGAGCTTTGTATCTTGGCTGATCGCTTCCGGCAAATGGGTCCGCAGGCATTGAACCCACGTCTTTATCTTTGCGTCGACATATCTGCGCGACGGATAGAGCGCGTAAATATTCATTGTGTTAAGCGTATGGTCCGGAAGGACACGCACGAGACTTCCGTCACGCAAGCCTTCAATGGCGGCGTGAAGAGGCAGCGCGCCAACGCCCATCCCCTTCCGGATTGCAACTGCCAGTGAATCGGCAATGTTGGCCTGCACAGGCCCTTGCACGTTGACCACTTCCGTCAAGTCCGGCCCCTCAAGCAGCCATTCGCCGCTCGGGAAAACCGAGCTTTGGAGCGTCAGGCATGCGTGCGCTGACAGGTCACGCGGTTGCTGTGGCATCGGCTGCGAGCGCAGATATGCGGGTGAGGCGCACAGAACGCTGAACGTTGAACCCAGGTGCTGCGATACAGCTCCCGAATCCGGAAGCGAAGTCGCCAAGACCACGGCAACGTCACACCCACCTTTGTAGAGATCCGGCGCGTCTTGCGACAGTGTCAAATGAACGTTGACGTCTGGATGGCGTTCGCGATATTTCGATATGGCTGGCATGACATAGTGGTGTCCGACGCTTGCGACACTATGGATCTTGACTATTCCGGCAGGACGCTCCTGTGCGCAGCTCGCCTGTTCCTCGGCATGGTCGACTTCAGCGAGAATATACCGACACCGTTCAAGATATCGCTCGCCTGCGGACGTTAGTGCCAATCTGCGGGTCGTACGATTGATCAATCGGGTTCGCAGGTGCGTCTCAAGGTCGGAGATCGCCCGCGATACTGCGCCTGTGCTCCAGCCGATAGAATTTGCTGCAGCTGTAAAGCTACCGGCGTCGGCTACACGCGCATATATGCGCATACTTTGTAACCTGTCCATTTGACCTCCGTTTGTTCCTGTCAAGTCGCAATATGGGTCTGCTGCTCACAGCTTCCCTTGTTCCGGCGACCAGCCCGCTGAAGATTCCCACGGACCCACCCCGCGATGTCGGCTCGATTTGAAATCGCGTGCCCACCTGCTAGTGAAGCTTCACTCGTGGTTCCGTCGAACGACGCAATCGATGTGCGAGCGTGTCGAGGACCATTCGAACCCAATCGTGTAACGTAGCCACATGTAGTCGGTAGAGCGACACATACATCAGGCGTGCGATCAGCCCACGGACAAAAATCTGGCTGCCGATGACGCCTATGAGGCTGCCTACGGGGCCGGCTTTCTCCCAGCGAGACCAGCGAACCGAAATCGCGATATTCGAACTGAGGCAGCGAAGCACAAGCGCGTCGTTTAACTCGCATATCAAGCGCACGCATCAGGAAAGACGCCTGCTGATGGACGGCCTGCGCGCGTGGTGGTACTCGTTTGTCCAACGGGGGCCAGGGCAATCCGCGCAATCGCCGAGCGCAAATACCGCGTCGTCGGCTTGGCTCTGCAATGTGGAATGCACGACCAGTTGGCCGAGTTTGCCGACCGGCAAGCCATCGAGCGTGGCAAGGATGGGAGACGCTTTGATGCCAGCCGCCCAGACGATAAGATCGGCTGATATTCGTGCCGGTGCACCGTGTATGCCGAACAGCACGGTCAAGCCAAACAGGACGGCGGGCTGCGCCACGTTTTTCATCAGTGCATTGAGCGCGATATCGCGATCGATGCGCAAGTGCTGACCGTGCAGAATCAGTCCCAGGGCGAACAAGGCGACGCCTGCCGCAGCCTGGCCAATCAGATTGAACGAGAGTTCAAGCACTCTTCGCGTATGAATACCACATAGCGCGAGGACCGCGCCGATGATCGGTAACCAGACGACCGGTTGCTTCACGGCGTCAAGGAGACTGCGAGCAACAAGAGCGCCTGCGTTCTGTTCCGCCTTGCCGCCACCGAGTCCAATTTTAACTAACACCAGAGTCAACGGAATCATGATCACACTCGTAACCAGGTTCCCCACGACAACCGCCAGCACGCCCTGTGGGCCCACAACCGGCCTCCAGGACTGACAATCCGGAGTACGCCATGCTCGGGAACGCGCAAACCAACGCCTGCAGCGCGCTTTCACTGAGATTGTGGCGGAACAGCAGTTTGGCAATTCCAAATGCAATGACGTAAGGCACCATCAGACCCAATAACATCGCGAGAAGATAAGGGCCGTTCTCGATCGCTGCCGGAGATATCTTCAGCACACCGCCAAGAAGCGCGAGTGGCAGGGCGAAGCGGACCACGAAGTCCGCGAACATAGGCGCCGAAGATTGTTCCATGATGCTAAGTTTGGCGGCCAGCACGCCTAGCGCGACGACGAACACGACGGGCAACAAGGCTGCTAGGATGGTCTGTGTCACAACTTGATCTCCATGCCAGTAACGGCGGGCACTGCCGCAACGCAATTCTTTCGCCTCGTACCATGCGACCTGTCGAGGCAAATGTGCTCCGAATGGATTGCCGGCCATGTTCGCCGCAAACGCTGAATCGCTTCAGCATTTTTGTCGTGTCGCCGGCACGTCTGGCGGCTGGATAGAAGGGGCAGTACGGTCCGTGTGCGAAGGAGCCGCTGCCTTTGTATTAGCTCGAGTGAATTCCTCTACCGTTGACAAATCCTCGCATTCGAGCAGTGCGGATGCGAGTATCATCCTGTCGAAGTTGGCGGGCGAATGCGTGCGCGAGTGCCGCGGGCGACATACTGCGCCGCCTCGACCGATGTGCGCACCGGTGAGGGCGCATACCGCTCGCTTGTGCGCGACTCCGGTGCTCCAGACCTGATCACCATAGTGATCGGCTGTAGCATCGCGCCAACTGACTGTGATCGTGGTCAGTGAGCGTGGTTCAAGAATCGTAACGCAGCCCAGTTTTGGGAGGAAAGCAACACCTTCGTTGGTCGGACTTGCAGACGGCCAAGACAAATTTAGTTGGTTGCCGCTCCTGCGACCTTGTGACTGATGCTTGATGGACTTTGTTTCGTTACGGAAAGTATCGTGATTGTGAGCATCAACGTTTCGGAAGCCTGATAATACCCGAACTAACGGATCGTTAGAAAGCAAGTCAGTCATGAGCCCCCCTTGGCACGAGTCGTGTCCTGCTCCGCTGCTACGCACGAGTCCGTCATTCGGCGACTTCGTCGAGTTACGGCACATAAAGCAAATACGAATTGAGTCGACAGCGAACTCAGATTTCAGCGGAGTTTCCTTCGCGCGTGTGCCTACTTTCAGTCCGCCAAATTACGCGTCGGTTACCGGAATCGGACATCAGGTCACAGCCGTGGCTTTGACGAGAAAGTGGTGTGCGCTGATCGACGCAACGCAGCTCGAAGGGAAAAGAGGTTAACCAAGCAACTCAGCGAGAAGGGCATTTGGGAACGCCCGTCAATACATGATTTCAACGCGTGCGCTGAACACGTATCCCGCGTTGCGTTCGGTACAGATGTATCGCGGTTTCGTCGGATCTTCCTCGAGTTTTCGCCGCAGCCGCAGGATCTGAGTGTTGACGGATCGATTGTAGACGTCATCGCCGTGCAAGCGAGACATGTCGAGAAGCTGGTCACGCGAAAGAATGCGATTCGGCGCCCCCAACATCACCAGCAGGAGGCCAAACTCTCCATTGCTGAGTGGCACCGTTTGGCCATCGCGGTTCCTCAGGCTCCGGGTGTTGAGGTTCAGTTCCCAACCGTCGAAACGGTAGGCCCGAATGCCCTCCGGTCTGCCCTGTTGTATCTCGGGCCGGCGGCGGCGCAGTACGGCGCGGATCCGTGCGAGCAGTTCACGCGGACTGAACGGTTTGGTCAGATAGTCGTCGGCGCCCAATTCCAGCCCCATCACCCGGTCAGCTTCTTCGGAGCGACCGGTGAGCATGATAATTGGGATTGCCGATTCGTCGCGCAGCCGTCGCGCGAGCGCCATTCCGTCCTCGGTCGCCAGCTTGAGGTCCAGCACGACGAGGTCCACCACTTCGTGAGCGAGCACCGCTTGCATCGCACTCCCGTCTGCGACATCTGTGACACGGAACTCGTACTTACCAAGATAGTCGGCGATCGCCTCGCGGATAGTGGGATCGTCGTCGACAGCGAGGACATGCGCGGACGCAGTCTGTGGAGCGTGAACTTGCATATTCACGACCGCTTGAGTGGTGGTCATGGGCACAAATATAGCTAAAGTAGCCGGTCTCGGTCACAGATGTGACTTATCGAACCGACTACTAATAAACTACTCGCATACCGTTCCAAGTGCAACGGAGGAGCTTATCCTTCATACGAACGGCGTGGTCCGCCCGCGCAGCGCCACAAAGCCGACGCTGAACAGCAAAATGGACGCTACAAACTTATGGACATCCTCGTCATTGAAGACGACGCGATCATGCGCGAGGCCTTAGCTGAATGGCTGGAGGCGGCGGGCTATGGCGTGCGCAAGGCTGCAGATGGGCGTGCTGGACTTGCGGCGGTGAAACTCGCGGCACCCGCGCTGGTGGTTACTGACATCTATATGCCCGGAACGAGTGGCGCCGTGGTCATCACCGAACTGAAGCAAGGGTATCCCGAGATTCCGGTCATCGCGATATCGGGCCTTTTTGACTCCGGATACGGGATGGACGCGGATACCGCAATCGCCCTTGGTGCGGCACGGGCCCTGGCGAAGCCGTTCAAGCGCGGCGCTCTGCTTCGGGCGGTGGCCGACCTACTCGGAGCGCCCACTCCATAGCGAGCGGACCGCTCGTCTTCCAGTCCGCCGCATGGGGGTTACGTGGGGTCTGTTTGCTGCTCACGAGGGTAAACGAAGTGCTCCCAAAGGCGATCGCTGGCGAGTAAGCTGTGCTTCAGCCTTAAGGCGAACGCGGCGCTCGCTGAGCCCTGCGGGTATTCAGCGTGGCATATATTGATCCCGCGCCGAGCGCTGGCGAGGACAGGTATCTAGCCGAGATTTGGTATTCAACCGCGCAATAGCCATCGGAGGGATCGGTCTGCTGTCGCTGCCTTTTGCCCGCCAATGTCTCGGGTCTGATCTCGCGAAAATGGGCGCCATCAATTTGATCCTTAGCCCAATGACTGCCTGAAGTATCTCTGTACGGAAACTGCACACGTATTCGATCGCAAGACGCCACATGATTCGCCAACGCGAGACTGGGCGACATGCAGCCGCTCGGTACCATCACCGAAGCGTCGTTCGATCTGATCTTCGGCGTCAATGTCAAGAGCACGCTGTTCACCGTTCAGAAGGCACTGCCATTGATGAAGGCGGGTGGGTCGATCATCCTCACCAGCTCGACGACGGGTTCGATGGGGACCCGGCCTTTAGTGTCTATAGCGCGACCAAAGCCGCCGTTCGCAATCTGGCGCGGAGATGGGCACTGGACCTGAAGGGCACTGGCATCCGCGTGAACGTGCTGTCTCCCGGCGCGACCGCCACGCCGGGCTTGCTCGACGGTCTCGCACGCGCGGGCGAACAGGACGCGCTGATCGCTCGCCTGATCGCGCAGACCAAACTTGGGCGTATAGGAAAAACTAGACGACTTCCCGCGTCACTGTACGAAGTGTTGCGATGGCGCCCGCGACCCGTTGCTCGATGTAGCGGGCTGTGCACGACTTGTACGTGGTGTCGTCGCAGTTCCACCCTTGTCTCTCGAATCGAGTCAGCCAGTTTTTACTCTTCAGGCGCCTCAGATCGTCTTTGAGCGAAGCGGAAGCCCATTCTCCGAAGCCATCAAGACGGGCTGCGTCTCCGATACCGGGCCTCCGGCATTTGACAGACTCGAGAAGTGACGCCGCACCTGTAATGTCTCTCAGTGATTTCAACACAATCGTCCCACACGCGACACGACGTGTCTGGTCGAATGGCTCCAGTCTCATTCGGCCGATTGTCGCCTCGACATCATCAATAGCAAGGCATGCTTCCCGCCGCATGTCCGCCAGGTGCGGCTCGGCGTAACGGTCGTTATCCAACCAGTGGTTCAGTGCGGCAGACAAATATGCAGCCGTGCCGTCAATCGCCTTGCTCACCGAACTCGCGAGGCTATACTTTTCCCAGCCCGGCCATAGAATCAAAGTGATGACGATTCCAAGGACTGCACCGGCAGTGCTATTGACAATACGCCATACCTCCAGTTCCCAGGGTGAGCCCATCGGCAGTCCAAGCTGCGCAACCAGAATGAAGTGAGGCGTAAGAAACAGAATATAAGAAACATAACTGACCGCTCGTGCGGCCAGCGAGCCGGCTGCCAAGGGAAGTATCGCCAGTGCGAGCAGCAATGGGCTGTGAAACGCAAAGCCCAATACCGAAGCTAGCGTTGCACCGAGAATCGTACCGCCGACGCGCAACGTTGAGACCTTCAACGTCTGGGCGAAGTTTGGTTGCACGACAAACAGACTTGTCAGCACCAGCCAGTATCCCGGCTTGAATGGCAGGTGCGTCGAGATCGCTATGGCTATCATTGTCCCCAGAGCCAGCCGAGCCGCATAGCGGCCAAAAGGGCTACCGGCGTTTGCCTCATTCCAGAGCTCACGCAAGAACTGCCGCAATCCTCGGTGTTTGCGGGTCGGGCCAATCCGCTGACCACCCGCGCGTCTCGATATGCTTGCGCCTTTCGGGCCAGCAATCAACCCCTTCAGTTGAACGACGAGCGCAAGGCCGGTCATGACGAATTCGTGGCTTGCCGCGTCAGTAACCATTGTCTTGAGAAGCCTTCGACAGAGCCGAATCTCGCGGTCTAGATTAGGACTTACGCAAAAAGCCACGCCTGAGCGCGGAAACGAATTGTTACGAAGCGACGTAAACCCAAAGCGAAGCCAAGATTCGTAATGTCGAGGGCATGACGAAACGCCCGACCCGCCTGGATTACTGCCAGTACCTGCTGGTGAGTCCGATCAACCACACGCTGACAAACTTCGCCGACCATGTTGAAGACATGAGCCACGATGCTATTAACCGGTTTTTGCGTGACGAGAAGATGACGCCGCGTCTCGTATGGGACAACGTGCGTGAACAGATCGCGGCTTACGAGGAAGGTTGCATCGCGTTCGACGACACGATCATCGACAAGGATTTCTCGCACAGGATCGAACTGGTCCGGCGCCAGTACAGCGGCAACGCCCACGGCTTGATCAAGGGAATCGGCATGGTGAACTGCGTGTACGTGAACCCGCTGACGCAGGAGCACTGGATCATCGACTACCGCATCTACGATCCGAACAGCGACGGTAAGACGAAACTGGATCACGTGCGCGACATGCTGACCAACCTGGTTCATCATAAACGCCTGCCGTTCCGTCGGGTCCTGATGGATACCTGGTATGCCACGCGCGATCTGATGCTGTTCATCGGGTCGCTGGAGAAGATCTACTACTGCCCGCTGCGCGCCAACCGGCAGGTGGACGACTCCGGCGCAACATCCCCGTAGCGGCGCGTCGATTCGCTGGAGTGGGATGCGAGCGCTCTCGCGCATGGCAAAACCATCAAGATCAAAGGCTTTCCCAAACATCATAAGGTGAAGCTGTTCCGGGTTGAGGTGTCGACACACCGCACGGACTGGGTCGCAACCAACGACCTCACTCAGGATTCTTCGCAGGCCACACAAGACGCGTGCGGCCTGCGCTGGAAGATCGAGCAGTTTCATCGCGAGGCCAAACAACTGACCGGGATCGAGCGTTGCCAATGCCGCAAAGCGCGCATCCAGCGCAATCACATCGCCTGCGCCGTACTGGTGTGGATTCGTCTCGCTGAGATCGCCAGGCAGACCTGCCGTACCCTCTATCAGGTCAAACACCAGATGCTCGACGACTTCCTTCGTCAGCAGCTCAAAAATCCGACCGTTCGGATGAAATTTGCGTAAGTCCTATAGATAATAACGCTGACGTGCGATTGCAGGTCCGGCAGCGTTCGCGTCGGCCTTAATGGCAAAAGACCACTCTTCAATCAGGTTGGCAAGCTGGGCCAGAACTGGCGAAAGGAGCCGTATCGCCTCCTGCTCCTGGGTAGCGATATTTCGCCGGAACAGACTTTCAAGGCCAGCCACCACCGCCATACCGTAATCGCCAATTGCAGCCCAGTCGCAAGCAACCGGGGGACAAGACTCGCCGGCCTGATTTATGCACGTGTGCAACGCCTCAAGTTTTGCCCTGAGCAGCGCTCGACTGTGACTTGCAGGGATGGAGCGCAAGGATTGCGTAGCGTGAAGGTCGGCTATGTCAAGTCCAAGGCGATGAACGAATTCGACCATACCGGAGAAGTAAACCAACGCGGCGCGACGCACTGGCCCCACGCGGCTCATTTGCCAGAGACACACGCTGCAGGCAACCGCCCACTGATTACCCACCAGGAAATACGAAACGTATTGCGCGGCCAGCCGGAACCCGTGGACCGGAAAGGCTGCAGCCCCGGAGAAAGCAGCCGCAGCCAGTAATGCGCGAAGACCCACCTCCGCGCCCCGGCTGCGCATCAACCCGCCGATAAACACGACTACGCCTGTGAGGATGACCGTGAAAACCGGGACTGCGCTTGAGGCAACCGCGCACCACGACCCCAACGCGCCGAACACACCGAATGTCACGCCAGCGGTCGCACGACGTCGCCATCCCGCGCCAGCAGGATCCGAAAGGCAGGTCCAGAATGCTGCAATCGCTGACCAGCACAACAATGGGTCGTGCAGTACTGCGGCCAGGACCGCTGGAACCATGCACACCACCGCACCGCGCGAAGCCTCTGGCAGAGGGAGGTGGTGCCGTCCTCGCCACCATGCGCGGACGCGGCTATTCCAGCGTGGCGCCAGAGCGATCGCGGTCGCGTTCATTTTGCTTACCCGGAGACACGAACCCGTGGGGCCGGAAGAACCGTGAGCGAGCGGATGCCTTGAGCGCCGCGAATCAGCACACCTTCGATGTCGGCGGTCGCTGAGGGTCCACTCATCAGCACCGCGTAGTTCGCAGCGAAGAAGTCGGGTCGGTGATACGCGTGGTGCAGATTACCGACAATATCGGCTGGATCGAGCAACGCAACGAGATGCTGTGACAGATAGCCAAGCGCATTGACCTGGTACTGCACTTCGCTGAGCCAGATCGATCCGGTCTCGGCGACCGCAAACCGCGGCCGCACGATGCCAACATCGACGTCGTTCAGTTCGTGCGGATCGCGGACCTCTTCGATGCGCCGGGTACCGGCCACTTCGGGCACCGCCGAGCAGATCACTTTGGCGTCCGGAAAGCGGGCGCGGATCTGGGCGTCGAGATCACCGTCCGTGGACCTATCCGCCCAGATGCCGCCCATACCCGCGAGCGTTTCCTTGAATTTTTCCAGTGCCGGCGGCAGGCCGGCATCGAACAACGGCACCTCGGGTAGCGTGGCTGGCGTGCGCTGCGTGCCGCGCAGACTTGCGAGAATAGTGTTTCGGCTGCTCATTTTGCTTTCCTGTTTTTCAGGTACCAGTCGCGGAAGGTTTGCTCGGGCGCATCCGGCACTTCCCGTTGCTTGCCCCACGCATTGAAGGGGTTGTAGATGAAGGCACGCGGCAACTTCGCGACCGCGGTGTCCGCTGCCTTGATCGCCGCACGGTACAGTGCCGGTTCGGCGAGCACCTTGCCTGCGACCTTCATCGCCTGCGTCTTCACGAACGGCAGGTCGTGCTGCTCGGCGACGATCTGGCGCCACTTGTAGATCTGTTCGTGGATGTTGATCTTGACCGGACAGACGTTCGTGCAACTGCCGTTCATCGTCGAGGCAAACGGCAGCGCGCTGTACTTTTTCAGGTCGAAAGTCGGATTGATGATCACGCCGATCGGTCCGGAATACACACCGCCGTAGCTCAGGCCGGTGCTGCGCCGGTAGACCGGGCACGTATTCATACACGCGCCGCAACGGATGCACTTCAGCGAGTACCAGAAGTCGTCCATTGCGAGCCGTGCCGAACGGCCGTTGTCGACCAGCACGAAGTGCATTTCGGCGCCTTTGCGCGGGCCACGGAAGTGCGACGTGTACTGCGTGATCGGCGAGCCGAGCGCGCTGCGCGACAGCATGCGAATGAACACGCCGAGATGCGCGAGCTTCGGAATCAGCTTCTCAATGCCGATCGATGCGATGTGCAGCGGCGGCACGTTCGCGCTGAGATCGGCGTTGCCTTCGTTCGTGCACACCGTGATACCGCCAGTTTCCGCGACCGCGAAATTGCAGCCGGTCATGCCGGCTTCGGCGTTCAGGATCAGTGGCCGGGTCGCATCGCGTTGCGCTTCGGCGAGATAATGCACATCGCTGTTATCCGGGTCGGTTCCGAGTGTTTTAGAAAACACTCTGGAGACATCGGATGCGAGCTTGTGAACTGCTGGCACGACGATATGCGCCGGGCGCTGATGATCGAGCTGCTGGATCCGCTCGCCAAGGTCGGTTTCGACGACCGTGATGCCGCGCGGTTCGAGGTACTCGCGCATTGCGCATTCCTCGGTGAGCATCGATTTGCTTTTGACAAGCGTCTTCGCGCCGTGGCTGCTGAGAATCTCGTGCACGATGCGATTGTGCTCCTCTGCATCCTTCGCCCAATGCACGATCACACCGTTGCTCGTCGCGTTGCGCTCGAATTCCTCCAAGTAGTCGGCGAGGTGCGTCAGCGTATGTTCCTTGATGCCTGATGCAAGCGAGCGCAATTGTTCCCATTCTTCGATACCGTGCGCGGCCTCGTCTCGCAATGTCCGCAAGGCCCACAGGCGTTTGTCGTGGAACTCGATGTGCTTTTCGTCGGCGATAAATTCGCGCGACGCCCTTACGTGGTCGACACGTTTCATGAGCGGGCTCCATTGAGAATCTGGGCGATATGGATGAAATTCAGACCAAGGCCGAGCCGTTCCGAGCAGCCTTTCTGGTGCATCAGGCACGACGAATCGGCGGATACGATGTATTCGGCGCCGGCCTGCTTGTGATCGCGAACCTTGTCTTGGCCCATCCGCGCCGAGACGGGTTCCTCAGTCACGCAGAATGTGCCACCGAATCCGCAGCATTCGTCAGGCCGGGCGGGCGTAACGAACTCGATTCCCTTGACCTTCCGCAGCAGCGATAGCGGTTTCGAGAAGAACGGCTCGTTAATCTCCGACATCTTCGCGGTGCGCAGCGATCGCAGCGTTCCGCAACTGTTATGCAGCCCAACCTTATGCGGAAATTCGGCCCACGGAAGCGCGTCGACCTTCAGCACGTCGTGCAGGAACTCGACCAGCTCATAGGTATTGGCACGCACTGCCCGGCTTTGCGCTGTCGGTTCGACCGCCGTCATATGATCGCGCACGTGGTGCACGCAGCTGCCGCTCGGCGCAACGATGTAGTCGTAGCCGGAGAAGTTTTTGACGAACAGCGCTTCAGTGGCAGCGGCGTCTTTCTCGCAACCGCTATTGCCCATAGGCTGTCCGCAGCAGGTCTGTTCGAGCGGAAAGTCGACATCACAACCCAAACGCTCGAGAAGCTCGAGTGTTGCGACGCCGACATCCGGAAAGAAGGCGTCGATGAAACATGGAACGAACAAGGCGACTTTCATGGTGTCTCCGGTAGCGGGGATGAATTCCAGTGGGAAGAAACGGCCGAACTCGTGCTCAAGTTTCCTGGCCTGCGGTTGCCAGCAGATTGCAGATCACACATAGTGCGTTACATCCGTAATCCGGCACGGCGCTTTCACCCGCGTGTCAGTAGTGCCCTGAAGTCAGGTCGACCTTGCCCTTGAATACGTGATAACTGTAGGCCGTATAGACCAGCATCAACGGGTAGACGAACAGACCCTCTCCCCAGAACATGAAGGTAAGGCTGGAAGACGGGCTAGCGGCTGCTGCCACAGTGAGCGAAAACGGGATCATGTACGGCCAGAACGAAATGGCCAGCATCGCGTACGCGCAGATGAACAGCAGCGCAATCATGAGGAACGGCTGGTTGTCGCGACGCCGCCTGACGCCGGTCAGCGTGCCCGCGATGGCGCAGAGCGCGACCAACGGCACAAGAAAAAGATAGGGACGGTCGAGCCAGCGGTGCATGATCGCGAGGTTTTCATGAAGTGCATGAAAGAACAGCACGATCAGCAGGACGAGCACCACCAGAAGCAACGGCGCAATCGCACGATACGCAGCGTCGCGCGCGTCTGCCTCGCATTTCTTGACGACCCAGGTCGCGCCGAGCAAAGCATAGCCGGCGCATAACGCCACACCGCACAGTGCCGAGAAACTGCTGCACCACGTCATGACGTCGCCGGTGAAGCGGCCGTTGACGACCGGCAACCCCTTGGCCAGCGCGCCGACCATCGCGCCCTGCATGAAGGCGGCGACGACCGAACCCACCACGAAACCGACGTTCCAGATCGCCCGCGTACGGCGAGCCCTGCCACGAAACTCGAAGGCGACGCCGCGAAAGATCAACCCCGCGAGCATCAGAATCACCGGAACATAAAACGCGGAGACCAGCAACGAATAGGCTGCAGAGAAAGCCCCCCACAACACCACGCCGGCCACGATCAGCCAGGTCTCGTTGCCGTCCCACAGCGGCGACACAGCGGCCAGCATATGACGCCGGCGCGTCTCGTCCCGGGTCAGGCCGAACAGCATGCCGACGCCGAGGTCGAAACCGTCGAGCAACACGTACAGCAACATGCTGAGGGCCAGTATCAGCGACCAGTAGAGGATCATTTACGTGGCTCCCTGATCATTTGACCGAAGACGGCAGATCCGCCGCCACCGAAAGCGGACGGTTCGGCAAGGCAGCAGGCGGCGTGTGCAGCAGGTCTTCGGCAGGTCCGCCTTTGAGCAGCCTGTAAATGTAGAACGTGCCAAAGGCAAAGATGAAGACGTAGGTCGCACAGAAGACCAGCAACGAGCCCGCGGCCGCGCGCGGCGTCAGGAACGGCGTGAGCGCGTCAGCCGTGCGCAGCAGCCCATAGACGGTCCACGGTTGCCGTCCTACCTCCGCGGTAAACCAGCCAGTGAGCGTCGCGATGAAAGGCAGCGGAAAGCACAGGAATACCGTCCACAACAGCGCGCGCCGCTGCAGCAGACGCTCCTTGAGCGACAGAAGAGTGCCGCCCCAGGCAACGAGCAGCATGAGAAGACCGCACCCCACCATGACCCGGAATGCAAAGAACGGAATGACGATCGGTGGACGCTCGCTGGGTGCGAAGTCAGTGAGTCCGACCTCTTTCGAATCAAACGTCATCGATCCAATCAGGCTGCCGAGCACCGGAACTGAAATCGCATAGTCATTCTTTTCGTGCGCTGCATCGGGCCACGCAAGCAGGACTTCGGACGCCGGCTGTTCGTCGTGCCAGCGAGCCTCGATCGCTGCAAACTTGATGGGCTGATAGCGATGCACATAATCGCCGACCAGATGTCCGAACAGCAGTTGAACCGGCATGAGGATCGCCGCGAGAAACAGGCCCATACGCAGCATGATGCGTGCTTCGGCGGGACACATCCTGCGCAGCGTGTACCACGCACCGGTCGCAGCTACACAAAACGCCCCGGTGACGTAAGCCGCCAGCAACATATGAGGAAAACGCACCCAGACGACCGGGCTGAAGATGATCTTCAGCCAGTCGTCCGGCACGTAGACACCACCCTGGATCGTGTAGCCCACTGGATACTGCATCCAGCTGTTATTCACCATGATCCAGAACGCCGATAGCGTCGTGCCGAGCGCCACCATCGCGGTGGAAAACAGATAGAAGCCCGGCTTCACCCTGTTCTTGCCGAACAGCAGCACGCCGAAGAACGATGCCTCCAGCATGAAGGCCGTAAAGGTCTCATAGGACAGCAGCGGCCCCTGGATCGGCCCCGAAACGCGCGAGAGTTCGCTCCAGTTCGTGCCGAACTCGAAAGCCAGCACGATCCCGGAGACCACACCCATGCCGAATGCGATCCCGAAGATCTTCAGCCAGAAGTCGAATACCCGCCGGTATGCGGGGCGTCCAGTGATCAGGTGCAGCGCTTCGAGTACCGTCAGCCACGCCGCCAGTCCGATCGTGAACGACGGGAAGATGATGTGGAACGATACGGTGAAGGCGAACTGTAGTCGCGACAGCATGAGTGCGGTGGTGTCCATCTCACTCCCCTAGCGCCACAGGTTGGTTTGTGCGAGATCGATCACCTGGTCCGCCTGCCCATTCAGGATCGCCTTGACCATATAAAGCGAGAACCCCTTTGCCATTTCGAGGTTGACTGCGGGGGGCATCGCCAGCTCCATCCGGTTGACGACCGCGTCGATCAGCACCGGACCGTTGTGGGCGAACGCCGCGGCGATGCCAGGTTCGACATCGTCTGGCTTTGCAAGGCGGATACCGCGGATTCCGACCGCTTCGGCCATCGCGGCGAAATTCGGGTTGTTCAGTTCGGTGCCGATCGGCACGAACGACGTGGACTTCTGCTCGAGCTCGATGAAGCCGAGCGCACCGTTGTTGAAGACCACTACCTTGATCGGCAGGCCCAGTTGCGCCAGGCTCAGGAAATCGCCCATCAGCATCGCGAAGCCGCCGTCGCCCGACATGGAGATGACCTGACGGTCGGGAAAAGCCGCCTGTGCGCCAATCGCCTGCGCCATGGCATTGGCCATCGAACCGTGCCAGAACGACCCCAACAGCCGGCGCTTGCCGTTCATCGCGAGGTAGCGGGCGCCCCACACCGTCGGCAGGCCAACGTCGCAGGTAAACACGGCGTCTTCCGTTGCATGGTCGCTGATTGCTTTGGCAACCTGCTGCGGATGGATCAGCGACTTCCTGGCGCCGGCCTGCGCCAGCGCGTCAAGATCCTTGCGCGCCTGGTGGTAATGCTGCTGTGCCTGCGTGAGATGCGCAGAGTCGGTTTTCTCCTGCAGTTTCGGCATGAGCGCCGTGAGCGTCGCCTTCACGTCGCCGACGATGCCCAGGTCGAGCGGTGTGCGGCGCCCGAGGTTGCCAGGGCGAATGTCGATCTGGACGATACGCGTGCCCGTTTTGCGGGGATAGAACTGGCTATACGGAAAGTCCGTTCCCAGCATCAGCAGCAGGTCGCAATCGAGCATTGCGTAGTAGCCCGACGAGAATCCGATCAGACCGGTCATGCCTACGTCGTACGGGTTGTCCCATTCGACGTGCTCCTTGCCGCGCAATGCATGCACGATCGGCGCTTTCAGCCGCTCGGCCAGCGCCACCACTTCATCGTGCGCGCCTGCGCAGCCCGAGCCGCACAGCATGGTCACGCGGCCCTGCCCATTGAGAATCGCGGCCAGCCGGTCGAGATCGGCTTCCGCCGGTGTGACGACCGCCTGCGGCGGCAGCAGGCCCAAGGCCGAGGGTGGCGGCGCATCGACCGCTTGCTGCAACGCGACGTCTCCCGGAATCACCACCACCGCCACGCCGCGCTTGCCAGTCGCCTCGCGTATCGCGATCTCGAGCGTGCGCGGCATCTGGTTGGCGCTGGATATCAGCTCGCAATAGTGGCTGCACTCTTTGAACAACGACTCCGGATGAGTTTCCTGGAAATAGCCGCTGCCGATTTCGCGCGATGGGATATGAGCGGCAATGGCCAACACGGGAACCCCGGAACGATGGCAATCGAACAGGCCATTGATCAGATGAAGATTGCCCGGGCCGCAGCTGCCGGCGCAGACAGTGAGCGAGCCCGTCAGGTGTGCTTCCGCACCCGCGGCGAACGCGGCAACTTCTTCGTGTCGCACATGTATCCATTCGATCCCGCCGTGACGGCGGATCGCGTCGGTCAAGCCGTTGAGGCTATCACCAACGATGCCGTACACCCGCTTGACGCCTGCAGCCACCAGTACCTCAACAAACTGCTCCGCCACGGTCATTGACATTGCTATTCTCCACTCAATAAAAATTGACTGCCTGTCCGCACGTGCTCGTCTCGATGTCAGTTCGCAACTGAAGATACGTCGGGCTATGTTACGAATCCGTCCGGGGACGGTCCAAGACCAGCTTGTTATGCTTTCATGTCTTTTTTCTTATAGAGTCGGGCCGCGGGCGCACCAGGCATGCCTTCGTGCGGCGCGAGCGTTTTGAGGAACGCATGCAAATGGGGCGTGAGATCGTCACTCAGGAAACTCGCTGTCAGCGTGGTGGTCCGGGATGCGCCGACACCTTGCAGCGGCCGGTAGACGACATCCGGGCGGCTGTGACGCGCAACCGATTCACCGACGTACGTGATACCAAGTCCGCCTCCCGCGAGCGCAATCGCAGTCTGAATCTCATAGGCATGGTGCGCGACGCGGGGCGTCAATCCCGCGTCCTGGTATAACGATTCGACAAAGCGCGCGAACCCCGCATTGGGATGCTTCGGATAGAGTACAAGCGGGGACTGCGCCAACTGGGCGATGCGCACCGCCTTGTTTTCCGCCAGCGGGTGATCGGGCGCAAGTGCAATCATCAGTCTTTCCCGCAGCAGCAGGAGCGAGGAACACCCCGCTACGGTTTGCGCCTGCCGTCCAATGCCGACGTGGATGCGGTGTTCATGCAGCGCATCGGCCTGTTCTTCGGTGAGCATCTCGAACAGTCTGAGTTCGACATCCGGATGAGTGCGGTTGAAGGCTTTGACGGCGGTCGGCAACACGCTGTACATCGCTGAGCGCGTGAAGCCAATGCCAAGCCAACCTCGTTTGCCAAGCCCTATTTCACGCGTGGCGAGCGTGGCCCGTTCATAGTTGGCGAGCATCTGACGCGTCTCGGCACTGAAATAATGCCCCGCTTCCGTCAGACGCAAAGGACGGGCTCCACGGTCGAACAGTTGTGCGCCGAGGCGTTGTTCCAGCAAGCTGATCTGCCGGCTCAACGCGGGCTGCGCAACGTGAAGACGTTCAGCAGCGCGGCTGAAATTCAGTTCATCCGTTAGCATGACGAAGAATTGCAGGTGCCGAAGGTTCATGACCGACAATACTTCTGATTCTGGTGAACTCCGGCATCGTCTGACCCGTGATCACCGCGTCGAAGCGCTACGGATTCGCGTTGAACGCTTGCCATGCCAATTCTCCTATAAGAACCTTCAATTTCAGATCGTTCAGCGCGCCACGTAATGGCAGCCGCGGCTGTGCCCCGCTGGTGGAGCTTTCCCCGCGGCCCGATCAAGCGAAGCAGGCGCTGCGCGAGCATATCGGGCGCCGAGCAGGTACAG